>Ga0315287_10002256_pt1 | contig 18120 bp, 10 predicted proteins | sample YL17G11_0_MG_FD_205037 | JGI IMG/M metagenome (GOLD analysis project Ga0315287, IMG submission 205037) | Sediment microbial communities from Yellowstone Lake, YNP, Wyoming, USA - YL17G11_0 | ecosystem: Environmental > Aquatic > Freshwater > Lake > Sediment | place: USA: Wyoming | collected...
TGCCGCCAACCAAGACCACGACGTTCCGGATCCGGGTCACCCCTCAGACCTCCAAAGCCGCGGTGGGCGCCTTGAAAGCTGCCAACGCCGCGGCGGCCGACCCGGCGACGGCGGCGGCGTGGCGGGAGGCGTTGACCAGGGCGGGGCTGACGGGCGCGGCGGGCGTGGGCGTGAGCGGGGTCGAGGCTTCGGGCCTAACCCGCGACGAGGAAAAGGCGGGCGCGGCGCGGCTGGCGTCGTCGCCCTCCTCCTCCTCCCGCCTGAGTAAGGGCGCCATTGCTGGCATCGTCGTTGGCTGCCTGGCCGCACTCGCCCTGGCCGCGGGCGTGGCGAAAGCCTGCTGCGGCCGGGCCGCGCCCAAGGGGGCGGCCCTCACGGCCTCCAGGCGGCGGCGGGGCGGCCTCGCGCTGGACCGCAAGGCCTCCGGCGTCCTGCCCCCTGGCGGCGCGCCTGTTGACGGCACGACCCTGCTCAGCCCGGAGCGGCAGACCCTGACCTACGACAGCGTCCTGGAGGACGCGGCCCGGGAGGTGGCGGCGGGGGGCGGCGGCGGCCTCAGCAGCCCGACCCGGCCCAACGCGGGCGGGGTGGCTGGCGCTGCCTTCGCCCCGCCCCCCTCCCCTCCGGAGGTGGTGGCCCTGCGGGCGGAACATGCCCGCCTGGTGGCGGACGCGGACGCCCAGGCGGCCATCGCGGCGGCGGAGGCGGCGCGGCAGGCCAAAGCGGAGGCGCGCGCGGCGGCCGCGGCCGTCCAGGCAGCCAGCCTGCGGGCCGCCCTGACGGCCGCCGACTCCCGGGTCCCGGGCTCCGGCTCCACGCCCGCCTCCGCCTCCGCCGCCGCCCAGGCAGCTTCCCACGCGGCCGCCCGGGCGCTGGCCGCGGAGGCGGACGCGGAGACGGCCGCCCGGGAGGCAGAGCTAGCCGCGACGATCGCTGCCAGCGCAGCCGGCGAGGCAGCCCTGCTGGCTTCCGAGCGGGACGCCGCCGCCCGGGACCTGAAAAAGATCAGGAGTGGCGGTGGTGGCATGGGGCGGGCGGCGGCCGCGGCGGCCGGGGTGGTGCGCGGGCTGCGGTCGCCGCGCCAGGCGTCCTCCCAACCCACCTCCCCGCCCGCGTTTGGCGAGGGGGCGTGAGATGAGAATAATAAATTAAAGAAAATGCGCACGCGCGCACGCGCTTCCATGCTCGTGCTGTGCACTGTTACCATCAAATCTGTTCAATTTGGAGAGAGAGAGGCGAGAGAGTTGGGCGTGTGAAAATGGAAAAATGGAAAAAGCGTTTTTTTTTTTTTTTCCCTCTCTCTCTCTCTACAAAACCCGAACCCCGCCCGCCCCGCACTCCAGCAGCGCCCGTCGCTCGCCAGGCGGCACCGGGCCGCCGCCCGGGGTGGGCACCCACTCCAGCCACACCCGCGTGACGGGTGGCCCGCCGGCAGGGGCGGGAGGGCCGGGCGCCAGGGCGGCGCGGCGGGTGGCTAGCCCCGCCCAGGCAGGAGGGGCGGCCGCGTCAGGGGGGAGAGACGGGCCGTGCCCGCCGCCGCCGCCACCACCACCGCCCGCGCCCCACCCGACCGCCGGGGCGGAGCCAGGCAGGACGGCGTGCCGGGTCACCACCACCGCGCACCGGTGGGAGCGGGCCAGGGCTTTCAGGCAGGCGGCGGCCGCGCCGGCCACCCGGGCGAGCGTCAGCGCCGCCGGCGGGCGGGGGTGCGGGCGGGGGGCAGCTGGCGCCCCGCCGCCGCCCGCCGGCCACGCACCCGCTAGGGACGCCGCGTCCGCCGTTGCCACCGACGCTGGTACGCCCGGCCGCGCCCGGTCTGGCCAGTAAAAGGCGGACGCATTGTCAATCAGGAGCAGGCGCGGGGAGGAAGAAGGGGTGCTAGACAGGAGCACGGGGAGCGCCCGGAGAGCGGCCAGCCATTCAAAGGAGGACGACGGCGAGCACAGGGACAGGCGGGCCAGGGCTGCGGACGCCGCGGCCGCGACGGCGAGTGGTCCCAGCCCCATGTTGGCCAGGTGAGCTGCCAGGGCGGCGTCCAGGCGCAAGGGGTCAAAGGTGCCGTCCAGGTCAAAGAGGATGGCGGATTCTAGACAAGAAATGGAAGGAGGTTGAATGGTCGGGGTCGGGGAAGCTAGAGGATGCAAGGGCGAGTGTGCGTGCGCTCTCCTCCTCTCTCTCTCCCGCTTTCTCCTTTCTTACCTCCCCGCCCACCCACGGCCACGCCCTCCCAGGCGGTCGGCAGGATGGTGGCGGCGGCGACCTGAGTGGAAGTTAGGTGAGGTGAGGTGAGGTGAGGAAAAAGAAAAATGCTTGGCGCAGCGCGCCCAAGCCTCCAATCCGGCGCTGCTTCCGCTCCTTTACGTCCTACCTGCACCAGCAGCGCGGTCTTCCCACACCCGGACGGCCCCACAAACTCCAGGACTTCGCCCGGGCGCAGGGAGCCGACCAGGGGCAGCCCGGAAGGGACGGGGTCGGCCGAGACGCGGGACAGGAAGGCTGACGCGGCCTCGTCGGGCGCGAGCGCGGCCTCCAGTTCAGGGGCGAGGCTGCCGGCCCGCGGGGCGCAGGGGAGTAGGGAGAGGGAGGGGTGCGGGGGCTGAGTGGTGGTGGCGGCCATGGTTGAGCGGGAGGCACGCACGCGGGCACGAAAACGCGCGCCCCCCCCCTCCCGCGCACGCGCACGCCCAGGCCGGTGTGAGAGGCCGGTGTGAGACAAGATTGATTTTCATCCCTTGCCACCTCCTCCTCCTCCTCCTTTTTTCACCTCCTCCACCGCCACCTCGCCCGCACTGTAATAGTGGGGCGCCACCTCCACCAGCCACCCCGGCTTGATCTCCGACACCGTGCGCATGAATTCGCGGGAGGTCAGGACGAGCTCGTGGTAGATCACCCAGCGCGGGGCGGGCGTGCCGGGCGCCGCGTACGCGCTCGACGGGTGGAGCGCGACCGCCTGGGGCGGCGCCTTGAGCGTCCGGTACCCCCCACCCCGCCCCAGCTTGGCCGTGTGGTAGAAGAAGCCGGCTGCCAGCGTCTTGCGGACCAGGTCGCAGTCCCCGGCGGCGGACAGCAAGGGCGCCTCGATGCGCGTCATCAGACCGACCAGCTGGTCGCGCACGTCGCGCGCGCGGCCCATGGACCGGGGCTGGACATAACTCTCCGCACACCAGGCGGGGGAGTAGCCGGCCGCCGCCCACCCGTTGTACACGTTGAGCAGGGTGATGTGGTCGCCCGCGTTGCCGATGCTGAAGGCGGCATGCGCGGCGTCGGCGTGCAAGGCCCGGTCTTTGGGGCGGTAAAAGACAGACCCGCCGACCCCGAGCATGGCCGCAATGGTCACGACCTCCTCCCCACACCCGGCATCGCCCGCCGCCACCAGGCACTTGGCCAGCATGGGGTCCAAGGGGAGCTCCGCCATGCGCCGCCCCAGCTTTGTCAGGGCGCCCCGGTCGTTGAGCGCGCCCAGGGCGTACAGCTGCTCCAGGGCGCGCACCAGGGCGGCCGGGGGGGGGGGGTCCATGAAGTCAAAGCCGACAAGGTCGTGGATGCCGAGCGCCTTGAGCTGGAGCACGACCGTCCCCAAATTCGTGCGCTGGATCTCCGGCACCGTGTTCTCCTCCAACTCGTGCGCGTACGACCAGGCCGTGAAGAGGCGGAAGCACTTGCCCGGCCCCGTCCGCCCCGCCCGGCCGGCGCGCTGTTGCGCCGACGCGCGCGAGATGGGGGCGACAGTCAGGGCGGCCATGCCCGTGCGCGGGTTGTAGGAGGCCTGCTTTGAAAAGCCCGGGTCGACGACGTGGGCGATGCCGTCGATGGTCAGGGAGGTCTCCGCAATGTTGGTGGCCAGGACGACCTTGCGGGCGCCCGGCGGGGCGGGCTCGAAGATGCGGGCCTGGAGGTCGGAGGGCAGGTTGGCGTAGATGGGGCAGACCACCAGCTCGCCGACCTTGGACCCGAGCGCGCGCGCGCGGGCTTTCAACAATTCCTCCGCCGCCTCGATCTCGTCCTGGCCGGTCAGGAAGACGAGCACGTCGCCCGGGCAGGGCTGGGAGGCGTGTATCTGGAGGACGGTCGTCACGGCGGCGGTCAGGTAGTCGGCTTCCGGCGCTTTCGTGTAGAGGATGTCGACAGGGAAGCGCCTGCCCGGGATGCGAAAGACGGGCGCGTCGTCGAAAAAGGCGGAGAACTTGTCGGCATCCAGCGTGGCTGACGAGATGAGCAGTTTCAGGTCCGGGCGGAAGCGGGCGACGTCCTTCACCAGGCCAAACAGGATGTCGGTGTGCAGCGTGCGCTCGTGGGCCTCGTCCACCATCAGGCAGGCATAGGGCGCGAGGTCGGGCGCGGCCAGGAACTCGCGCAGGAGCATGCCGTCCGTCAGGTACTTGAGGGCCGTCGCATCGGACGTGCAGTCCTCAAACCGGATGGAGTAGCCGACCTCGTGGCCGAGCTTGCACCCCACCTCCTCCGCGACGCGGGCCGCCACGCTCATAGCCGCCACCCGGCGGGGCTGGGTGCACCCGACGGCGCGGCCGCCCTTGGTGTAGCCCGCCTCGCGCAGGTACTGGGGGATCTGGGTCGTCTTGCCGGACCCGGTCTCGCCCACGATGATGAGGGTCTGGTGGGCGGCGACGGCGGCCAGCAGGTCGTCCCTGAAGGGGTAGATGGGCAAGGAGGCGCGCGTCGCGGCCATGGACGCGCGCTCGCCCTCCAGCGCGGCCTTGGCGGCCGCGGCCGCCTTGGCCACTTTCTCGGCTGCCACGACTGCCGGGTCCGCGTTCACGTCCACATCTCCCGCCAGGGCGGCGTCCACCACGAATTCGACCGCGTCGTCGAGGACCAGGTCATAGGCGTCCCCGGCGGCCGCCCGGTCACGCGCGCCGACGGCCATGGAGGCGGCGGCGGCGCGCCCGGCCTCCCAGGCCGCCTGCTCAGCCCAGGGAGTGGAGGATGCGTGCTGGTTCCCTTTGGCGGCCGCCCCCCCGCCGTCCAAGACTCCGTACCGCGCCGCCTGGTCTACCCCGCCCGCGCCGTCGTAGGCGGTCGGCATGTGGTAGGCGGGGGCGGACGCGGCCTCCGCCGCGACGGCCGCCCGCTCGCGGGCGAGGGAGAGCACGCGCCGCTTGTAGGCCAGGTCGGCGGCCTCCCGCTCGCTGAGGACCTCCCCCGCAAACAGGGCTTCCTCCTCCGCGACCTCCGCCGCCAGGTCGGCCAGCTTGGCCGCCTCCCGCCGGCGCAGGTAATCCACGCGGGAGGTGGCCCGCAGGTCAGCGATGGCGGCGGCCCGGGCGTCGCCCTCCGCCGTGGCCGCGGCGGCAGACCGGGCGGCGGCGGCCGCGACCTCGCCCGGCGGCAGGGACGCCAGCTTTTTTGTCTTGGCGTCGTCCTTCGCGGCCAGGCGGGCTTCGAACGCGGCTTTCTCGGCCTCGTCCGCTGCGGCGGCGGCCTGGGCGGCGGCTTCGGCGGCGGAGGAGGCGACCGCGGCCGCGTCACGCTCCTCCCAGGGGCGTTTGCGGGATGTGGGGGCGGCAGCCGCGGTGCCGCCCTCCTCGGCCTCCCCACCACCCCGCCGCAACTGCTTGCGCGCCTTTTTAGCCGCCTTCTTGTCTGACGCGGAGAGTGGGGCGGCGGCGACAGGCGGGGGGTCGTCCTCGTCATCTGCCAGCACCAGGGAGTAGCGGTCGTTGCGGGCGGCCAGGGAGGCGGCGGCCCGGTCCCGGGCGGCGGCGGCGGCGGCGACCGCGCCGGCCGAGCCGGCCGCGCCGGCCGCGCCCGCCCCGCCGCTCGCGCCAGGCAGCCGCGACAGCAACGCCGCCGCGAACGCCCGCGTCGCGTCCGACGCCGGCAGCCCCTGTCCTTCTAGCTGATGAGCGAGCGCCGCCGCAGAGGGTGCCTTGCGAGCTAAGGCCAGGACGAAACCGACAACCGCGGACTCGGCGTAGCCTGTGGATGGATGGATGAAGAGGAGAGAGGAGAGAAAAAAATGAGACGCGAGCGCCGCTCTTTCACGTGTCGCCTGCGGATGCCCTGGCTGCACGAGCACACGTCCATGCAGCCCCAGCGACTGCCCCACACGCCGGCATTGAGCAGGAAGTGCGGGCCGCGCCGTGTATGGCGTCGCCGCGTCGGCGAGGTGAGCACTTGAGAGCGACCGCCGCCTCTCCCGCCGTCGCCGTCGCCAGCCCTCTCACAAACACCACACTCTCACCGACGAGCGAGTACAGCTGGTCTGTCACCCAGGTCTCCAGGTTGCGGTCCGCCATGGGCAGCGAGCGCGTTGGGGTGCGTCCGCGCGCGCCCTGCCAGCAAGCGGCGCGCCGTTGAAGAAAGGAATGTGAGAGAGAAGTGAGAGACACGCTCGCACGCTCTCGCTCTCGTTTCTCACACGCATTCACTTTGCGCGATATGGCCAGCCCCAACCCCGCGCCTGCGCTCCCAGGCGAGCCGCCCTCGCCCGCACCACCGCCTGCCCCCGTCGAACCGTCCACCAGCGGAGGCGGAGGAGTAGAGGCGGCCGCGGATGACCACGGTGAGAGAGGAGAAGAGAGAGGACCCCCGAAGAAGGCATCCCCTTGACCTTGACCTTGACCCCTCCCGCGCGTCTCCTCTCAGTCTCTCACTCCCCCCCCCCCCGTCACCCATTCCCAGTCATCATCTGGCTGCGCCCGACCGGGGACGCCCCCATCCTCAAGCAGCAGCGCGTCCGCGTCCCCCGGTCCGACCCCTTCGCCCGGGTGGTGTCGGCGCTGCGCACCAAGACGCGGGCGCCCTCAGTGCTGGCGTACGTCAAGGAGGCCTTCGTCCCACCGCTGGACGCGTGCGTGGGCGACCTGGCCCGGGCGTACGGGTCGCATGGCGGGGGGCGGCTGACCGTGAACTATGCGCTGGCGCCGGCGTGGGGGTGAAGAGGGAGGGGGGCGAGGCGGGAGAGAGCAGCAGCAGCAGAGACACCACTGGTGTGAGGGTTTTGTTCGGTTCAACAGTCTACAGGACAATACGGGGCGGTCAACAAGGAGGGGGTGTGCAACCGCACACAGGGGCGTCGTGTGATGAGGGCAAAGGCGTGATGATGAGGGCACTAGACACTTTTTCACGGCGTGAAAAATGGATGGGGAGGGGGGAAAATGTTGTGTTTTTCTTGCCATCAAAAATGTGGGGCGCCAATGAGGGGGAAGGGGGGGGGGGGGGGGGACACAGGTCAAGAAGAGATGAGAAATACAAGAAACGGGCATCGCGTCAAGCAAACCGGCGTGCGCGGGAGCGCGTTGATGTCCAGGGACGGTGAGAGAAAAGAATCGAGAGAGGGAGGCAAGGGGGTGCATGGGTTGAAAAATCGAGAGGTTGGGCGGAGGGAGCGCGGTAATGGCTCTCTCTCCACTCTCTCACACACACGCCCAGCAGGGGAACGCGCGCAGCCAGATAGCGGCGCGCGTAAAAAAAATGAATGAGGGAGAGAGAAAAAAAATAAAGGTCTCGTCTCTCACTGACAAAACAAAAAACCGATTTTTTCAAAACAGTAGGGGCGACCGGTGCCCGCCAGCGCTGCCGCCGCCATACAGGTGGGGCGGCGGCACGGGCGCCAGGTCCGCGCTCACGCCGTGGAAGGAAGGAGGGGTGGCGGAAGGAGGGGCAGGGGACAGGGCGGCCAGCCACGCGTCACCGTCAAAAAAGGAGGGTGGGGGTGGGGGTGGGGGAGGCGCCGCCGCCCCGTGGCCGCCCATCATCAGCCGGAGGCCGGGCGGGGACCGGGACAAGCTGCCCCGCCCGTCGCCCAGCAGCGCGGCCACGCCCGCAAGGTCGCTGCAGGGGCCCCACGAGGGCGTCGGGGGCGGGGCGGCCGAGGAGAGGGTTGAGGACGGGACGGCGGCCGCAGCGGCGGCAGCAGCGGCAGCGGCGGCGGCGAAGGCCGGGCCCAAGCCGCCACGGGAGGCCGGCCGTTGAGGAGGCGGAGGGAGGCGCGGCCGCGGGCGCGGCGGGGCGGCCGCGACGGCCGCGGCCGCGACGGCCGCGGCCGCGGCCACGGCCGCGGCCGCGCGCTCGGCCGCCTGCGCCCTCTCCAGCGCGCGCAACGCCTCCACCAGGGCGGCCACGCCCGCCTGCTCGCCCGCCCCCCCGCCACGCCTGCCGCCGCCGACGCCGGGGACCAGGCCAGCGTGGCGCGGGTAGAGGTGGGGGTGGGGATGAGGGTGGTGGAGGGGCGGCCCGCCCCCTGACCCACTGCCCCGGCCGCCGCGGGCGGTGCGGCCGCGGGGGGGCAACAGCAGCGGCGGGTCGAGACGGGCGGCGGCCGTGGCCGCGCCGCCGCCCGCCGCCCTCGAAGCCTGCCGCGCCGGCTGGCAGGGCGGGGGCGCCGCCGCCTCCTCCTCCGTGGGTGACCGGGCGCCCCCAGGCACGCCCCCGTCGCTGCCCGACCAGGTGCCGGCCCCGCCGTCGCAGGAGGAGGAGGAGGCGGCCGAGCCGCCGCCCCGGCCACCCCGGCGGCCGCCACCAGGCGCACCGGCCGACAGCGGGCCCGCGGGGGAGGGCGGCGGGAAGGCCGCGGCCGCCGCCTTTGCCCGCGCCGCCGCCTCCCGGGCCGCCGCCGCCCTCTCCGCCCGGGCCGCCTTGTCCGCCGCCGAGGACGCCGCCGCGGCCGCCATGGCCGCCTCCACCGGGTCGCACGGGCAGGGCGGGGGCGCCGCCCGCGCCTGGCCCGCCCCGTGCGCGAAGAAGCAGACCGCCCGCCGGCACCCCGCCCCCGCCTCGCAGGGCGCGGTGCGGTACCGGGTCGGGTGGAGCCAGGCCTCGAAGACGCCGTGCGCAAAGGGGCAGGCCGCCCCCCGGCGGCAGGCGCCCTTCCTGTAGTCGGGGCAGGGCGTCCCGCCATAGGCCGGGAGCGCCGCCGGGTCGCGCCGCGCGGCTTTCTCGCCCGGGTGCGCAAACGGGCAGGAGGCCGGGTCGTGGGGGCGGGTGGAAAAGTCGGGGCAGGGGTCGATCTGTGGCGTGTAGGCGTGGGCGTGGGCGTGTGTGTGTGTGTGAGCGAGAGAGAGAGAGAAGCGAGAGAAGCGAGGCCGGCAGCGGCGGCAGTCAGGGGGCTGGCGCTATCTTCGCTTTGCTCGATTTTTTTATTTTTTGTGGAGGAAATCGCCGCAGCATCGCCGTACCTTGAAGCGATACATGCGGAACTCGTCGCTCATGTACTCTGGTCTGGACAAGCGACACTCCTCGCCCTGTGTGGGAGGTGAAAGAGAGGGGAGGGGCGGGGCGCGGTGAGGTTTTTGCGAATGCTGTGTGTTGGAGACGTTTCTTTGCTTTCTTCCACGGGCACCACGCACCTGCCCTTCGCCTACGCGCTCCATGCTCTCCCGCAGATCCCCAAGAGGGCTATGTGATTGCCTTGGGGCGAGGGGTTCGGTCGGGCGCGGGGCGTGGCGCCCTCGCGCGCGGGGGAACAAGGGGCGCTGAGAGAAAGTGAGGGCCCCTGCGGCGCGGGAAGAGTGCTGTGCGCACTGTCACCATGTTTCTCAGCGCTCATCTCATCAATCATCTCCTCCTTTCCCCGAACCCCACACCCTTTTCTCACAGCCCAAACAGCCCCACCGCATTCTCGGTCGTCGCCCTCGCCACCTCCACCAAGTCGGCCTCGCACACGTCCCGCCCCGCCGCGCGCGCGCGCGCGCCCGCGACCGCGCGCAGCACGCACACCAGCGCCGCCGGCTCGTTCCGCCCCTTGACGGGCGCGTCCGCCCTCCACTTTTTCTTGTCCACTGCGCCCGGGTTCGGCGCGTTGGCAGCCCCGGGCGCCACGCCCGCGCCGGCCTGGGACGCGAGCAGGGCGGCCGAGGCGTGCGAGGGGCGGGGCTCGCACCAGGGCGCGTCCGTCTCAAGGAGCAGCCGGTCCAGGGGCACGGCGGCGGCGACGCCCAGGCTGCCCTCCGCCTTCAGGGAACACCCGTTGAGGCCGATGCACAGGCGCCCCGGCAGGGACAGGGCCAAGAGGGCCGCCAGGTCGGCGGCACTCCCGTCAAAGGAGTGGACCACGCCGCCCCTAGGCAAGGGGGGCGCCGCCGCCAACGCCGCCACCAGCTCGCCCGCCGCCGCCCGGCAGTGCAGGAACAGGGGCAGCCCCACCTCGGCAGCCAGCTCCAGTTGGGCCGTGAACCCGGCGGCCTGCGTGCGCGCATCGCAGAAGGCGAGGCGGTCGTTGTCCAGGCCGGCCTCCCCGACCGCGACGCACTTCCCCGCGGCCGTGCCCTCAGCGATGAGCGCCCTCAGGTCGTCCAAATACCTGTCCCCGCCCGCCACGAGCTCGCCCGCGCGGGTGGGGTGGACGCCGGCCGTGCAAAACAGGCGGGGGTCCGTCCGCGCCAGGGCCAGGGCCGCCCGCCCGTCCTCCAGGGAGGTGGCGGTAATGATGATGCGGCCCACGCCCGCCTCCCACGCGCGGGCCAGCACCGACGCCAAGTCAGGCGGGTGCGCGCCAGGTTTGCCGTGATAGGTTCCGGCGTACATTGGGTCGCTTAGGTTGGCGCCGATGTCTGAATGGCGAGGGAGAGGGCGAGAATGTAGCGAGAGAGGAGGGCGAGGTTGAAAACGCCGCAGCTGGCCAATTTGCTCTGTTTTTCCTCTCACCAACGAGCGCCCAGGGTGGAGGTGGCGGCGTCGATGTCATTGCGGCCAGGCTGTGCGTCTGTAGGGAACGCCCAGGGCGGGCCAGCAAGGAGGAGGAGGCGCGGCCGAGGCGCAGGGTCGCCGCCCGCATCAAAAAAGGAAATGAGAAAGCAATTCTCAACCTGGAGCCCCGTTTCTGCAAACCCACGCCCCACACGCCCCATGCCCCACACGCCCCACTCGCGCCACGCCGCCCCGCGTCAAGCCCTTTCTATCACCTCCCCCCCTTCCCAAACACGGGCGGCTCGAAGCTCTCCACCGCTCTGACCAGGTCGGCCGCCAAAGCGGGCGCCGCCCCCAGCGCCGCCGCGCTCGCCTGGGCGGTCAGCGTGTAGAGCGCGTTGGTGAATCCCCGGCCGTTGGGGTCCGGCCCCATGGCGACGGCCGTGTAGAGCGTCCGCGGTTCCGCCTCGCCCGCCCGCTTCAACAGGTAATCCACGCGATAGATTTTCGAGCCATTGCGGGCGGTCACCTCGCGCGCGTCCAGCAGGGCCGCCGTCTGGACGGACACCGGGTCGACGGCCGACGCCTTGCCGCCCCGCCCCCGCAGGCGGAAGGACTGGTCGGAGGAGGCGATGAGGTTGGCCGCGAAGCCGCCGGCGTCGCCAAAGGAGCCCAGAGACGTGTAGTCCGCGCCGACGGGCGTCGCGAGCAGGGACACGGACGCGCCGTCCGCGGCGCCCGCGTCGGCGGGGAACCAGGCCAGCGTGGGCCGGCCGGCGCCGCCAGGGGAGACGCCAGACGCGGACACCCAGCCGGTGGGGATGGACAGGTTGTAGGGGATGGCGTCGGCCGGGAAGGGTAGCGGGGCGGGGGCCTGGTCGAGGGCCGACGCGCCGGCCGGGCGGGCGAGGAGGAGCGAGGCTGACGAGAGAGACAGCGCCGCCGCCAGGGCGGCCCGGCGGCCCATCATCGCCGCGTCGCCGCCGCCCTCAGGCACGGCCGCGGCGACCGCGCGGCGTGCGGAGGCAGGGCATGGCCTGACGACCAGCGGGCGGGTGGAGGTGAGGCGCATCGAGAGAGAGGGGGAAAAAAGTGAAGTGAGGTGTTCTAACCTGTTTGCGCTGTGGCACACACCCTCCTTTTTCCTTCTCCTCCGCGGTAAATACGCGCACGTAACCCCGGCCTGATGCCCGCCCTGGCTCACGTGGCCATCCTGGCGGCCCTGCTCCTGGCGTCTCACGCGCTGGCGTCCGACACGGCCTCCTCCTCCTCCTCCTTCCCTCGCATCGCTCTGAAGCGCCGCGCGCCCAGCGCGGCCTCGCTGTGCGGCCAACAGTCCGCGCTCCGGGCGCGCTATGGGCAGACAGCGGGTGGCCAGGTGGGACCCGCTCGCCTGACCGGCGGGGAGGACATCCCGCTGGTCGACTTCATGGACGCGCAGGTGAGGCGAGGAGAGAAGGACGAGGGCACGATGCATTGGTCTCCACAGTGCCCCTCCCCCCGCTCCATCCGCCCCGCGCCCTGCCCCTCCACATCTATCCTCCCCTCCTCCTCACACAGTACTACGGCGAGATCTCGCTGGGCACGCCCCCCCAAACGTTCAACGTCATCTTCGACACCGGGTCGTCCAACCTGTGAGTGAAAAAGAAGAGAGGAAGAATAAGAGACCCTGCGCTCGCTCGCTCGCTTGCTCGCCCCCGTCACACACACACACACACACCGCTGAAAAAGGAGACTCCCACACACACCTCGTCCGTCCATTCCCCCCCTCCACGCACCAGTTGGGTCCCCTCCGAGCAGTGCGCCTGGTGGCAGCTGGCCTGCCGCCTGCACGCCCGGTACGATGCCTCCCTCTCCTCCACCCACACCCCCAACGGGACGCGCTTTGCCATCCAGTACGGGAGCGGGTCGCTCAGCGGGTACTTCTCCACGGACACGCTGGCCCTGGGCGACCTGGCGGTGGACGGCCGGCGGGGGGGGGGGGGGGGGGGTGGGGGGGGGGGGGGGGGGGGGGGGGGGGGGGGGGGTGTGGGGGTGGGGGTGTGGGGTGTGGGAGGGGGAGGGACCTCCCCCCATCCAGTCTTCTTCACATCATGATTCTCTCCCCGCCCCCCGCCTCTCTCTCTCCCCCCTCCGCCCTTCCCACCCGGCCAGCCCGGCCTCGCCTTCCTGGCCGCCCACTTTGACGGCATCCTCGGCCTGGGCTTCCCCGAGATCGCCGTGGGCGGCGCCGTGCCCCCCTTCTTCAACATGCTGGCGTCCGACCTCCTCCCCGCCCCGCAGTTCTCGTTCTGGCTCAACCGCAACGCGTCGGCGGGCGAGCCCGGCGGCGAGCTCGTCTTTGGCGGGGCGGACCCGGACCACTCCACGGGCGACCGGGCCTGGGTGCCCGTCACCCGGCGCGGCTACTGGCAATTCAAAATGGACGGCGTGCGCGTGCCCGGGGCAGGGGAGCCTGACCCCATGAAGGGCGGGGCGCCGCTCCACGGCGCCCCGTGCGCCGGCGGGTGCCAGGCCATCGCGGACAGTGGGACGTCCCTGCTGGTGGGGCCGACCCCGGAGATCGCGGCGATCAACGCGGCCCTAGGCGCCCGCGGCCTGCTGCCGGCCGAGTGCAGGGCGCTGGTCGACTCGTACGGGCCGGCCCTCGTCGCGGCGGTCGAGGCGGAGACGCCGGAGGAGGCGTGCGAGTCTCTGGGCTTGTGCGACCCCAACAACAAGGAGGGGGGGCGGGCGGGGAGCGCCGGCGGGGCGTGCGCGCTGGCCGCGGCGGCCGGGCCGTTCGCGCGCGCTGCGCGCCGCGCGGCGTGGGTGGCTGGCGCCGGCCAGAAAAGGGCGCCCGCCCTGTCAGACCCCACCCCCTACTGCGCCTTCTGCCGCACCGCGGTCGGCCTGGTCCAGTCCGCCCTGGCCGCCAACGCGACGGCCGACGAGGTCCTGGAATCCCTGGACGCCGCCTGCGACGGCCTGGCCCCGCTGTCGACGGGGACGCAGGCGCTGGTGGACTGCGCGCGCGTGGGCGGCCCGCCCGGCGCGGTCGACGCCCTGCCCGACGTCTCCTTCACCATCGGCGGCCGCGAGTTCGTGCTGACCCCCGACGACTACGTCCTCCGCCTGCCTGGCGGGAGCCCGGGGGGGGGGGACGCGTGCGTGAGCGGGTTCATGCCGCTGGACGTGCCCCCACCCGCAGGGCCGCTCTGGATTTTGGGGGACGTGTTCTTGGGCGCGTACCACACCATCTTTGACGCGGGGACTGCGCCGCCGGGGGCGCCCCTGGGCAACAAGGGCTCGCCCCGCATCGGGTTTGCCCGCTCGGCGAAGCCGGACCCGCAGCAGTCTGTGGAGACCGCGGTGGCTTGAGAAAAGGGAGAGGGAGGAGAGAGAGAGAGTGCTTTTGTGTGTGTGTGTGTATGCGCCGCGTCTGCTTTTTCATGTCTTCAAATGCCCGCCGCCCTCCCCTCTGTCTGTCTGAAGCCGTCTCTTCACTTGGCAGCCGCCGCGCTCGCTGCCACCGGCGCCCCCCCGGCCGTCACCCGCCCGCTCCCCTCATTCCCCCGCTCCCGCCCGGGGCCGCGCCAGGCGGTGAGGCGGTCCTTCACCACCGCCGCGCCCAGGCAGAGCCCGACCAGGGCGGGCAGGACGCCCGCGACCAGGCGGGCTGCCAGGGGCCAGGCCGGGGTGCGCGTGGCGAGGGATGCCACGGCCGCGGCGCAGGCGGCCAGCACTCCCGCACACACCGCCCACCCGGCCGGCCGGGTCGTGTGTGTGCCTACCGCCTGGAGGCGGCCCGCCGCGGCGTCGCCCCCTGGAATGCGTGTGAACACAAAGCGCGACCCGAATGAGCCCCGGCCTAGGCGGACGCGGGCATCCAGGTAAGTCGTCGTCAGCTGGACGGCGGAGGGCGGGCCGATCTTGAGGGCGACGGCCGCGGGGTGGGCGGGCGCGCCCAGCACTAGCTCTGGCGGGTCAAAGGCCACCCGCACCGTGTCGCCGCCGGCCGAGTCCGGGTGGGCGGACCGGGCCGCAAGCGCGGGGTCGGCGACCACGCTGACCACGCCCCTCAAGCCGATGTGACCCGGCAGGAGGCCGCCAAACGCGCGGAAGGCCACGAGGTTGGTGGCCAGTGGGGGTGGGGGTGGCTGCCGCGATGGACCGCCCGCCGCGGCCTGCTTGTACACGCCCTGCCCCACGAAGGTCGTGGCAAAGAGGGCCTGCCCCACCCCGGACCGCCACTGGCCGCCCGCCGGCTGGCCGCGCTGGCGCGTGCCGCGCGTGCCAACGTAGGCAACGTCGAACGCACCCCACAATAACTCGTTCTCATCATCCAAGGGGCGGGGCGCCTGGGACGCCCCGAAGGCGGCCAGCGCGTCGATGAGGTCGTCCGCAGCGGCGGCGGTGGAGGGCGGGGCGGCCGACCCGCGGTCCGTGCCGGCGATGAGGGTGAGCAAGGCGGTGACGGCGGCGGTTGCGTCGGAGGCGGAGGCTATGTTGGGAAGAGGAGGCTGAGGGGTGGTCGGGTCGTCGCCCACCGCAGCGGCGGCCTGCCGCGGGCGGCGCCTGGCGGGCGGGACGCCGCCCGCCCGCCCGAGCCTCGCGCTCGTCGCGCGATGAGAGTATAGATGGACATGCGACCCCATATTTTTGGACGAACAAATGGCGTGTGCGGGCTCACCAGCGAGAGATTACAAAAAAATAGTGGGTCCTCTTCTTGCTCCCAACCCTCTCCCCTCGCCCCCCTCCCCCCTCTCTCATTCATTCGCCCGCCCGCAGGGCCGCGAGGGCCGCCAGCACTGCCGGCCCCACAGCTGGCTGGGGTGCTGCCTTTTCTTGGGCTTCCTCTGCCCACCCGTCCCCTCCTCGCCCTTCCCGCCGAGGAGCAGCAGCCGGCCGCTGCTGCTGCTGCCCGGCGAGGGCCGCCGCCGCGGCCGCCGCGGCCACCGCCGGAAACGCTAGCACCGCCGCCGCGGAGGGCCGGGCGGCCGGCGACCGCGCCAGCAGCCTGTCCACCAGGGCATGCGCGACCGCGCCCAGCCGGCCCTGGGGTGGCGGCAGCGGCGCCCGGGACCCGGCCAGGATGGCGGCCCCGACCCCGCCAACCCCCCCGCCAGCACGGGCGGCCCCAAAGGCAGGCACCCCGCCCGACAGGCACTCGAACAGCACGCAGCCGAGCGCCCACACGTCGGCGGAGTAACTCCCCGCGGCGCCGGGTGCGCCAGTGACGACTTCGGGGGCCAGGTAAGCGGGCGTGCCCGCGACGGAGGGCGGGGGCGCCGAGGTTGAAGAGGCCAGGCCAAAATCTCCCAGCCTCACCCGCCAGGCGGGGCCCCCGCCGCCGCCGCCGCCGCCGCCGTCGCCGCCGCCGCTACCGCCGCCGCCCATTAAAAATACGTTGGCAGGTTTGACGTCCCGGTGCGCCACCCCTCGGGCGTGGCAGTGCGCGAGGGCGCGGGCGAGCTGGGCGAGGACGCTCACAGCGAGGGCGGGCGGCAAGGGCGCGGCGCGGCCACGCCGGCTCAGGGCGGTCCCCAGGTCCCCGCCCGCACACCACCCCGTCAGGATGACAGCACCGGTCGCACCATCCAGGGCAAAGGCGGCGTCGTAGCGGAGGATGTGGGGGTGGGCCAGGCGGGCCAGGGCGGTCGCCTCAGCTGTCGCGCCCGCCCCACCACCCCCGCCGCCCCCACCGCCCCCGACGCCGCCGCCGCCGCCGCCCAGGACTTTCGCGACCAGGCGGGCGCCGTCGGCGCGGCGACGGACGAGGACGGCCGCGCCGAATGCGCCTCGCCCCAGGGGGCGCAAGGCTTCGTACTGGAGGAAGAATAGGCCGCCGGGCGCGAAGAGCGAGGGGAGGAGGGGAGGGGGGGGGTGCGGGGGTGGCGGGGTGGTGGCCGGGGCGGCGCCCGCCGGCGCGTCCGCCGCGCCATCACCTCCCGCACCCTCACTGCCGCCCATCAGCTCGGCGGCCAGGGCCTGCCAGCCGGCGATGGAACCGGAGGGCGCGGAGGCAGGAGCACCGCCTGTCGGGCACACACTGTTGCCTGGTGGTGGCAGTGGCTCCGCGGCCGCCCCCTCCCGCGCCGACGGCCGCACCATGTGGGCCGCCGCGGCGGCGGCCAAAGACGTGGTCGCCGCGCCGGAGCCTGTCCCAGTGACGGCGGTGCTGTTGGGCGGGCGCCCGCCTGACCAGCCCGCCCACGCGCCGGCGGTGGTCGCGCTGCCGCTACCACTGCCGCTGCCGCTGCTCCCACCGCCGCCGCCGCCGCCGCCGCTGCCGCCACCACCGTCCAGGGCATCCCGCAGAAAGGTCGGGCGGTCATCGCCGGGCAGGGTGGTGGTGGCGCTGCTGGTGGAGGGGGACAGGGGCGAGCCGCCGCCGGCGGCGCGGGCGGCCAGGAAGGCCGCGAGCGTGGTCGGCCGCGGGCGGTCGAGGTGAGGCGGCTGGGCGGGCTGGGCGGCGGCGGCGGGCGGTGGGCGCGGCCGGAGGCCCGCGGGGGACGGGGGTGGCGACAGGGGGGGACTGGCGGCCTCCCCCCAGGCGGCCGGCCTCCCGCCGCCCCCCACACCGGCAGGCGGGCTGCTGGCGGCGGTGTGCGAGAGCAGCAGCAAAGGGGAGATGGAGAGGGCAGACAAGGCGCCCGCCCGGGCGAGCGGTGGTGGGGGTGGGGGAGGAGGGGGCAGGAGGGCAGCAGCCGCGGCGGCCGCCTCTGGCGCGCCGCCCTGGCCCGCCGGGATCAGGCTGGCTGTGCGAGAGGGTGGCGGGTCGCCAAGGGGCGGGCCGCGCTGGCCCTCGGGCAGGGCGGCGAGGGTGACTGGAGGGAGAGGGAACAGGAGGAGGGTTTTGACTTTTTTTTTTGGGGGGGGGGGGGGGGGAGAGAGGCGAGGGCGGCGCCTCCTCCCTTTCCGCACTCGCCCTGCCTCGCCTTCAAACTTGGAGGGCCGCCCGCCAGCGGGCCCTGTCAGGCCGGCAGGCGGGAAGGGCGGCGGGCGGAGCGCGGGCGGGGAGCCCGGCGCGGGCGGGCCGGCAGACGGGTCACCACCACCGGGCAGGGCGGGAGGGGGCGGCGGGGCGGGGGCGGGGGGGCCGGGCCCGCCGCCCGTCGCGTCCGCCTCCAGGGTGATGCGGTGGGAGTGCGTGGCCTTCTTGGTGGGTGGGGGCGGGGCTGCGGGCGGGCGGGAGGCGCAGGGGCCCATGGCTACGCGCGCTGCGTTGGAGGGAGGAGGAAGGGGCGGACTGGTTGAGTAATGGAAGGGCGGGGCCGGCGCCCGCCCTTACCTCACACTCCTTCGTTTCCCCCCTACCCCAAAGCTCTCTCATCCTTACGGCTTGAAGGTTCGTTTTCACACACCGGCGTGCGGGGGCCAGTCAATCAGGCACTGTGCTTTGGGCGCCTGTGGCGCGCGGTGCGGGCACGGCGGGGGGGGGGGGGCGGGGGGGCCGGGGGCCGGGGGGGGGGGGGGGCGGCGCGGCGGGGGGGGGGGGGGGGGGGGGGGGGGGGGGGCGGCCGCGGGCCCCGGCCCGCGCCCGGCGGGGCC
>Ga0315287_10002257_pt1 | contig 18118 bp, 13 predicted proteins | sample YL17G11_0_MG_FD_205037 | JGI IMG/M metagenome (GOLD analysis project Ga0315287, IMG submission 205037) | Sediment microbial communities from Yellowstone Lake, YNP, Wyoming, USA - YL17G11_0 | ecosystem: Environmental > Aquatic > Freshwater > Lake > Sediment | place: USA: Wyoming | collected...
GGTGGTCGACCAGCGTGGCGGGCTTCCAGGCCACGGTCCCGTGACAGGTGTTGCAGCTGTTGGTGGTCGACAGGTGGGTCAGGTTCTTGCCGGTGGCGGTGGTGCCGTTGTGGCACGAGTAGCAGCTACCCGTGACCTGCGTGTGATCGACTTTGGTGACCGGCTTCCAGGTCACCGTCGAGTGGCACGACTCGCAGTTGTTGCTCGCAAGTATGTGCGTAAGGCTCTTACCGGTGGCCTTCACGCCGTCGTGGCAGCTCGAGCAGCCGCTGCTGATGCCGGCGTGGGTGAACGAGGCGGGCTTCCAGGCCAGCGTGGTGTGGCAGGTGCCGCAATTGTCATCGGCGGCAATGTGCGTCGGGGTCTTGCCGGTGGCGATCGTGCCGTTGTGGCACGACGAGCAGGTACCGAGCACCTGCGTGTGATCGACGGTGGTGGCTGGCTTCCAGGTCACCGTCGAGTGACACGACTCGCACGTGGCCGTGGTCTGGATGTGCGTCGGGGTCTTGCCGGTGGCTTTGACGCCGTCGTGGCAGGAGGAGCAGTTGTTGACGATGCCTGAGTGCGTGAACGTGGCGGGCTTCCAGGCCGTCGTGGTGTGGCAGCTGTCGCAGCCAGCCGTGGTGGGAACGTGGTTGGCGTTCTGGCCGGTGGCAAGCGTGCCGTTGTGACAACTGGCGCAGGCTCCCAGCACCTCACGGTGGTCGACCAGCGTGGCGGGCTTCCAGGCCACGGTCCCGTGACAGGTGTTGCAGCTGTTGGTGGTCGACAGGTGGGTCAGGTTCTTGCCGGTGGCGGTGGTGCCGTTGTGGCACGAGTAGCAGCTGCCCGTGACCTGCGTGTGGTCGACCTTCGTCACGGGGCGCCACGTGAACGTGGCGTGGCAGGATTCGCAACTGTTGGTCGACAGGATGTGGTTGACGCTCTTGCCGGTCGACTTCACGCCGTCGTGGCACGAGACGCAATCGGTGGGGATGCCGTCATGCGAGAAGGTCGCGGGCTTCCAGGCCAGCGTGGTGTGGCAGCGGTCGCACGTGTTGTCGCTCGGGATATGCGTCGCGTTCTTGCCCGTCGCCGTGGTGCCGTTGTGACATGAGAAGCATGTGCCAAGCACTTGCAGGTGATCGACCCGCGAGGCCGGCTTCCATGCCGCCACTACGTGGCACGATTCGCAGCTGCTGGAGGAACTGATGTGGGTCGCGTTCTTGCCGGTGGCCTTGGTGCCGTCGTGGCAGCTGACGCAGTTGTTGACGATGCCGGTGTGGTCGAACCTGGCCGGCAGCCAGGCTGTCGTCGAGTGGCAGTTGTCGCACTCGGAATTCGTGGGAACGTGGTTGGCCTTCTTGCCGGTGGCCTTCACGCCGTCGTGGCAGGACGAGCAGCTGCCGAGGACGTTCGCGTGATCGACGCGAGTGGTCGGTTTCCAGGCGGTGGTCGAGTGGCAAGCCTGGCAGGCAGTCGTTGCGCGAATGTGCTGTGCGCCCGTGCCCGTGGCCTTCACTCCGTCGTGGCAGGTGGCGCAGCCGTCGGCTATACCGTCGTGCGAGAACTGCGCCGGCATCCACGCCGACGTGGAGTGGCAACTCTCGCACCCGAGGCGCGTCGGCACGTGGTTTGAGGTCTTGCCGGTGGCCGTGATGCCGTTGTGGCAAGACGCGCAACCGCTGGTGATGCTGGCGTGGTCAAATTTCGCCGGATTCCAGGCCGTGTTGGTGTGGCAGGCACCGCAGTCCTGCATTGTCTGGATGTGGCCGGGCGGCATGCCCGGTGCCTCGACGCCGTTGTGGCAGCTCGCGCAACTCCCGCGCGTCTGATCGTGATCGAAGCGGCTGGCCGGCAGCCACGCGGAAGTCGTGTGGCAGGCACCGCAGTTCTCGGTGCTCATGATGTGATCGGCGGTCTTCGGCGTGGCGCCGACGCGCGAGCCGGGCGAATGACAGGAGAAGCACGCGCGCGGCGTGCCCTTGAAGACGGCATCGACGTGGCAGGACTCGCAGGCTTGAAGCCGGTGCGCGCCGGTCAACTCGAATCCCGTGGTCAGGTGATCGAAGCGGCTGCCCGCGCCCTGCGCGAAGACGGTTCCACTCAGCAACGTGAACAACAGGAGGCTGCGTGCAATCAGGTTCTTCACGAGAGGCCTCTTCCTCCTGCAGGCGCCTTTGAAGGTGAACTACCCGTGGCAACGCTGGCACCGGCGCCCGAACTGACCGGTGTGCACGTCGACCTGCGAGTGACAGGATGCGCAATCGCCGGCGAGCTTGACGACTTTCTGGGGCTGTTTGTGATAGTCGTCACAAGTCGCTCGGGCATGAGCGCCGAGCAACGCAGATCCGGTCGCCCTGGCGTGGTCGAGCTCCCAGATGCCCCCGCCGCGCGGTGAATGGCAGCTTGCGCATTCCTTGCCGAGCGAAAGGATAGGGACAGGAATTTCAAACAGCCATTTTCGTTGCGTGGAGGCTGCGGGTGCGGGTGCGGGGCAAATCGAGCTGGATCACGCACGAAAAGAAGGGCCCCTGAAACGGGGCCTTTCTGATTGTCCGGTGCGAGCCTCGGAGGACCCTCACCAGGCCTTGCGGCCAACCCTCACTCGCGCTGCGCGCGACCTCGCCCGCAAGCGGGAGAGGTGAGGCGATGGGGGCAGTCCCCATGCGGGGACAGCCCCCTTACAGCAGCGGCACCAGCAGCAGCGCGACGATGTTGATGATCTTGATCAGCGGGTTGATGGCCGGGCCCGCGGTGTCCTTGTAGGGATCGCCGACGGTGTCGCCGGTGACGGCCGCCTTGTGCGTCTCGGAGCCCTTGCCGCCGAAGTTGCCTTCCTCGACGTACTTCTTGGCGTTGTCCCAGGCGCCTCCGCCGGTGCACATCGAGATGGCGACGAACAGGCCCGTGACGATGGTGCCGATCAGCAGTCCGCCTGTGGCGCGCATGCCGGCGCCAGGGCCCATCAGGTAGTTCATGCCGAACACGACGACGACCGGCACGAGGATCGGCAACAGCGACGGCACGATCATTTCCTTGATCGCGGCCTTCGTCAGCATGTCGACTGCGCGGCCGTATTCCGGCTTCGCGGTGCCTTGCATGATGCCCGGGATCTCCTTGAACTGGCGGCGCACTTCCACGACCACCGAGGCCGCTGCACGGCCCACGGCTTCCATCGCCATGGCGCCGAACAGGTAAGGCACCAGGCCGCCGATGAACAGCCCGATGATCACGGCCGGGTCGGACAGCGAGAACGCGACCATTTCACGACCCGTGGCGAGCAGGTGACTCTCCAGGTTGTACGTATAGTCGGCGAACAGCACCAGCGCGGCGAGACCGGCCGAACCGATCGCGTAGCCCTTGGTGACGGCCTTGGTGGTGTTACCGACGGCGTCGAGCGCGTCGGTGACCTTGCGCACTTCCTTCGGCAGGCCGGCCATCTCGGCGATGCCGCCGCCGTTGTCCGTGATCGGGCCGTAGGCGTCGAGCGCCACGATCACGCCCGTCATCGACAGCATGGCGGTCGCGGCGATCGCGATGCCGTACAGGCCGCCGAGCTGGTAGGCGCCCCAGATGGCCGCGCAGATCGCGAGTACCGGATACGCCGTCGATTTCATCGATACAGCCAGGCCCGCGATCACGTTCGTGCCGTGGCCGGTCTGCGAAGCGGCCGCCACATAGCGCACCGGCGCGTATTCCGTCGCCGTGTAGTACTCGGTGATCACGATCATCGCGCCCGTGAGCACGAGACCGATCAACGCGCAGCCGAACAGGCTCGGCGCCGCCGCACCCATCATCGACTTGGTGACGAAGTAGAACGCCACCGCGGCGATCAGGCCCGACACGATCAGGCCGCGATACAGCGCGTTCATGATCTTGCCGCCTTCGCGCGCCTTCACGAAGAAGGTGCCGACGATGGAGGCGACGATCGACACGGCGCCGAGCACGAGCGGGTACAGCACGGCGTTGTGGCCGAGCGTGGCCTGCATCGTCAGACCGGCGAGCAGCATCGTCGCGACGACCGTCACGGCGTAGGTCTCGAACAGGTCGGCTGCCATGCCGGCACAGTCGCCGACGTTGTCACCGACGTTGTCGGCGATCACGGCGGGGTTGCGCGGGTCGTCCTCGGGGATGCCGGCCTCGACCTTGCCCACGAGGTCCGCGCCGACGTCGGCGCCCTTGGTGAAGATGCCGCCGCCGAGACGCGCGAAGATCGAGATCAGCGAGCCGCCGAAGGCGAGGCCCACGAGCGCGTGCAGCGACTTTTCTTCGTCGCCACCCGTGACGCTGAGCATGATCCAGTAGTACGCCGCGACGCCGATCAGGCCGAGGCCCACGACCAGCATGCCGGTGATGGCGCCGCCGCGGAACGCGACCTGCAGCGCGGGGTCCAGGCCGACGCTCGCTGCATGTGCCGTGCGCACGTTCGCGCGCACCGATACGTTCATGCCGATGTAGCCGGCGAGGCCGGAAAGCAGCGCGCCGACCGCGAAGCCGCCCGCCGTCTGCCAACCCAGGGCGAAGGCAAGCACGAAGAACAGGACCACGCCTACCACGGCAATGGTCGTGTACTGGCGATTCAGATAGGCGTTGGCACCCTGCTGAATGGCCGCGGCGATTTCCTGCATGCGGGCATTGCCGGCCGGCTGGGCCAGGATCCAGCGCGCGGACAGGATTCCGTACAGGATCGCGGCCACGCCTGCCGAGATCGCGAGCAGCAGCGCGAAGTCAGTCGTCATTGCTCAATCTCCCAAAAAAGCTTCTGTTGCCAAGGTGTTGCGCGGGGCCCGGTGGGGTCTGGACACGCTGGTGCGGCGCAAAAAAAGGCGCCGGACTATACCACAAAGCCCGCTTTCAGCTTGCGCCGGACCGGCTTGTTCTTCAGCACCACGTATTGCGGCAGCCCGTCCTTGTACGGGGGGTAATCCTCGCCCTTGATCAGGGGGGCGAGGTAGCGGCGGCCCTTGGCCGTGATCTGGAATCCGTCCGCGGTGATGTAGTCGCGCGGCAGCATCTTCTCCTGGTTGGCGACGTTCTCGAGCTTCGCCATGCCGATCTTCCAGCGATACGGGCGGTTCGAGGTGCGGACGATCGTTGCCATCACCGAGTTGTGCCCCTTGAGCGCGAACTCGACCGCCGCCTTGCCGACGGCGTAGGCCTGCTCGACGTCCACCTTCGAGGCGATGTGCCGGGCGGCGCGCTGCAGGTAGTCGGCGACGGCCCAGTGGTACTTGTAGCCGAGCTTGTCCTTGACGAGTTGCGCCACCACGGGGGCCACGCCGCCGAGCTGTGCGTGACCAAATGCATCACGCGTGCCAGCGTCGGCGAGGAACTTGCCTTCGGCATTGCGCACGCCCTCGGAGACGACGACCGCGCAGTAGCCGTATCTGTCGACGCACGCCTTGGCGCGGGCCAGGAATTTTTCCTCGTCGAACGGGATTTCCGGGAACAGGATGATGTGTGGCGCATCGCCGGCCTTCTCGGCTGCCAGCCCGCCGGCGGCCGCGATCCAGCCCGCGTGCCGGCCCATGACTTCCAGCACGAAGACCTTGGTGGAAGTGCGCGCCATCGAGGCGACATCGAAGCCGGCCTCGCGGATCGAGACCGCGACGTACTTGGCGACCGAGCCGAATCCCGGGCAGCAATCGGTGATGGGCAGGTCGTTGTCCACCGTCTTCGGGACGTGGATTGCCTGCACCGGGTAACCGATCTTCTCCGACAGCTGCGAGACCTTGAGGCAGGTGTCGGCCGAGTCGCCGCCGCCGTTGTAGAAGAAGTAGCCGATGTCGTGGGCCTTGAAGACCTCGATCAGCCGCTGGTACTGCGCCGGGTTGTCTTCGTATTTCTTGAGCTTGTAGCGGGCTGAGCCGAAGGCGCCCGCTGGTGTGTGCCGCAGTCCGCGGATTGCCGCGGCGCTTTCCTTGCTAGTGTCGATCAGGTCCTCGGTCAGTGCGCCGAGGATGCCGTTGCGCCCGGCGTAGACGGTCCCGATTTCGCGCTTGTGCTTGCGCGCGGTCTCGATGACACCGCACGCCGAGGCGTTGATGACGGCGGTCACGCCACCGGATTGGGCATAAAAGGCATTTCTTGGACGTGCGCTCTTCGACATGCGGGCTCCTGAAGAAAAACTGTCGCTATATCGGGGACTTACGTGTTCTTTGCAGCGTCATAGCATACTCGATGAGGACTAATGGGGACATTCACCTTTTCCAGGAAAAGGTGAATGTCCCCGTTTTCCGATGGTTGGCGGGAAGGGCGGTTTTCGGTAGGGTGCCTGCCTCCCGATTGGCCGTGGACGGCAACAGACCATGAGACTCGTACTGCTCGGCGCACCCGGTTCCGGTAAAGGCACCCAGGCCCAGCGCCTGCGTGACCAGAAGGGCATTCCCCAGGTGTCCTCCGGTGACTTGCTTCGTGATGCGGTGGCTCGCGGCACCGACCTTGGCAAGCGCGCCAAGGCGGCCATGGATGCGGGCGAACTCGTCTCGGACGAGATCGTGCTCGGACTGATTCGTGAGCGGCTCGGCCGCCCGGACGTGGCCAAGGGCTTCATCCTCGACGGGTTTCCGCGCAACGTGGCGCAGGCGGGCGCGCTCGACAGGCTGCTGACCGAGATCGGCCAGCCGATCGATACCGTCGTGCTCATGGACGTGGACGCCAAGGCCCTCGTGCAGCGCCTGACTGGGCGTCGCACCTGCCCCAAGTGCGGCAAGGTATTCAACGTCTACAGTTCGCCTTCCACTCGCGGCGACCGCTGCGATAACCACCCGGATGCGGAGGCGCCATTGCTCGTCCAGCGCGCCGATGACAAGGAAGACGTCATCGAGAACCGGCTGAAAGTCTACGCGAGCCAGACGAGCCCGCTGATCGAGCACTACACGGCGCGTGGATTGCTGAAAATTGTGAATGCCGATCAGGCGGTGGAGAAGGTCTTCGCCACTTTCGTGCGCGCTGCGGGCGGCTGATTTCACCTCTCCCACCGGAGGTGGGAGAGGTGAAGAGCCCTCACCCGGGCTGCGCCCGACCTCTCCCGCAAGCGGGAGAGGTGAGAAACCCTCACCCCAGCATCGCGAGCAGCTTCTCCCCGATCACCAGGCGCCGCCAGCCACGCGTCAACGCGTTATCGCGGACGCCCCTTGCGAGCGCCTCGATGTCCCGTCGCGTCGCGAGAATCTCCGGCCCGACACCGAGCGCCGCCGCTTCGTCCCGCACGACCTGCATGAACTTCGCGGCGCGGGCGGTCTCCTCCGGCGTGGGCCGCAGCGACGAGACATCATCCGACGAATCTACCGGTGGCGCGCTCCTGGCCGCGGCGAGCAGTTCCAGCAGTTCCGCGCCGCGATTACGCACGACCGCCGCCGGCAGCGCGCGAATGCCTGCCAGCGCCTCCAGGGTGTCGGGTGCGAGCGTCGCCATGGCCAGCAGCGCGTCATCCGTCAGGATCCAGCCGCGTGGCTTGTCGCTCTCGATCGCACGCCCCTCGCGCCACTCGGTCAATGCGCGGGCCGCCGCCTGTTCCTGCGGCTTCATTCGACCCAGGCCCTTCAACCGGCGCCACGCATCCGCCGAGTCGGTGCGATACAGCGCCGGGTTGCCGTAGGCGGCTGTTTCTTCATCGGCCCAGGCGCTGCGGCCCTTCGCCTTCAGTGCGGCGGCGAGGTCGGCATGCAGCGTCAGCAGGTGATGCACGTCGTCCGCCGCATAGGCCAGTTGCTCGGGTGACAGTGGCCGGCGCGACCAATCGGTGCGGGTCTGTCCCTTGTCGATCGAATGGCCGAGTTGTCGCGCCACGAGTTCGGCGTAGCCGATCTGCGGGGCGAACCCCAGCAGCGCCGCGGCCACCTGGGTGTCGAACAGCGGCGCCGGCACGGTGCCGCCGGTCAGCAGCAGGACTTCGAGATCCTGCCGCGCCGCGTGCAGGATCTTCAGTCGCGCCGGTTCGGCCAGCAACGCGTGCAGGGCGCGCAGGTCCAGGCCGGCCAACGGGTCGACCAGGAAGCAATCCGACTCGGTCGCGATCTGCAGCAGGCAGAGCAGCGGAAAATAGGTGCGCTCCCGCATGAATTCGGTGTCGAGCGCGAGTCGCTCGGCGGCCTGCATCCGGAAGACGGCGGCATCCAGTGCCGCCTGGGTCGTGATCAACGTGGCATCGCGCATTCGGTCCGGTACCTGCGTGTAGAATCGCGGCTCCCCGACGCCACAGTGCCGGCAGCGTGAGCCCATTCCTCAAGACATTCCTCGACATCGTACTCTGGCGGCGCGGGCCGCAGGACCTGCCATCGTCCGCGTTGCTGTTCTGGCTGACGGTGGCCGCCTACGTCGCCGTGTCGGCGATCCAGCTTGCCCTGCAGGGAGAGACCGGCGTCACCTGGCTCATCTTCCTGGTCGTCGATCCGCTCCTGTTGACCGGTTGCATCTGGCTCATGCTGCGGTTGTACGGCCACCCGGAGCGATTCCGGCAGACGGCGGCCGCAGTTCTCGGGACGGGCGCGCTGCTGGGAATCTCACTGTACCTGCCCCTGCAGTTGCTGCTCGACGCGCTGGGCCAGGGTCCGCAGAGCGGCCTGTCGATGTTCTTCGCGCTGCTGCTGCTGGCGACGTTCGCGCTGGTCACCGGCCGCATCCTCAAGCTGGGCACCGACTCCAGCCTGTTGACGGGCGTCGCGGTGTCGCTGACCTATTTCCTGCTGATCAATCTGCTGCTCGGCTTCGCGCAGGGCGGAGGGAGCTGAACGTGCACCTGCACATCATCGGCGTCTGCGGCACGTTCATGGGAGGCATCGCGGCGATCGCGCGCGAAGCCGGACACCGCGTCACGGGATCCGACCGCAACGTCTACCCGCCGATGAGCACGCAACTGGCGGCGCTCGGCGTCGACGTCATCGAGGGTTACGAGCCGGACCAGCTCAAGCTCAACCCGGACGTGTTCGTCGTCGGCAACGTGATGAGCCGTGGCAACCCGCTCATCGAGGCGCTGCTCGACAGCGGCCGGCCGTACGAGTCCGGTCCGGAATGGCTGGCCCGCAACGTGCTGGCGGGACGCTGGGTGCTCGGGGTTGCCGGCACGCACGGCAAGACCACGACGACGAGCCTGCTCACCTCGATTCTCGAGCATGCAGGACGTTCGCCGGGATTCCTCGTCGGCGGCGTGCCGGTCGATTTCAACGTGAGTGCGCGACTCGGCGGCGGTGCGGCTTTCGTCGTCGAGGCCGACGAGTACGACACGGCGTTCTTCGACAAGCGCGCGAAGTTCGTGCATTACCGGCCGCGCACCGCGATCCTGAACAACCTCGAGCACGACCACGCCGACATCTATCCGGACGTGGCGTCGATCCAGAAGCAGTTCCACCTGCTGCTGCGCACGGTGCCCGCGAACGGGCGCCTCGTCGTGAATGCGGCCGATCGCAACCTCGCGGGCGTGCTGGAGATGGGATGCTGGACGCCGGTCGAGCGCTTCACCGCCGAGCCGGATACGCCCACCGACTGGCGCATCGACGCCGATGCCGCCAACGGCTACGCAAGTTTTGCGGTGTGGCACGGCGACCGGCACGTCGGCGACGTCTGCTGGAACATGCTCGGCCGCCACAATGCGGAGAACGCGCTGGCTGCGTTGGTCGCGGCGCGCCATGCAGGCGTGGACGAGCAGGCGGCGCTCGAGGCGCTGCGCCGCTTCGCCGGCGTGCGTCGCCGGCTCGAGGTGCGAGGCGTCGTCAAGGGCGTGGTCGTGTACGACGATTTCGCGCATCACCCGACCGCGATCACGACGACACTGGACGGCGTGCGCCGCAAGGCGCGCGAGGGTCGCGTCATCGCGGTGCTCGAGCCGCGTTCCAACACGATGAAGCTCGGCACGCACAAGGCAGCGCTGGCCGAATCACTGCGCGCCGCCGATCGCGTGTTCGTGTACCGATCGCCGGAAGTGAAGTGGGACGTGATCGAGGCGATGCAGCCGCTCGGCTCGCTCGCGACCGTGCACGGCGACCTCGGCCAGCTGGTTTCTGCGATCGTCGCCGAGACCCGCCCGGGCGATCACCTCGTGCTGATGAGCAATGGCTCCTTCGGCGGACTGCATGAACTACTGCTGGCGGCGCTGGAAGCGCGCCCTGCGCGCTGACCGGGCATAATCGGGTCCATGGCCGACCCGGTCGAAATCCCGCTGTTCCCGCTCAACACGATCCTGTTCCCGGGCGGGCCGCTGCCGCTGCGCATCTTCGAGACCCGCTACATCGACTTGGTGCGGCGCTGCATGCGCGACGGTTCGGGCTTCGGCACGGTGCTGATCCTGGAGGGACCGGAGGCGGGCGGGCCCGCGCGGCTCTGCAACGTCGGCACGTACGCGCGCATCGTCGATTTCTCGCAGCAGCCTGACGGCCTGCTCGGGATCCACGTGCTGGGAGAGCGCAGGTTCCGCATCATCGAGCGGCGTCGTGCGCGCGACGGACTGAACCTCGCCGACGTCGAGTGGTTGCCGCCGGAGGCAGTCGTCGCGCTGCCCGGGGAATTCGCCGAACTCGACCCGGCGCTCGACCAGCTGATGCAGCGGGTGGGCGAGCCGTACGCCTCGCTCGAGCGGCACCTCGATGACGCGGGCTGGGTCGCCGGCCGTCTGGCCGAGATCCTGCCGATCTCTCCTGCACACAAGCAGCATTGCCTCGAACTCGACGACCCGGTCGAGCGGCTGCGCTTCCTGCGCCCATTGTTCGAGATCACGACCGAACCGCCGGCCTGAAATCGCGCGGGTTCACGCTGCGCGAAATTGGCGAAACGCCCTGCTAATTGAGCTGGCGCTGCTGCCGGCCGGCCTTTCCAATGACGTCGATGCCAGCCGCAATCCCGCGGCGGCCGCCACGGAGCATCACGATCATGGACGACGTCAAGGCTGCCGAGATTCTCAAGTCGCTTGCTGCGGGCGTAAGCCCCACTGACGGGTCGAGCCTGCCCGCCGGAACACCGCTGCAGTCGCCGGACGTGGTGCGGGCACTGTTCCTGGCTGCCGATTCGCTGGAAGCGCGCACCCGGCTCGCGCGTCGTAACGCGAACCTGCCGCGCAACGCCGGCAAGCCGTGGTCGCAGGAGGAGGACGAGCGCCTGCTGTCAGCTTTCGACGGCGGGGCCACCATCGACGCTCTCGTCACGGCGCACGAGCGCACCCGCGCCGGCATCGAGGCCCGACTCGTCAAGCACGGACGGCTCGAGGCGGAGCAGGCTCCCGCGGCTCGAATCCGTTGACTCTACTGTCACTGCGCACGACATGCGGCGTGACCGGCTCAGTCATGCTGCAGGTTCTGGGATACTATCGAGACGCCGGCCAGCATGACCGGCGGAGCGAAGCGCAATGCAGGCTGAGGGTCCAGGCACGGCCACCGTGAACACTTTGGGGCCGCGTGCACCGAGAATCCTGTTCGCTCCAGTGTCCGGGCCGCACGGCTCCGGCGAGCTGATGCGCTGCCTCATCATCGCCCGGGAGCTGCTGCGGGCGGATCCCGGGATCGACGTGCGCTTCCTCGTCAGTCGGGACGCCGTCTTTCGCGAGGCCGTCAATTTCCCGATCATCGATTGCGATGCATCCCCGACCCGCAGTACGCCGCAGGTGCTCGCGGCGATCGAGTCGTTTCGCCCGCACGTCATGGTCTTCGATAATTCCGGTCGAACCGAGCAGTTGCGGGCCGCCAAGCGAGCCGGTGCGAAGCTCGTCTTCACGAGTCGCGCGCCGCGGCTGCGCTGGAAGGCATTTCGCCTGAAGTGGATGCGGCTGCTCGACGAGCACTGGCTCGTATTTCCCGCATTCGTCACGGGCGCCCTGACGCCGCTGGAGCGGTTGAAGCTGAAATTCTTCCCCGGCTATCGCGTACGGCATTTCGATACGTTTTTTACGCCGACCGAAACAGGGGCGCGGCAGGCCTGGCTGGCCGGTCGTGGCCTCACGCCGGGCCAATTCACCGTGTTCATTCCGGGCGGGCGCGGCGAGCAACACAAGGCTGCGGATCCGGCCGGACTTTTTGTCGACGCCGCGCGCGAATTCGTCGCAGCGACTGGGCGGGTCGCCGTCGTGCTGACCGGCAGCACCGAGCCGTTGGCGTCGGTAGCCGCGGAATCGAGCGGGCTGCGCCTGTTTCCGAGGATCAGCCCCGCGGAGGTCCAGCACCTGCTCGCAGCGGCCGAGTTGGTCGTCAGCAACGGCGGGACCTCGATGATCCACGCCCTTGCGCACGGGCATCCGCTGGTCGCGGTCCCGCTGGCCAGCGACCAGCTGCGGCGCATACGCCGTGCCGCGCAGGCGGGGGTTGCAGTGCGTGGTTCAGCCGATGCCGATCAGATCGCGGCTGCCGCCGCCAGTTTGCTGGGTGATCGACCCCGGCGCGACGACATGGTGCGCTGCATCGCCGAGCTCGGCGTCGCCAATGGGATCGGGGAGGCGGTCGCCGCACTGCGAGCGCTGGCGCGGACCGACACTGTGCCGCCGGGTGGCGCTTAGCGGACGACTGACCCGGGCGCGAATAGCGGATCGAACATTGGTCCGAGCAGTGCGGCCCCCTGCAGCGTCAGGTGGTTAGTGTCGAAGTAGATCGGCTGGCCGGCGATGGCCACCGTGCACGTCGAACCCGGGCACAGGACGGCTTCGGAGTGCAACAGCGTAGCGGCCGGCAGGCGAGCAAGATCGTCCAGTGTCCGCACGACGAAGGCTTGTCGCCGTTCGTATTCCGTTCGCGAGGGCGCAATCGCGATGTCGTGGGCAAACATCTGCGACCGCGCCAGTACGGACGGCACGTCCCAGCCCACTTCGGGAACTGCTGAAACTATCCAGACGCGCCTGCCGAGCACAGTCAACTGCTCGACGGTGCGTCGCATCGCTCGTGAAAATACGCGGCGGTTCTCCGCGCGACTCTCGCCGGTCGAGTCTTCATCCATCAGGTACACCGGCGCACCAGGCTCGTGCTTGTACCGGGTACCCTCGGCAGCAAGTGCCCAGCGTCCCACGAGCACGACGTCGATGATTTCCGGGCGCAGTGCAATCGCGTCGACCACTGCCTGGTTGAATTCGACGCACTGCCGGGGATTGCCGCGGTCGTTGCGCCGCACGCCGAGCAGCGGCGCGCAGGCGCTGCGTACGGCGAGAATACCTGCCTTGCCGTGACGCTTGGCAGCTGCGCTCACCGCGTCGGACAGCACGCGCGCATGTGAATCACCCCAGACCAGGAACGATGGGGTGGTCACGCCCGAGTCGCCGAGGCGGCACATCCTGCCGGCGGCAATCTGTGCGGCGGTGCGGTCGCCGCACGACCACTCGCGGGTCCGCTGATCTCCCGCGCTCAACATGATCTGGCGGACCTCGGCGCTCATTCGCGAGGGCCAACCGGACGACGCCAGCAGGACACCGCCGAAGACCGAGGCCAGCACCATGACCGATCCGGCCGCGACGAACAGCTGGCGCCGCTCCAGTCTCCCGCTCTTGCCGCGGAACGGACGTTCGACGAAGTGCCAGGAGGCGACGGCAGCGACGGCGGCCAGGACGATGACGGCGGCGGCCTCCACGACGCCCAGCGGTCGGATGGAGTAGTACCGCGCGAATGCGAGCAGCGGCCAGTGCCAGAGATACAGTGAATAGGACACGAGGCCGGTCAGCACCAGGGGGCGGGTGCTCAGGGCGTCGCCGACGAAGCTGTGACCTCCCGAGCCGGCCCAGATGATCGCTGCCGCACCCAGGCAGGGCAGCAGCGCGGCATACCCGGGGAACGGCGTGCTCGACGAATACGTGAATACGGACCAGGCAAGCGCGCCGGCACCCAGTGTTGCCGCCGCCTGGCGAACCAGCGCGTTGTGTGACGGCGCGACGGCTCCCATTGCGAGCAACGCGCCGAGCCCGAGTTCCCACGCCCGGGCGTGCGCCAGATAGAACGCGGCGTCCGGATGCGCCGCGACGCCGTTGACGCTGAGGACGAAAGAAACGATCACGACGACCAGGGTCGCCGTAATCAAGCGTCGTCGCGAACCCCTGGCGAACACGAGCAGGAACAGCGGGAAGAGAATATAGAACTGCTCTTCGACGGCCAGCGACCACGTGTGCAGCAGCGGGATCAACTCGGCGGTGGGACCGAAGTAGCCGGCCTGCTGCCAGAAGTCGAAATTCGACAGGAAGAGACTGGTTGCCAGCAGGCTCTGGCCGAACGCCGCCAGGTCCTGCGGCAGCAGCAGGACCGACGCCAGGCAGGCGCTCGCGAGCAGCACCGTGAACAGGGCCGGGAAGATGCGGCGCACGCGCCGCTCGTAGAAGCGCACGATCGAAAACCGGCCGGCCTCGACCTCCGGCAGGATGATCCCGGTGATCAGAAACCCCGAGATCACGAAGAACACGTCGACGCCGACGAAGCCGCCGCGGAACGGGCCGATGGCGGCGTGGTAAAACACGACGGGCAGGACCGCGACGGCCCTCAACCCGTCGATGTCTCCACGGTAGCGTTGCATGGCTCTGGACCTGTCGTGCTGCGTCCTGCGGAAACGGGGGCCGCCCGGGCGCGGTACCTCAGATTCGCGATAGAACCCGCGAGGCGGCCGCGATGGTCGCGTCGATATCGTCCGCGGAATGCGCGGCTGAGACAAACCCGGCCTCGAACGCCGACGGCGCCAGGTACACGCCTTCCGCGATCATGCCGTGGAAGAAGCGTTTGAAGCGCTCGACGTCGCAGGCGGTTGCCTCCGCATAGGAAGTCACCTGCGCCGCGCTCGTGAAGAACAGGCCGAACATGCCGCAGACGTGATTCGTCGCGAGCGGGATGCCGGCCTGCTTCGCCGCCGCCGCGAGGCCGCTCACCAGCCGGTCGGTCATCGCGCCGAGCCGCGCATGGAAGCCCGGCACGTCGATGCCCTGCAGTGTCGCGAGGCCCGCCGCCATTGCCACCGGATTCCCGGACAGCGTGCCGGCCTGGTAGACGGGTCCGAGCGGCGCGATGTGGCTCATGATGTCGCGGCGCCCGCCGAACACGCCGACCGGCATGCCGCCGCCGACGATCTTGCCGAGCGTCGTCAGGTCCGGGCGGATGCCGTACAGCTGCTGCGCGCCGCCCCTGGCCACGCGGAAACCCGTCATGACCTCGTCGAAGATCAGCACGGCGCCGTGCCTGGTGCATTCCTCGCGCAGGGCTTCGAGGAAACCGGGCACCGGCGGAATGCAGTTCATGTTGCCTGCGACCGGTTCGACGATGACGCAGGCGACCTGCGCGCCGATCTCGCGGAACGCCGCGTGCACCTGCGCGATGTCGTTGTAGGACAGCGTCACCGTGTGGGCGGCGAGTTCCGGCGGCACGCCCGGCGAGGTCGGCACGCCGAGGGTCAGCATGCCGGAGCCTGCCTTCACCAGCAGCGAGTCCGAATGGCCGTGATAGCAGCCTTCGAACTTGATGATCTTCTGGCGCTGCGTGTAGCCGCGCGCGAGTCGAATCGCGCTCATCGTCGCTTCGGTGCCGGAGCTCACCATGCGGACGAGTTCGATCGACGGCACCATGTCGATGATCTTGCGGGCCATGACCGTTTCGAGTTCGGTCGGCGCGCCGAACGACAGGCCATCTGCCGCCTTCTCCTGCACGGCCCGGATCACGGCGGGGTCGGCGTGGCCGAGGATCATCGGGCCCCAGGAGCCGACGTAGTCGATGAACTCGCGACCGTCCGCGGCCCAGACCCGCGAACCCCTGGCGCGGGCGAAGAAGATCGGTTCGCCGCCGACGCCACGGAAGGCTCGGACCGGGGAATTGACGCCACCGGGAATGTATTTGCAGGCTTCTTCGTACAGGCTCACAGGCATGGCTCCATCGCGTTCGGGTCGGGCGAGGGGCGGTATCTTACCAGCGGTCCGCGGCGGCGCCCGGCCGGCTCTCACTGCTGCGTGACGGTGAAGCCGCGCTGCCGTAGCAGATCGACGATGCTGTTCGGTCCCACGAGGTGCAGGGCCCCGACCACCACGAGGTAATCGTCGTCGTCGTCGAGCAGGTCCACGAGCCGTGGCACCCAGGCGCGATTGCGGTCCTCGGTCAGCGGCCGGTACAGCTCCGGGAACTCATCGAACTCGTCGCCCAGCACCCGCGCGAGTTTCTCCGTGTCGCCGGCCTTCCATGCGGCCAGCATGTCGCGCAGCTCGGCGTCGAGCTGCTCGGTGTCCTCGAGCGTCATCATCAGGAAGCGCTTCTGCAGCGGCAGCGGCAGTCCTGCCAGGATCGCGAACTGCTGTTGCGGGGTCTCCAGTCCCTGGATCGGCTTGCGATCGGCCGCCGCCTCTCTGCTAATGGTCTGCTCTACGCCGAATTCGGCCGAATAGCCGCGACTGGCGAGCTCCAGCTGCAGCAGGGTCACGGTGACGAACCAGGGCGCGAAGGCATCGAGGGCGGCCAGGTCGAGCCCGGACCGCTGCGCATGTGCAGTGATCTTCGCGTAGTCCGCGCCGAGCACTTCGCGCAGCGTCCGGCCGTCCGGCAGCAATGCCATGCGCTGCATGGTCGCGGCCATCGCGAGCGGATCACCGGCGTCGTCGTCGAGGTCGATCTCCATCACCAGCCGTTCCGCGTCGTCGTAGGCGGCCGTGGCGACCGGTGGCAAGGACGCATCCTCCGCGCGCAGCACGTGGATCGAGCCGAGCAGGTAGACCGTGTTGTGGCGCCCGGCCACCGTCCAGAAGATGTGCCGGTCCTTCGCCAAGACCGTGGCTGGCGCAAGTGCGGCCAGCAGCAGGGCGCTCGCCAGCGCGATCGATGCCGCTCGCCCGCACCGGGCGCGCGTCAGTCCCGGTAGCCTTCGAGCCATACGACCTCCGTCGCGATGCTGCCGTCCTGACGCAGGTCGATCACGCGGTAACCGGGCGGTCGGTCATCGACCACGAACTCGTCGCAGCGGGGCCTGAATTGCATGCAGGTGGCCGGCGTGCACATCAGCCGCGGGTACCCAGCGCAGAAAATATCCAGGGACTGGTGCGCGTGGCCCCAGGCGACGCCGCGCACCTGTGGGTGGCGGTGGAGCAGGCGCAGCAGCTCGGCGCCGTCCTGCAGGCGCAACCGATCCAGGGTGGCCGACTCCATGCGGATCGGCGGGTGATGCAGGAAAATGAAGACGGGGTCGTCCCGGTGCTGCTCGAGCGTGGATTCCAGTGAGTGCCGTTGATCGTCGCCGAGCCGGCCCTCACCGTTGGCCGATTCCGCATACCAGGTCTCCAGCAGGACGACGGTCCACGGGTCCGCGAAAAACAGCCCGCCGATCTGGAAAGGCGGACTCGCGAGGCGCCGCCGCATTTCCGCGGGCACGTCGTGATTGCCGGGAACCAGCAGCACGGGGACACCGAGCGGGTCGAACAGCAGTTCGAGCATCCCGTAGGCCGCGGCCTCGTCATGCACCAGGTCGCCCGTCAGGGCCACGGCGTCCGGCGGGAAGAAATGCCTCCGGGCGTGCGCGATGCAGGCTTGCAGCCGGGGCAGAGTGGCCGCGCCCCGCAACCGGCCCGCCGGGTCGGCAACGAGGTGCGTGTCTGTGAATTGCAGCAGGCGTAGGCTCCGCATCGGGCACCGATCATGTCAGATCCCACGGACGGCGAGGTAGCACCATGTCGAATCGTTCGCTGTCGCTCACCGAGTCGCTGTACGAATACCTGCTGTCCGTCTCGTTGCGCGAACCGCAGTTGCTGCTCGACCTGCGCGAGGAAACCGCTGCGCTGCCGTCCGCCCGCATGCAGATCTCGCCGGAGCAGGGCCAGTTCATGGCGATGCTCGTCCGTCTGATGGGCGCCCGCACCTGCCTCGAGGTCGGGGTCTTCACGGGGTACTCGTCGCTCGTCGTCGCGCTCGCGCTGCCGGAGGACGGCCGGGTGGTGGCCTGCGACGTCAATGAGCAGTGGACGACGATCGCGAGGACCTACTGGCGCGCGGCCGCAGTGGACCACAAGATCGACCTGCGCCTTGCGCCAGCCACGCAGACCCTCGACGCGCTCATCGCGCAGGGCCAGGCCGGCCGCTTCGACGTCGCGTTCATCGACGCAGACAAGGAGAATTACCTCGTCTACTACGAGCGGGCGCTGACGCTGCTCAGGTCGGGCGGGTTGGTGGTCGTGGACAACACGTTGTGGGGCGGCAAGGTCATCGATCCCGAGGTGTCCGATGCCGAC
>Ga0315287_10002258_pt1 | contig 18116 bp, 12 predicted proteins | sample YL17G11_0_MG_FD_205037 | JGI IMG/M metagenome (GOLD analysis project Ga0315287, IMG submission 205037) | Sediment microbial communities from Yellowstone Lake, YNP, Wyoming, USA - YL17G11_0 | ecosystem: Environmental > Aquatic > Freshwater > Lake > Sediment | place: USA: Wyoming | collected...
CGGCCGATGGGGGGCCGATTCAGGTCGTCGCCGAGGGCAGTTACGGTGGCGCATGGGCTCCGGATGGCACGATCATCTTCAGTCGGGGCGGCGAACTGCTCCGTGTGAACACAGCCGGCGCGGGCGGAGCGACACCCGTGACGAAACGGCAGGGCAAGGACTGGAGACACGACTGGCCGAGCTTCCTGCCAGACGGTCGCCGCTTCCTGTTCATCGCGAAGCTGTGGACCCGTGCTGCGGAAACGAGTGAGCAGGGCATCTACCTGGGCTCGTTGGATGACCCGACGAGCATTCGGAGGATCCTGCCCGATCTCTCGAGCGCGGTGTACGCGCCGCCCGGGTTGCTCGTCTTCGTTCGCGACGGAACACTGACGGCCGCGCCGTTCGACCTTGCCACGGGGCGCGTGACGGGATTGCCGGCGCCGATCGGAGGGGCCGTGGCTGTCGACGGAGGCTTCTACCGGGCGGCGGTGTCGGCGGCGGCGGACGGGACTCTCGCGGTGCGCCCACCCCCGGCGGTTGCGCTTCTTGGACTCAATTCGCACGCATCGAGTTCGGAACTGCATCTGGTTGACCGGACCGGCACGGGCCGCCGCGTCGGCACCGCTCAGCCGTTCTCGTACTACGCGGCGCTCAACCCGGACGGCCGCCGCCTGGCGGCATCGCTCATCGACTCGCGCACCGGCACCACGGACCTGTGGCTCGTCAATCTCGAGGGCGGCGACCCCATTCCCATAACGACAACACGAGGGTATGCCGGTGCGCCCGTCTGGTCGCCCGACGGCACGCGTCTGGCCTATGCGTATCAGCCTCCTGGCCAGAGGGACGACGTGTACATCAAGGATCTGCGGAGCGGGCAGGTCACGCGTCTCATCGAGAGCCCGGCGGTGTTCGAGCATCCCATCGCCTGGTCCCACAATGCGGCGCACGTGCTGGTCGGGACCAATAGCGAGAAGGGAGAGATCTGGCTCTGCGTATGGTCATTCGCGTCGCGGACACTCACGCGCTTCGTCGAGTCATTCGCACAGGGAGCCACCTTCTCGCCAGACGATCGCTACGTGGCCTTCTCATCCGGGGAGTCGGGTCGGTCGGAGGTCTATGTGACGACGTTTCCCGAGCCTCGCCAGACGTGGTCGCTGACGACCGAGGGTGGTCAGGTGTTGAGCTGGCGGGCCGACGGCCGCGAGATCCTCGTTGCGACGCCGTCGGGACACATCGTGGCCTACCCCGTCTCCACGGACCGCGGCGGGTTCGCGGCCGGCCAGCCGACCGTCCTGCTGCACGACATCGGATATGAGGCCCCGTACAGCGTGGCCACGCGCGATCACTCCAAGATCCTCATCCGCGTGAGTCCGGACGCCGCGAAGGACAAGGGCGAGATCCGCCTCCTGTTCGGCTGGGCTGACGCATGGCGGCAAGGCAAGCTCCCGAGCAGCCGATGATCCACGCGAGCGCCATCGCGAGCAGACCCACGTTGAGCTGCGAGGTGCAACTCAACACGATGGCCGCGAGCAGCGCGAGGAGGGAGGCGACGGCGGGAGTCAGCATCGGGGGATGATCCTCCGGAGGGCGGCGGCACGAACGGATGGGGTGGTGCCGCGCGCCAGACAGACACCGGAATCAGGCCGCGGCTCTCGCCGGCGCCAGGTCGCGCAGCGCCGCAACGAACAACTGCATCTCCTGCGGCGTGCCCAGGGAGACCCGCAGCCACTCGGGCATCGCGGCGAAGCGCCTGCCCACCAAGATGCGGCGATCCGTGAACCGCCGGATGAGCGGCTCCACGTCCGCCCCGATGTGCACCATCACGAAGTTCGTCTCGGACGGGATGTACCGGCGGCCGTCTTTCTCGAACTCGGCGCAGAGCCGGCGTCTCGTGTCGGTGAACATGGCTCGCTGCCGCGTGGCGTGATCGGGGACCGCCAGGCTGGCGAGTGCCGCCTCGAGCACGGCCGCGTTGGCATTGCTTGGCAGCGCGTGCCGGGCCATGGCGGCAATCACCGGCTCAGAGGCGACGGCGTACCCGAGACGCAGGCCGGCCATGCCGTAGATCTTCGAGAAGGTCCTCACGACCACCAGGTTCGCGAATCGCGGAACCAGGTCCATGGCGCTCCGGTAGCGCGGGTCTTCGACGAAGTGATGATAGGCCTCGTCGACAACCGCGATGGTCCACGGCCCCAGCCGCTTCAGGAACGGCTCGAGCTCGTCGCCCCGTACGATCGTGCCCGTCGGGTTGTTGGGGTTGCAGACATACACGAGGCCCGTTCGCTCGGTGCACGAGCCGGCCATCTTCGTCAGATCGTGGCGGAAGTCCGGCGTCAACGGGACCGTGATCGCGTCGGCCTGCATGACCTTCGCATAGCGGAGGACCGCCTCAAAGGTGGGTTCGGCGGCGACAACGCCCTTGCCTGCCGGCAGGAATGCCAGGTCTGCCATCCGCAGGATCTCGCCCGAGCCGCAGCCAAGAACCACCTGCCTCACCCCGACACCGTGGTGCGACGCGATCGCCTCCCGCATGCGGTCTTCAGCGGTGTCCGGGTATCTGCCATACGTGTCCAGCGAGCGGCTGATCGCCTCGCGGGCGGCCGGCGACGGGCCGTACGGGTTCTCGTTCGAGTCGAGACGCGCCAGCGGCGCTGGAGGGACGTCGTTGGGCGCGTGCGGTGCCACAGCGGGCGCTGGCGTCTGATCTCGCGTGAACGCATCGGCGCGGCGCGCCAAGGATCCTGCCACGCCCAGCCCGACGAGTTCCGTGAAGCGCCGCCGCGACATCGCGTACGTTGGCATTGCCGTCCTCCTCTGGCCCCGGGAGCCTCACCTCCCGGGTACGTGAACTGCGCCGATCGTGGTTGGCAGCATACCGCACTGCCGCGTTGAAGCGCCTCTCCGTGCCCGGGCCGCGGTGACCACGCGAAGGGCGGCCGTCACGAGTGTGCCGCCCCTTGGGAAACGTCTCGGGTCGACGCTCGTTCGGCTGGATGCAGGAGGATAGGAAGCGGGGTCTCCGCTCGCTTTCCGCTCAGCAGGTCAACAGATATCGGACGCCGTCGCCGGGGCACAGCTCGGGCACAGCAGAAAGCGCGCTACGGCTTCTTGTCCTTGACAAGCTTCCAGGTCACCGTGACGGTACCGGTGAGGCCGTTCGCGGCATCGGCCTCTGGATGTTCGTCCACGGTGGTGCCCCGAAGCACCTCGTCCCGCTCCGTGCCGGGCTGCTTGTAGCTGCTCACCTCCCCTCTGCGGAACCCGTCGGGCGGCCTCGAGACCATCTTGAGCACCGTCTTCTGACCGGTACGGAGATCCGTATTCACCTCCTCACCCTGCGGGCTCGGGCACGCCACGGTGACCTTGTAGTACGGACCCTTCGGGTCATCCTCCGTGTTGGTGCCGTATTCTACCGCAACGACCCCGGGCCCCCGGATGCTCGTGGTGATCTGGGTCTCCGACTCTCCTACGACGATCAGCGTGCCGGCCCGGGTGCCGAGACAGGTGGCTTTTCCGGCGTTGATCACCACCGTCACATCTTCCTTGATGTCGACCTGCACGCCGCCGGGCCTACTGCTCTTCAGGATGGATTTCGACTCGAACGAGCCGGAGAAAAGCCCGGCGCAATTCCAGGGCACCAGGTCGGGCCGGCACTGGGCCTGGATCGGTAGATCACTCCCGTTCGCGGCGGAAGCGACAAGCACCAGCATCCCCACGGGAAACAGAAGTTTCAGATAAGCAGTCATGAGACACCTCATTCGGCGAAATGGTCCCCCCGGTCCGGGGTCGGGAGGGCACTCAACGCAAGACATTCAAAACCGCAGATCAGCCGGCGCCATCCGCTCCCGCGCGCGGCGCAGTCCTTCGGTCACACTATACGTCGCGCCGCGCCGCCTACTTTCCCCGCAGTTTCGCCACCGGCCCGTCCACGCCATTGGGAATCTGATCGTTGGCGAACTGGTCCTCGTCCTTCACCGCCATCTTCAGGCGCAGCAACTCGGCCTTCAGTTCGGCCGTGACGCGATCTTGCCCAGGCTGGCCGTAGAGGTTGTGCAGTTCGACGGGGTCCTTCACCAGGTCGAACAGTTCCCACTGATCCTTCTTCCAGAAGTAGATGAGCTTGTGCGTGAGCGTGCGCACGCCGTAATGCGACCGCGTGTTGTGGTCACCGGGGTCGTGGTAGTAGCGGTAGTACATCGACGTGCGCCAGTCGGGCGGCGTCTTCCCGCGCAGGATCGGCAGCAGGCTCCGTCCCTGCATGTCTGCCGGCACCTGCAGGCCCGCCGCGTCGAGGAACGTTGGCGCGAAGTCGATGTTCAGACCCATCGCCCCGGCGACGGTGCCCGGCTTGATCGCGGCCGGCCATCGGACGAGAAACGGCATGCGCAGGCTTTCCTCGTACATGAAGCGCTTGTCGAAGAGACCGTGGTCGCCCAGGAAAAAGCCCTGGTCGCCCGTGTACATCACGATCGTATTGCGGGCGAGTCCGGCCTGGTCGAGATAGTCGAGCAGGCGCCCGACGCCATCGTCCACAGACTGGACAGTGGCGAGGTAATCCTGCATGTAGCGTTGGTACTTCCAGCGGGCCAGATCCTCGCCGCGAAGCGTCCGTGGCGCCCCCGCGACGTCAATCGTCACCTCGTCCGGCTTGGTCGAGAGCCAGGCTAGCAGCGCGGTGCCCTCGAGGCCGGGCGGCGGCTTGAGCTTGAGATCGCGCCGCGTAAGGTCGTCGAAGACACGCTGCCGGTTCTCGTGGAGGGCGTCGGTGCGAGTCGCGTACGAGTCCCACAATGTCGGCGGCTCGGGGATCCACCGGCCCTCGAACATCTTTCGGTGAGCCTCGTCGGGCACCCACGGCCGGTGCGGGGCCTTGTGATGGCACATCAGGAAGAACGGCTTCCCTGCGGGCCGGCTGCGCACGAACTCGATCGCGAGGTCCGTGATGACATCGGTGACGTAGCGGCCGGTGTACTGCTTCTCGCCGGTCGCCGTGTAGAAGATCGGGTCGTCGTACGCGCCCTGGCCCGGCAGGATCTCCCACCGATCGAAGCCGGCCGGGTCGCTGCCGAGGTGCCACTTGCCGATCATCCCCGTGTAGTAGCCCCCGGCCTGGAGCAGCCGGGCCACGGTCTGGCGCGAACTGTCGAACCGGTTGAAGACCGGCACGCCGTTCACATGCGAGTACTGGCCCGTCAGGATCGCGGCGCGGCTGGGCGTGCAGATCGAGTTGGTGACGAACACGCGGTCGAAGCGCAGGCCCTCGCGGGCCAGCCGGTCGATGTTGGGCGTCGTGTTCACGCGCGACCCGTACGCGCTGATGGCGTGCGCGGCGTGGTCGTCCGACATGATGAAGATGATGTTCGGGCGGTCGGCCGCTGGCGCAGGCGCGGCGGACAGGACGAGCAGGAGGGCCAGCGCGGTGGTTCGCACCATAGGCGGATTCTACTCTTCGGCTCACCCGTGTCGATAGGCCCCGGAGACTCGCGGCACGCGCAATGGCCGTCGTGCAGGATGAGCCTGGACTGCCGCGGCGACCACCATGGCCGAGAACGAAAGGCGGGCACTCGAAAGAACCTGACGTGTCGTGGTTTCCAGCCTTTCTCCAATTCGTCATCGACCTGCCGTCGTGCCAGTGAACACGGCGGTGGGGGCGTCATCTGAAGGGCCCGACGCTCACTGGCGGACGTCCAGCAGGTTCATCCTCCTCAGGACCCCCTCGAACCGCGGATCGCGTGTCAGCTCGGGTACCATCATCTCCGAGTAGAGGTGCACAAAGGGCATCAGGATGTCTCGCGTTTCGAAAGCCATGTCCAGCCAGCCGAACGCGCCGTCCAAGTCACCGGCGCCGGCAGCGACCCAGGCCCGAGACATCGGGGAGGCCGACGACGTCTTGCCCTTCTCGATCATGTCCGCCTCGATCCGGGCTGCTTTCCCGGTGTCTCCCTTTCTTCGATAGCAGACCGCGAGCCAGTCGTCGGCCCAGTCCTTGAAATCGACGAGCGTGCGCCCTTTCTCGAAGGTCTCGATGGCCTCGTCCAGTTGCCCTTTCTGAGCCAGCGCCATCCCCGCGTGGAGGTATGCCAGCGCAAGGGTGGGATCGATCTGCATCACCTTCGAGAACTCTTCCAGCGCCTCGTCGTACCGCCCGGCAGCATTGTGGAGCGCCATCGACCAGGCGTAGAACAACGGCATCAGCGGATCGATCATCAATGCCTGATCGATCTCCCGAATGCTCTCGTCGAACCGCCTCTGGCTCGAGAGCAGGAACGCATAGTTGCCGTGAGACATCGCGTCGCCGGGATTGGCGGTCAGGACGCGGCGGAAACCCGCCTCGGCCGCAGACCAGTTCCATTCGTACCAGAAGGCCACCGTGGCCGCGATTCCGTGGGCCTCGGAAAGATCCGGATCGAAGCTGAAGGCCTGCGCAAGCGCGGCCTTGACCTTGGGAAATGTCTCGGCAGGCGGCGCGAAATTCAAGACACCCAGGGCCACGAACACAAAGGCGGCACCGACGTGCGCCAGCGCAAAGGTCCGGTCGCGCGCGATGGCCTGCTGGAAGAAATCAAGCGCCTTTCCGATGGACTCCGGGCTGGGGCGGGCGGCGAAATAGAGTCCCTTCAGGTAGAGGTTGTACGCCTCCGGATCGGCAGTCGGCCGTTTCCGCAGCGCCGACTTCTCGCCGGCCAGCAGCGTGACCTTCAGATGCTCCACGATGGCGTGGGAGATCTCGTCCTGGATATCGAAGACGTCGCGCTCCTCGCGATCGAACCGCTCCGACCACACGTGATGCCCGGTTTCCGCATCGATGAGCTGGACAGTCACTCGCAGGCGGTTTCCCGCCTTTCGGATGCTCCCTTCGAGAACCGCGCCGACATCGAGCATCTTCGCGATGGTCCGCACATCGAGGTTCATGCCCTTCGTGGCGAACGCGGACGTCCGCGCGACCACGCGAATGCCCTGGATGCGGGCGAGCGCATGGATGAGTTCTTCGGCCAGCCCCTCACCAAAGTACTCGTGATCCTTCGCGGGGCTCATGTCCGCAAACGGGAGCACCGCCAGCGACGGCGCGCTGCCGCGAGGTGATCCCGTGGCCCCCTCGAGCGCGGATGCCCGGGCCCGTTCCTTCTTCAGCGCCTGCACGAGGGCTCCGGCATCCGGATACCGGCCGGCGGGGTCTTTCCGGAGGCATGCGAGGATGATCTCCTCGAGGCCCGCCGGAATGTCCGCCCGAATCGTCGAGGGGCGCGGGACCTCGTCGTGGAGTATCTGAATGAGCACCGCGTCGCCACGGTCGGCCGGAAACGGACGGCGGCCGGTTGCCATCTCGAACAGCGTGCAGCCGTACGACCACACGTCGCTTGGCGGGCCGGCCTTCTCACCGCGAACCTGCTCGGGCGACATGTAAGGCGCGGTGCCAAGGATTGTGTGGGGCTCGGTGAGGCCCACTCCGCCTTCGAGGGATGCCAGGCCGAAATCGGTGATCCGGACCTGTCCCTCGCGGCTCAACATGATGTTGGCCGGCTTGATGTCCCGGTGAACGACTCCTTTCTCGTGGGCCGCCTTGAGGCCCTCTGCGATCTGCAGGGCGATCTCGCTCAGGGCGCCAATGGGAAGCCGCCCTTCGGTGATTGTGTCCTTCAGGCTCCGCCCTTCGACAAACGCCATCGTCAGAAACATCGCTCCGTCGGCGGTGTCCACTTCATGGACGGGGCAGATGTTCGGGTGATCGAGGATGGCGGCGGACCTGGCTTCGCGCAGGAATCGTTCGCGCGCCTCGGACGACTGGCCGGACCCGTCGGGCAGCAACTTGAGCGCCACGGTCCTCCGCAGCCTGGTGTCCTCGGCTCTGAAGACGACGCCCATCCCGCCGCGGCCGACGATCTCGATCAGGCGGTACCGGCCGGCAACGGTGCGGCCCGGAATGAAGCCGCGGTCAGCCGATGAAATGGTTCGAGTCGCGGAAGGCGCTCCGCTGTCAGAGTGCGCGAGCGGCGTGCCGCACCTGGGGCAGAAGCGAGCATCAACCGTCGCGTCGAACCGACAACTCGGACAGGTCACGGTCGCGGTTCCTCCCGGGGGGCGGGCTCATTCTACTCCTGGACACGCGCTGAACAGGTCTCGGGTGGATCCCGGGTGGAGAGGACTCGCCTCCCCTTCGCTCGCAGGCCGAACAGCGTGTTCCCGTCCCTCAGTCCTCGAGAATGCGGTAGCGCTTGATGATGTGGCCGACGATGACCCTGATATAGGCCTTCTTGGCCATGGCCTTGAGCTTCCACTCTCCCGGCGCCCGCAGCCCCTGCCACGGCCAGACACGCATCCAGCTCAGGTAGCTGTCGTGGGACTGACCGGCCCGGGCCAGCCAGTGGATACCCTGTCGCATGTTGCCGAGGACCAGGTGCATTTGACAGAAGCACACCGGAGGGATGAACTCGCTCGCCGCGCGCTCCTCCAGCTCGCGGAAGATCGCGCTGGCTCGGGCGCTGCTCCCGCACCGCTGGTACGCAAGCCCGAGGCTTCCCACGATATAGGGAGCTCGCCCCGACAGCTCCACGGCCCTCTCCAGCGCTGCGAGGCCCTCCTCGTACTGACCGTTGAACGCGTAGGCCTCCCCGAGGAATTCATGGAGGATGTAGAAACCGGGGTTGGCTGCGACGCCCGCCTTGAGCGCATCGATCGCGCGCTGAAACTGCTTGTTGAACATGAAGCCCAGGCCGACCGCGAAGACGATGAAGCTGGAGGCCGGGTCGAGCCTCGAGGCTTCGAGCGCCTCGGCGAGGCCCTGCGCAAACCTCCCGGTGTTGATGAGCAGCCAAGAATAGTAGGCGTGGGCCATGGCCGACCTCGGGCTGAGCCGGACCGCTTCCCTGGCCTCTCGCTCCGCAGCCCGCCAGTTCCAGTCGTGGATCGTGTAGACATAGCTCAGCGCGCCGTGAGCGTCGCCGAGGGCCGGATCGATCTCGAGAGCCTTGCGGGCAGAACGCTTGACCTTCCCGCAGACCTCGCTCGGCGGCTTGTTCCCCCAGAACGCCATCTGCAGGTAGGCATCGGCCAGGCCCCAGTAGGCAAGGGCGTAACTCGCGTCCCTGGCGATGGCGCGCTCGAAGCAGAGAATCGCCTCATCAAATCCGGTGCTGGAATGGGCCCACAGGTAGTGAAGCCCACGGAGGTACTCGTTGTGGGCTTCCACGTCCTCGGTCGCGCGTTTGAAGACGGCCTGTTGCTCGTAGGGCAGCAGGCTGATCTTGAGGTGTTCGATGATCGCCCCTGTGACCTCGTCCTGAACGGCGAAAATGTCGGCAAGCTGACGATCGTAGCGTTCCGACCAGAGCTGGTAGCCATCCGCGACGTTGACGAGCTGCACCGTGATCCGCAGCCGCCTCCCGGCCTTCCGAACACTGCCATCGAGGACGGTGTGGACGTTGAGGCGCCGGCCGATCTCGCGGATGTCGGTCGTCCGGCCCTTGAAGCAGAAGGACGAACCCCGCGCTGCGACATGCAGGTCCCTGATCGCGGTCAGCGATAGGATCAGCTCCTCGGCAATTCCGTCGCAGAAGTACTCCTGGTCCTTCTCCGGGCTCAGGTCGGCGAAGGGAAGGACTGCGATCGAGCTGGTTGCCGGCTCCGTCTGTGAGGCAGGCGCCGGCGGAGAGGCCTCGGCCGGGGCCGCCTCATCCAGAGAGGTGTCGGTGCCACCGCGTCCGCACAGGCTCCTGTGCAACGCGTCAGCGCTCTGGAACCTCTTCGCCGGGTCCGTCTCCACGCACGTCGTGACCACGCGCAGGAGGGAGCCCGGAATCCCGACGAGGCCGGTCGCCGGTGTCGTGCCGCCTTCGCCTCGTGCGCTGTTCATCAGTCGGTGCCATGGGGGACCGAGCGGCGCCACGCCGGTCAACATCTCGAAGAGGATGACGCCCACGGCGTAGATGTCGGTTCGGCGGTCGCCCCCCATGCCTGCGGTCTGCTCTGGCGCCATGTAGCGCGGTGTGCCGAGGATCATGCCGCGCACAGTGGTGTCGTCTCCCTGCACAGAGCGGGCGAGACCGAAGTCCATGATGCGCGCGCTGCCTTCGCCGTCAATCATGATGTTGGCTGGCTTGAGGTCGCGGTGAATCACGCCGAGACGATGCGCGGCGGCCAGACCCTCGCACACCTGCTCTGCGATGGCCCTGGCGCGCTCCACGCTCAAACGACCGCTGCGGCGCAGCAGCTTGCCAAGGTCCTCGCCTGCCACGTACTCCATGACGATGAAGCGGACGCCGCGGTCCTCCATCAGCTCGTACATGCGCACGACGTGGCGGTGGCTGATCCGCCGGGCGAGCTTGAGCTCACGGACAAATCTTTGAGTCGCATCCGGATCGCATGCGATCTCGGGACGGATCACCTTGACAGCGACATCTTCGTCCAGTTCGATGTCGCGCACGCGGTACACACTGCCCATGCCCCCCGTTCCGAGTTCCCCGGTGATCCGGTACCGGCCGGCCAGGCAGGTTCCAGGCGGCAAGCAGGAGCCGGGTGGGCCGATGGCTTCGTCACGGCTGCCCATGTCAGTCCAGTGCGGACCTTATGCCCGCCCCCCGCACCCAGTCGTCACTGTTCCCGGTGCAACCCAGGCAACGCGTTGCGTACATCTCACGGTGCTGAAAGTACTGCGGGCCAGAGACCACTGTCAAGAAAAGGAGGGTGGGCTATCCACGTCTGAATCAGCACGCGGCAGATGGGTGCCAGAAACGACGCCCCTCGACGATCAGCCGCATTCGCCGGGCCCGCCTCGCCACGGTCAACTGAAGGTCCCGTCTCAGACGCCGCCGGCGCTACCTGGAAAGATGAAACAGGCTGGGCAACAAGTAGACGGCCCCGAAACGAAGCACGCGGCCAATGGTGCCGACGGTCAGGAACGCGACGAGCGGAAACCGCAGCGTGCCCGCCATCAGGCTCACGCCGTAGAACGGCGGAAACCCGGTGACGGCGCTGACCGCCACCACGGTGATGCCGCTCGCCGGGTGCTTCGCGAACGCCTCCGCTGCTTTGGACGCCGCACCGCGCCGGATCCACTTCCAGTTCAGCGCGCCCCGGCCGACCAGGTACAGGATGAACTTCGCCAGCATCTGGCCCGCCGTCGTCAGCGCCACGATGGCGACCGGAGACGCCTTGGTCAGTGCCGCCACGGCCAGCAGGTACAGTTCGATGTTGAGGACGAAGGGGATGAGCCCGCTCACGAGCGCAATCAGGAACGTCACCGCCCACAACGCGGCGGTACTCAGGGCAGGGAGATCCGAGAAACTCACGGTTGGCCTTTCGCCCGGATTGCGTGTCAGCGAAGCGGCCACACACCGAGTTGATAGCATCGCACCGCGAGCACTAAGAACATTCCGCCCTCGGTGATCCAGGTACACGCTTGCTCGTAGGTGCTCTTGAAGGCAAACCACCCGGAGTGGCCGGTGTCCGCCCATAGATACAGCGAGAATCTCCTCCGGCTGAAAGGCAGCAGCAGCGGGAGTCCGACACTACTTCCCATGTCGGCGGCGAAGTGCAGCAGCAGGCTGACGATGGCCAGCGCCGCCCACGAGACGTTGATTGGCCAGAGCGCGAGCGCCACTGCCGCCGCGAAGAGCAAAGAGTGGGAATACGAACAGTGGAAACGGTCCGGCGCCCACTTCAGCTTGATGGGGATGACGTCGAAATTGGGGAGGTAATGCGCGACAAACACCACCGCGAGGGCTTCCCAGCCGGTGATCTTCGGGCCGCCGACGGCCGCAGTGATCTGGGGCGCAAACGAGGCGATCGTGCCGGCCAGCGCGACGTGACCCACCTGCATTATGCAGTCCTTCCTTCCTGCGACGCGCGCGGGGCGCCGGCCGCCGGCTCGCCCGCTCCCGCGTTGTTCTTCGGTGCGTAGAAGTCGATCTTCATGTACTCCGCCCTGGCCCTCTTCGACGCGGGGTCGCTCAACATCGAAAGACCCAGCGCGGGCAGGTACGACAGCAGGTAGAACAGACCCGACTGGACCGGCGTCAACGGCCGGGCAGGCATCTCGACGAGCGCGATCACGGCGGTCCCGATCACGGCCCCGTAGAGGATGGCAAGATACGGTGTTCGACGGTACTCAAACATGGTGGCCTATCCGGCGGTCACGCCGGCGGATCGATACGCTTCTTCAATCACTTCGATGTCGCGCCTCGCCCGGGCCAGCGTCATGCGCGGTTCGGTCCGCGCCTGCCACGCCCGGAGGAAGTCGGCGAACATCCCTCTGTAGCCTAGCATGTCGCCAAGATTCGGGAACCGGATGCGCCACCGGCGGCCGGAGGTCGCGAGGAACAGCCCGTTCGACTCGAACACGACGCTCCCCTCGCGCCCATAGATCCGCGACGCCCGGACCCCTTTGAGCGGGGATGCGACCTCCCACGAGTACGAGAGCATACCGACGGGCCCCTCGTCGTACTCGATGAGCAGCACCATGCTGCGCTCGAGCCCCTCCGACGGCCCTGGCCGCGCCGCCTTGACCCTGCGGATCGTGAAGCCCAGCGCCCCGGCAAAATTGATCCAGTGGATCCCGCCTTCGAACAGGGCCCCGCCCCCGGCCTCGCGTGGGTCGTCGCGCCAGTTCCCGGTCGGTTGCCGCTTCACCGCATTCAGGTTGATGAAGAGCGGTTCGCCGATGACCCCTGCGCTCAGCGTGTCGCGCACGGCCGCCAGGATCGGCTTGTAGTAGTAGTTCTCCGCGACGTAGACGAGTCGCTTCCGCGCCGCCGACGCGTGCTCGATCGCGTCGAAGTCCGACGAGCGAAGGACCGGCGGCTTCTCGAGGATGACATCCTTGCCGGCGTCGAGCGCCGCCAGCGTCCACTCGAGATGGCTGAGCGGGGGCGTCACCACCGCAATCACATCCACATCCGGACTCGCCAGCGCCTCGCCGTAGCTGCCAAACGCCCTGGCCCCGCCATGCTTCGCCGCCAACGCCCTCGCCTTGTCGATCGATCGGCTGGCGTACGAACACGTCACGGCGGGCCGCAGGCGCCGGAGGGTGCGGCTGTGCGCGTCGGCCACGCGACCGCAGCCCAGGAAACACAACCGCATCGGTCGACCGACGTCGGTGTCGCTCACATCGGCGCTCCCGTCAGCAGATGATCGGCGGCCCGGAGGGCCGTAGCGGCAATCGTCAGACTCGGGTTCACGGCCCCGGAGGTGGGCAGCGCGCTGCCGTCGACGACGAGGAGGTTGTCCAGGCCCCGATAGCGGCACCAGCCGTCCAACGGCGCCGTGGCCGGGTCGACGCCCATACGCACGGTGCCCAGAGCGTGGGAAAAGGTCTTCACATCGAGCGTGTAGAACGACCACGCCCCGAACCGCCTCAGGATTCGCTTCGTGCGGCGGACGAGCATGCGGCGTCGCTCTTCGTCTCCCGAACTGTGGGCGTGGCGGATCTCCAGGCGCGGGAGGCCAAGGGCGTCCGCCGCGGTCCAGTCAATGGACAGGCTGTTCTCGACGTGCGGCTCATCCTCCGCCATCACGAGCGCGCTGGTAAGGTGTTCGACGAATCCTCCAAGCGGAACCCCGGCGAGGATACGGGGCGCATGCGATTCCACCAGGATCTTGGGTGGCGTGGAGATCTGCTGAATGCTGCCAATCCGCTGAGATCGGCCGCCGCGTGCCTCCGGATCACCGCGGTAGTAGTCGAAGACGGCGAGCTGCTTGTGAAACACCTTCGCCGGGTCCGGACGATCGTTGCAGAAGCCAAACACCATCCCGGAGCAGTGGCGCATCAGGTAGGCCCCGACCGCGTGGCCCGCGGGGGACAGGCGCTCGAGCCCGGAGGCGAGGAGCAGATGAGGCGAGGCCAGGGCACCCGCAGCGAGGATGACGTGCCGGGCCTTGAAGGAGACCGTCTCACGCCGCGTCTTGTCCCAGGCGCGAACCTCCGAGATGCGGGTTCCCGTGGCGACGAGTTGGGTGACGACGGTATCTGTCCGCACGTCGAGGCCCTGCGCCGTGAGCGGACCGATGACGGCCACGCTGGTGTCGTTCTTGGCCTCGATGGCACACGCAAACGTGTCACAGGCTCGGCACCCCTCGCAGGGCTTCCGTCCATTGCTCCCGGCGAAGTTGATCGCGAGCGGCAAGGGGAACGGATGCAGGCCCAGGCCACGGGCAGCATCGCGGAATCGCTCGGACACGCGAGCCAGAGGCGCCGGGGCGTAGGGGTACGGGTCGCGCCGCGGCGGGCGGGTTGGATCCTGGCTGTCGTCGCCGGCCACCCCGAGGATGCGCTCCGCCTCGCCATAGTAGGGCTCGAGTTCGTCGTACTGAAAGGGCCAGGCCGCACGCGAGTCGCCGGTGATCTCGGGGCTCGGAGCGAAGTCTTCTTCGCGAAGCCGGAGCGACACGCCGCCGTAGAAGACCGATGGACCTCCCACGCAGAACACGCTGCCGATCTCTGACTCCCAACCGCTGGAGCCGCACCGATACGCGCTCTCTTTCGAGTACTGGGATGTGAACGGCATGGTCGCGGTCGGATCCCGATTGTCAGGCCCGCGGGGCACCCAGTCCCCGCGCTCGAGCATCAGGACACGGCATCCCGCCCGGACCAGGCGGTGCGCCGCCATTGAACCTCCGAAACCACTCCCGATGACCAAGGCATCGTACATGCCGTCTCCACAGCGGTGTTGCGTGATCGACCAGAACCAAGGCGAGAGCCACGTGTCGGCTCGGCGACGACGGGATGGCGAACCCCCGGAGATATTATGCGTGTGAAGGCATGTTGAGTAAAGTGGGGCTGCGTGACTGCCCGCCACCCTTGACGCCCGCCCGCGCCAGTCCGATACTGACCACAACCGGTTTCACTACTCGTTCTGACGGCTGGGAAAGGGACCGTTAACGCAGGTAGTGAAACCGTCTCCAGAAGGACCCCCTGAACACGAGGACGCCGATGGCGCAGATTTTTCGCGATCCTGAAGCACCCGGAGCCAGCGCGTCATACCGGGTTGTCCGGACCGGCGCGACACCGAAGGCGCTGCTGCCAGGCCATCACGACGCCTGGACCACGGCTCACGCGGTTTCGTGGGGGCCTCCGCGGTACCGAACCACGTTCAAGGCTGTGTGGAACGATGAGGGGATGGCCGTCCGCTTCGACGCGATTGACGATCGTCCGTGGCACACGATGGGTCGACACGACGATCCGATCTGGGAAGAGGAGGTGGTCGAGATCTTCCTCGACCCGACGCGATCAGGCGGGCACTATGCCGAGGTCGAAATCAGCCCCATCAACATCGTCACCGACCTGCACATCGTCAGGCCGTGGCCGGACATGGAGAACGTGCGGGGATGGGACTGGGCCGGCCTCGAATCAACAGTCATTCCGGGGCCGGCGTTCGGGCTGCCGGGAGGCAGTTGGACTGCGCTCGCTTGGCTGCCGTGGAGCGGACTCGCTGCGATGACACCGGTCGTTACCCCGGTGGTGCCGCCGGCACACGGGGATGTCTGGCTCTTCAACGTGTTCCGCATCAAGCGCCCGCACGGACCGGCCGATCCCGAGCGCGACGCCATCTACGCGGCGTGGTCCCCGCCCGACGGACCGAGCTTTCACGCGCCGGCGTTTTTCCGCAGCCTGGTTTTCGAGTAGTCGCCCCGATCGCCGACGACGAACCGCCTCGCTGCGCGGCCGTCCTCTACCTCGCGACGATCACGACATCGGTGGATTCGCAGTCGACGTGCGGAACGTCGGCCATCGTGCCGTAGAGCTGCCGCGACGTGAATCCGGCGGAGTCGAGCGCGGTCTCGAGCTCGGCTCGCTTCCAGCCATGCAGCGGCACGTTGTGGGCCGTCATCACTTCGAGCGCCGGCTCGCCATCGGGCCTGTAGCGCAGCATCGCCGGGGTGAAGACGACTCCCCCATCGGGTTTGTGCGTCATCACGCGCAGGAAGATCGCTTCCCCCTCATCGTCCTGGATGAACGTCATCGGGAGGCAGCGCTGGCCGTCATGCACGAGGCGCTCGTAGTTGAGCACCTGGACAACGAGCGGCGCGCCCGGGAGCAGGACCTTCCGGACGCCACGCAGCAGCTCAACCAGGGTGTCGTACTTCGTGATGTGCACGAGTGTGTTGCCCAGACAGATGGCGCCACCGAACTGGCCGGACACGACCGAGTCGACGTGAGCGAGATCGCCCTGGATGAACGTTACTCCCTTCGGGACGTCGTCTTCCCGGGCGCGTGCAAGCATCGTGTCCGACACATCGACGCCGACAACCTCGAAGCCTTTCTCAGCGAGAAACCGCGCGTGCTCCCCGGTGCCGCAGCCCAGGTCGAGCACCCGGCGTGATGGCAGCGTCGCGAACGCCTTCTCGAGAAACGCCCACTCGCGCATCAGCCGCTTGGGCCACGCGATGATTTTCCGATAGTCGATGTGCGCGTAGTGGTTGGTCGTGCTCATGCGGCTTCCTCCCCCGTCATCCGACTCTACGTCCCCGCTTCGTCGGCGTCAACCGATGGACTTCGAGGTGGGCGTCGGAGCGGCTGCAAGCCTGGTGGGCGCGTCGTCGGTGGCCGCGTCGCTTGACAGCGTCGGCCGTCAACGAGATGATCCGGCCGCGCGCTGACGGACCCGGTTGCGCACGTGTCCCGGTCGACCAGAAGAAGAGGGTGAGTCATGAGCGTACACAACGTGACGGTGCGGATTCCGGCGTGGCTGGTGGCGGCTGGTGTCCTCGCGTCGCTCGCTATCGGCCCCGCCGCTCCTCAGCAAGCCATCACCAGCCCGAAAGAGGCGCTGGGCTTCGCGATCGGCGACGACTATCAGCTCGCCAACTACACCAGGCTTGCGGCGTACTGGCGCAAGCTGGACGAGCAATCCGATCGCGTGTCTGTCGTCGAATACGGGAAGACCTCTGAAGGCCGGCCGATGCTGCTGGCGGTGGTGACCTCCCCCGCCAATCACGCCAGGCTGGAGCATTTCAAGTCGGTGGCGAGACGCCTGGCGCTCGCCGACGGTCTGACCGACGCCGAGGCGAGGCAGGTGGCGGCCGAGGGCAAGGCGGTGGTGTGGATCGACGCCGGCCTGCACGCGACCGAAGTCGCCAATGTGCCGGCCCTCACCGAACTCGTGTACGAACTGGCGAGCCGCAACGATCCGGAGACGCTGCGGATTCTGGACAACGTCATCCTTCTTGCGGCGTTTTCCAACCCCGACGGCCTCGAGTTGGTGGCCGATTGGTACATGCGCGAAGCGGATCCAACCAAGCGATCGATGGCGAATCTGCCGGTTCTGTACCAGAAGTTCATCGGCCACGACAACAACCGGGAGTTCCTGCTGATGAACATGCCGGAATCCGAAGCCGTCGGCCGCGTGCTCTATCGCGAGTGGTTTCCGCAGATCATGTACAACCAGCACCAGAGCGGGCCGGCGGGTGCGGTGCTGTACGTCGGCCACATGCGGGACCCGTCCAACCCGTACCTCGATCCGCTGATGGCGCCGAGCATGGAACTGGTGAGCGCGGCCATTCACACGCGCTTCATCGCGGAGGGCAAGCCCGGAGCCACCAACCGATCGATGGCGAGCTACCAGAACTGGTGGAACGGGGGCATCCGAAGCACGGCCTGTTTCCACAACCAGATCGCCATCCTGTCGGAGATCTCCGGCAGCCCGACCCCGATGACGATCGATTTTGTCCCGAAGAACCTGGTCGCGACCAATGACAACCCGTTCCCGGTCCAGCCACAGACGTGGCGCTTCCGCCAGACCATCGAGTACCTGCTGACGGCCGATCGCGCCGTTCTCAGCCTGGCTGCCGAGCACCGCGAGGACTTCCTGTTCAACATCTACCGGATGGGCAGGAACGCGATCGACAAGGGCAACCGGGATACGTGGACTGCCACGGCAAAGACGGTGGCGGCGGTCGACGCCGCCGTTGCACGGGATGGCGGCAGGGCCCAGGGTCGTGGCGGCGCGCCGCTCAAGTACTACGAGGCTATGCGCAATCCGGCCGCACGCGACCCCCGGGGATACATCATCCCGTCCGACCAGCCCGACTTCCTGACGGCGACGAAGTTCGTGAATGCGCTCATCAAGAATGGCGTGGCGGTCGATCGCGCAGCGCGTGCCTTCGAGATTGGCGGCCGAACGTATCCCGCCGGCTCGTTCGTG
>Ga0315287_10002261_pt1 | contig 18110 bp, 4 predicted proteins | sample YL17G11_0_MG_FD_205037 | JGI IMG/M metagenome (GOLD analysis project Ga0315287, IMG submission 205037) | Sediment microbial communities from Yellowstone Lake, YNP, Wyoming, USA - YL17G11_0 | ecosystem: Environmental > Aquatic > Freshwater > Lake > Sediment | place: USA: Wyoming | collected...
TGCGGAAAGAAGAACTGCCGTTGCGCCACTGATCCAGCGGGAAGGCACAAGGTCTACCAATGGTCGGGCAATATCAACGGCAAGAATACCACCCGAACACTTACGAGGGAGATGTACGTGGAATGCACAAAACGGATAGCGAGGTACAAGAAGTTCAAGCAGCTATTTCTCGCAGATGTACATAGTTCTCTGATGCAGGCGCCGTGGCTGGAGAAGTAGCAGGCGTTTCGCGACAGCGACTAACTACGCCCGCAAGTGGCCTCTCAGCGCTGCCGGTTCGACCAATCCTCCTTCGCACCACTGCTCATCACGTCTCCCCTTCGCTCGATGCACCAACGTCAGTTCGGGGGGGCTCTTGCGCTACTCGGTTGGTCATCGCACCTGCACGGCAGGGATCGAACCATCTCAGCTCTCCAGGCCCATTAAATTAATCGATTGACAAGATCCTTGACTTCATGTCCAATCGTGCTACTATCTGAATGGAGACAAACTACCCCCGATCCCAACTTCGATGGACACCGCTCAATGCACCTCGTGCTTCTCTGCCTCTTTGTGACCATGATCACAGACATTCCTCGTCCGCCATAGTATAATCGAAACACGTGTTGCCGTTTGCAGGTGCGTGTGCGTGACACTGCGCATGTTGCGCCCTGTCCGACTATCACGCTCGACCGAAAACATTCCATGATACCCGCTATCCGAACCCGAGCAAAGGATGGCACGCGATGAACGCACGCCATGGCCTCACGGCCCTTTGCCGGACTGCACGAGCGCTCGACTCGCGCAGGTTGCCTCTCCCTCACCTGATCGCGCTCGCACTGCTGGCGACCGGGATGCTCTTCGCAGCATCTGCGGGAACCAGGCGCACGTGGAGCGCCGGTGCTCCCGGCAATGCATCTGTCAATGGCAACTGGACCCCGACTGGTCCGTTTGCCACGGGCGATACCGCGTTCTTCAACACCGGCAACTTCGCGTGCACGTGGGATGTGAACGTGACACTGGGGGCCTGGGATCAGACGTCGGCCTACACGGGTGTTGTGACGATCCTCACGCAGTACACGGGCTTTGACACGTTGCGCGTGACCGGAGATGTGTCGGTGATGGGCGGGCAGTGGCGACATGAGCCCAACTCGTCGAGCCAGACCGACCGGCTGATGGTGAAGGTGGGCGGCAAATTCCGCCTTGGCGTCGGCGCCAGGATCAACGCAGACTCCCTTGGCTACGCTGCGGGCATGGGCCCGGGCACGGGTAGCGCCAGTGATGGTGGAGCGTACGGTGGCGTTGGTGGCGACAACGGCGGTGGACCCACCGGCAAGATTACCTACGGGATGGCCACGGCCCCGATGGACATTGGCAGCGGCGGATCGGCGGGCAAGGGCGGTGGAGCGGTGTGCCTGCTGGTTGCCGACTCGGCAATTATCGGCGACTCAGTCTCCGCATGCGGCATGGCGGGCACTGGCGCGGGCGCAGGCGGCAGCATTTTCATCAAGGCAGCATATTTCGGAGGAAGCGGCGCCCTGGTCGCACATGGTGGTGCTTCCAGCGCCTCGGGCGGCGGTGGTGGCGGGCGTATCGCGGTAGTCCTGACATCGGGGAATTCCCTTGGGTCGGTGTTGCTCAGCGCGTTGGGCGGCGCCTCAACTGCGAACATGAGCGGTGCTGCAGGGACGATCTACACCGAACTCCAGCCGCAGGGGTCGGGCATGGGCGATCTGGTCATCCGCAACAACGGTCTTTCGGTGGCCACGGGCGTTGTGACCGCGCTCAACGAGAACAGCACGGTGGGTGTCAAAATCGGTCGACTTGTTGTTTGCGACAGTGCCCGATTCATCGTGGGCGGCAACGACACGTTGCGCATTGCCGGTATTGACACGACGCTCACCCTCAAACCAGGTGCCACGTTCGGCGACAGCGGGTTCCTCTTCCTGGGCGGCCGTTTTTTCGCAGACAGTGGCGTCTTCTACTCCACCGGCCCATACGCGCACGTCACGTACACGGGTCAGCCCAATGACTCGCCTGTCACCGTCATGAAGGGTCCGTACAAGTGGCTGGCCGTGGAGAATGACAGCACGCTCTTCCGCCTGCCCCAAGTCGCAGTCGAGGTCAACGACAGCTTGGTCATCGCAGCCGGCACCCTGCAGCAGGACTCCGCCTGGCTGAACGTCTTTCGGGTCCTTGTACGCTCGAAGGGCGTGTGGCGGAACAACGGTGTGGCCTGCGACTCAATCAACAGCGGCGGCGGTGTCTGCAATGACGGGTCTGTCAGCTTCAACGGTGGCGGAAGTGGGTGCGGCGCGGATCCAATCCAGCTCCGCTCCACCACCGGTTCCCCTGTGCCGTGGATGGGCGAAGGCCGGTTCTTTCTCTGCGACGTTGACATGAGCAACCAGAACGCATCGGTGCCGATCAATGTTTTCAGCGGCACCAATGGCGTGGGAAACTCCGGCTGGACCTTCAGCGCCGGCTGTGCCATCACCTGGGGCGGTGCTGGAGCTGACAGCAACTGGACCACCTCGGCCAACTGGGTTGGTGGAGTGTCACCAACCGGCAGCGACATGGCACTCTTCGATGGTACGACCGCCAAGGGGTGCAAGCTGACCGGGCCAGTCACAGTTCAGGCGCTTCTGCTGACTCCTGATTTCAAGGGTAGCTTTGACTTCGGTCCCAATAGCCTGACCATCACCAGCGGCGACGCCGATTTCTCGTCGGGTGGACCGATCTACGGCGCCTCGGGCAAACTCATTGTGGACGGTGCCAGCGGCCAGCAGTTGCTGGGCACGCGGCAAGGGCTCTTCATCCGGACTCTGGAGAAGACCTCCGGAGCCGGTTTGCTCAGAATCACCGGCCCCGGCATTGCGATGGACTCGCTCAAAGTCACCATCGGGACGATCAATTTTGGCGACTCAACCACGGTGGACAGTGTTGGCACGTCCTTTGATGTGACTGGCGCAACCGTTGAGATGCATTCGTGCACCGTCAAGGTGTCGGCTGCATCGGTCAACTTCAATGCCGCCTCCGTGGTAATGAACTACCCGGGCGTTCTCATGTTGACGGGCAACTCGCCGCAGACGTTCATGGCCAAGGCCGGCGCGTTCAACCCCGGCCTCGTGCAGCGCGGCAGTGGCGGAACCAGTTCGCAGAATGGCTTCAAGCTGAACGGCGCGCTCAAGGTGATGCAGGGAACGTTCTCGCTGAACGGGTACATGGATACTGTGGCTTCCATCTCCAGCAGTGGTGGCACTGGCACGTTGGACTTTGGCTCAAGTGTGGTGTGGTGCCAGGGAAATGCAGATTTCAGTGGACTCGGATCGCTGAACGCGGGAACCGGCACGCTGGAGTTCTGCGGCGGTTCGGCCCAGACATTCATTCCCAAGTCAGGGGCAACACATCCCAATATTGTTCAGGGCGGTCCCGGCGGAACTACGCTCTCTGGAAACGATCTCGTGGCGGGCAAGCTCCTGGTGATGAACGGCTCATTCGGTACCTCAACGCAGACGTTGACATGCTCCAGTCTCAAGATTGCCGGCGGTTCGCTGAATGCAGCCGGCGGCAACCTCGATGTCAACGGCGATGACTCCCTGGTCGCGGGCTCTGTCAACGCGCCCGGCAGCGGCAAGACGTACACGGTTTCAGGCAACCTGATACACTCCGGCGGCACTTTCACCCCAGGCGCCGGCACCGTGACGCTCGATGCCACAACTGCCGGAAGGTTCCTCAGCCCAGGTGCCATGCCCTTCAACAACCTCGCATTCAACGGGGCCGGCGGCCAGTGGACGCTGGTGAACAACTCTCTCGGTGTATGCAGCCTGAGTGTTTTGTCTGGCCAGTTCATTCAGGGCACCACTGGCGTCGCGTGCTCGACCGCAACGGTTGGCGCTGGAGGCGTGTGGCAGAATCACTCCACCGGTGCCATCTCCATCGGCTCCGGCGGCCTGACCAACAACGGCGTCATCGATTTCAACGCCAACGGAACCGCATGCGGTCAGACCGATGATATCGCAGTTACATCGACATCGGGTGGCATCGACCGCAACTGGCAGGGCAGCGGCACTTTCAACCTGACCGACGTCAACATCACCGACCAGAATGCCACCGTACCAGTCACAGCCTATTCCAGCACCAATACGTCGAACACCGGGTCGTGGACATTCGACGCAGGATGCCCGCCGGTGGTGTGGACTGGCGCGGGGGCCGACTCCAACTGGACCACCACTGTGAACTGGAATGGCGGGGTCGTTCCGACAGCCGGTGACAGTGTCGTCTTCAACGCCTCTACCACCAAGGGCTGCAAGCTCAACGCCAATGCAACTGTCAAGGCTATCATGTTCCAGGGCGCCTACACGGGTTCCATCGCCTTCCAGAGCGCCTGCACGTTGTCGGTTTCGGGCAATGCCGATTTTGGCGGGCCGGTGGCCATCACTCAGACATCCGGAGCATTGAAGTTCATTGGCTCAGGACCGCCGCAGATGTTCACTCCCAAAGCCGGCGCTCTGTTCCCCGCAATCATCCAGGCTGGCACCGGCGGGACTACCGTGCAGACCTACGGTTTCAAGACGAAAGAACTCCGTGCCACAGCGGGCCAGTGGAACCTTGGTGTCAACCTTGTTGACAGTGTTGGCGACTTCATCAACATCGGCGCCGGCGGGTGGCTCAACTTCGGGTCGTCGACCCTCAGGGTTGCGGCACCGACAGTTGATTTCAGTACCATTCCCACGTTGAATCCGGGAGCTGGAACGCTTGAGTTCTGCGGCTCTTCGCAGACGTTCACCCCCAAGGTGGGCGCGGCGCATCCTCGCATCGTCCACAGCGGGGCCGGCTCGGTATCGGTGAAGGCGACCCGGCTGATCGCGCCCAAACTGCTCGTGTCAGGCGGCACCGTATACATGGATACAGCGTTTACCATTGACACCATCGACGTGGCGGGCGCCGGCAACCTGATCCTGGACAACGCGGATTCGCGCAATGATACCTGCGTCTCACTGACCGGCGCCGGCAGCATCAACCTCGGCTCCTCGTGGCTCACGGCATCCGGCAATGTCAATCTGGCCGGATTCTCATCGGTGACCACTGGGTCGGCCACTATCAACTTCAACCCGGCCGGAGCGAGCGCCTTCCAACCTCCACCTAATGCATTGATGTATGCTATTCGCCAGATTCAGGGCACAACGACCATCCAGACGAATGGTCTCAAGGTCAACTACATCTATATGCAAGGCGGTACGCTGAACTTCGGCGCCGGCGTCATTGACACAATCGTCGGCTGGATCAGCTACACGGCTGGTACCTTGGACTTCGGGTCTGCGCGCGTGGTGTATGCGTCAAACTCGGCGCTCGATGTTTCGACCTGGAGCATCACTCCCAATCTCGGCACTCTCGTCTTCAACCACCCGGGATCCGTGACGTTCACCCCGAAATCGGGCGCAGCGGTTCCGCGCATTGAGCAAGCTGGAGCAGGCACATTGCTTCTCTCAACGTATCGGCTGAAGACGCCGAAGCTCACGGTCTCAGCGGGCATCCTCAACAACGACTATGGCTTCAGCGTGGACACGTTGCGGGTGACCGGTGGCACGACCAACCTTGGTACCGGCATGACCGACTCTGCGGGTGTTGTTCAGTCAACCGGTGGAACGGTGGACTTCCAGACTTCCACTCTCTGGACAACCGGCAACGTCAATTTCTCCGGTCTGACGACCCTCACGCCCAACACGGGCAAGTTGCACTTTGCGGCGACCTCGGGCACGCAGTCGTTTGACCCCAAGGTGGGGCAGTGGCATCCACCGCTCATCAAGGACAACGCGGGCGCCGTCAGTGTTGCCAACTCGCTCAAGACGACGATTCTGCGTGTTGAGGCAGGCGCCTGGAGCTTTGGTCCCTCAATGGTTGACACCATCGTCGACACGTTGTGGCTCAACGGTGGCGCCACCAGTCTTGGCAGCAGCGTGGTTCGTTGCGGCAATGTCTTTGATGGTGCGAACGCAACTCTGGACTTTGGCAGCGGCACCCTTGCCAAGTACGGCTCTTCGGGAACCGTCGAACTCAACTCGCTGATCGCGCTGACTCCCGGCACCGGAGCCCTTCGCTTCGAGGACAACGGCGCGTCGATTACGCAACTGTACCCATCGCTGAGCTACCCCTTCCCGCGCATCGAAGTCGCGGGCATCGGCAGCGACACGGTCAAGGTCATGACGGCATTGTCAAGCGCCAAGCTGCTTCATACCAGTGGCGGCCTTCGATTCATGACGGCCTCGTGCGGCTTTGACACGGTGCTCATCCAGGGCGGAACCGTGGACTTTGACGCATGCTCTCTGGCCGTGAACGCGGGCAGTGCGGATTTCTCGGGTGCAGCCAGGATTCTACGCGGAGCCGGCAAACTCTCGTTTACCGCAAATAACAATCAGTCGCTGATTGCGCATGCCACAGACACGCTGCCTTTGCTCATGAAGAGTGGCACCGGTGTTCTCTCTCTGGCAACCAACGATCTGCGCGCGGCTTCTGTGAGAGTCAAGAGCGGTCAATTCGACGGCAACTCCCGCGCAGTCAAAGTGGAGGGATCGGTGGCCGTTGATGGCGGCACGTTCGATGTGTCGGGCAGTGACGTGGACATCGATGGCAGCCTCAACTACTCGGGATCGGTGATCGCGCCGGTTTCGGGCAAGTCGTTCACTGTCGCGCAGGACGTGTGGTCCAGTGGCGGCGCCTTCACGCACTCGTCGGGCAAGGTGACGCTGGATGGTGTCTCGAGCAATCGGACGGTGCATTCGGTCGGGCAGCGCCTCTACGACCTCGACATCAACCGCCCGAACACGAATGTGGTCTTCGACGACTCGGCGTCGATCATGCATGCTCTGGTGTGCACGACCAGCGTGTGCACGCTGAGCTTTGCCAGTGGGTATGGTCAGTACTGGAACAGCGCGTACATCGATGGTCAGGGCAGCAAGACGGTGCTCAAACCCTCAGCCGGTTCCCCGTGGCGTGTCAATGTGCTGGCTGCCACCGATACGTTCGAGCATGTGGATGTGCGCCAGAGCGATGCCAACAGCAGTATCGCGCAGCCCATTGTCAATCTTGCCACCAGCACCAACTGGGGCGGCAACACCAACTGGCGGTTCTTCGTTCCCTCACCGTCAATCACCTCGCCCACGCAGGCATCCATGCGTGACAGTCTCAAGGTGCGGTTTGCGTGGACTGCGGCGGCGGGCGCATCGAAGTACTACCTCATGGTTCGCGATACCACGCACTTTGTCACCGTGATTCAGGACTCTACCGTTGGCCTCACGTACGACACGCTGCTCAATGACGATGCCAACTACTTCGTGGAAGTGGCCTCGAACCTGGACTTTGCCGGTTTTGGCGGTACGAAGATCAACTGCGCAGACTCGACCAACAAGTCGCATCGGGGATTCTCGGTCAATGTGCCGTCGCCATCCATCACTTCCCCGACACAAGCCGCAGTTCTTGATAGCATGAAGTTGCGCGTAACGTGGTCATCGGTGTCTGGTGCCTCGAAGTACTACATCTTGCTGTGGGACTCGACGAACACCATTGCGCAGGTCAAGGACTCGACGTCGCTGACCTACTACGACACCACGGTGTTGGACAATCGCGCCTACTACGCGGAGATCGCATCGAACCTGGACTTCGCGGGCTTTGGTGCATCATCGATCAATACGAGCAGTGCCGGCAACAAGGCGCATCGGGGCTTCTCGGTGGACGTGCAGGCACCGTCCATCACTGCCCCTACTCAGGCAGCCATCCTCGACAGCATGAAGCTGCATGTGACGTGGTCGTCGGTCTCGGGGGCATCGAAGTATTACATCCTGCTCTACGATTCGACGAACGTCATTGCAGGCGTGAAGGACTCGACGTCGTTGCTCTACTACGACACAACTGTTCTGGACAACCGCGCCTACTACGTCGAAATCGCATCGAGTAAAGACTTCCAGGGCTTCGGTACGTCGGTGATCAATCTCAGCGATCCGGGCAACAAGGCGCATCGGGGTTTCTCCGTGAGTATGCCTGCGCCCACGGTGGGCACCATCACTATTGCCGACAACAACGGTTATACCCAGGATATCGATCCCGCATTCACCTTCGCCGGTGTCACGGGCGCAGACAGCGTGCGGTATGGCATCAACGACAGCGTCTCCATGAGCGCGTGGAAGTGGTACGCAGTCACCGATAGCGTCAACCTCGGCACCGAGGGTGGCAAGCGCGTGTGGGCGCAGTTCCGCAGCTACGGCCCGAAGTTCTCGGCCAAGATCAGCGATTCCACGACCTACGACATCACAGCGCCGACCAACGACTCCATCGCAGTCACTGACACTAATGGCTTTGTGCGGACCGCGAATCCGACGCTGACGTTCTTTGCGATTGGCGCGGACTCCATGCGCGTGGCACTGGTCGCAGACACCAACACGGCGGGCTGGATGTCGTATGCAGGCATCTGGAGCGGCCTGAACATCGGCGCCGAGGGCATGAAGTACCTCTTTGCTCAGTACAAGGACAATGCCGGCAACGTGACTGTCTGGGTGCGCGACTCCACCGTGTATGACACGACCGGGCCAACGTCGAGCCCCAGTGTTGCGTCGAGGTACAATGCGTCAACGTGGCCGGGCGCGTTCGGCGGCAGCAGCAGCGACGGCATCTCCGGCGTTGACTCGGTGATCGTGCAGCTGAGCTACCAAACTGGCGGCCAGTATTGGGACGGGTCGGGATGGACCGTGACGCCAATCTCGCACCACTTCGCAGTTTCCTCGGGCTGGTCTCTGAGCGCCGCATTCCCCTCTGGTAACGGGACCTACTCGATCCAATCCATCGCAATTGACAAAGCCGGCAATGTGCAGGCATCCCCGACAGCCCTGCGAGCGTGACAAACCTGACGGCTTCGTGGAGCAGCCTGGACACGGTGGCGGTTTCGTGGAATCCGTCGATCTCTCCGGACGTCGACTCTGTGATGGTGCTCTACCGTTCGAATGATCGCTATCCGAACTCGCGTGGCGATGGCGTTCTTGTCGGCGTGTTCCCTCCCTCGACGACGTCCACCCGTCTCAGCGGTATGCTGGAGAAGCAGATGCTCTATGTTGCAGCATTTGTGAAGGAAAGCGACGGCAACTGGAGCGGCGCCGACACAGCAGGTCTGGACACTGCATGGGTGCCCGACCTCACGCAGCCCAGAAACGTGACGGCCTTGCAGGCCGTGAACTCTTTGCGCGACACTGTCATCTTGTCGTGGATCGGGTCAACCTCATCTGACGCCGACTCGCTGGTTATCCAGTACCGCACCGACGGGCAGTACCCACTCAACCAGAACGATGGTACTCGTTGGATCCGCAAAACGCTCGCCACTCCCACTGACACCATGTGGGGTGGAGTCGCTGGAACCACCTACCGCTATGGCATCTTTGTGCGTGACACCGCAGGCAACTGGTGCGCCGCATCGCCTGCTGCGCAGTGCTCAGTGGCTGTGCGTTTGCCCGCGCCACCTGACCTGCAGAGCATTGCGTTGGCCGATCAGAACGGCTTCACGGCAGATCGCGATCCGCGTATCGACATCACCCTTGTCGGCCCGGCTGACAGTATGCGGATTGGCTTTGACACGACGGGAGGAGCGTGGAGGACGTGGGTGCCGGTTGACAGTATCGATATCAGCGCGGGGCCCAACGGTATGCGCACCGTATGGGCGCAGGTCAAACGTCGGAACGGAACCACCTCGGCGTGGAGGTCTGACAGCACCTTCTACGACACCACGGCGCCAGTGGTGACGGTTCTGACATCAGGCACCTTTGACACCGCATCGTGGCCTGGCTATGTGGCCGGAAACGCCACGGACTCGGGCTCGGGTGTGCTGGCTGTGTGGAGCGTGGTGCAGCGCGCGTCTGACGGCCTCTTCTGGAAGGGCAGCGCCTGGAGTATCGACACTGCGTGGCAGCCGGTGATGCTGATCCCTGGTGTTGGCGGACGGTACTATGTTGACGACTCGATCTTTACAGATGGCGCATACACGGTGTGGTCGTTCGGCATTGACCGTCTCAGCAACAAGTCGCGGCCAGTCACCAGCACCCTCAACTTTGTGCGCACGCCGCCAGTTGCGCGGTTTGCGGCTCTGCCGAGCTTTGGCCCTGCACCGCTCATGGTCGCGTTTGTTGACTCGTCGAGCGGCAGTGTGTCGCAATGGTTGTGGAGTTTTGGCGACAGCACCGCGAGCAGTACCTCCCGCACTGCATCGCACGTGTACACGAAGCCCGGCACCTTCACCGCCCAACTTACGGTGAGCGGCCCGGGTGGCATGAGCAGTGCGACGCGCGCAGTGACGGTGATCGACACCATCAGACCGTTGCCGCCTCCGAGCTTCGCTGTGAGTGCCACGTCGTGCTCAACGGTAGTGGCAACGTGGAACGCATCGTGGACCGGCAATCGCGACACGGTTGTGGTGTGCGCGTCTGATTCGACCATGCCGACCGGCAAGAGCACCGCCCGGTTCTGGGCAGGCACGGTTGGCAGTGCAGGCACTGTGTCACTGAGTCACATTCCGCCGCAGGGTGTTCGGCTGTACGTGACGGTGTTCACGAGAAATAGGGCTGGCAACTGGTCGCTCTTCGATGCAGCTTCCTCCGACACGGTTGACATGCCCGATGGTGTGTCGCCGGTCAACGACCTGCGTGTTGCGATGAATGCCGCGGGAGACACGGCCATTCGCGTGACCTGGCGTGTTGACTCCACTGGTACCAGCGACGCACACACGATCGCGTGGGCGTTGAGCACCACTCCCGCTGCAATGACCGGTCTGGACAGAGTGCGTACGTACGGCGACCTCGACACAACGGTTGGCGGCACTCGTCAGTCGGGCTGGTGGTATCTCATCACCCTGGTGCGCGATCGGGCGGGCAACGCGTCTGCGATGCACAACGACAGCGTGATGATCCGCAATTCGGCTCCGACATTCGCGCCTCTGGCGGACGCGATCATTCGTGAAGACACTGTGTGGACACAGCAGGTTCTGGCCACCGACTTCAATTGCGACAAAGTCACTCTCAGCGCGGTCGTGGCGCCATCGGGACTGATCCTGGACTCCACCGGCATGCTGGGCTGGACACCGGACGACAGCGGCGTGGGCACTCGTGCGGTTGTTCTGAGTGCCGACGACGGTGTTGGCGGCGTGACGCTGGACACGTTCATGCTGACAGTCACTAACGTCAACGAGCCGCCGACCGTCCGGTTGTCGGGCTCAGACACCGCGTGGGAGGACTCCGCGTTTCATGTTGGTATTGTGGTGACGGACCCTGACCTTGGCGATTCGGTGCAGGTAGTGTCAATGCGCCTGCCTGCATGGATGAGCCGTTCCGGACTGGTGCTCACCGGCCGGCCCACCAACGCGCAGGTGGGCGTTGACTCCGTGAGCATGGTCGTCTCCGACAAGGCGGGCCTGACTGCATCGGTGAAGATGCGCATTGTTGTCGTCAACACCAACGACGTGCCGGTGGTGGCCGGATCGTTGCGCGACACGACCCGCGAGAAGCTGGCGTTTGCCTCGTTGCTGACGGTCCAGGACATTGACGCGGCCGATAGCGTGACACTTCAGTGGGTGAAGCGCCCGCTGTGGCTCGACGCGGTGCTTGCGCCGGTAGCGTCACAACCAGGTCAGTGGACGCTCTCCCTCTCGGGAACCCCGCAGCAGCAGAATGTCGGCATGGCCCAGGTTGCCCTGCGCGTGGCCGACCGCGCGGGCGCTGTAGCACTCATTGCAGACAGCATCCTGGTGCTCGACACCAACGACCCGCCATCGGTGACGGTGAGGAACCGCGCGATTTCCGGTGGTGCAGTGCGGTTCGTGATTACGGGCAGCGACGACTACACTGCCGGCCTGTTGCTTGAGAAGGCACTGCGTCGCATTGACGTGGACTCTGTGGTGGCGCAGGCTCTGGACACGCTCAAGACGGCGGAGTACTTCCCGCTGCTTGACGGCAGGTATGAGTTCTCGGTGACCGCAATCGATGCCGACAGTCTGCGATCCGTGCGGGCGGTCGATACGTTCACAATTGCTGGAGCCACGCAGCGCGCATTCGCCGACACGGCCGGATGGCACATGATGAGCGTTCCTGCGCGTGTGGTGGACGCTTCCGCCGTCAAGGCCGACGGCTACCTGTCGCACTGGGACGAATCGGGCTCCGAGCGTGACGTGTATGGCTACTACACCCCGTCGGCTGAGATCAACCAGGTGGCAGCGGGCCGTTCGTATTGGCGTAAGGCTGCCACTGCGTCGTCGGTCGAGTTGACAGCGCAGGATGTTGCCGAAAGCACCATGGTTATTTCGCTGAACAAGGGCGCGTACGGGTGGAACCAGATCGCAACGCCGTACGTGTTCCCCGTGCGATGGGACAATGGCGCCACACTGTGGCGTTGGGACCAGACGACCAATGACTTTGAGGAGTCGTCGGATGGTGTGCTGCGTCCGTGGGAAGGCTACTGGGTACTTGCCGACTCTGCTCAGCAGGTGGCAATGCCCATGGCGCCTGTGTACAACCTGGCGCCGCTTGCCAAGAAGTCACGCACGTATTTTGCGGGAACGGGTAACTGGCGCGTGCAGGTGTCGCTGCGTGGAGCCGGCTTCCAGGATGCCGACAACTTCATCGGGTACAGCGACAAGGCCCGGGATGGCTGGGATCCGCTCGACCGTCCGGAGCCGCCTCGGGTGAGCGGCGGGTCGCATGCATTCTTCGATCATCCGGAGTGGAAGCGCGCTGTGCGTGAGTACGCCAGCGATGTTCGACGTCGGTGGGACAGCGATGTCAACATCTTCCAGATCGGTCTGGCGCCCGCAGAGCAGCAACAGACAGCAGCGCTTGATGTGAAGGGCGTTGACGGCCTCAGAGACGTCTATCTCTTCATGGCCTCGGGTGACAGTCTGGTGAGGCTGAGCGACGTCTCGTCTGTGCCGGTGACAGTGGGCGCGCAGACGGCCTATGCGACGGTCTTTGCGACCGGCGACGCGCGGTTTGCGCAGCGGTATCCGGCGCGGTTTGCGATGAGTGCGCCGTACCCCAACCCATTCGGGCCGGTGGTGAAGATCCGGTACACGCTGCCGTATCGCTTCGAGAAGAACGGCCGACTCAATGCGCAGCCGTACGTGGTCCGTTTGACGATCTACGATGTCAAGGGTCGTGTGGTGTGTCAGGTGGTGAATCGCCCGCAGGCTCCCGGCAGCTACCGGATTGTGTGGCAGGCTCGCAGCAGCAGCGGACGACCTGTGGCATCGGGCCAGTACCTGTGCGAATTGACTGCCGGCAAGTACCGGCAAGTGAAGCGACTGGTGACCGTGCGGTAGCGTGGCACTGCACGGCGCCGCACACCTGCGGTTTCGGACGAGGGTGGGGGTGCTCAGACCACCTTGTCCGCAGAGAACGACTGGAGGAGACGCATGCGACATTCCCGGAGAATCCTTCTGACGGCGGTGCTGCTGACGACATGCAGTGCATTTGCACAGCAGCCGCCCACCGAAGAGCGCGTCAAACTGGCGCAGGTGCTGGGCAAAGTGGAAATCCGAACGCCGCAAGCCCCGGCATGGCGTGCCGCGCGCGTGGGCCAGCCAGTCAAAGTGGGCTGGGATGTGCGAACCTACGTTGAGTCAGACGCACAGCTGGCCTTCGGCAGCGGTACCCAGCTCCGCGTGGGAGAGAATTCGGTAGTCACGGTCTCCAAGGCCATGGTCAGCCAGTCGGGCGCCGCCTCCAACACCGCTATCAAGGTCGCAACCGGCCAGATCTGGGCGAATGTGAAGAAACTCGCCAACCAGAAATCAACCTTCGAGTTTGAGACCCCAACCGCAACGGCATCGATTCGAGGCACGCGACTGGGTATCAACGTGGGCAAGGCAGGAACATCCATTGACGTGTACGAGGGACTGGTGATGGTTCGGCCCAATGGCTCGAACCGGGAGACGCCTGTGCCCAAGTTCACGCGGGCTGTGATCGCTGCGGGCGGTCGTGAGGTGCAGTTGCAGAAGTTCGACGACAAGGCGCATGCCGACTCCGGCGGTATGGTCGATCCGTTTGCCGGGGCGCCTGCCCTTGACTCATCCGGCGCGCCACCTGCACAGATCGCGGGAACCGACTCAACCCCGGCTGCACCTGCGACTGCCGCCGTGTCGGACAGCGCCCCTGCCGCCCCCACGAGAACTCCTCTGGTTCTGTCGATCACCTCCCCGCTCTCACACACATTCGTCAACACGCCTTCGACCTCGGTGAAAGGGCGCGTGACTCCCGGCGCCGCGCTTCTCGTGTCGGGCAAGGAGTCGCCAGTAGGAGCCGACGGATCGTTCAACGCCAATGTTGACCTGGAGGTCGGGGCGAACCGACTGCCCGTGTCTGCGACGTTGGGCGATCAGTCCACGGTGTCGGAAGTGGTGGTGGAGTACCGGCCCCCACTCTTCCTGAATGTTACCAACGTAATTGACAACATGGAAGTCGCGTCACCCGACTTCACGCTTGAGCTTGAGGTGAGTGAGGGCGCCAGGTATTCGGTCAATGGCAAGGAGGGTGTCGCACGCGTCCAGCTCAAGCCAGGCAACAATGTCATCGCTGTGCGTGCCTGGGATGCATGGAACAATCGGACCGATCGCTCGTTCTCGATCAAGTACCGCACCAATGGGAAGCTACTGCTGACCATGACTCAGCCACCGGACGGCAGCAAGATCACCGAAACCATGATCCAGGTGTCGGGCAACACCACTCCCGGCGCCTTGGTCACGGTGAATGGCGGGGCAGTGCCGGTGAGCAGCGCGGGGTCCTTCTCCACGCGCGTGCCGATTCCCGACGAGCCGCAGGACTACACTGTGACGGTTGTTGCCACGCTGGGTGACGAGGAAATGACCTCCGAGCGCACGGTTACCTACGAGCCGATCAAGGAGCCGCTCTCGCTGTCAATCACCTCTCCGCTCAGCGGTCTGGTTGTGAAGCAACGAACCCTGCGCATTGCGGGCAAGACAACTGCCGGCGCCAAGGTCACCATCAATGGCCGCTCGTCCACCGTGTCGCCATCGGGCCTGATTTCGGCAGAGCTGCAGTTTGCCGAGGCTGATCTGGGTGATTACACCATCGATGTCTCGGCGGACGACGGCGATCAGGAAGTCACGGCCAGCGTTCGCGTAACCGTTGATATCACTTCGCCGCAGCTCAATACGAGCGTTCCATCGCTAGTTGTTCAGGGCGCCGGGCAGCCCGCAACAAAGGTGGGCGACTTCGGCATGCAGGTACTCGATCGCACGCCTGAGGACCAGGTCACCGTTTCGGTGGAGAACAACAGTTCGCGGGATGAGTACCAACTGGCTTCGGGGGGCCGCGAGACATTCAGGCTGGAGGAGGGCGCAAACAAGTACACGATCGTCGCACGCGATGTGGCGGGCAATGCGTCGAACACGGTTGTCGGCGAGACCTACTTCCTGCCGGGGCCGCTCAGCATCGACATTGTCGAGCCGATGGATAACCCGTATGTGATTGACGACCTGCCGCCGCTGCCGCGCAACACGTCCAAGCCGACGCTGAAGATCAAGGTTGAAGTTGACGACGGTATCGGCACTGTGCCGCGCACGATCAAGTACTGCAAGGTGATTGGCAGCAGGGGAGAGATGCTGTTGCGCAACAACAACGACTACACATTCTCAGGTACGCTTGACGTGGGGCGGGGGAGTAACGCGTTCACCATTACGACAGAGGATCTGGCCGGCAACACGGCAACCAAGCGCTTCGAGGTGCGCATCGCGCAGTAGGCGCGGGGTGTGGGGGGCGCGCAGCCCCCACGCAACGGCCTCGCGCAGCTTCGTCCGCACCGAGTCCCGGGCATCAAGTCCCGCACGCCAGTCCGCGCCAGCCCCGAGGCGGTCGCTCTTCGCTTGTCACTCCGTTGAACAAAGCCGCTCCGCAGCAGCATCCTTGCCTTGGCGGAGTTCGTTGACAGGAACCAGGCAACCTGAGACGAGCGATAGCAGGAGACATCGGAGACCGGAAACAAGCGATTCAGAGAAGCGAGAAGACAATCAACTCTTCGTGATAAGGAGATGCCGCATCGTCTGCGGATTTCTCTGACAACTCGATCCCGCCGGTGCACTCAACCACCGCAACCAACGCCACCCAGTGCCTGATCGAGGCCACCATCCTGCAGCAAAAAAAACACAAACCCATGCCCACCCGGCTGTGCCCTTCACTATATTCCTTGTTGACACGGAAAATCTGCCGATACCATGCCCATAGTGCTCGATCGCAGGAGCAGTGCAGCGGAGCGGCTTTGTTCAGGAGAAATGACAAATGCAAGAAACAGAAATGGGCAAAAGAAGGTGGACCGGCCTGATTTTGATCGAACACAAAGCCAGTCGCCCCCCCCCGATAACCACTTTGACAGGCTCCCCATATGAATACTGTGGGGAGATGAGACGCAAGGATTGTGCCATCTGAAAGCAACAAGCATTCATCGGAGTAACATTCATGAGCAAACCCATAAAAAGCATTCAGGGGTTGTTCGTGGTCTTCGCAGAGGACGGTACTATGAGATCTTTGTCACGACGTTACTTCTGCTCTTCAATGGGTGTACTTGCGGCCTCCGCAATTATTTCTCCGGTACTATCTATGAAAAAGGCTTTTTCATCTTCGAGAACCGGTTACGCCTATCATCCGGATTTCGAGGCGTTTGAGAACAATAGCTCCGAAACATTTCTACGCGCCCAATGGATTAATTCTCGTATGGTTCTCACTGGGGTCAGCGGTGACGCTGCGCATGTTGCTCCGTATGGCGATCCTATGGAGTATATCAGGAAAATCCATACACAGCCACATATTGACCTCATAAATGGCTACTCGGCTGTGCCCGGCTTTCCGCTAACTTTAGGGCAGGTTGCCCAAACTGCCGTAGGTTATGTACTCGGCGCAGTCAATGACGTTTGCAGCGGCTCCATCAAGAATGCTTTTTGCTGTATTAGGCCCCCGGGGCACCATGTTCAAAATAGCGGTTCTCTCGGCTACTGCTGCTATGCAAACGTTGTTCTTGCGGCGCGCTTTGCACGAGAAAGATTCAATATTCGGAGAATTCTAATAATTGATTGGGATTTCCACCAGGGAAATGGCACACACGGACATATCTGCAATGATAATGATATTCTTTTCTTTGAGACCTTTTGTCCAGATATGTATTCGACGCTATGCAATGATTTTTCTCCGGCAGGTCCCGACTTCGATTTCCCTGAGGACGCACGGCGCATTAGTGTTCGAATGCCTTCCGGGTCAACAGGTGATGATTTCGTGCGCGTTTTTGAAACTATACTTGTCCCGGCTGCAGAGCGATTTCAGCCCGAACTTGTACTGATAAGCTGCGGTTTTGATTTGAAGAAATTTGATAGCCACAATTATGCAGGATATACTGTAACCGCAAATACCATTTCCCGGCTTACACGGATTGTCAAGCAAATAGCCGACACATATGCCGGTGGAAAACTTGTATCAATGCTTGAGGGTGGTTATGTTGATTCACCCCGAGACTCCAGCGTTTATGGCACTGGTCAGACATTTAGCGGACTTTCGCAGTGTGCAGAGAACCATGTAAAAACCCTCATCACCGGTGAAGAACAACCCGAAACGCCTTTCTATTCCAGTAGCACGAAGGTTAGCATGCGGATTCTGAAAAAGCAAGAGTTGACATTGCGAAATGGCATACTCTTTGGTTTGCCTTTGCATGATGCCCCGCATACGATTACGATTACGGGCGCCAATGGTCGAGTTGTCAAACAAATACATGATGTTGCAGGAAACAGCTATAAGCCACCTCTTTCAGGGCTTGCAGCAGGCCGCTACCTTATATCAGTGCAAAGCAAGAGAACATCCACAACAAGCGAAATTAGTATTGTCTTGTAAATTTGAGTCATCCGGGTTTCCAGTGGATACCCCCAGCCGGTTGTGGTTTCGGTGTGGCGGTTCTGTCAGACGGCCTAGCACCGACTCGGCGATCGGTTCATTCACGGCAAGAGGGGAGGATTCTCGCGCAGAGACGCAGAGGGGTACCATACGGGTAGTGACCACGGAATCCCCTCTGTGGGCAATTGCTCAAAATGCCCTCTCTGCCTTTCTCTTGTC
>Ga0315287_10002262_pt1 | contig 18105 bp, 11 predicted proteins | sample YL17G11_0_MG_FD_205037 | JGI IMG/M metagenome (GOLD analysis project Ga0315287, IMG submission 205037) | Sediment microbial communities from Yellowstone Lake, YNP, Wyoming, USA - YL17G11_0 | ecosystem: Environmental > Aquatic > Freshwater > Lake > Sediment | place: USA: Wyoming | collected...
CCACCCCCCCCCCCCCCCCCCCCCCCCCCCCCCGGGCCCCCCCCCCCCCCCCCCCCCCCCTGTAAATGGCTATCCCCCCCCCCGGGGGGGGGGGGGGGGGGGTCGGACCTCAATGTCAATGCTTAAACAACAACCCCGCACGGGACGAGAGGCGAGAGGAGAGCCTGTGCGCGCGCGCGCGCGCCTGCCATGCACACGACCCGGTGCGGCATCCACCAAAAAACGCGCGCGCCCGACCTGATGATAGAAAAATCAAAAAATCCGATCCGGCAAAAACTGTCCCTTTTCATCCTCCTCTCTTTTTTTACCCTGTTTTCATTCCAAGGACCGCCCCCCACGCACAGCGCGTGCGCACCGGGCGCCGGCCCCATCCCCGGCGCGCGTGCGTGTGTGTGACTGTGTGCGCGTGGGGCGCCTTCCTGCGTGTCTTTCATTTTTCCTGCGGTGACAGAGAGCCTGAGTGAACCGAAACGACCGAGAAACCTTTTCCAGAGAGAGGAGAGTGGGGTGTATGATGTGTATGTGCGTGTGACCAAATGAACGTGTTCGATCCAATCAAACAAAAGGGAGGTGTGCGGGTACGCGTGCGTTCGGCCCGTGGTGGGAAGGCGACGCTGACTGGGCGGCGTGGTTGAAGAGAGAGTTCTATCATAAACACATCACACACTCCATTTCTTTTTTCACGTGTCTCATCCCCTCCGGTTGGTCCGCTGGTGGACGCGCTCGTTGGGGTTGATCCGCCACCCCGCCAGCGCGGCCGCCGGCCCCCGCAGCTTGCGCACCGCTGACGCCCCGCCCACCGCCCCCGCCGCCGCGGCGGGCGGGGCGACGCCGGACCGGGCGAACCAGGCGTCCGCGTCGCCCGCGCCCGCGGTCGCGGCGTCGTCGCCGTCCAGGGCCGCCACCACGCTGGACTTGGCGTTCCTGCCCTTGCCCGGCGGGCGAGGCGCGCGCCCAAAGCCGGGCATGGCGTCCTCGGCCAGGACAGGGTCCCGCGACCGGGCCCCCTTGCCGCCCCGGGGCAGGGGGATGGGGAAGATCGTGCCCCGCAGGGTGTGCCGCTTGCGGACGCCGTACACGGCCGCCCCGCCCGGGCCGGCCAGGACCTCCACCTTGTCCAGGGCGGCATGCCCGCAGGCCGGGCAGAAGAGGCGGCCGGCCTCCCGGCTGGTCGCCCCGCAGGCGGAGCAGCGCAGGGCCCACCGGCGGGCGGCGCAGACGGTGCGCCCGTCAGGGGCCGCCAGCCGGAGGCCGAGCTGGAGGGCCACGTTCTGCATAGCGAAATCGCCGGTGACGCACACGATGCGGGACGGCTCGGCGGGGGCGGGTGCGGGCGGAGGGGGAGCGGCGGGTGAGGGGAGGGGTGCCGGCGGGGCCGCGTCGTCAACCACGACCGCGGCAGCCGCCGCCGCCCCTGCTGCCGCGTCCTCACCCCCCTCCTCGCTCTCCTCCTCCGCCGCCGCCGCCTCCTGTGCTGCCACACGCCGGGCGCCCGCCCGCTTGCGACGACGGGCGGCAGCGTTGGACTTGGCGGCGACCTCCCAGCCGCCGCCGGCGTCGGCGGCGCCGGCTTCGCCGCCGGCACCGGCACCCTCTTCTCCTTCTCCTCCTCCTTCCTCACCCCCACTGCTGATGCTGCTCGCCTCGGCGCCCGCCGCGTCAGCGCCCGCGCTCCCGGCCATCGCCGCCTTGGCAGCAGCCACTTCCGCGTCGGCCAGGGCATCCAGGGCAGCCCAGTCCCCGCCCGCCGCGCCCCAGCCGGGCAGGGCGCCCTTGCCGCCCACCGCGGCCGCGGCCTTGCTGTGCAGGCGGGGCGGGGCGGGGGACGGGCGGAGGTGGGCGGTCGGGCCGTGGGCGGCCACCTCCAGCGTGTGGGCCAGGGCCAGGACCTTGAGATCGACGACCGACAGGGAGTGCAGCTCGCCGGTGGCCCGCGCGAAGCGCGTGACTGGACGGGGAGAGAGGGAGGAAGGAGGGAGTGTGAAAAGTGGCTAGGTTGGGTGCGAGCGGCCGCCGGGCCGGCGGCCGCCCGACCGCATGCGGGAGGGGAGAGAAAAATGCACGCTGTCCCTCTCTCCCTCCATCTCTGCCCCTTCATCACTCACCTTCAGCAAGCGAGGCGGCCGACGGTTCCATGACGGTGATGGCCAGGGCGCCCGCGCACGTCGCCGCCGCCAGGGCCGCCCGGGAGACAGGGTCCCGCACTTCTGCCAGCACTTCCTTGATCGTCACCGCCCGGTCCGCTAGGGCGGTCGTGTACGAGCGCAGCCCGCCGCCAGCTGCGATGAGGGCATTGGCATCTAGTACCGCGACCTTTTCGGTCGGCGACACGAGGGAGGAGGCGGGCGGCGGGTCGCCGCCCTTGGGGCGCGCGGCGGCGGCAGCCCACATTTGACGGGGGGGTGCAGGGAGCGAGAGCTTTGTTGCGTGTGTGTGTGTGAGCGCACGCTATAGGCGTGTGGTGCGGTCAGGCTCGCTGGAGCAAGGAGTCTGAGACGGGGATTCGCGTGGATCTGCAGGAGGCAGGTGCCGCGATAGGGAAATAGAAAAATGAGAGCTGAGAAGGAAGGCAGCGCCCGCCGCTTGGGCATTGTGCTATTTCCTTTTTCCACGCCCGAAACCCACGCCCCCCCCCCCCCGCCACACACCCTCAAACCAATGGCTCCCCTCTCCGTCGGCGACACCTTCCCCGCTCCCGGCATCTCCCTGCACGGTGCGACTCCCGGCGACGCCGTGGACCTGGGTGCCCTGATCAAGGGAAAGTGCGTTGTCATCGCCTCCGTCCCCGGCGCGTTCACTCCCACCTGCAACGCTTCTCACCTGCCCGGCTTCATCGAGTCTTCGGGTGACTTGAAGGAGGCGGGAGCGGACGAGATCATCTTTGTCTGGTGAGCAGAGAAAAGCAGAGAAAAAAAAGAAAAAAGAGGAAGGGTGGAGCAGGCGCCGGCGGCGACCAAAGCAATAAAACCCAACCCAAAACACCTCAACGCTCGCGCTCACCCCACACCGACACAACAGCCCCAACGACGCCTTCGTGACCGCCGCCTGGGGCGCCTCCCTGGGCACGGCCGGCAAGGTGACCATGCTGGCGGACCCGCACCTGAAGCTGGCGGAGGCGCTGGGCCAGGTGACGGACGCGACGGTCGAGGGCCTGGGGGGGCCGCGCGCCAAGCGGTTTTCGGTGGTCGTCGACGCGGCGGGCAAGCTGGCGACCGCCAACTGGGAGCCCGAGGGCGGGACCGGGCTGACCTGTTCCAAGGCCGGGCCGGACCTGGTGGCGGCGGTCAAGAAAGCGGCTGGGAAGGCGTAGTTGTTGTTTTCTTTGTGTGTGTGTGTTTTCATGCCCCCCCACGCACCCACCCCCCTCTACGGAAAGAGAGCCCTCTGCCCTCCGGTTGTATTGAGTGCGCGCGCGCCTGGGTGTGCGCCCCCTTGACCTGGGGAAAATGAGAAAAATGAGAGGAGCCGAGAGTGTGTGTGTTGCTAACCAACGCCCAGGCAGGCAGGCGAGGGGGTGAAATGGGGCCTCACACTGTGCCTTTTCAGCCTAAACACAAATGTCCACCATGTCCTCCCTGTTGTTCTGGCGCACCACACCCACCGATGAAGCGCCCTCCGTCTCTTGTGAGGACGCGCTGGCCGACCTGGGGGCCCGCCTCGCGGCCACGCCGACGGTCGAGGCCCAATTGCGGTCGGGCGGCGAGACGGGGTTGGCCCCGCCCGGCGCGGGCCTGGGCGCCCAGACCCTGCGCCGGTGGCTGGTGGCGGAAAAGTGGGATGTGGACGCCGCGTTTGGGCGCCTGGTCACGCACGCCCAGTGGCGGGCGGACTATGTGAGCAGGGGGTGGCGGGGGCGGAGATGGGAGTGGGGGGCGCGAGCGGCGTGGACGCGGCGGTAGCGGAGAGCACGTTCACCGACGCACAGGCCTCACCTCTCACCCCCCCCCCCCTCCCTCAGGTCCCACGGGGCTTCATCGGGGCGGTGCGTTGCCCAGGCCGAGAGGGAATGGCGCGGGTGGGGGCAGGGTGCCCTGTCGAGTTTGGGGCGCAATTCAGTTCAGTGCGGATGGTGGTGGGCGGCGGTGACAGCTTCATCTCGCGAGTCGCCCGACCCACAGTCTCCCCATCACATCACATCCACACACACCCTCTCCTTTTCACCCCCTCCCGCCTCCCCCCCTCCCCATCCACCCCGTGTTCACATTCACAGGACGAAGTCACCGCCGACCTGGCCTGCGGCAAGTGCTTCATCCAGGGCACGGGCCCCGGGCGGGCGGCGGCCGGCCACCCCCTGCTGGTGGTCCTGGTGGCCCGCCACTCAAAGGCGGCGTCAGGCGCCGACGCGGGCGCGGCCACCAAGCGCTTTGTGTGCTGGTGCCTGGACGTCGCGGCCGCCGCGTGCGACCCGGCCACCAACCCCGCGGGCGCCGTCTGCGGCCTGTTCGACTTCCGGGGCGTGTCCATGGACTGCCTGGACATCCCGGCCCTCAAAGCCATCTTCGCCATGCTGCAAGCCCACTTCCCCGAACGCCTCGACCGGTTGGTGATGTTTGCGGCGCCCTCCATTTTCTTGGGGCTGTGGCGGGTGCTGACCCCCTTCCTGGACGCCAAGACGCGGGGCAAGGTCTGCTTCGTCCAGGCGGGCGAGGACGTGGGCGCCGCCCTGCCGCACGTGGCGGCGGCCGCCCTGCCCGCCGCCTATGGCGGCCAGGCCGAGCTCGTCTCCATCACGTGCGCGGCCGAGCAGGTGGGCATGATGGGCGCGGCGGCGGCGGTGCCGCCGCCGTCCCCTGCCGCCCCGCCCGCGCCGGACGCCCGCCCGCCCAGCGGGGCCAGCGCGGCCGCGCCGCGGGATGGTGATGGGGCGTTGACGGACGACGGAAGCGAACTGGAGGCCGCGGTCGAGGCCGAGCTGGCCAAGGCCGGGGGCGGCGGGGTGGGGGAGGTGGCGGGCGGTGGGGGGCTGGTGGCGGCGGCGATGGTCTCCTGACTAGAGACCAGAGGTGTCGCGCGCGTGTCAATAGGCGGTCCGCGTGTTTGTGTCGGGTCGCGCGCGTGTGGGGGCGGGGCGTAAGAACGAGTAAAGTTAAGGCTGTGACAACATATTTTCATTTCGTGTGCACGTCTTCACTCTGCCCGCACATACAGCGCCTCCACGCCCACCCGCTGGCCAGCGCCACCACCGCCGCCGGCAACCGCCCCACGCGCGCCCACCCGGAACAGACCCGGACGCAAGAAGACGGCGCGGAGGGTGGAGGGCGGGCCGAGGACGACGCCGGCCAGCACACCCGCCACGGCGACGGCGGGGTCTGTGCTGCTGGCAGCTGACTGCTCCCCCCCTTTGCCCTCACCCTCCTCCTCCTCACCCCTCCTCTCCTCCTCCTCCTCCTCCTCCTCCTCATCGGGGACGGCCCGAATGGCCCAGGCCGTGGTGATGGTGAGGCCAGGAGGCGCGCGCGCGCCCTCCCCGGCGTCGAGGAGGAAGAGCTCCAGGGCGAGGGGCACGCCCACGCGCGCGGTGCGGCCCCACACCGCTCCCAGCGAGGAGGCCGCCGCGGCAGCGCCGCCCGCGCCGCCAGCCACCGCCGGGGACGCGGGCGAGGGCGGCACATCCACACTGGGCGACCCCCCACGACTGGGAGCCCTGTGAGGCGGCGGCGGCGGCCCTGTTGCCCCACCCCCCGCAGGGCGCAGCAGGCACAGCGCGCCGCCGCTCCCCTCACTCACGACCCGCACGCCCACGGCCAGCGGCGGCGGCACCAGGGCGTCCAGGGCCCAGGGCAGGAGGGCCGCCCGGATGGCTGGGTGGGGCAGGGACAGCAGGCCGCCGTCCGGGGTGGAGGTGGCGGGCGGCGGCGGTGGAGCAGCGCTCGCACCACCACCACCCTCTCCCCCCCCCCCCCCACTCCCGCCGCCGCCCTCCCGCCGCCAGAAGAGGGCCAGCCGGGCCGCCAGGGCGGCGGCGGCCGCGGTGGCGAGGTCTGCGAGGTCACCACCCAGCCCGCTCAGGCAGCCCGCCTCCAGCACGGTGGCCACCAGGGCGGTGCCGCCCCTGCCAGGAATGAGGACGGGCCCGGCCGCCGCGCGCGGGGCCGCACCGCCGCCCCTCCCGGCGCCCCCCCCCGCCTGCCCCGCCGCGAGCGCGGCCGCCCACGCCTCGCCCGCCGGCGTGCCGGGCAGCCCCGGCTCCACGCGGTCGCCCAGCCAGGCCTGCAGCCCGACGCCCGCATCATTGGCGAGGCGGGCCACCAGGATGACGCCCTCGCGCGCGCCGCCACCGCCCCCACCGCCGGCACCGGCACCGGCACCGGCACCCCCCCCGTTGTGCCGCCCGGCCCACAGTCTCTCAATCCTCAGGCTCGGCACGAGGCGGACGTGCGCCGTCAGCCCCGCCCGCCGGCCCAGGCGGGTGGTGGTGGTGGTGGTGGTGGTCGGGGAGGTCGCACCGCAGCCAAGGCTGCCGCCTGGGCCGGGGCTGCCGTAGGCCAGGTCCAGGGAGATGGCCACGTCCGTCTCCGGCGCGGCCGGGAAGGCGGAGGCATGGAGCGGCGAGGACGGCGCGGGCCCGGGCGGCCCCCCCGGCGCGGCCGCGGCCGCCGTCGGCGCGACCAGCACAGACACCGCGACCCGGCCGCCCGGGGCGAGCGGCAGGGCCGCCTCCAGGGCGGGCCCGTCCGCGACCACCGTCAGCGTGCGCGCCGGGCGGGCCGCGGCGGGGCCGCCGCCGTGGCGGCGCCGGGCGGGGGTGGAGGGCGGGGGCGTGGCGAGGCGCGCCCACCCGACGGGGGGCGGTGGGGCGGCGGAGGCGGCCGCGGTGGCCGCGGCGGCCCCCGCCCCCGCCTCCGCCGCCCCACCGCCCTCCACCTCGCCGCCGACCTCGCTCTGCAGGACCAGCCGCCAGGTCATGACCTGGCCGGCCAGGGCGGCCACGTGAATGGTGGCCGGCGGCAGGGGCGGGCCGGCCCGGGCGGGGGCGCCGGGTGGGGGGTCGGGGCCGCCGCCGCGCCCGCCGCCCGCCCTGGCGGCCTCCTCCGCCGCCTCCAGGGCGGCCGGGTGGGGGCCCGCCGCCGTGCGCGGGGCGTCCAGGCGGGCGGTGAGGCGGGGCAGGGCCGCGCACACGGCGACCCGGGTGGCCGCGTCCCCGCTGCCCGGCGGGCCCGGGCCGGGCGCCAGCCCCAGGCGCGCGGCCAGGCCGGGCGGGGGCGGCGCCCACGAGGCCCCGCCCCAGGTCACGCCCCGCGTCGCGACCGCGCACCCCGTCAGCGTGTACAGGCCCCGCCGGGTGGGCACACCCGACAGGATGACGGTTGTGGGCGGCGTCCGGGCGGGCAGCCACATGGCGACGGGCGTGGGGCGCCAGGCGCGGCGGCGGCGACGACGCGGGGGAGGCAGCGGCCGGCGGGTCGCCCCTTTTCCCTTTTCTTCTCCATCCTCCCCTGCCCGCGCCTCCTCCGCCTCCCCGCCTTCCTCCTCGCCTTCGTCCTCCTCCTCCTCCTCCACGGCCCCGCCCGGGTCGCCCGCCCAGGTCGCCTCCAGGGTCAGCCGCTCCACCTTGATGGCGACGGCGGTCGGGTTGGAGATGGTGACCGCGACGTGGGCGGCCTCGCCCGCCGCCCACAGCTCTGGCGCCGAGTCGGGTGGGGGGGGCGGGTCAGAAGCGGCGGTCGCGCCTGTCGCCGCCCCCGCCGCCGCCGCGCTGGCCGCTGCCGCCGCGCCGGCATTGTTGCTGCCGCCCAGGGCGGAGTAGATGAAGGGGCCGGACGAGGAGCGGGCGGGGGCGGTCATCAGGGCAGCAGCGGCCGCACCCCCCCCATCGCCTCCCGCCGCCGTGCCTGCCTCCCCGCCCCCATCGCTCACCACCACCAGGCGCGGGCGCCACCCCGCGTCGGGCGGCAGCGGCCGCCCAAACGCGATGATGGGGGGTGGCCCCGGCCCCTGGCGCGCCCGCTCGCCCTCGCCCATCTGCGCGGCCGCCGCGTCCAGGGTCCTGGCCAGCGTGTCCTGGCGGGGCGGCGGCAGGGCGGGGCCGTGCTCGCGCAGCAGGGCGGCCGCGGCGTCCCACACGGCCGCGTGCGCTCCCGTCGCGATGGCCGCAGACAGCACGCCCTCCAGGCAGCCCGCCCGGACGGACCCCCAGTGCCGGGGGACGCCCGCGCCAGAGCTCGCGGACGCGGGCACGGCAGCAGCTGCGGCGGCCGCTTCGGCCAGCCCGCCCGCCTCATCCCCGCCCACCGCGGGCTCCGCCGGCGGCGGTTCCAGGGCCGCGCGCGCGACTGCGAGCACGGCCGCGTCGGGGGTCGGCCACCCCCGGCACAGCTCGATCGCCTGCCACAGCAGCAGCCCCCGCCGGCGGGCCAGGCCGACCCCGCCCGCCAGGGCGGCGGCTTCCGCCAGGGCGGCCAGCCGGTCTGACGGCGAGGCGAGGGCGGGGACCAGGGCCGCGATCTCGGAGGCGAGCGCGCCCACCTCGCGCCGCGCGCGCGCGGACGCGGCCGGCGACCCCCTGCCAGCCGCCCGCCCCGCCGCCGCCAGGAGGCGCGCGTACCGAATGGCCTGGCCGACCTGGACGGCCGCCCCGCCCCGGCGGCGCAGGCTCGCCCGGGCTTCGGCCAGCAGGGGCAAGGCGTCCTCCACGGCGGACGGGTCGGCGTGAAAGGCGGACCAAAACGCGGCTCCCCGGCCCAGGCCGCCGCTGGAGGAAGAGGGGGACGCAGCCCCGCCCCCGCCCGCCGTCGGCGAGCCCGGGCCCTCACCCCCCGACGAGGAGGGCGGCCCGCCGGGCGAGGACATGCCATCCGTCTCGATGCGCAGGGCGGCCAGGCGGCGCGGGCGGGGGCGGCCAGAGGGCGGCAGCGGCGCGGCAGGCGTGGCCGGCTGGTTCGACCCACCGCCGCCGCCGCCGCCGCCGCCGCCGCCGCCGCCGCCGCCTCCACCTCCCATGCCCGCGCCCGCGACACCGCCACGCGCGCCCGCCCGGGCCGCGCCCGTCAAGCCCGCCGCCCCAACCAGCTTGGCCGTCGCCACGCCTTCCAGGGCGGCCGCCGCCCAGACAGGGTCGCCCGCGCCGCGGGCCAGGTCGGCCGCCGTCGCGTAGTGAGACGCCGCGTCGGTCGCCGCGCCTGCGAGCAGGGCCCAGTCGCCCAGGCCTTTGGCCAGGCGGGCGTACCGCCGCTTCTGCCGGGTCTCCTCATCCACGGCCGCCGCGGTGGCGGGTGGGGGCAAGGGTGGGAGCTGGGCGGGCGGGGCGGGGGGCGGGGGCGGGGGAGGCGGGGGTGGCGTGGTGCCGTCAGGCAGCGGGGCCTGCGGCGGCGGCAGCGGCGCACCAGCAGCAGCAGCGACCGGCGTGGCCGCCGCCGCCGCCGCCGCCGCCGCAGCAGCAGCTGCGGCCACCGCCAGCACAGCAGCCGCGGGCGCCGCATCCGGCCCCGCATCCACGCCCGGCACGGCCAGGTCCACGCCCGCCGGCCCCGCGGACAGCATGGCCCTCTCCAGCCCAGCCAGCACGCCCGCCGCCAGTTCCAGCAGCACCGCCTCCGCGTGGCGGCCCAGGCCGCACGCGCCGCCCGGCATGTCGGCCGTCGGCGGGAAGGCCATGATGTGTTGCAGGGCGGCGCCTGGGGTGGGCGTGGCGAGCGGGCCCGGCGTCGTGGCGGCCGCGACCGCTGCGACCGCGGCCGAGGTCGGCGTGCCCGGCTGGCTGGGCCCGCCGCCCCCGCCCCCACCTGCCCGTGCGGGGCCGGCCAAGAACGAGGGTGGCCGGCCCAGCAGGCTGCTGTGCCCGTGCCCATGCCCGTGCCCGCCCGCCGCCGCGGCGGCAGCCGCTGCCTTGGGCGAGGAGGCCGCCGCCGCCGCCGCCGCCGCCTGGGCCTCCGAGGGCTCAAACGCGTACAGGCGCAGTGCGACGGCGTCCGGGCAGGCCGCCGCCGCGGCGGCCTCGAAGGCGTCCGCCGCGGCGGCCAGGGCGTCGGGGCCGTCGGCCAGGGACGGGCAGTGCAGGATGCCGACCACGCCCAGGGTGCGGCGGTGCGTGTGGAGGGCGGCGAGCGGGGGTGGGGGCTGGCGTGGTAGAGGGGGTGCTAGGCCGCCGCCGTCTCCACCACCGCTCGCCAGGGCGACGCCCGGCCCGCGCACAAACCGGAAGTGCATCAGGCCGGCCTTCCAGGGCAGGGCCCGGAAGGGCGACTTGGCGGCCTCCCGGTAAAAAGGGCGCAGGGCTTGGAGTTCGACCTATGGTTTTTGATAGAGTGATGAGAGGTCGAGTTTTTTTTTTCTCCCCCTTCTCCTTTCATCTCTACCTCCCCTGTGCTCCACCCACCGTCCGGTGCTGGGTGACCAGGGCCTGGTACGTCTTTAGCAGTTCCGGCGGCACGGTCCCCACCGGGATGACGGCCTGTTGGGTGGGGGGAAGAGATGAGGGAGATGAGAAAGACGACGAGCATTGATTTTTTTCGACGAGCGACGATGGGTCGGGGAAGGCGCACGCATCGGGCTCGCACCCCGCCCCAGCGAGAGCCGCGGAACGCGCACGCCACGCACACACCAAGCCGCATCTACGTCACTCTCAAACCGACTCACAATGCGGATTTCGGCGGCCGAAAACAGGGTCTCGCCAGGCTCGATAAGGGGCGGGTGGGCGCCTGCGCCCGAGTCCGCGGGTGGTGGTGGTGCCATGGTTAATGCGTGTGTGTGGTGGTGGGAGGGGGACAAGACGGGGCAGCAGATGACGCGTGGGGAGGCCACGCGTGCGTGCCGCGCTGTGTGTGCGGCACGGCCGTGCCGGGCTTTGTCTTCTCTTGCCCCGCGCCCCTCCAGGCGCGAGAAGAACGCGCCTTTGGGCGCGCTCACTTTTTCATTCCTTTCCCTCTCTCGCATGCCCACCTACTCCCTGTGGCTGGAGCCCGCGCCGGGGCCCCAGCGCGACCACTTAGCAGCCGCCATCCGGCGGGCGGCCTGCACGGGCGGCGGCGGGCCGACCTTTGACCCGCACATCACCTTGGCAGGCGGCGTAGACCTCCCGACTGACGGCGCGGCCGCGGCAGCTGGCGCCGCCGTCGCACGGGCGCTGCCCCGTGAGGGCGTGCCCGTCCGCCTGGCCCGATCGCCGACGGTCGGCGTGACGTACCACCAGAGCGTGTTCCTGCTGGCCGACCTGACGCCGGGCCTGGTGGCCGCGGCGGCCGCGGCCGTCGAGGCGGCCAGGGAGAGGAGGCAGGCTGGGGGTGGCGGGCTGGGCGGGGGACCGTCGCCGTCGCCGCCGCCGCCACCGCCTCCTTACATGCCCCACCTCTCCCTCCTGTACAGTGAGGATGAGGCCACCAAGGCCGCGGTGGTTGCGGGCGTTGTGGAGTACGTGGCGGAGGGCGAGGGCGAGGGCGAGGGCGAGGGCGAGGGCGAGGGTGGGGGCAAAGATGCGCCAGCCGCCTCCTGGACAAGGGTGACCGCCTGGCGGACGGACGGGCCCGTGGAGGGGTGGGAGTGCGTGGCGGATGTGGGGGTGGAGGGGGTAGGAATGGTTGGTGGGGGCGGGTAGAAGGAGGGATACGCCACGTGTCTGCGTGCATACAACGTGACAAGGTTGGAAAAACAAAAAAAGAGTTTGCTCACACCCCAAACACCTCTCTCTACACCCCGCCCGATGGCGGCGGCGCGACCACCACGAACAAGCTCTCCGTGGGCGCCCACTCCACGCCCAGGCGGGCTGCGACCGAATTGGAGGGCGGCACCAGGTAGAGGCGGCGGGGTGGGGCACTGCCGTGCCCGCTGTTGTCGTACACCCCGCTCCCAGTCGCGGGGAGTTCCACCACGCCCGCGCGGCGCCGCCCGCTGAGCGCGTTCAAAAACTCGATGAACGCCGCCCGGGCGGCGCGCGGGGTGTCGGGAGCCAGGGCCAGGCGGCGGACGGCGATGCGGTCGGCCGGGCCCGCCTCCAGGACGGCCTGCAGGACAAAGGCGACGTCCACCCGGAGCGACACGTCCAGCGCGGGCGGCCAGGCGACAGGCTCGCAGCCGGCCGCGCTGCCGGCGGCCGCCGCCGCGGGGTCCGGGCCGTCCAAGCATTCCAGGCCATCGCAGACGGGCAGGCCGGCCTTGGCCAGCAGGCCCGCCCAGGTGCCCGGCGGCAGGGCGGGCAGGGCGCCGCCCGCGCCATCCTCGTCCGCGGGCGGGAGCTGGAGCTGGCTGGCCGGGCCGGCAGACCACGGCTGGGCGGTGGAGTGTGGGGCTGAGCCGCCCGTGCTCCCGGCCGCCGCCGACGCCGCCGCCGCCGCCGCCGACGCCGCCGCCGCCAGTGCGTCCGCCGCCGCCCGGCCCGTGCGGATGTCCCCAAACCGGAAGACGATGCAGGGATCCCGCCCGCCGACGCGCCGGGTGTCGGCGTCTGCGGGGGGTAGCACGCCCGCGGCGGCCAGCACGGCCAGCGCGCCCGCTAGGGCAGCCGCCGTCCCGACGCCCGGCACCCACACAAAGGCGGACGGCGCGGGCGCCGCCGCCTCAGCAGTCTCCTCAGGCGCAGCCGCACAGAATCGGACGTCCACGGCCGGCGGGTCCCCGCGCCCGCCCGCCCGGCCCCACCAGGGCGGCGGGCACGCCCGCGCGAGGCCCTGGAAGGCGACGGCCGCCCCGCCCACGTCCCAGAAGTCCACCTCCGCGGCCGTGCCGCCGTCCACCAGGCGCACGACGCCCCTGACGGGCGCGTACTTGGCGCAGGCGGCGGCGAGGTCGGCGGGCGTGGCGGCGGGCGGGAGCGGGGCCAGGCGGAGGGTGGGCCCCCCGATGAGGCAGGGGGCCGCAGGGGCGGTGGGGGTGGTGCCTGGCGCGCCCGGGGCGGCCCGGGCCGCTGCTGCCGCCGCCGCCGCCGCCGCGGGCGCCGCTGCCGCTTGTAGCACGGCCTGCTCCAGGGGGGGCAGGGCGGCCACGACCTGGCGCAGCAGGCGGGCGCCCGCCCGCCCGGGCCCGGGCCCATCCCGGCGGTCACCCTCGCCGCCGCGCGCCTCCCCATCTAGCCACGCCCGCAGCGCCCCGTCCGGCCCCAGCACGGTCGCCGCCAGGCAGGGCGGCGGGTCGGGCGCCGCGCCTGGGCCCAGGCGCGCGGCGGCGGCGGCGGCGGCGGCGACGGCGGCGCCCACCCCGGCGTCCGTGGCCGCGTCGCCGGCGGTGACCCAGTCAGGGTCAGCCACCAACAGCACGCCCCGGGTCGCCGCTTCGGCGGCGGCCGCCTCCGCGGGGCGGCCCGCCCCGGCCGCGGCCGCGATGCCGCGCAGGACAGCCTTGGGGTTGCCCCGGAAGGCAGCCCGCAGGGCGGCCCGGGCGTCGGGCGGGGTCTCCCGGGCCTCGCCCTCCTCCGGCTCGGTCCCCCCCGAAGCTGGGCGCGGCTGCTCCTGGGAGGGGGGAGGCCGGCCGCCGCCGCCCTCGCCGCCCGCGCCCGGCTCGGAATTGGGGTCGGCGCCCCATCGTTTCAGGAGGTATGCCACCGCGCGTTGCACTGCCGGGTCGGACGGCGGCAGGTCCAGCCCCGCCCACCCGGCGAGCGCGCCTAGGGAGGCGACCGCGTCGGCAGACGCGGCCTCCACCAGCGGTTGCACGGCCGGCGGCAGGTCGGGCCCACCCAGGGGCGGCCACAGGGCGTCCACCCGGCCTTCCGCCAGGCGGATGAGCAGGGAGATGGCCGGATCCAGTTGGGAGGGGACCCGGGCGACGAGTGGCGGGAGCAGGCGGGCGGCCAGGCGGGCGGCGGCCCAGGAGCCTGTGAAAAAAGGGGGGGGGGGGGGGCGAGGTTGGTGAGAGAGATGCGAGCGAGCTGTGTTTCGTCCTCTCTCGACCTCTCTCTCTCTCTCTCATCTCACCTTGCTTCACGTCCAGCAGCGCCGCCACCGTGCGGGCGACCCGGCTGGTAGAGGGCAGCGGCGCCGCCAGGTCGGCCAGGATGCCGGCCGCCCGGTCGGCCAGGCCAGCATACGAGTCTGCGGCCGCGACGGCGAGCTCGAGCACACTCAGGGCGGGCGTGGGCGGGCCGCCGCCGCCGCCCACCGCCTCGCCCCGCCCGCCACGGCGGGGGGGCGTGAGTGAGCGCGAGCGCGGGCTGGGGTCACCCCGCTCAATCCCGCCCCCCCCGCGGCGGCGTTTGGGCGAGCGAGAGCGAGAGCGAGAGCGAGACCGGCGGCGGTGGGATGGTGGCGGGGAGGCGCGCCGGCCGCGGGCAACCTCGCCCCGGGCCATTGTGGGGAGATGCGTGGGGGGGGGGGGGGGCGGGGTGCGTTGCACGTTCGGCCGCACACTCGGCGGGCCGTGCAATTGCGCTGGGGGCCGGCGGCACGCGGCCTAGTAAGGAGGATAGAACTCCACTTTCACTTGATTTATTTTTATCTGCGCTCCCTCTTCAAATGTCCGCCCCACCCTCGCCCGTCCGCCTACGGGCCACCCCCGCCCACGCCTCCGGCGGATCCGGCGGCATGGGCGGCCTGGCGTACGTGAGCGCGATGCTGTCCCCGCCGGCCAAGGAGGGCGAGGATGAGCGCTCCCCGCCGCCGCCGGCATTGCAACAGCTGCTCCTCTCGTGCGGCAAGGACGGCGCCCTCTCGCTCCGCTCGCCCGCCGACTTGGGCTCCACCGTGGCGGCCGACCCGGCCGCTGCGGATGGAGCAGGCCTGACCTGCCTGGCCGTCCACCCGGACGGCGGCCGGGTGGTGTGCGGGGACGACCGCAACTTTGTGCGGGTGAGTTTTGATTTGTGGTGTCTTTGATTCAAGTGCGCGCGCGCCGCAGAGGGGTGGCGCTGCCCGGGCGCGTGGGCGGCCCGGCCGCCCCACACACTCCACCCGCCGACCCAGCAGGGTCTAATAAACACGATGAGTGGGTGGATGCCGCATCAAGCCCCCCACAACGGGCCCTCCTTCCCCCCCTGTGCCTATTCTCACGCGCGCGCTCCATCAACCACCCCGCACCCATCTTTTTCACCTGCACACAGGTTTTCACCCTTCCCGACCTCGCCTTCACCGCCGTCGCCACCCGGTTCACGCTCCCCCCCCGTGCCCTGGCCTTCTCGCCCGACGGCGCCACCCTGGCCGCGGCGGGCGATGACGAGGGCATCAAGCTCATCGACCTGAGCGGCGGCGAGGGCGGCGGCGCCCCGCGCGTCGTGCGCACCCTGCCCGCGTCCCCCTACGTCCGCTGCCTGGCCTGGGACCCGGACGGCGCCTTCCTGGCGTCCGTGACCGCGGACGGCCACGTCCAGGTATGGGATGTGGGCACCGGGGCCGTGGAGGCGTCCCTGCGCAAGGCGGCGGCCCGGGTGGACGCGGGCGGGCACGGGCGGGCGGGCGCGGCCTGGTCACCAGACGGCGCGCTCCTCGCCGTCGGCGGCCCCGACGGGGACGTCACCCTCTTTGAACGCCTGGCCTGGGCGGGGGCGGGGACGCTGTGCGGGGGGGCGCCCCATGCCGCCGCCGCCGCGTCGACGGCCCACCCTCCACCGCCGCCGCCGCCGGCCTGGGGCGCGCTCGCCTTCTCGCCAAACGGCCTGTACCTGCTGGGCGGCGGTCGGGGCGGGGCGGCCGCGCTCTGGTCCCTGTCCGCGTCGGATGGGGGCGGGGGCGGCGCGTCCGGGGCACGCCCGCCGCTGGCAACTGCTGTCTTGGGCGGGCCCGTCTCGGCCCTGGCGTGGCAGGGCGCGGTGAAAAGCGCCGGCGCCGGCGCTGCCACCCAGGCTCCCCCTCCTCCGAACGAGGCGGCCTTCCTGTTAGATGACGGGAGCGTGGCCGTCTGGGCCGCCCCCGTCCCGCCCGGCCGCCCGGGCCCGGCGGCCGACCCGGACGCGGACGGCGTGGCCGGCGGCGCGCCTGCCCCGGCCCGCGGCGGCGTCGCGGCCGGCGGCTCTGTCGGCGGGACGACCGCGATGGAGGAGGAGGAGGAGGAGGAGGAGGGCGGAGAGGACGATGGGGAAGGCGGCGGCGGCCGCGCGGCGGCCGACCCCTACCGCTTCTCCTCCCTCCCGCCCTCCCGCCCTGCGCCCCACCGCCGCCAGCCGCCCATCCAGCCCGGCTCCACCGTCGGCTCTGGCCGCCACCGGTGGCTGGCCTACACCATGCTGGGCGCCATCTCCTCGCGGGCGCCGCCCTCGGGCGTGCCCGGCGGCGGGGGCGGCGGGCCGCGCGTCGTCGAGGTCGACTTCCACGACGCATCGCGCGCGGTCACCCGGGGCGGCGGCCGGGTGCCCATCCTGAACGACTACTTTGGCTTCGACCTGGGCGCCCTGGGCCCGCGCGGCGCGCTCTACTCGGCGCCGCCCTCCCCGGGGGCCGGATGCGTGGTCGTCTTCCGGCCCTTCGCGGCCTGGGCGGGCGGCGGCGAGTGGAGCGCAGAACTGCCGGACGGGGAGGCCGTCGTCGGCCTGGCGGCCGGGTCGTCCTTCTCCGCCGTCGCCACCTCCGCCCGCCTGCTCCGCCTGTTTTCGACGGCGGGCCTGCAGACGGCGTGCGTGGCCGTGCCGGGCGACATCGTGGCGGTGGCGGCCCAGGGCGGGGCGCTGGCCGTGGCCTTCCACGCGCACGCGCCTGCCCACCCGGCCGACCAGGGCCTGGGGTTGGCCCTCTTTGACGGGTGCGCGGGCACGTCCGTCGGGCCGGCCTCCACCCCCCTGCCCCTCTCCCGCCGGGCCACGCTGGCCTGGCTGGGCTTCTCGGAGGAAGGCCTGCTGGCGGCCTACGACAGTGCGGGCGTGATGCGGGTGCGGCCCCTGGGCGGCCTGGCCGCGGTCGGCGGCTCCGGCGCGGCGGCCGCCCTGGCGACCGCGCCCGCGGCCGCCGGCCCCGCCGCGTCCGACGCCGCCTCCGCGCACTGGACGCCCGTCTTCGACGCGGCGGTCGCTCGCAAGGGGACCGAAGTCTTCTGGCCGGTCGGCCTGGCGGGCGACGCCCTGCACTGCGTGGTGTGCAAGGCGGGCGCCCTGGCCGAACCGGGCGAGCGCCCGCTGGTCAGCCTGGAACCCCTGCGCGCGCCCGTGCTGGCCGTGACCGGCGGCGGCGGCGGCGTGGGCGGGGTGGCGGGCGGCGCGGACGCGGACGCGGTGCTGGCCCTGGAAGACGGCCTCCTCCGGGGCGCCGCGTCCACCGCGCACTGGCGGGCGGCCGTGGCGGACGCGGGCGCGGGCCTGGCCCCGCCGCCTGCGGCCGCGGCGGCCGACGAGGGCCTGGCGGCCGCCGACGCGGCCGCCGACCGGGCGCTCATCCGCCTCTTCCACGCCGCGCTCAAGGCGGGCGCCCTGGAGCGGGCGCTGGAGGCGGCCAGCCGCCTGGCCGGCCTGAAGTCCCTGGAGGGCGCCCTCAAGCTGGCCAACGCGCTGCGGGCGCCCGTCCTGGCGGAGCGGGTGGCGGCCCTGCTGACCCGCCGTCTGGAGATGGAGGCCCTGGCCGCGGCGGCGGCGGATGCGGTCGAGGACACCACCGCGCCCACACCCGGGCGGGGCGCGGTCGGCTCTCAGGCCACGCCCGCGGCCGCTTACTCGCCCGCCACGCTGCTGGCCACCGCCCCGTCGGGCGATGCCGTGGGCGTCGCTCCGGGAGCGGCCAACCCATTCCTGCGGGCGGGGCGCACGCCGCTCGCGCCCGCGGGCAGGGTTGGCCAAGCGGGAAACAGCATGGCGGCCGGTGCCGACCCGTCGCCCGCTGGTGACGGCGGCCCCGCCGCGTCGATGGCCGCCGCCAAACGGTCCGCCGACATGGCCGCCCTGGCAGCGGCGGCGGCCAACCCGTTTGCGCGTGGGGCCAAGGCGCCGCGGGCGTGAAAAGGAAATAGAAAAATGAGAAAAATGGAGGTGGTGGGAATGGAAAAAAATGGAGCATGGATGGAATGGAGAGGGAGAGGGAGAAGCCTGCGTGCGACGCCTGGGATAGCGAGTGTGACACAAATACACACACACCGGCGCGCTTTTTACACGCACGATGATACCACACGTACGACGGCGGGCGCCGGGGATATTATCAGACAAAGCCGATCGACTTCCACCCGCGCGGCTCCAGGAATTTACGCAGGGCCCGGATGCGCTTGCGGTTGGCGTCCCCGTCCGACTCGCCGATGCGGGAGGCGGACCGGTACTCGCACTCCCCGTTGTCC
>Ga0315287_10002264_pt1 | contig 18100 bp, 18 predicted proteins | sample YL17G11_0_MG_FD_205037 | JGI IMG/M metagenome (GOLD analysis project Ga0315287, IMG submission 205037) | Sediment microbial communities from Yellowstone Lake, YNP, Wyoming, USA - YL17G11_0 | ecosystem: Environmental > Aquatic > Freshwater > Lake > Sediment | place: USA: Wyoming | collected...
CCTCTTTCGGGAACACAATATATTTTCCCATCTTTTACTTCTACCTATGTATTAACCTGTACTGGCGCTGGCGGATCGGTTAATTGTTCTGTTCCTGTTTCAGTAACAGAAAATCCAGCTCCTACTTGTTCAATTTCTGCAAATCCATCAAGTATTTCAAATGGGCAAAGTTCAACATTAAGCTGGACATCAACTAATGCAACTTCCTGCACAGCTTCTAATGCATGGAGTGGAGCAAAGCCTCTTTCGGGAACACAATATATTTTCCCATCTTTTACTTCTACCTATGTATTAACCTGTACTGGCGCTGGCGGATCGGTTAATTGTTCTGTTCCTGTTTCAGTAACAGAACCTGGCCAACCGAATTTGATTATCACTAAATCAGTGGATAGATACTATGCCAATCCCAATGAGGAAATTGTTTATACTTTAATTTATCAAAATACTGGCAGCACCGCAGCTACTAATGTGGTTATTAGAGATGCGTTTGTTAATCAGAATCAAGGTTATTTAACCTTTATTAGTTCAAATATGTATTCATCTTATGGAAATGATACCTGGAATATTGGAACCGTAAATGCCGGTCAATCAGGGACTATTACCATTAGGGCAAGAATTAGTAATTCAATGCCCAATAGTACTACTGAAATTCAAAATAGGGCAAGCATTGATAGCAACGAAACAAGTTTAATTTATAGTAATTATGTTTCAACGATTGTAACTTATAATCCCGGAAGCCCTACTTGTTCAATTTCTGCAAATCCATCAAGTATTTCCAATGGGCAAAGTTCAACATTAAGCTGGACATCAACTAATGCAACTTCTTGTACAGCTTCTAATGCATGGAGTGGAGCAAAATCTTTATCCGGATCTCAATCAGTTTCACCGTCTTCTAACGGTACGTATTCACTGAATTGTTCTGGACCGGGCGGATCGGTTAATTGTTCTGCTTGGGTTTCAGTTAATACCGTGAATCCTACTTATGTACTTGCAATTAGCAAGATGGGCCGTAATATTAGTCGTGGCCAAATCGATTGGGCTGATTCTTTTATAGCAAGCCCAAGCGAAGAAATAGAATTTTCCATTCAAGTGACCAATAACGGAAGCGTAAGTTTATCTAATGTTAAAGTTTGGGATGTTTTGCCCGCAAATATTTCTATTATTGCCGGGAGCACAACAATTGACAATGTCAGTTGGGGTGGAGATGTTATTGATGCTGGGTTAAATTTGGGAACATTAAATCAGGGACAAACCAAAACCATAAAATTCAGAGCTACCCTGGCAGATAAAAATAAATTCAGTACGGGCATTACCACCTTGGTTAATTTGGCTTATGCTTCAGCAGATAACACTGGGCAAACTAGCGATCAAGCTTCAGTAGTAATAGGCAAAGGGCAAGTGTTAGGAGCCAGTGTTGTTACTGGCGCAGGGTTTATTCCGTACTTATTTTCTCTTATGATTATTAGTTTGGTTATTGCATTCTTTGTTTATTGCAGTACCAGAGAAAATCAAATATTAGATTACCTTGGCAAAGAAAATGGAAATAAAATATTAAAAGGATTAATCAAATTTTACTTCAAGGCGAAATTGGTGCTTAAATTAGCAACATTAAGATTTAAGCAAACCTATTTCTAAAAGTTACAATTTAATAATACGAAAAGCCCTCCGGTGCCTATCGGAGGGTTTTTTGTATTTCGAATAAACAAAGTCAATTAAACGTTGTAAACATCTATTTTCCTTTTTTTGTTGCTTTCGCGGCTAATTTCCATTTTTCTTAAAAACATTTCCAACTGTTCGGTTTTATAAACTCTATAATTATTTAATGGGTGGCGATAAGCCCTTAGCTTCCCCCTCTTATCCCAATTTCTTAAGGTAAGAGGCGTAACGTGTAAAAGATAAGCCGCTTGTTTTATTGTGTAGTATTTTTTTTGCATATATTTTTTGCTACAATATTATTTGTGGTATAATGTTATTAACAGTTATAAGTGTTGTATTTATGATTTTGTGCTATAATATATATTATAAACAATAATAATTAATTAATAAATAACCTATTGTCTGGCGATAGCCGGAAAAAATATATGGAAAACGTAGAAAACGAAAAAAAACAATCGTTGTTTGTATCAATTTTCGCTAAATTTAATATTTTTAAGTCGATGGCGGGCAGAGATATAATTGATGAGGCGATAAAAAAAATTATTTACGCCTTAGTAATATTAATTCCGATATGGTTTTTACCCATTACCTCTAATGCTGTTGAATTCAACAAACAAGTATTAATGGTTTTATTGATTATCGTTGCCTTAATTTTATGGTTTGTGAAAATTCTTAATAGGGGAGAGATTAGATGGAGAAGCAATATTTTGAACATTGTTTTAGGCGCCTTTGCTTTAATTTTTATTCTTTCAACTGTTTTTTCGATTAGACCATACGGAAGTTTAGTGGGTTGGGCTACTCACCTAAAGGGCAGTTTAATAAATGTTTTGTGTTTTATTGCCTTATACTTTTTAATTGTTAATAACTTTAAAGGAATCAAAGAGGCGTTTGGTTTATTGTTTTCTTTTTTGGTTTCTGCGGCAATTGTGACCGTAATAGGTTTTCTGCAAATTTGGAGCGGATTTATTTTGCCGTGGGGTATAACCAAATCGGTTTCTTTCAACACCCTTGGATCGGTAAATAGCCTGGGGATATTTTCGGCCGTGGTTATGACTCTGATTACTGCCATTCTTTTTGTGATTAAAAACAAGGGAATAAAGCTATTCTTGTTACTGTTGGGGTTATTAAGCCTGATAATCATAATTAACATTAATTTTTGGGTTGTTTGGGTTGTTTTGGCAATTGGGATGGCGATAATTCTTATGCTCGGATTGATGCAGATGGTTCAGCTCGGAGAAAAAATTAGCTGGATTGCATTACCAATCGCCTTGTTAGCAATATCTTTAATTTTCTTGTTTTTTAAGCCGGTTCTTCCCTTAAAGCCCAATCTGCCCATGGAAGTAGGGTTAAGTTATAAGGGCGGATGGTCGGTTGTTTCAAACACCTTAAAAGAAAAACCAATATTGGGAAGCGGACCGGAAACATTTGTGTTTGATTATGCTAAATATAAACCAGTAGGCATTAATCAAACCGCTTTTTGGAACATCAGATTTTCTAATGCCCCAGCAGAGATTTACTCTTTGGCTACCGATTTAGGAATCCTTGGCTTAATTGGATTTTTGGCTGTCATTGTTTTGTTTATTGTTAAGGCGGTGTTGGGTTTAATTAAAGAAAAAGAAGATAACGATATTCTTAAAAGATTTTTGGGGGTTGGTATTTTTGCCGGATGGCTTGGGTTAACCGTTAGTTGGTTTCTTTATCCTCAGAATTTTGTATTAATGTTCTTGTTTTGGTTGTTGTTCGCAATATATTTAATTGAAGGATCCTCACAGAAGGAAGGAACCTATAATTTAAGGAAATCTCCAAAGGTATTATTAACGGCCAGTTTTTCATTTATCGTTGTTATCGTGGTAGTTATTGGATTCTTGTATATAATAGGGACACGATTTGTTGCGGAGGCCACTTATAAGCGTGGCGTGGATATTATACAAACTAAAGGCGATATTGATACCGGATTAAATAAGATTATAAAATCTACGGTAATTAATCCCTATGAAGACAATACTTATCAGGTTCTTGCGCAATTATTTACGCTGAAATTACAACAAGACGCAGCTAAAACCAATTTGCCGCAAGAAGAAAGATTTAATCTTATTCAAGCCGATGCCGTAAATGCAATTAATTCAGCTACGCAAACTACGGTTTTATCTCCCAAGGATGCTGTGAACTGGGCGTTGAGAGGGCAAATATACAGGGGCTTGCTGAATGTTATCAACGGTGCGTCGGAATGGGCTGAAACATCCTATAATGAAGCGATAAAGCTAGAACCGTCTAATCCGTTTATCTATTTAGAGTTGGGAAGGCTTTATACGAACAGAGCAGACTTAATAGTTGAACAAGCCAAAAAGAATACGGAAGACAAAAAGAAATGGGACGAATACTTGGATGTGGCTCTAAAGAATTTTAACAAGGCAATTGAATTGAAACCTAATTATGCCCCCGCACACTTTGAGGTGGCACAGGTTTTTAACCGACAAGGGAAATTGACCGAGGCGATTAAAAAAATGGAGATTAATTTTCAATTAACCCCTAATGATAGTGGCACAGTATTTCAACTAGGTGTTTTATATTATCGAGACGAACAGTATGATAAAGCCAAGGCAGCGTTTATTAGGGCGATAACTATTGACGATAATTACTCTAATGCTCGTTATTTCTTGGGCATGATTTACGATAAGGAAAATAATAAAAAAGATGCCATTAATCAGTTTGAAAGAATTGCCACGCTTAATCCAGATAACGAACAGATTAAACAAATTTTAACGAATTTAAAATCGGGGTTACCCGCCCTGGGATCTCCGACACTTGGACCGCCAACCCAACCGTCGAATGTTCCGATAGAAGAACAACCAAAGGGTCAATAATTTAGTCATGTGCTTAAGTATTCCAGTCAAAATACTGGAGATTAGAAATAATAAAGCCATTGTTGAGATGGGCGGTAAAAAGAGGCAAGTTGATACTCGATTATCACCCAAGATTAAAAAAGGTGATTACTGCTTGATCAACAATGGCTTTATTATTAAAAAAATTTCTACCGAAGAAGCCAAAGAAATTTTTAATATAATTTATCCCGTTGTCGGGTGAAATAAAATCTAAAAAGGAGGGAATATGAGGGAATACAAGAAAGCACAAGAACTAACCAAGAAGTTTATTGCCGGCGCACTTTGTCCTGTAGACTTTAAACACAAAAGAACCACGATGTTTTGGCCCCATTACGAAATGATTGCAAAAAAAATGGGCATTAAGGGAGTTACCGAGGTAGTGGTTAAAAAATATTGGTTTGAATTTCATAACCATGTTGTGTTTAAAAGGTTTCAAAGAAAAGAACTTACATTTAATCAGGCATACAAATGCATGGTGCGCTTGGGCAAAAAAGGGAATCGTTTATTTTGCTTTCATGGAGGGTTTTCGGTTTGTCCTATAACCGAACAAGAGGCGGTTCTTTTAGACAAACAGACCACAATATTAAAAAGGGGCTCGCGATGATTTGCGAGCCCCTTCTTTTATTTGTATAATTAAATTATGAGAACCAAGCGAAAACCAGTTCTGGCAATTTTATCTTTAACCTGTTGCGAGGGATGCCAGGTTGCAATTTTTGATTTAGGCGAAAGATTTTTGGAATTTTTAACCAAGGTAAATATTGGTGATTTCAGATTAGCCGAAGAGCTCCCCGATGTCTCAAAATATGATATTGCTGTTGTTGAAGGAACCGCAATAACCAAAGAACAAAAAAGGCGTTTGAAAATTATCAGGAAGAAATCAAAAATAGTAATTGCTATCGGCGCTTGTGCGCTTTTAGGAGGACCGCAGGAATTAAAAGATTACAGGGGGGATAAAAAAAGACTAATCAGGCAAATTTACCCGAATATCAGGGGAATTGATAACCCGAACATTAAATCGGTGAAAGAAATGATCAGGGTTGATTATGAAATTCCCGGATGTCCGATAAATAAAGAAGAATTTTTTGTGATTATCAATAAGATTTTAGCCGGTGGTAAACCCAAAATAGTTCAGCAGCCGGTTTGCGAAGAATGTATCAGAAAAAATAAAATGTGTTTATTGTTATTGGGCAAACCGTGTTTGGGGGCTATAAGCTTGGCCGGGTGCGGTGCGCCTTGTCCGAAAAGTAATTTTCCTTGCGATGGCTGCCGCGGCCCACGGCAAGAAATTAATCTGGGTGCCATGAAAAAGGCCTTGAAAATAAAGGCAAGACTAAACGATAAAAACATTGAAATGATTTTACAAAGATTCGGCAAAAAGAACGAACTGATAAAAGCTAACCTGCCTGCCGGTAGGCATGGAAAATAAATTATGAAATTACGCATTGATCATATTGCGAAAATTGAAGGACATGCGAGTTTTACCGCCGATATTGTTAAAGGCGATGTTCGCGCTGCAAAAATTAAAATCGAAGAAGGCGCGAGATTATTTGAGGGGATAATGAGAGACAGGAGAGATGAAGAAATCCCCGAAATTGGATCAAGAATTTGCGGTGTTTGTCCTGTTGCCCATAATTTTACAGGGTTTAAAGCCATTGAAAAAGCGTATAATGTCGAAGTCAAAGAACCATCGCTATCCTTAAGAAAATTAATGGCGTTGGGGCAATTAATAAATAGCCATGCTTTGCATTTATTTTTCTTTTCTTTGTCCGACTTTTTCGGATTTAAAAGTGACTTACAATTAATAAATGCTTATCCGGAAAAAACTCACGATGCAATCAAAATTCGCGAAATCGGTAACAGATTAGTAGAAGTTGTCGGCGGTCGGTCAATTCATCCATTAACTCCTTGTATCGGGGGGCTTAGAAAGACTCCGGACATAAGCGAATTAAAACAATTATTAAGTGATTGCCAAAATAACCTGGAATTAGCAATTAAATTAGCGGAATTGTTTATTGGTCTAAAATACCCAGATTTTCATCGCCAAACAACTTTTGTTTCTTTATATAATCCTGATGAGTATGCAATTTATGATGGTCAAATTAAGGTAGATAAAATAATTATGAAGCCGGAAAACTTTATGTTAATGGTGAAAGAAGTTCAGCGTGGAAACGATGTGGCTAAGAGAACCTATTTTGCCGGTAAAAGTTATATGGTTGGTGCGCTGGCAAGATTAAACAATCACAGAGAACAATTAAATCCGCAGGCAAAAGAATTATTGGAAAAATCAAAAATAAAATTTCCTTGCTATAACCCATTTTATAATATTATGTCTCAGGCAATTGAGGTGGTGCATTGCTTTGAGGAGGCGATTAAAATTTTAAGTCGTTTAACCAACCAAAAAATTGAGGTTTCAGAAATCGTTGTGCAAAACAAAACAGGGGAGGGACTCGGAGTTCTTGAAGCGCCAAGGGGATTATTGTTTTATAATGTAAAAATTAAAGATGGTATTGTGGAAGATATAAATATTATCACGCCGACAGATCAAAATTTAACCAATTTGGAAGCGGATTTAGAAGAGTTCGAAAAACTTGGTGGGTTCAGCAAATTAAAACATAAAGAGAAAGAAGATAAAATCAAAATGTTGATTAGGGCATACGATCCCTGTGTAACTTGTGCAGTACACTGATATGCACGATTTTCACTTGGCAAACACAATTTTAAAAACCGTTCTCGAATATGCAGAGAAGAACGGTTTTAAAAAGATTAAAAAAATCGAACTTGAACTGGGTTCGATTTTAGAACATGGAGAAGTAATTTCTCCGGAAAATCTGATTTTCAATTTTAATTTGCTATCTAAAAATACAATCGCGGAAACCGCAGAACTGGAGGTTAAAAAGATAAAAGGGGATAGTTGGAAATTAATTTCTATTGAAGAGTAGTTCCGATAATTTCTGGATGGCCGTTGAGGAAATCTTTCGCCAGCGTTGGTTTTTTGCCTTCAAGTTGAACGGTTTTTAAAATTAAAATTCCGTTTCCGGTTTGGACGGCCAGCTGTTTGTCGTCGGTGAGAAATACCTCACCGATTTTTTTGTCGGTTTTTTGTTTTAGTATTTCCGCATTTAGAACTTTGATATTATTTAGGGTTTGGGATTTGGGATTTAGGGTTTCCGTGTAAGCGGTTGGCCATTCTTGAAACGCCCTGATTTGTCTTTCAGTTTCTTGTGCTGATTTATTCCAATCGATTTTCCCGTCTTCTTTTTTAATCAATTTACAGAAAGTCGCCTGGGTGTGGTCTTGTTCCTGAGGAATAATTTTTCCGTCAATATAATCGGGTAGGGTTTTAATCAATAATTCCGAGCCCAAATTTGATAACCCCTCAGATAATTCCGTATAGGAAATTTTAGGATTTAGAATTTGGAATTCAGAAATTTCCAGAATGGGTCCGTGATCCATTTCTGCGTCCATAACCATTAAACAAACGCCGGCTTCCGTATCTCCATTTAAAATAACCGACTGGATAGGGGAGGCACCACGATATTTTGGCAGTAATGAGGGATGGATGTTTAGTGCTTTATATTTTGGTGCATCCAGTATTTCTTGGGGTATAATTTGGCCGAAAGCAGTGAGGATTATCAGATCTGGGTTTAGCTCTTTAATTTTGGCCACCCACTCTGGTTTACGTATTTTATCAGGCTCCAGAACGCTAAAATTGGCCTCTAGGGCCCATTTTTTGACTGGGGAGGGAGTAAATACCTGCCTTCTGCCAACTGGCTTATCCGGGGCGGTTATTACGGCAATAATTTCAAATTGGTCATTTAGGGCGTTATAAAATTTGCGGAAAATATTTTCAGCAAATTCCGGAGTGCCCATTAGTATGGTTTTAATTTTGTTTGTCATTTGAACTTTTGGATAATTTATCGCAGATAAGAATTCCGTCAAGATGATCTATTTCGTGTTGAATCGCACGTGCCAATAATCCTTTGGCTTTTAATTTAAATTGTTTGCCTTTTTCGTCCATAGCTTTTATTTTTAGCGATAAGGATCTGGGGATTGGGATAAATAAATTCGGTAAACTCAAGCACCCCTCTTCTATAACTTCGCCTTTTTTAGACATTTTGATAATTTCGGGATTAATAAATACCCATTTTTTAGATTGGTTTTTATCAACAACAAAAAGGCGGATATTTTTTCCTACTTGGCAGGCAGATAAACCAACGCCGCTTGCCTTGATTATGGTTTCATTCATGTCTTGTATCAGGCTTAAAATTTCTTCAGTAATTTTTGTTATTGGAGCTGATTTTTGGCGAAGGATTGGGTTGTTTTTGTTTGTTTCGATTTTTAATATCATAAAGAGATTTAATTTATAATAAATTATCGGGGTCTACCTCGGCCTCCCAGGCTGGAGGAACGATAATTAATAATTTATTCCTTTCTTCAATGCTTAATTTTGATTTTATAACAATATTCCATTTGTATAATCCTTTTTCTTTGGGTATAAATGCGGGAACGGGTCCCAATAAATTAATTTTTGATTTAGCATCCTCATTTCTAAAAACTGAGTTAATTTGCTGTTCCAGTTTGGCTTTTAGTATTATGGGTTCGTTTTTGGCCCTGATAGGATCCTTATGTGAATACGTCAGTTTTATAATTTGCGAAAATGGGGGATATGAGAATGTTTTTCTAATTTTAATTTCCTCATTATAAAACTTATTAAAGTCGTTTTCAATAGCAGATTTTATGGCTAGGTTTTCTGGGTGGTAGGTTTGCAGTAGAAATAGTTCATCAGTCATGCCCCTGAGCCGATTAATGGTTTGAAAAACGCGCTCAGAACTTTTAAAATCGGGCAAACCGAGAATAGTATCTAGGGAAATAATTCCCACTAAATTAGTCCTTAGGTTTTTATTTAAAATCATCTGCGAACCGATTAAAATTGTATCGTTAGAAGCGTTAAACTCTTTAATGATTTTTTGTTGTTCGTTCGGTTTTTCGGAAATATCGCTATCTAATCTGAATATTTTTTTATTCGGGAAAAGATTCTTGGCTTCTTTTTCTAATTTTTGGGTGCCAGCTCCAAAGTATTTTATTTTTATACTTTTACAATTTGGGCATAAAACAGGCGCAATATCATCTTTTCCGCAATGATGGCACACTAGCTTTTTTGATGGTTTATCTTCGTGATAAATCATCGGTACTTCGCATTTGGGACAATTAGCAATATATCCGCACTCTCGACATAAAACAAAAGTTGATGTTCCGCGCCTGGTAATAAATAAAATTGATTTATTGCTGTTTTGTAATTTTTCTTGCAATTCCCGACTAATGGTTGAGGGGTTTCTGTTTTTTATTTCCTCGCGCATATCCACCAGGTTTACATTTGGCACTCGGCATTTAGTATTTAGTATTTCTAATTTAAATTCTTTATTTTGAACATGATAATAGGTTTCAATTGATGGCAGTTTGCTTTTTAGGGTTAATTTGGCCTTGTGTATTTTTGCCAATTGTATGGCAATGTCTTTGGCATTGTAGTATGGTTTTCTGCCCCATGATCTGTACAGATCATTGGATTCGTCATTAACAATAATTGATTTAAGGTTGTTAAGCGGCGCAAAAACCATTCCTTTGTTTTGGGGCGTTAACACCAACGAACTTTTATTGTAGGCGGGTATTTTTTTGGATAGAAAAATTCTTGCAACCATTCCTACGGGAGTCCAGTAATAATCAGAAATCCACAACAATAGCTTAATTTGGTCGTGATCTAAAACGGGTTTTTTGGAAATTACTTTTTCGATTGGCTTTATTTCGAAATCTGAAAGCTTTTTTAAGCGAAGCCGTTCTTGCTCAAGTGATTTAGACTCAACAACCAGAGCGTTAAGTTTTTTGTTTCTTAAAGATATTTTGACCAGAAACCCGATAGGAATTTTATTTTCACTAAAATAACTCAATATTTGAGGATTTGGGTGGGGGATTTTTATTAACGGGATAACATTAATTATATACATCAATTCCATTTTATCATTTTGGGGTGGTATAATAAAGGCATATGGGCAAAAAAAGATTATTTATTGCGATTAATTTGCCGGAGCAGGTAAGAAAAAAGTTATTTGAATGGGAATTAAAGTTGGAACAGGAATACGGGCTTGGTGAATTTCGTGGGAGAAGCATAAATTGGGTGATTAAAAATAATTTGCACATCACTCTGGTTTTTATTGGTTATGCAACCGATGATGAAACATACGAAATTGCCAAAAGCATGAAAGAAGTTGCGAAACAACATCAACAGTTTTTTATTAATTTAGAGAGAATTATTCTTGGACCACCCGACGGAAGTGCAAGAATGTTTTGGGTGGAAGGCAGCAAAAGTCAAGAATTGGCTGATTTACAAAATAACCTAAGTGCCAAAATCAATCAATTAAGCGGGGCAAAATACAATGCTTATCGTCCGCACATTAATTTAGCAAGGTTTAAATCCAATGTGAGCAGAATAATTAAAGAAAAAGGAGCAATTGAGAAAAAAATAAATTACCAATTTTCGGTTGAAAGCATTGAATTAATGCAATCGAATCTTAAACGCTCTGGCGCAGAATATACAATCTTGGAATTAGTAGAATTAGAAGGAAATGAACCCCGTTAGACATTTAATAAATGTCTGCGAGGCTCATAATTAATAACACTATGTCTAACGGGGTGAAAATTGATTTGTTTGGGATAAAATTTGATAATCCGACAATGGGCGAGGCGGTTAAAGAAATAAATGGATTTGTTGTTTTGTTGTATTCGGAATTTGTAGTTAGGGCCCAAAAAGACAGAGAGTTTAAAAACATTTTAAATAAAGCGGATTTTTGTTTGTGCGAAAGCAAGGGATTATGGTTAATGGCACGACTTTTGGGCAAGAAATTTAAAGAACCAATTAACGGAGTTGAATTGATTAAAAAACTAAAAGGTAGAATTTTCCTTTTTGGCGGAACGCAAGAAGTGGTTGAAAAAACCAAACAAAAACTGGGAGAGGTAATTGTTGGCGCTGAAAACGGATACCAGGACTTTGACGCGGTTATCGAAAAAATAAACGTTATTAAGCCGGAAATTTTATTGGTTGCTTTTGGCAGTCCAAAGCAGGAAAAATTTATTTATGAAAATTTTAAAAAAATGCCAAGCGTAAAATTGGCAATTGGCGTTGGCGGGGCGTTTGATTTTATCTCAGGCCATAAAATGCGCGCACCAAAAATTTTGCAAAATATCGGATTAGAATGGTTGTGGAGGCTGGCATTGGAGCCCAAAAGAGTGGGCAGAATTTTTTACGGAATTGGCGGGCTTGTTTGTTTAACGTTTAAAAACATGTTATACTTAAAGAAGAAAAAGTCTTAAAATTTTTAAATTAATAATAATTAATAAATTCATCCTGTTAAATCCCGCGAAGCGTGTTCGCCAGGGGCGAAATTTAACGGGGTAAAAAAAATATATTATGTGGTGGATAATTGGAATAATCGTAGTTGTGGTGATTGTGTTGTTAATCGTTACGAAAAAGAAGGGACCGGAAAAAACAGAAACCGCCGAAGCGCCAGGAGAAGATGAAAAACCAGTAGAGTCGTTGACAGATGATTCAGAAAACAAACCCTTGGAATAGTTTTTATAGAATAAGGTCCATGCAAAGCCCAGAATCTCTATGAGGTCTGGGTTTTGACCATTTGGCTTAATTTTGATAATATTTTATATATGCTAATTGGGATTGATTGCCACACACTAGAAAAGACCAAAACGGGCGTAGCCCGTTATTTAACTAATCTTCTGAAGAATTGGAAAGGCATTAAAGGTGTTAATTTTATTTTTTATTCGATGAATAGTGTTAAAAATCCACTCAACATTAAAAGCACAATTTTATATTATAATTTTTCATTGTCTCGTCAGGCAAAAAAAGACAAAGTAGATATTTTGTTTTTACCATTTTATATGCGGCCGTTTTTTTGTAAAGTTCCCACTGCCGTAGCCATTCACGATATTTCTTATATTGCCCATCCCGAATGGTTTAATTTGTACCACCGAGTTGCTTACAGGGTTTTAACCGAGAGAGCAATTAAGAAATCAGAGATTATTTTTGCTTGTTCGGAGTATACCAAGCAAGAAATTCTCAAATATTACCCCGCAAAAGACGGGGCAAGCCGAATTGACCCGGAGAAAATCCGCGTGGTTTTGCTGGCAGCTGATGAGAAATTTAATAACGACAAAAACCAGGAAAAAATAAACGAAACAAAACACAAACATGGAATAAAAGATAAATATTTGTTTTATGTCGGATCCATTTTTAATCGCAGGCACATTCTGGAAACAATTAAAGCATTTGTGCCAATATTGGATAAACATCCGGATTATCAGTTATTGATTGGTGGCCGCAATTTGACTAATCCGTATCAAGATATTGATAAAGAAATTAAAGAAATAAATCAAAAATTTACCGATGCCATCAGAAAAACAGATTATGTCAGCGAAGAAGATATGGTTTATTTATATCAGGGAAGCGATTTATTTATTTATCTTTCAGAGTACGAAGGGTTTGGCCTTCCGCCATTAGAGGCCATGGCCTGTGGAACTCCGGTTTTAACCACAAAAATGACCTCATTAAAAGAAGTGATAGGAGATTATCCTCTATGGGTTGAAAACCCCAATAATGTTGAAGAAATAAAAGTAAAAATAACCAAGGTTTTAGATGACGAAAATTTTAAAAATGAGTTAATAAACAAAGGGCTGGAAAGAGCCAAACAATTTTCTTGGCGCAAGGCCGCCGAGGAGACTCTTAAACAATTAATTGGTTTAAATTTATAATTATGGGGTGTTGTAAAGATCCAGAAAATAAAGATTGTATTGTATTTAAAATTATTTTAGGAATCCAAATTCTGGCATTGACTTTGGTTTGTCTCGGGATCATGCCGCGAGAACTAATTTTGGTTTCTAATGCCTTTCTGTTGTTTTATATAGTTATCAGCAAAGTTGAAGATGGTTTAGCGATGTTTATCTCTTCGATTCCGATTTTGGTGGCGCTGCCGATTTCGGAAAGTTTTGATTCACTGAGCGCCGGAAGAATTTTTATTTTAATTTTGTTTTTAAAATGGATTTTAGCAAGAAGAGCGTTTTTGTTTTCAAAAATTAAATCTTTAGGTTTTGGGGAAATTTTCAAGAATTATCGATTTGAATTGTTTGCGGTAATTTTATTTTTGATTCTCGCTTTATCGATAATGAACGCAATCGACGTGGGAGTAGCGATTAAAAGATTGATATACTTGGCAAACCTTTTTGTAATATTTATTATGGTTAAAGATTTAACCAGAAATAAGGAATATTTGAAAAGAATAATTAAAGCAATAATGATTTCTTTTGGTATTGTTTTGGTGATTGCATTATTGCAATTGTGTAGCGTTTATTTTTTTAGGATCGGTAAATTTTGGGATTGGTGGGCAGACCACGTTGCGTATAATTTTTATGGAGAAAATCTGAAATTAATAGTTAAAAATGCCAATGCCTGGTTTGCTTCTTCACCTGCCGGACCATCGATAATTCGCTTATTTGGTTCTTTTACCGATCCACACAGCTTTGCTCTTTATTTATTGTTGGCTTGTCCGGTTTTATTTATTTTTGTATTTCCGTTATTTAGGGACAAATTGGTTTTGAAAAAGGAATTTAAAAAAATTAAACCGAATAATTGGTTGTTGGGCTCTTTAATGGTGGTTATTTTGTTTTTTATAATTCTTTCCGGAACTCGGGGCATTTGGCTGGCCTCAATTGCGGGATTGATCGCAATAATTTATTTATTTGTTAAAAAATTGGATTGGCATCGTAGTGTTTCTTGTATTTTAATTAGTGTTCTCGTTTTTATCGTTCTAATTCCAATCGCTTCTGTTTTTACAACCATACCTCAGTTTAGGGAGAAGATGGGCGATACGGATACTGCGTTAGTTTTAAAAAGATTAACCTCTATTTTAAATTTTAATGAAACTTCAAACCAGGGTAGGGTATATATTTGGAAAAAGTCACTAGAGAGCATCAAAAAGTCTCCATTATTAGGAATCGGCATTGGCAATTTTCCGATTATTTTAGAGCAAAACATTGAATTAGCCAAGGCCGGTTCATCGGCCCACAACCTTTATTTAAACTTTGCCAGCGAAGGAGGAATATTGGCCCTTGTATTGTTGTGTTTAATTTTTTTAGAGGTCCTAATCGCTTTAATGCGCATTTTAAGATCCCGGGTATCGCCAAAAATAAGATTATTAATTACGGGAATTTTTGTTTATTTTTGCTGGATTTTTACTTATAGTTTTTTTGATATCGCACTATTGGATGAAAGGGTGTTTTTATTGTTTTTAACAATTATTGGTGTGGTTTTTGCGCTTAAAGACAACACAGAACTACAAAATTATGAATAAACTGGCTTCGATAATTGTATTAACCTATAACTCGGAAAAATACATCGAGAATTGCTTGAAGTCAATTTTAGGACAAACATATAAAAATATTGAATTAATTATTGTTGATAATTACTCAAAAGATAGTTCCGTAAAAATAATCGAAAATTGGAAATTACGAGTTGGAAATTGCAAATTTATTGAGAATTCAATAAATTTGGGCTATGCCAAGGGTAATAATTTGGGCATTAACGAAAGTGAGGGAGAGTACGCGTTTATAATTAACCCCGATGTTGTTTTAGAAGAAAACTATATAGCCGAAACCATTAAAATGTTTGAAAAAGATTCTCAAATTGGTTCGGTGCAAGGTAAAATTTATCAATTAATTTATAAAGAAAAAACAAAAATTATTGATACGGTTGGATTTAGGGTGTTTGAATCGGGCAGGGTAATTGATGAGGGGCAAGGAGAACAAAATAGCGAAAAATACAATAATGTTGTTGAAACTTTCGGAGTAAACGGTGCAGCGGCCGCTTATAGACGAGAAACCTTAAATGATGTAAGATTAAAAGAAGAATATTTTGATGAAGATTTTTTCTGTTATGCAGAAGATTTAGATTTAGCATGGAGAGCTAAGTGGCGGGGCTGGAAATGTGTTTTTTGCCCCGAAGCCGTTCTTTGGCACGATCGAACAAGTTCCAAATCTATTGGTGGTGGATGGAAAGAATTCAGAAAAGCTAGAAAATTACAATCTTTATGGATGCGCAGAATCAGTTGGCGCAATATGTGGTTTACGTACATTAAAAATCTTTCCATTAAATCATTTTTAAATTCGAAATTTTTAAAAAGGCAAATCAAATTCAGTATATATTTATTGATTTTTGAACCCAGGATTTTATTGGCAAAGTTTTCTATAATAAAGCTTTTACCAAAGATACTAAAAAAACGGAAACTTATAATGAAAAATAAAAAAGTAAAATATGTTAGACTCAATTAAACCGCCAAGAGGGTTTAAAAAAATATTCAGAAGGCATTCAAATCCAATGGAAAACGGAATTGAACAAAATGCGCCAAAGAAAATCAACAAGAAAAAATTGATAGTTTTTTCTTTAATTATAATTATTTTAATTATTCCGGTTTTTTATATTTTTAGAACCGGGGCAGCCTTTTCGAAAATTATAACCATTAAAAATATCGCCTGGGAGAAGATTTTTGGGAAATTGCCAACGGCGGAATATACTCCGCCAAAAGATGAAAATAGGGTTAATTTTTTGCTTTTAGGAATGAGGGGAGAAGGTGATGCTAATGGGGGGCTTCTGACAGATGCAATGATGATCGCTAGTTTTCAAAAAAGTACCGGCAAAATAGCCTTAATTTCAATTCCCCGCGATTTATACCTGCAAATGCCAGGTGAAGTTACATATGAAAAAATAAACACCGTTTATGCAATTGGGAACCAAAAATACGAAAACGGCCTAGATTACGCGAAAAAAACCGTTGCGTATGTATCCGGCTTATATATCGACCACGTAATGGAAATTAATTTTGATGCATTTAAGGATATTATTGAAATTTTAGGGGGAGTAAATATTTATTTAGATAAACCATTTATTGAAGACAAGCAGTGGGGTTGCGATGCTATGGGTAAAAACTGTCAATCATTCGGATTGCCCGCTGGCGAGCAAATGCTAAACGGAGAAACCGCCCTGGTATATGTGCGCTCCAGATTTTCAAGTAGTGATTTTGATAGAGTGAAAAGACAACAGCAAGTTTTAATAGCCATAAAAGATAAAATTTTATCTTTGGGGATTTTAAGCGATCCCTTAAAAATTAGCGGCATAATCGATGTCTTAAGCAAAAACGTAAAAACAGACATTAGTCCTTGGCAGATTCCAGATTTTATTAAGCTGAGCAAAAAAGCTAAAACCGACAACATCATTAGAAGAGTATTTGAAAATTCTTCCGAGGGAATGCTGTATGAAACAAAAATAAACGGTATTTATGTTTTGTTGCCGACAAATGGAGATTTTAGTAAAATTAGAGAGGCCTGCCAAAATATTTTTAATCAATGATTAAGCTTTCTGTCGTTATAACTCATCATCGCACCCCAGAATTAATGGGTCTTTGTATAAAATCGATTCAGGATACCATAAAAGATTTGAATTATGAGATAATTGTAGTTGACGGTGAGGCCCAGGAAAAAAATCAAGAATTTATAAAAAGCAATTATCCTAACATAAGGCTCATTTCATTTAAAAAAAATGTTGGTTATTCTAAAATGGTAAATGCGGGAATCAAGGAAGCAATTGGGGAGTATGTTTTAATATTAAATGCCGATATTATAGTATTGGAAAATGCTATTTTGGAAATGATTAAATTGTTAGAGCAAGATGCGAAAATCGGAATTGTCGGACCACAACTTCTGGATTTTACCAACAACATTCAAATATCGTGCTTTTCTAATCCCACCCTGAAAGCGGTTATAGCCCGAAGAACGCTTTGGGGTAAAACTCGCTGGAGTAAAAACACCTTAAACAAATTTATCATAAGTGATTGGGACAAAAAAACAAAAAGGGAGGTTGATTGGCTACAGGGTTCGGCAATGATGTTCAGAAAAAAAACAATTGAACAAATTGGGCCTTGGGACGAAAAGTTTTTTATGTATTTCGAAGATGCTGATTGGTGTCGGAGATTTTGGCAAAATGGGTTTAAGGTGGTGTATTTACCGAATGCCAAAATGGTTCATTATTATCATCGCAGTAGTAAAAAATATGGAGCAATGTTGGATATAATTTTTAATAAATATGCAAGAACGCACCTAAAAAGTGCCTTACTGTATTTCAAAAAATATGGTTTTTAAAAGAAATAAAATTTTATCTATAATAATTACCTTGGTTGTACTGGGGGTGGTGTTTTGCGTTGGGTTTTTTATTGGTAGGGGATTATTGGTTAAGCCCTCGGTTTCAGACAGAATATTTTTCAATAGAGAGCTGGGAAAGCCCGCGGCCATTGATTTTAGTTTATTTTGGCAAGCATTAAAAACATTAGAAGAAAAATATGTTAATAGCGAAAAAATAGATTATCAGAATATACTATATGGTGCCATAGAGGGAATGACTCGATCTTTGGGTGATGATTATACTGTATTTATGAGGCCGGAAAAAGCAGAGTCTT
>Ga0315287_10002265_pt1 | contig 18098 bp, 13 predicted proteins | sample YL17G11_0_MG_FD_205037 | JGI IMG/M metagenome (GOLD analysis project Ga0315287, IMG submission 205037) | Sediment microbial communities from Yellowstone Lake, YNP, Wyoming, USA - YL17G11_0 | ecosystem: Environmental > Aquatic > Freshwater > Lake > Sediment | place: USA: Wyoming | collected...
CTTTTGAGAGTCTTTTGGGCAGTCCGTCAAGTTGCTCGACAATACGAGTTATGCCTTTCGCTGTCGCCGCATTGAATTCATTCATGCTCTTGAGGCTGCCGTCAATGCTTCCCAATCTACTGTCAATGCTTCCCAATGTCCCTACGCCTATCACAAGTTGCCCTGCGGTCAGGTAACTAGCGTATTCGCTTGTCTTCATTATGCTCCCGCTATATCGCTCTGTTGTGATCTCGAAGTCTATGGGATTTCCTCGACCGATTTCCTTGACTCGCATAACAAATTTATCAACATTCGTTGGCTTACCGCTTATGAGAACTTCAACCGATTTCTTATCTGGAAGATTTTCAGCGGAGAAATTCGTTATGAATTGCTTCTGGGCTTCTTTCAAAAGACATAGTCTGAATCCAACTTCTTGGACTTTTCTCTTTTTCTCTTTGATTAGCAATTTGATTTTCTTGTCAGCCAACTTCTTTCGCCCCTTATGTTAATGGTCATTTTTCATTAATGTTGAAGAGTAAAGATTGCAAATTGAACAAGCTGAGAACTTCTTTCTGCATCCCAACCTTTAATAATCTACGACTATTTTTATCTGCCTACCAGAATGTCATGAGAACCCGTTCAAATACCCAGGAATATCATTTCTTCTTAATTCTCGATCTTTCTCAGATTCTGCCAATAAGTCGCCCGTCTTATCATATCTCCCCACCCGCCCTCTATCAGCAGATCAATATGACAAGCCTTCGCTGGCGTCATTCTGATAGCTAATTGTTTCTCGATAGCTTGCCTATTATTCTTACCACCACCCGACTTTGAACAACCTTTCGAATTCCCGTCAGACCACCCGAATTTTTCCAAAACCAAGTGGGCCAACTCCTTAAGTACCAGGGGCGTCAATCATCGATTGTGAGGAGGAAGATGGCGTGATGCCGTTACGCCTTCTCGCATTTTTATCGCTCTACCAAACCATCCAGCCGATCAGGTTCCCCGTGCTGTTTCTCTCAAGCCTCGGCATCAGATGCCTCTCGAACGCTTCAGCCTTCTCCGGATTCGAACCAGGTAGTGACAGAGTGCGCCCCAGATGGTGCAGCGCGCAGTGAGCGATCAGGTCTGCGGTCTGTAGCCCGCTCCAATCGTGAAATCCGTCCTGCGGAGACCCCTTATTTCATTGCGAGGGGGAAGAAGCACGCCGGGCCTGGCATAGAATAACCAAAAGGTATGATACCAAAAGGTATCATACTATTCAGTATAGCACGGGAACGCAGACTGCAGTTAGCCGATAACGTTGCGTTCCGAAATACGCTGTTCAGGGGCATGCTCGAAATGGTGAACCCGTTCAAATACGGCGGACTGGTGACCGGCAAGGATTTCGTAGACAGAGAGCGAGATGAATGAGATACTGAGGGAGATCCGCAGCGGCACCAACATCGTGCTGTTCTCTCCCAGGCGCATGGGCAAGTCCTCGCTCCTGGCAGAGCTCATGCTCAGGCACGGCGGGGAGTTCCTGTTCGTCTATGTCGATCTGTACGGCATCATGACCAAGACCCGCATGGTCGAGGCGTTCATGGAATCCGTCCTGCGGAGACCCAGCAATTCATTAGGAGGAGGGAGAAAGCAGTTCGCCCGACCCTCCGTGAAGACCTATATACTATGTGGAAAATTAATCTATTTGTGAAGAGAACCATAACCGTTAAGCTGGAACCATCCAAAGCCATTGGACAAACAGTTCGCATCTTCAACGAAGCCACGAATTTCTTCCTCAGATTGGGCTTCACCAACAGGACGCATTCCAAGAGGAAGCTCCAGGCGCTCGGATACTACGAAGCCCGCGACAAGTGGCCTGCGCTACAATCCTCGCTCGTCCAGGGAGCGCGAGACTGTGCCGCTGACATGCTAAAACGAGAGCGGGGCAGGAGATTGCCGATCAAGAAACCAGGTAGCTCTGCGAGATTCAACCAGAGGACATTCAAAGCCTTCCTCGATAGCGGATCCCTGTCTCTGACCACCGTCGAGGGGCGACTCAAGGTCCCGCTTCGCATTCCCGAGTACTTCAGAAAATATGAGTGCGGCAAGGTCAATGCGCTTAGAGTCCGAGAGGTTGACCATGATCTGTTGGCCGATCTGGTGGTCGAGTTGCCCGATGTCCCGATCAAGTATGTCATAAATCCACGGGTCGTTGGCATCGACAGGGGCATCAACAACATCGCCGTCACATCCGATGGTCGTTTCTTCAACTCCAAGCATCTTCGGAGTGTTCAAGGCCGCTACGCATATCTCAAACGCGAGTTGCAGTCTGCAGGCACCCGCTCGGCAAAGAGGCACCTCAAGCGCCTCTCGGGACGGGAGAGACGGTTTCAAGCAGACGTCAACCACAGGATCGCCAAAGAGATAGTCGGAGCGGACTTCGATGTTCTGGCCTTGGAGGACTTGAGCATCAAGAAGGACAAGAGGTTGGGGAAGGAGTTCAACCGCAAGCTCGGCAGGTGGGCCTTCGCTCAATTCGAGGCCTTTCTGCGCTACAAGTCCGAGGAATGCGGGAAGCAAGTGATCTCGGTTCCACCGGAGTACACCAGCCAGATGTGCTCTCGATGCGGGAATCTCGGGACAAGGGAGGGACATTCGTTCCGATGCCCCGTCTGCGGCAACTCGCTCAATGCCGACCTCAACGCGGCAAGGAACATCGCCAGCCTCGGCAACGCCTTGGTTGGCAGGCCCACCGTCAACGGGCCAATCGTAGCGACCAGTGACGCGGAGCATCGAGCCTCCGTCGAGGTCAGTTACAAGCCACTCATCTCAATGTGTGGTAGTTGACCAAAGGTTCCAGGCTCAGGCTGGTCATTAACGACAAGGGCGAGCCCGGCGTGGAGTTCTCGGTCGGCGAGCCGAGCGTCCCGGAGATCCAGGACATGCTCGACATCCCCGAGGAGCTAGCGAGGAAGAGGGGGAAGCGCATCGTGGTCGTGTTCGACGAGTTCCAGGAGATCGCTTCTCTGGACGGGGTCTCGCTGCTCAAGGCTATGAGGTCGAGGATGCAGGCGCACAAGCATGTGTCGTACATCTTCGCCGGGAGCAGGAGGCACCTCCTCATGAGCATCTTCGAGGAGCGGGAGGGGGCATTCTTCAAGTCCGCAAAGCCGCTGGAGCTGGGGCCGATTTCGAGAGGTTCCTCGTGGACAGGTTCGCTGCTGCGGGCGGCCGTCTCGACCATGAGGCGGCGGGTGCGACCGTCGACGCCAGCGGAGGCAGCTCGTACTACGCCCAGCAGATCGCCCACGAGCTGTTCAACATATCGACCAGGCCCAGATGGCCCGAGGACCTCGAATCGGCGGTCGCCACCGCGCTCGCCCACCAGTCGCCGGCCTTCTACTTCCTCTGGGATTCGATCAAGAGCGGGACCCAGAGGCGGTACCTCATGGCGGTGGCCCGCGAAGGCAGGACGACATCCCGGTCGGCGCTGATCGAGAGGTACGGCCTCACGTCCGCATCCCACGTGCAAAAAGCGGTCAGGCAGCTGGATGCGCGGGGCATCACGGAAGGCGGCGCGATCGTCGACCCGATGTTCGCCCTTTGGCTGAGGGGATTGGCGGGGCGCCCGTCCCAGCGTCCCTGACGACGGCCGGCTCTGGGGCTGTGCCCGCATGGGATCTCGCAGTCCGGGTCATTGAAAAGGTTCCTTGCGTGAGCGGCGCTTGTCGGCAAAGGCACCACGGTGATGGGCAGGTCCGTCATCAGGGGGCCATGCATCGTTGGTGAGAACTGCAAGATCGGACCGAACGCCTACATCGGCCCTTATACAGCCATAGGCGACCGGTGCGAGATAGCGGCCGCGGAAATCGACGACTCCATAGTTATGGACGACACGACGGTCAACGTCGAGAGGAAGATAGTCAGGAGCATGATCGGCAAAGGTTCGAAGATCCTCAGCACGAACGGCCTGATCCCGAAGGGGGAGAGGCTGGTGGTCGGGGAGAACACGACTCTTTACCTATGATTTTGTCGCGTCCAAATGCGAGGCGAGAATAGCTTAGAGGAAAATATCGAAGCATTCTGATTCTCAAGATTGATACTGCCCAGGATTTGACTCCTAATTTCCGATTCGGCACTGGCTCATTTCTATAGGAAATGAGTAAAGGCTTTATCCTCATCTTTCGATTCCGTGGAGCTAGGATGGGGTACCGGAGGAAAGTCACATGTTGTCCAGTAGGTTGAGAAGCGGTTGCGCAGTGTTGATTGCCATATGTTTTGTTCTCTCCCCATTGCTGTTTATCGATTTTGAACAAGACGTCTTTCCTTCCGAATCCCCTGCCGTGATCATGCAGGAATATCACCCCTCAATCGACATCAATGGTAACTCCGATTTCGCCGCGCAGGCGGCGTATGAGGGCTGGGCCGGCGACGGGACGCTCTCGAATCCATACATCATAGAGAATTGGGAAATAGGCGCATCCGATGATGATGGTATTTACATAGAGAATACCGATGTGTATTTCATAGTCAGGAACTGCTACATCTCCGATTCTTGGTACAATTATGGATATTACGGCATCTATCTGGGCAACTGCGAGAACGGCGTTCTGATAAACAATGATTGTTCGTACCTTGATTGCGGCATATATCTCCAATACTCGAATGACAACACCATCAGCGGCAACACCTGCTCGAACAATTACTACGGTATTCGCATCGATCAAGAACAGTACGATTCAACGGTGACCGGCAACATCCTGATCGGCAACACCTGCTCGGACAATTATGGCGAGGGCATGTATCTCCAATACTCGAACGACAACACCATCAGCGGCAACACCTGCTCGAACAATAATGACGTGGGCATTAATCTCTACGACTCGAGCAACAACCTCATATCAAGGAACCAGCTGAGCGAAAACGACGGTTATGGAGTCCACATCTCTTATGGATCCAACAACAGGATCTGGAACAACACGTTCACCGACAACAACGGAGCCGGGAGCGAATACAGTAGCGAGAACGTCCAAGCATGCGATGCCGGGATGAACAACCGGTGGAACACCTGGGAAACACCTCACGGCTACGGCAACAGCTGGTCAGATTGGCAGGCGCCGGATGACAACCTCGATCGCATTGTCGATATTCCTTACGACATCGACGGGAGCGCTGGAGCGCAGGACTACTGCCCCCTTATAACCATTCACGACTCAATCTACATCGACGGCGACACCGATTTCGCCGATCAGGCGGCGTATGAGGGCTGGGCCGGCGACGGGACGCTCTCGAATCCCTTCATCATAGAGAATTGGGACATAGACGCCTCCTCCTCTTTGACAGGGGCAGGGATTTTCATAGAGAATACCGATGTGCATTTCATAGTCAGGAGCTGCAGTTCCCACGACGGATACGACTCGGGCTATTTTGGCATTTATCTGTCCAACTGTGTGAACGGCACTTTGAGCGACAACACCTGCTCGAACGACTTGGGCGGCATTTACCTCGATTCTTCGAGCTATAACATCGTCAGCAACAACACCTGCTCGGGCAACGACTATGCCATGTACATCTACGATTCGGATGGCAATACCATAAGCGGCAACGATTTCGACTCGAACTATCAGTGCGGCATCTATCTCGAATCGTCGAGCAGGAACGCCCTGACCGATAACCTATGCTCGAACGATCTGTATGGCATTTATCTTACTCTCTACGACGTGGAGCCATCCAGCCTCAACACCATCAGCAACAACACCTGCTCGAACAACGACTGTGGCATATTTCTCGAGGAATCGACCGGCAACACCATCAGCAACAACACCTGCTCGAACAATATCGATGGCATATACCTCTACTACTCGACCGGCAACACCATCAGCAACAACACCTGCTCGAACAATGACGACAGCATATACCTCGAATCATCGGATGGCAACACCCTTAGCGGTAACACGTGTGACTGGAACTGGCCCGATTATTCTGGCATATATCTCTACGACTCTACCGGCAACACCATCAGCAACAACACCTGCTCGAACAATTACTATGGCATATACCTCGAGGAATCGAGCGGCAACGATCTAAGCGACAACATCTGCTCGAACAATCGGTATGGCATATATCTCCAATACTCGAACGACAACACCATCAGCGGCAACACGTGTGACTGGAGCGAGTATTATTCCGGCATATACCTCTACGAGTCTACCGGCAACACCATCAGCGGCAACACCTGCTCTAATGATCAGAATGGCATATACCTCTACTCGTCGAGTGGAAACACCATCAGCGACAACACCTGCTCGGATAACGACTACGGAATAGCGCTCGATTATTCGACCGGCAACACCATCAGCGACAACACCTGCTCGAATGATTACGACGGCATATACCTCGATTATTCGACCGGCAACACCATCAGCGACAACACCTGCTCGAATGATCAGAATGGCATATACCTCTATTACTCAAGCGGCAACACTCTGAGCGACAACACCTGCTCGAACAATGTCGTGGGCATATACCTCTATTACTCGAGCGACAACACTCTGAGCGACAACACCTGCTCGAACGATTACTACGGTATATATCTCAGGTATTCGGACAGCAACACCCTTAGCGACAGCAACTGCTCGTACGATTACTACGGCATATATCTCAAGTCATCGAGCAGCAACGAGATCATCCGCAACCAACTCTATCATAACACTCTATACGGTGTGTACATAGATTCCGGGTCCGGTAGCAACACGATCTGGCGGAACACGTTCATCGGAAACAAAGGCGCCGGGAGCACATACAATTCCAACCACATCCAAGCTTACGATGCTGGCACGGACAATCTCTGGTACTCGTACTCCCCAGGCATGTCTCACTGCTACGGCAATAACTGGTCCGATTGGCAGACGCCTGACGATGTCTGGCCGGGAGGGATAGTCGACGATCCCTACCTCATCGCTGGACCCGCAGGAGCATGGGACTCCTATCCGATTACCACGATGAAGTACTTCTCTCATGCACCGATATTCATCGACGGCAACAGCCAGTTCACGAACGAGAGCGGCGTGGTCTGGGGAAGCGGGACGATCGACGATCCGTTCATAATCGGGGGATGGGACATCGACGCCGCTTCCATGCACGGGATCCAGATATGGAATGCGGATGCGTATTTCATAGTAGGAGAATGCTACGTCCATGGCGGTGGATCGAGCTATCACGGCATCTATCTGTACAATTGCGTGAATGGCGTCCTGGCTAACAACAACTGCTCGAACAATGTCTTAGGCATATTCCTCTACTCGTCGAGCGACAACGTGCTGAGCGATAACAACTGCAGCTCAAACGGTTACTATGGCATATACCTCTACTCGTCGAGCGACAACGTGCTGAGCGATAACAACTGCAGTTCGAACGGTTACTATGGCATATACCTCTACTTATCGAGCTACAACACCATCAGCAGCAACACATGCAGCTCGAACGGTTACTATGGCATATACCTCTACTCATCGAGCGACAACACGATCGAAGACAACACCTGCACAGACAATGACTGCGGCATCTATCTCTACGATTCGAGCGACAACGGGCTGAGCGGCAACACGTGCAACTCGAACGGTTACTATGGCATGTATATCGGTTCATCGAGCTACAACACTCTGAGCGGCAACACGTGCAACTCGAACGGTTACTATGGCATACTTCTCGGTTCATCGAGCTACAACACCATATCCGGGAACCAGGTGAGCGATAGCGCCAGTTATGGAGTCTACATCTTTTCTGGATCCGACAACTGGATCTGGGGGAACACCTTCATCGACAACAACGGCGCCGGGAGCGAATACGACTCCGAATATATCCAAGCATGCGATGGCGGGACGGGCAACTACTGGTGGAACAGCCCCGACGGCTACGGCAACAGCTGGTCCGATTGGCAGACGCCCGACAACGTCGCACCTTGGAGCGTAGTTGATGTTCCCTATGACATCGCGGGAAGCGCTGGAGCGGAGGATTCCTATCCCCTCACTAGTTTGCCAAGCGTAACCGATTCGTCAGCCTTGCCATCGCCCACCGATGTGGGTGTGGCTGTGGAGTTCACATGCACGGCAACCGGCGGGACGCCGCCGTACTCCTACTACTGGGAGTTCGGCGATGGGACGTACGACACGACATACGATGGCAGCACCTCTCACGAATACAGCTCGGCAGATTCGTACACTGCTACGGTCACGGTGACCGATGATGTCGGCGGATCATCCGGTGTGAAAACAATCGACACAATCACGGTGAATCCTGAGCTGACCGTGACTATGGGTACGCCCGATCCGGCAGAGACCGATGTCGGCGTGGCTGTGGACTTCTCATGCACTCCGGGCGGCGGGGCAACGGGATCATACTCATACACCTGGGACTTCGACGGTGCCGGGGATGGCACCGGTCTGGACACATCTACCCCGACTTTCACTTACAGCGAGAGCGGGACTTTCACGGTCGAGGTCACCTTGGATGACGGCATAGATACTGTCACGGACACCGTCGAGATCACGGTCAACCCCTCGCCGAGCGTGGACGCGTCGGCCACCACGGCGACGACCATCGATGCGGGTCAAACTGTGAGCTTCACATGCACCCCGAGCGATGGGACGCCGGGCTACACATACTCCTGGGACTTCGACGGCGGGGTCGGGACGGACGACGTTCAGAGTCCGACTGATGTCGAATACGACATAGCCGGGACGTACTATGTGACGGTCACGGTGACTGACTCTCTCGGACAGTATGCGACATCGTCACCTGCAATCGAGATCACGGTAAATTCTGCGTAACAGCAGATGCGACTCTCGATCATGATGCAGGCAGTCTGACGAACCGAGCATCTAGATAGAGCGGATTTGCGTCTCCGGAATTGAGACACCGATGGAGGGGATCCAGAGAACGCTCAGTGCGGAAGCGGTCGGAAAGTGCATTCTCCCGCTTTCGACAGGCATGAGAAGCATCTGTTCATGGCTATGCGAATCAAGTCCTTAATCGATCTGCTCAGGACCGAGTTGTCCTCCGTCCCATAGTAGTCTTGGATGTCGATGCATCCACTTGTGAAGCTAGCCCTGTGAAGCGTCTTTGATATTATCTCCGGTTCCGCCCTTAATGCACGATGATCCAATAATGGATGTCACTCATGTGCCCAGAATCGCCTGGCTGTCAGTAAGAACCCCCCCATTCACCCCTTACTTCAATTAGAGTCCATGGGCGATACCTTTTCAAGCAGGAATCCTGTTAAGTCTTACTAGAAAGAAGCCGATCAAATGAAAGGCAAGAAGATCGTCGTTACTGGCGGTGCGGGGTTCATTGGTTCGAACCTGGCATGGTCTCTGTGCAATGAAAACGAAGTTGTAGTCGTCGACAATCTATCCACAGGAAGAATCGAGAACATCGCTCCGATCATTAACTCTAAGAAGATACGGTTCATTAAAGGGAGTGTCACCGATCTTCAACTAATGAAGGGGACGCTCACTGGAGTGGATATTGTCTTCCACGAGGCAGCCATACCCTCCGTTCCGCGCTCAATCGCCGATCCTTTTTTGTCAAATGAAGCCGGAGTGACTGGGACCCTGACCGCGCTCCTAGCCGCAAGGGATTGTGGCGTGAAGAGATTCGTCTATGCCTCCTCGTCATCCGTTTACGGCGATACGCCTACGCTTCCCAAACACGAGGAAATGCCAATGAATCCGATCTCTCCCTATGCCGCCACCAAGGTTGCGAGTGAAACCTACTGCAGACTGTTCAACGAGCTCTTTGGTCTTAGTACGATTTCGCTCAGATACTTCAACGTGTTTGGACCGCGTCAAGATCCAACCTCCCAGTACGCAGCCGTTGTTCCGCGCTTCATTTCCAGAGCCATGTCAGGCGAGGACTTGATTGTGTATGGAGACGGTCTACAAACTAGGGACTTCACATATGTCCAAGATGCAGTCAGGGCGAATATTCTGGCCGCCGAAGACTCCTCCTCAGGGAGCTACAATATAGCATCGGGGAAGCAGATAACGATACGAGAACTGGCCTCCACTATTCTTGGTATTGCCAATAGCAAGGCTAGCGTTAAATACGATGCCCCTCTTTCGGGTGACATTCGGCATTCCCTTGCGGACATCACCAAAGCTAGGAAAGCCTTCGGTTACGCGCCATCATATTCGATACAACAGGGACTGAAGGAAACAGTGGCCTGGTTCTCGAAAGGGGACCGCTGAAGCAGAGAATGATAAAGCATGCGTCGCGAACTCTCAGACAAAATCAAAACCAAAAAGGCTAACCTATGTGTTGTCGGCCTTGGCTACGTGGGTCTGCCCACAGCCACGTTCTTTGCTGAAAAAGGATTCAATGTCATCGGATGCGATATCAAGGAAGATGTCGTGAAACTATTAAGTGCCGGGAAGAGCCCGCTGAAAGATCTCAATATTGATGATCGGGTGAAAAAAGCAGTTAAGAATGGAAAACTGACTGCTTCATTGCATGTTTCTGATGCGGTTCGAAAGAGCGACGTCGTGCTCATCACCGTGCCGACCCCTACCGGGCGAGGGTTCGAACCAGATCTTCAGCATGTTATCTCAGCTGGCGAGTCTGTAAGGGCGGGCCTGAAACGCGGTCATTTGGTCATCCTCGAGTCGACTGTTTACCCTGGGGTGACGGAGGAGATACTCAAACCCATTCTTGAGAAATCCGGCCTGAAAGCTGACAAGGATTTCGGCCTTGCCTACTGTCCTGAGAGATACAACCCCGGTGATTCCACACACACGATCGACAAGGTGTTACGCATTGTCGGGGCTACAAACGACGATTGGGCTAAGGTGGCTGCAGAACTGTACGAGCAGGTGGCACGAGCGGTGGTGGTCAAGAACATCAAGACCGCTGAGATGGCAAAGATAATCGAGAACACCCAGCGCGATCTGAACATCGCACTCATGAACGAAATAGCGCTCATATGCGAACGAATCGGCATAGATATAATGGACGTGATTGACGCCGCGGCGACAAAATGGAATTTCAAAATCTACTATCCAGGGGCAGGCGTTGGCGGGCATTGTCTGCCAAAGGACCCATGGTACCTGGTCAAAGCTGCCGAAAGGGTCGGCTATCACGCTCAGGTCATAACGGCAGGGAGAAAAGTGAATGACTCCATGCCGCACCACATGTTCGAATTGCTCCAGAAGGCAATAAATGAAACAAAACAATCTATCAAGGGCTCTACAATCGTTGTGCTCGGCCTATCATACAAAGAGGGCATTGGAGACACAAGGAATTCGCCTGCTCTCGGATTGATTCGTGACATAAAGGAGATGGGCGGAGTTGTGCGGTCCGTTGATCCATACGTCGATGAGAAGACTGCGAAAAGGGATTTTGGTGTCGACGAGCATGTACGAAAGACCGACGGCATAGCCAATGGAGCTAACGCGATTGTGCTTATCACCGCTCACAAAGAATTCAAATCGCTGGATTTGGCGAAGTTGCGAAAAGGAATGCGTACTCCGATCATAATAGATGGAAGACGCGCTATTGATAGGAAGAAGGCAATCCGGCTCGGCTTCACCTACAAGAACATAGGATCGGTCTAGTGCTGGAATGGCGAACCACTGTTCGCGATACGCCATTCAACAGATTTCTTCAGACGGTCATTTGTGCGGGAAACGCGTCAAGGCTATCTTTGACACCAGAAACCTGTTCAGCAAGGAAGCGGTCGAGCACGTTGGGCTCGTGGACGTCGAGAAGAAGATAGTCCAGAGCATGATCGGCAAAGGTTCGAAGATCCTCAGCACGAACGGCCTGATCCCGAAGGGAGAGAGGCTAGTCGCGGGCGAGAATACGTTGATTTATATCTGATTAAGTCATCTCTCGGTTTCGATGGGTGTTGACTTTGTGCAATGAATCCGTGATTGAATTCTTCATTGAGAATTCCACATTAGATGAATTCAAGGAGAAACGTGTGATAGAGGTCGGTAGCAAATATGTAAATGGCAGTGTGAGACCCTTTATCGAGAAATTCCTCCGACCAAAAGAGTATGTCGGGGTTGATATCGAAATGGGAAAATATGTCGACTCGATTGTACCCGCAGAAAGATTGGTTGAAGAATTCGGAGAGGAGAGCTTCGACATTCTAGTATCGACAGAGTTGCTAGAACATGTGTCCGATTGGAGGAATGTCATAGATAATTTCAAGAGAACCCTAAAGAAAGATGGATTATTGTTTCTAACAACAAGATCATTAGGTTTTCCGTATCACGGTTATCCATACGATTTTTGGCGATTCGAAATCGAAGATTTTAAGAAGATTTTCTCCGATTCTAATATCATTGTTCTTGAGAGAGATTTGGTGAGCCCCGGAATCTTTCTGAAGGCTCGGAGACCAAAAATTTTTTCCGAATTAATTGATCTCTCTAAACTAGAATTATATTCTATGGTTTTGGGGGAAAGGACTGCTCGCATCCCATTCACTGATGAAATGGGGTTATTGCGGAAAGCGCGTATCAAATTCGATACGGTATATAACATCACCAGCGCATGCATCCAATCAATACGTCGATAGCATTCATTCCCAAGATCGGTCAATCTTTTGACTATCGCTCGCTCTTCTTATGATCCTGGCGAAGTTACGAAAAGGAATGCGTACTCCAATCATAATAGATGGAAGACAAAACTTACATAGAAAAATTGGAAGCAGACTTGAAGAAAGCAGAACTGAAAGTGAACAATCACCACTTTCGAAGTTCCAGAGTTGCTTAGTACACGAGGATTAAGTATGCTAAGATTATTATCATAAAGCGCCGTCAACAGGAAAAGCGTCTCTGGAATAAGCATCGAAGGACCAATACCCAAAATCTCATTGGCTGATCAAATGAATGGAAAAGCTGTTACCAAGCAGCGGTGCGTAATACTTGCTTCCTACTCATCAATTCTCGCGGCTATGATTATTGTAATCTCGACCCCTCCTTGCAGAGGTTATGAACTTTCCATATATGGTGCGTATCCAATGGTTCTATTCTTTCTTCTGGCAATTCCATTTTCTCTGAATATTCTAATGCTCTACTTGAATCGAAAAGGCGGGGCGGGAATCTACGGTTACCTCACTCTTCTAAGCGCGCTGATATCTATCTTCATTCTTCTTGCTCTTCCGGCCTTCCGTGGGTATCCTTTCTATGGAGCAGGAGACACCATGGCTCATCTCGGGATGATTAGAGACATAAGTGACACGGGGTACACCGGCTCTAAGAATGTTTACCCAGTAATACACATCCTTCTTTTCTCCCTATCAGGAGCATCGAGACTCAGTCCTGAAGAGCTCAGCCTGTACATGACGTCCGGCTTCTTCGTGCTCTTCGTTGCCTCCATGATGATTCTTGCGAGGTCGTTGAGATGCTCTCAACTTCAGGTTCTGTCCATCGCTTCAGTTGCAACCCTCCCGACTTTAGGTTATTGGCTCACAGTGGAGTCCATCATGCCCTCAACAGAATCATTCTTCATGATTCCATTGGCTCTTTCTGCAGTCATTAGGAGCAGGAACGCAGAAACGAAGTTTGAATGGTCGCTGATCGTGATTCTGCTTTTTGCGCTGTTACCGTTCTTCCATTTCGAAAGTGCTTTGTTTCTCTTGTTCCTGCTTTCGGCAATCATGATTGCACTGAGATACTCGCTTCAGGTAGGTCAGAGAGTATTTCTCGCGAGGAGTGGCCGCCTAGAACTTACGACTTCCTGGTTGCTACTTTTCACATGTTACATTGCGGTGTTTTCAGTGACTGCGGCTTTCGGCAATACCGTCGGGGGCCTGTATGACTCAATGATACTTGGTCACTATGCTTACCCAACTACAATGATGACGGTATCAGCTGGCAACTTCCCGATGGGGCTGATGAATGCCACATTGGCAATTCTTGTACTATACGGATCTGCTTTTGCTTGTTTGGCAATCGGTCTGATTCTCTCAGCTAGAACGATTCGCAAGAAGAAAAATGATGAGACTCGTTCTCAGAGGGATATCCTTCTGTCGTCAATGTTCTTCTGCATGGGTCTGGTTAATCTCTTCTTCTTCACAACTGGAACTCCGATAGGCTACCACATGCTAAGACAGCTCAAATATCCGCTGATGATTTCGACGATTATGATGGGGTTGTTTCTCCTGCGGAGTTTCCAAGAGAAGATGCGAAGTGGCGCTTACAAGGTGCCACTAGTGATCTTTATCGTGTTTGTCGCCATCATTTTACCGACTTTCTCTGTGTTCACCGTCTATCCAAACGGACTCTCCTACTCAGCGAACTATCAACCCACATATGCTGACATAAACGGAATGTCGTTTTTCTTCGAAAAGCGAGATCAGAACATATTGATCTACGAAGTCGGAGATAGAGCTTACCAAACCCGATACTCCGAATATCTGATAGGATTCGAGTCCTACATACCGGGAGTGAGATGGGCATACTCAAATGAGACTGTTCCGCCTCCCCACTTCGGGTATGATAAAGAAGGAATGATAGGTCATTCTTATTCCAGCAGTATCTATCTGCTGATATATCCTCCAGCTAAGGAATTCTACCCGACATTTTATTCAGACAACCCTGAACTGTGGAGATTCACGCCAAGTGATTTCCAACATCTGGATGCTGATCCCTCCCTCGACAGAATCCTTTCTAATAATAACCTGGATATTTTCTTGTCAAGCACGACCTAGCAACGATTCTCTGAACATGGTAGCTAACTAGCATGAGTGAATTGTGTTCGTTTTGGGTTATTAATAATGTGAAGAACCAACAATCCAATAATACACCAAGCGTTTGGACTAGTATCACAAAAGTACTGCAATTCTCATAATTGTATTTTCTCCTACGATTCAGCACCTAGAAATGTCAGCCTCTTTTGGCTCTCGTCTTCACCACCCTTGCAGGAACCCCGACAGCCACAGAGTATGGAGGTACGTCCCTTGACACGACAGCTCCTGCTCCAATAATCGAGCACTCACCAATCGTGACATCCGGAAGGAGAATAGATCTAATCCCTATCCATGACCAATCACCAATTCTGATAGTGGTACATCGGTATCTGTCATACTGGTTCTTATGATCAACGAATTCATGGGCTAGCGTAAGAATAATGGTGTCTGGGGAAATCATCACATTCTTTCCTATGACTAATCGTCCTCCGCTGCTGACGCCATAAATATACGTATTCCTCCCTATACCTGAACCATCGTCTATTTCGATGTTCCTGCCAGTACCAAAATACACCCCTCTTTCGACATTAACAGATTTCCCGCATTTCTCGAAAATCATTCTGCAGAAGAATCCTCTTAACTTTCCTCCACAATTGCACGGAAGAACATTTGGCAGATATCGTGCAAAGCCATAGTACCCCATAAGACCTATAAATCGCTTGATACTTCTAACTCGATTCCTTTTGTTCGTTTTTCCTTTCGATGGCGAGTGTGCTCTGTCCATAGACTCACTCTTGAATACCTAGGGTTTTCCTAATGATATTGTTTACCTGCCTAAAGAAACTCGTATGCATGCCATTTTTCATGTGCTATAATTCGTTGCACCAAATCGATTCAAAGAAGGCTTTAGAGAGCATAGATATATTTCGGCAGATTATGGTACATCATAAACAACATGATGTGAGTGAGAGATTATGGACACGATAGGCGAGTCTCAAAGTCTCATTAGAGTCTCGATTATCGTACTGAATTGGAATGGTTGGGAGGACACAATTGAATGTTTGAACTCCCTCTTGAGATGTAGCTATAAGCTTCTTGATATAGTCATTGTCGACAACAAATCATCAGATGATTCGGTCATGAGGGTTGAGGAATTTTGCGAAAGAACAGCCCCTGGGAGTCTGAGCAGGCATGAATATTCTCATGCCAATGGAGAAACTTTTTCCTCTAATCTTCCAGATATCAACGGACTTCTTGTATCGAACAGCCGTGCACCCACAGCACTTAAACCCCGGATTTCTATGATTTGCATTGATGAGAATCTCGGATTCGCTGGGGGCAACAACGTAGGCATAAAGTTTGCCGTATCCAGCTATCATCCACAATATGTCTTGCTGTTGAACAATGATACTGTGGTCAAGAGCGATTTCGTGGAGGAATTGATGAATGTAGCGGAATCCAATGACAGTATTGGAGCGCTTTCTCCCGCAATTCTCTACTACGATCGAAACGGAATGTCCAACATTGTGAACTTTGGAGGAGGTCGTCTTAATTGGTGGATTTTTCCCTGTTATTTCGAATTCGGATATCGCCATAAGGTTATTGACTGCATCCAAGAACAAGTTATTGAATGCGACTGGGTCACTGGAGCCGCAATGATGATCAGAATTAGGGAGGGATTTCCCTATTATCTTGATTCGAGTTATTTCTTCGGGTGCGAAGATGTAGACTTTTGTATTAAACTGCGAGAAAGAGGAGGAAAAGTAGTTGTCGCTCCGAAATCTATTGTATGGCATAAGATTGCGTCATCAAGGATTTCGAAGAACCCTGGGTTGCTCAAGAGAATGAACAAGGAAATCAAAACAACTCTGAAATTCATTTATATGAACAATAAGTGGTACCTATTACAAATTCCACTTTATTCGATTCAGATTATCTTGATTTACTTTTTATCGATACTCAATAGGATCTCGCATGACAGGGTAAAATATCTCTTGCACATTTGAAGATAACCTTGTAAAAGAATACCGATGACTCTGGTGTTAAACTAGCTCAGTTGAATTTGGAACCATATTTAGCCCGGGATAAGACGTCGAATATCGACGGCTTCTCACGAGCCTCATTTCTCTTTTTTTCTCTTCAATCAGCATATTTAGTAATGCCCAAATGTATTCAGTTCATGAGTCAAATATCTATACTAATGTGTTGATTAAAGCTGGTATAATATGAATATCTTAATTACTTCTCTGGTTGATTTGAACAATTGTGCTCCGAATAGATTGCACCATTTAGTTAATTATTTATCAGATCATAATGAGATCTCTATCATCTGCCCATTTGATTGGTGGCGAGGTGAACAGGGTGCCGTGAAAGTTACTTATAATGACTTCAGTGAATTAATTAAGAGAGTCCGCATTGAACATATCACGAGACATCGTTTCGGCCCAATACTCCAGGAAATATTCTTAAGCCACTTAAATAGACCGTTCCTTGACATGAAATTCGATGTCATGTTCAATTATAACACAATCTATTTTGGAAGGCAAGCATCAATGAATCGTGGTATCCCTGCTATCTATGACATTGCAGATAATTTACCAGAAATGGTAGTGTCGTCTTCAAGGATGCCTAATTCTATTGGCAATATAGGGCGTAAAATAACTCGTAATATGGTGGAGAAGAATGTAATGCAATCGAAGAAAGTGACCGCAATATCACAAATTTATCAACGCGAATACGATATACCCAATTCTAAATTCGAGCTACTTCCTAATGGTGTAGATACGAATCATTTTAGACCAATGATTAGTGATGTGAGGGCAAATTTGCGAATAAAAGAAGATGCCTTCTTGCTCGGGTATGTCGGAGTGCTCAGAGAGTGGGTCGATTTTGAACCCGTTCTTAGAGTAATGAAATTAATAGACAATTTACATTTGATAATTGTGGGAGAGGAAGGCTGGATGGATCATGATAAACGGCTCATGAATGATCTCTCAATCAAAGACAGAATCATTACCGCAGGTACTGTCCCTTACTCACAAGTGCCTTCATTTATTTCCGCAATGGATTGTTGCTTGATCCCCTTCAATAAAAGCAAAATTTCTCAATATTCCGTCCCTCTCAAGTTATTCGAGTATATGTCATGCGGTAAACCAGTTATATCTACAAATATTGCCGGCGTCAGGGAAATAGCCGGAGAGAGAATCAATTACGCGGAAAGCATTGAAGATATCGTGAAATCAATTAACGAGATCAAGGAGAAAAAGTTCTCCCCAGCTTGGCTTTTAGAGAATAGAGATTTTGTAAGGAAGAATTATGATTGGAGCATCATTGGAAGAAGGTTGGAAACTATCTTGGAGGATTCAATTTGAGAGTATATCTATTGAATCCACCATATATCGAAAATTTCGTCAGATGTGGCAGATGGCAAGGTGCCGTCGCTCGA
>Ga0315287_10002266_pt1 | contig 18095 bp, 2 predicted proteins | sample YL17G11_0_MG_FD_205037 | JGI IMG/M metagenome (GOLD analysis project Ga0315287, IMG submission 205037) | Sediment microbial communities from Yellowstone Lake, YNP, Wyoming, USA - YL17G11_0 | ecosystem: Environmental > Aquatic > Freshwater > Lake > Sediment | place: USA: Wyoming | collected...
AGTCTATTTCTGCACCTCCAACTAATGGTTTTTTATAACTTAAACCTCTACCTTTTAATTGATAAAGCTTGCTATTATTGTTAGCCAAGAATAAGTAGTAAATTCTAGACAAGACATCATTAGTTTTTTTATCATCACTTAGTACACTTTTTACAAATACTTTAGCTGTATCATCCATGATTTCTTTAAATCCTTCTGTAGGCATAACACTATTCATAGAGAATTGGCTAGGGTCCATGCCAGATTGTAAGAAAGCAAATGTAGGAAGCTGAGCAAAAAAGTCACTGATATACTTGTTAGCAGCAAGATCCTTAGGTTCTGCTCCAGTTAATTTATGCTTACTAGGATCAGCTAATTCCTTCCATAACTTATGATAATTCTCAGCCTCAGGCTTAGTAATATCTGCATTCGCTTTTATCTTAAAGTTTCTTCTAGGAGGATTAACTAAATTTTTATTCTTATCAGCTTTTAAAGCATCTAGAGTAAATCTTTCTAGAAGATTACCATACTTGTAATTAAGATCCGGATAGTTGTTAATGATATTAATCAGCTTTTTAGCTACAGTATTCTCACCAGAAACAAACATCTCTGTATTATTGAATGTGTTAAGCAATGCCTCAGACAGGATCATAAACTCATAGATCATTTTATCTTGAGTTAATTCATCTAACTGATTCCAATTAGCTATAGTTTTTTGAGCACTCTTACTCAATCTCTTCTTGAGTGTATTAAATTCAATACTTTCTTTAAGCACATCTGTAAAAGGAAGACCATGAGTTCTTAAGTATTCTCTCTCTAAACTAAGATTGATAAAATCATTTAGTGTATAGTTAGCTAAGTAACTTTGATCAATGGTTTGTAAACCTCTAGCTTTATAGCCTTCATCACTAAGATTGCTTGCTAAATATTTTTTGTTATTGAAATCTTCAGTTATCTGAGCAACACTCTTAACCGGAGAATTTGCATTAAACAAACTAGAGATCTCATGTCCTTTATAAAGATTAGTTTTAGGATTGTAACCATTTAAAGTATTAGTTAACAAATAAGACATCAAAGCATTCTTAAACTTACTTGGAAAACTATCTTTAGTTAAGCCTGTATTCTTCTTTAAGATATACATAGCTCTTCTATTCTTTGTTACACTTCTTATAAACTTATCTAATTTTGGATTAGCTCTAAGTAAAAACAATCTCTCACCAAATAGGTTAGCAGAAAGTTCTTGAATAAAGAATGATGATATAATACTCTTATGTTCTAAACTATCTAGAGTTTCTTTATCGTATATAGGAAGATCTCTTGCTTCAGCAATTTCTTCAATCTTAGCTTGAACCTCAGCATTATCACCCGTAGTATTGTTATCTACATCAATCGCTCTTTTTAAAACATCGTGGTACTCTGTTAACTGCTCTACATATAAGTATTGTAATAAACCAGCCATCTGCTCATCTTTATTACCTTGATTCTTAGCAACATCTCTTAATGTTTCTCTATCAAAGGCTTCAACACCGGTTTCTTCAAGAAATGTTTTCATAAGGTTATATTTACCCCACAAAGTATTCATGTTTCCAGAAGCAGCCTTATTTAATACTTTAATAGGTGCTAAAGTTTCATCTAGATATTCTGATATTGTTGCAAAAGAACTATGATTACTACCAAAGAATACAGCAGATAACTTAGATGTAGCTATTCTTTTAGTATTAACATACTCTCTGATCAGTGGATTATTCACAAAATAAAATATATCAGCTGCAGGAACTCCTGTTTCTAATAAGAACAGGATCTTAGGAATAGCTTCAAGGTTACCTTGTAAATAAGCAATCCAAGCATCTTTACCTACGTCAACAGCTCCATTGGCTAATTGTGATAATACGTCAGCTATTTGATTTTTCCCATCTGCATCTAGTATGCTAGACATAGATATTCTTCTTATTGTTCCTATTGCTGTTTTATAATCAGTAAAATTATGATCAAGCTCTAGTGTGATCGGTGTAGAAACATCCATCTTAGTAGATTTTCCATCTTTAAATACACTAATCTTTTCAGGCATTGATGCATTAAGCAATGTCCCAGCTTTATTCAACAAGTTATTTACAGGGATCTCTAGAACAATAGGTCCTAAAATAGAACCACCCGTGATATTATCCTGCTGTTTTTTAAGATTGTAACTATAATCTCTAAGAACACCTGGATTAATACCTTTTGATCTACCTTCTACAGCTTTGCCGGTAATTACAGATTTATTATAATCTACTTCATTATCTACTTCTCTTAATATAACTTGTAACTCATCAGCAAAAGGTTTAGTTAAATAAGTACCATTTGGTAATAATAAAGAGAAGGCCATCTGAGGCATCTCTAATACTTGAATTAAGTTATCTACTAAGCTGTTTTGTATAGCAGCTGTAAAGAATCTCTTATGTTCTTTAAGATCACTAACTTCTTTAAATAACTTAGCAAGCTCTGTATTCTTACCCATTAAAGCATTGATCTCTTTACTTACAGCATCGTATGATTTTATATCAAAGGATTTTATGTAGTTATTATAGATCTTGTATGCTTTCTTTCCTACTTCTTTTATGTACTCTTGATTTTCTGGATTACTAAGAGTTTCTAAAAGAGCTTTATCATCTTTATCAGTGAAAGCTTTTTCTTGCTCCGGACTCATTTTAGTATAACCAAGAATCTCAGTTATAGCTTTTCTAAAGTCATCAAGATTATTCTTAATGTTTAATTTATCAGCCTTTAATGTTTTTAACTGAGCTTCAAGAGGAGCCAACTTAGCTTCTATAGCTTCAGGTGTTTTAAAGTTATCCTGAAGCAATGTTCCTTGAGAACTAATATGTTTGATGTACATTGTAAGCTTATCCACGTCAAAGTCACCACCAGACTTAGCTACAATCTCAGCAGGAATAATAATAATACTACCGGCAGAAGGAGGTAAAAACTCCCATACTTCAGCAAACTCTGTTGAGTTAGCACCCTGTACTGGAATCCTAACACCTGTTATCTGAATCTTCTTACGGTTATTATCATGCTCTAACCATGCTTCATTCTTAATCATCTCATTGAGTCTTTTATAACTCTCTTCATGATTTATAGAACCATCCGCGTTATATGCAGCAATGGTTTCCTCTGATTGCTTATTTCCTACAAAGTAATTAGTGTTATAAAGGTTCTCATAGTTTTTAGTAAGAGCTATCTTAACTCTAACAGCTTTAGTATTTTCTTTACCATTTGGATCTACTACATAACCTCTGGTACCAGTTGTACCAAAATCATCATAAGCTTCAGTTTGTTCATCTGTAGGCTTATCAAACTTCTGGAAGAAAGCTGCAGAACCTTGTACAAAAGGCTCACCTTTGATCTTAAGTCTTACTAACCTGTTATTCACTATGGCAAACAAGAACTTCTCTAAGCGCTGGGCTATAGGGCTTGTACTTAAATCTATTTTGCCATTATCTGTCTCTATAGAGTCTACTTCATGTTTAGCATAACCTTGTTTTTCAAGTTCTCCTTTTATATAGGAGAGCATTGTTTCAAGATCTCCATCCAAAGTTCCATCTGGTTTCTCTGTCCAACCTAACTCAGTTAACAAATCTTTTCTCATATAATCAGTAAGCCTGGTTAGTTCACTAAGAACTGCTTCTGATTTTTTATGAATAAGACTTTGCTTTTCTTTTTCTGAGTCAGTTAATGCATCCCAAGAAGCTTTGTCTCCTTTATAGTCAACAGGTAAACCTGCATTATATAAAGTAACATCAAACAACTTACGGAACTGGGTAGACAAAGTACTCTTACCTTTAAGCTCTCTATTAACCTCAGTCTGATTCTTTAAGAAATCTACATAGAAAGGGTTAATTGTAAACTTAAATTCTGGTTTAAGTCTTGATGTATCTTCTCCTTCAAAAAGATCATCACCATTAGTTTTTCCTGATTTTATATAAGATCTCTTAGCACCTGAGTCAAACAAGATGTAATCTGTTCCTTGACTCATCATCTCTAAGTTAATCTTCTCTAATCTGGTTCCTTTTACTAAACTAGGTATAAGAGGCATTAAGGCAAACTTATCAATACTTTGTATAGGATATATACTAGAATCTGCTTTAAAAGGAATAGGTCCTGAGTGCTGAAGTTTATAAATAGGAAATGCATCGCTAATTTCTTTTGCAGAAACATACTCACCAGCTATTTCTTTCTTATACAAAGCTTCTTGTGCATCAGTCCAGTTATTCTCATTAGCTTTAAGCATGCGGTAATAATCAAGAGTAATATAACCTTGACCATCTGCATCTGTGATGTTAGCCCAAGAATGCATTATACTATCCTTCTTAAAATCAGTTCTGCTGCCACCTTTGCCATACAAAAGCTCATTTATCTCAGCTTCAGTATAATCTCTTTTACTTAATGTAATCTTAAATAAATCATGATATTCATCAATCCTGGAAGCACTCACTGTAGAATCTCGGATGATAGCCTTCTGACCAATCTTATCAAATAGTCTAGGAGAGGTTCTATCTTTAATAATACCATCTGCTATCAACTTAGCTTCATAAAGTCTAGGGTAAAACTTATTAATAGCATTTACAGAATTAATACCTGTAGAAAAGACAATACCGGGTGAATGATATGTAGGTACACGTTTAGTAAACTCATCTTTGGTATGATTACTTTGAAAGCCATCACCATAGACAGTTAATATTACTTCATCACTTAATATAGCTGAGTTTACAGCAAAAGACATCATCAAAGCATCAATAGCCTTTGCATCTGTAACTTTATTCTTCTGACCTTCATTAAGGTTCTTAGTAACCACGCTCTTCAAGAAAGCAGGAATAGCTTCTCCATAGATCTTAGTATAATACTGATCTTTAAATCTATCAGCCAAACCTTTAAAGTATGCCTTAATTTGAGCATCAATATTCTTCTTTAAAGCTTTTCCTTCTTCTGTAGAAACCAATAAGTCTTTAAGACTGTTATCATCATTTAACTCTGAAGAGTAATCATTAATAAGATCTTCTTTTAACTTACCAGATGCTTCAACAGATTCTAATACATCATCAAACCAATCTAACTTAAATCCATTATCAAAGTTCTTTACATTATTCTTGTAAAAATTCTTACATATTCTATTAATCTCAGCAGGACTAGCATCTTCAGAAATAAGATCCAAAGATCTAGCTTCTACTTCAGTGATACCCTTATTAAACTTTTGGATTCTTCTTAATTCACCCTCAAGCTTTTTGAACATTACATCATTCAGGTAATCATCCACACGCATGCCTGTTATAGATCCACCTAATGTATCAACTAAAAAGTCTTCTGTATCAAAGAATAAGTGATCAGACTTCTTATCATAATTGGAAAGTGTTATGATCTTCTCAGGTCTCATAGCAAGATAAGTACGTTTTTCACCACTTCTTACAGCTTCCATGAAACCTCTAGTAAGAAGAGAGTGTATATCTGAAATAAACTTTTCATTAGCACTCATTGCTCCCGGAGCAAGTCCTTCATTAGTACCATCAGGCATGGTTAACTGAGAACCTATCATCTCATGCAATACAAGCTGGTTACCAGCTCTCTTATCACCTAAGCCATCAAATAATGAGTTCTTAAAGATAGAACCCATTACAACAGGATTCTTGGTATAAACATACTGAGGAACAATACCATAATTACTTGAAAGATCTCCAAGTTCACTTATTTTACGAACTTTATTAATAGCATATTTTATTCTTGAGATAGTGCTGTTTAAAGAGTAAATAGATTTCTTTTTATCCTTATCAGCAAGTTGCTTCATTTGACTGCTGTATTCTGTAGAATTTTCAGCTTCAATTAAAGCTAGCTCATTTACACGAGCAGCATTAGAATCAATCTTATATCTATCACCCCTAGCATTTTTTTCTTCAATAATTACATTACCACCAATAAACTTTTTAAGCTTTATGAATTTAGCATTACTTAAGAAGTTTTGAGGATCTGTTATAGACAACTCATTAAAATGAGCTTGCCCTATAGCATCAGCTATGTAATCAATAAGAGCTGGTGTAATAGCATTTCTAACTTCAAAATCATTAGACATGTATAAACCAATAGCATTAAAGAAAGCAATAGGATCTTGACCTTCTTTTAAGCGGTATCTTATTACTCTATCACTATCTAAATGCCATTTCTTAGGATCTGTACCATCTGTAAGGAATGCTTCCGCAATCTTATCTAAAGCAAGTTCATTTTGTTTATCATCATTTATGAATACAAAATTACCAGTCTCAAGATTAAACTTATTCTTCCAGATGTTATTTTTAATATTAAAGTAATCAGCACTTACTTTACCACTTACAGCTGTAAGAACATCATTACCATCATCATCTGTTGTAATATCAAAGTTATTAGTAAAGAAGTCTAATCTTGTAAGATTTAAGGATCTTACCATACCTAACCATAAATCAGCAGATATCTTATTAGCACTCATTACTTTATTAGGATCTCCTAGCTTATCTAATAATTGATCAATCAAAGGAGAAACCTTTTTGTTTTTCAACTCAACAAGCTTATTGTAAAGATCTTCTTCATTTTGTTGACCACCTATCTTATTCATCAAGAAATTCCAAACCGGTTTAAACTCCACAGTTTGAGGAAAGCCTAACTCATTAAGCTTATCCATTCTAGCACTCTTGTTTACATTGTATTCTTGTTGAACAAGACTTTCTATAAGATACTTGGCATTAGCGGTAGCTAACTTTTCAGACTCAACATCATTAGCTCCCTTATCATTTCTACTCATTACCTCATTAGCTGAGGATTGAAGTCTATTAGCAAAGGCGCTATTCTTATAATGATATGCTGTAACACTGTTTTGCTTAGTCTTACTTTTCAAAACAGTGTTGATATCACCAAAATTATCAAGAGCTTTTGTTAAAATATTTATATGATTTTGATGATAATCTTTTTCAATATCATTCCACTTATCTTTGTTTGCAGTAAATTGAATTACTAACTCATTAAGTTTATCACTTAAAGCTTTTTTTATTGTTACATTATATAAAGAGTTCAGAGCTTTCTCACTTCCAAAAATCTTCATAGCTGCTCCTAACAAAGGATTATCTTTATCAGCTTCTTCCGGATTACCTTCTCTTTGTGCTTGTAATGCTTGACCTTTTTTAATAAGATCTGTAGTAGCTGCTGATATGATACCATCAATACTTCTAGAAACAAGATCTAAGTCTAGATCAGATAACTCATCTATTATACCAGTATTCAATGTACCAAATTCAGCATTCAGGATAGAAGGCAAGAACATGTTAAGATCAGATGCTTCCTTTGCATTATACAATGCATTGAACATTTCAGAAAATACACCGCTTGCTCCTGGATTAGAATAAACATTTACAGGAAGAGTTCCTTTAAATAAATTCTTTAGTAACTCCCATATCTTATTGAAGATATCCTTGAACGTAGTAGCTTTCTTATTCTCTGTTTTAAACTTGCCATTATTCATAGCAAACATACGGAACTCTTCTGCTACAAACTCTTCTAGTATCTTTCTATCATGTTTATCTTTAGGATTTAAAGTGTTAAGTTTAACTGTGACCTTCTGGATAGTATTTCCTCCGGGGCCCGGTACTTTCTTTACATAAGTAAATGATCCATCAAGTTTACTAGCACCTGTATAAAGCTTATCTCTATCAGCACGCTTTAAATAAACCTGACTGAAAGCATGCCAAGCTTCGTGATACATGTGTGTAGAATCACCACCTGCATAAAGAGTCATACTTGCTCTAGCAAATGTAGCAAAAGCATCAGAGTTAGTAATGTTTCTAGCATCTTCTATAGTCAATACAGGCTTGCCATTAACTTTAACTTTAAGTATACCGGCTTCAGCAATCCATTTATCAGCAATAGCTTTTTGTACTTTATTTGATCTAGAAGCTATAAGCTTAGATCTCTCTAAAGCTTGCTCAAGATCATTTGTATCAAAATCAGTTTTCTTAGTTACTTCTTTAGCTTTTTTCAAAACCTCTTCAGTTTCTTTAGCTACATTTTTTTCTAAGTTAATAGGTTCAAAAATAAAGTAACCATTACTAACTATTGGAGTTTTAGTTTTAGCATCTACCATGATTCTAGGAACCAAGTATTGCTTAATAAAATCCTTATATGAAGGTTCTTCTTTAACAGCAAGAACTCCATTCTCAATTGTAAAAGTATTGTAACTACCAGTACGCGTCTTTATGTATGTATGATAAGCTTTTTCTGCTAAAAAGTTTGATAATAATTGTTTTGCTCTTTCTTTATCTTCTAGAGAAAGTAGCTCAGTTCCTATATAAACATTAAGCTTGTTGTTATTAATACTCAATAGTAGCTTATTAGTTTTAGCATCTTTACTTTCAGGTAGTATCTCAACATATTGTTTGAACAATTCTATCTTCTCTGCAGGAGATACAACACTATCATCATTCTTAACTAGATCATCTACTAGTAAATCAATAAGATTTTTAAACAGATCTGGTGTCTTTTCTTTTACAAGAACACCTTTCATACCTACTATATGAGGATAGTTCTTAAATTTCACAGCAGGCACAGTGTATGAAATACCATCAGCACCTACATAAACAGTAGTCTCATCACCAAAGCTTTCAATCATGTTAGGATCAATCTCTGACAAAGGAGTATTAGCGCCTCTATCATCAATGTGTCCTACAACACCACCTGTGATATTAAAAAATACATTATCACCAGCTGTAACATCTCTTCTTATTTGAGAGAGTTCATTCATCTCAGCTGTGAATTGTTTGGTCTTAGCTTTACGGAAATCAGACATCCTTAAAGCAAATGCTTCAGGATCACCTTGTGTTTGTACTTTGATGAATGGCTCTTCTTGTTCTACAGCAGCCTTAACCATTCTATCAATATCAACAGTTGTCTTAGGATTTCTTAAAGAATAATAAGCAATCTTACCATCATCTTCTGTAGTAATTTTACCAGCTTCATCAAAGTATACATATTCACCTTTGTTGTTTACAATAGCAACAACTAAAGACATGCTTAACTTATCATCACTATATACATTCTTTTCAGGATTAGGAAGCAAACTTTCTTTAACAACCTTTAATAAGAAACCTTTTTGTCCATCATACTCAATATTCTCAAAATTTGTTTCTTGACCTTGAGCTAGCAATAAATTTATTAATGCATTGTATGAGTTTATTTTAGCAGGATCATTTTTATCTATGATGTTAATATTTGCATTTCTTATACCACTAAATCCAGTAGTACTCATAAAAGTACTTGGCTTTAAAGCTTTATCAAAAAAGAGAGGTACATCTTTTGTCTTCTTAGCTATAGGTTTTTCAGCAGGCTGAGTAGTAGTTCCATTTTGTATTGCATTCACCACGGTAGGTGCAGCAATGTTAGTTAAAACATATTTACTAATTACATCCAAAGGAGTCTCTGAAGTTTCTATCTCTTTATTGAAATCAAATATAGGATCTAATTTAAGACCACCTTGCGCAAGCTGAAGGGTATACTCCGGTTTCTTCTTTAGCAATTCTAGAAATAACTTAGGCATAGCTCCTGCTATCCCTAACGCCTTATTAACATCTTGGTCTTTTTTATGAGCAATATCATAAATCTCTCTCATTACTGAGATCAATTTAAAAGGTTTATTATCCTTTATGCTTTTCTTAATGCTGATATTTAAGTAAGTAGCTAGACTTTTAGCAAGCTCTTTGTTCTGATCTAAATTACAAATTCCCATTTTTTAGCATATGTTTTTTGTGATATCATCTGCAGCAGCATCTAAATCATCTGCATCATCATCAATATCAAAGTTTCCAGTATCCAGTACTTTTTGATTGTCTTTAAAATCCTTATTCTCTTCTGTAGTTGTTACCACATCTTCCGCTTTTGTTACAGCTGAAATTTCTTCTGGTTTTACAATTATAGTAGTATCATCCATAGATTTTAAAGTTACTGAATTTCCTTCAACTTTTACAATAGCATAGCGTTTATTTTGGTAAAGTGCATCATAACCTCTCTCCTGAGCTATAGCCAAATTAGAAGAGGTCATATTCTGATTAAGATCAGCAATTGTAGGTTCTGTAGAGACAGTTTCCTCAACAGCAGTTTCCATTTGTCCTACTAATTCAGCAGGTGTCTTTTTAATAGCTTCTGAGATATCTTGAGTAATAGCTATTGTATAAGGATTTGAGATCTTGTTTAACTCGTTAAGTTCTCTCATTCTATCATACTTATCAAGAATAAATGATTCAGTAGTCTGTATAAATATGATATCACTATTCTTCATAAGATCTACACTGCTGTTTAATACAGTATATCCTTTGGCAGCTTGTTCTTTCATTTTTTCAGCAGCTTTAGTATAAAGAGCTGTCTTATCTATCTTACCGTATCTAATAGCCTCATATACATTCTGACCAGCTGATAACTCAGCACTAATAGGAAAGTCTGGTTTAATTTCAGCAATAGCTTCTAGAAGAAGTTGATCACCATCTATAATATCTTTATTAGCTTTAGCTAACTTAGTTTTACCAGAGCCTGGAGTAATGAATATAATTTTACCTATATAGGCAGGATTGATATCTTTAACTGGTTCTACTTCAACAACTTCTGTAGGAGTAACCGGTTTTTTAGCATAAGACTTTAATGATAAGGTTGCTATTTCACCGTCATAGAAGTGTACAACTTTACCATTTTTATCTTCAGTGATTAATGTTGCGGGATCTCCTGGAAAAGTAACATTATCATCAGGAGAATATTCAGGAGCTGAAGCATCTATAAACCCTAATACCGTAAATTCATTGTCATCCTTGTCTATTAAAACATCACCTTCTTTAAGACCTGCAAAATTAATTATAGGTTTTCTATCTTCTTTCTTGGTAGTAGTAACTACAGGAACCTCTTCTACTACAGTTTCTTTTAAAAGACCTAGAGCATCTAATTTAAGATATGTCTTTACTAGATCAAGACCATGTTTGTCCGCGAAAGCTTCTTCTAAATCAAGAGTTGGATTTTTTGGTGCCGTAGATTTTTTATAAGCTGTGATATCTTTATCTCTTATACCATTTTCATATTGATCAATCATCTCTATGACATCATTGGCTGTTACATAGTCTGGTACAGACTGTCCATATTGAGCATAGGCACTATTCAAAGCAGTATTTATAAAGTCATCAATAGTCTCATATCCTTCTTTGCTTAACCAGGCCCCGCTCATATCTGTTACATCTTTGGTTGCTTGAGATCCGTGTTCAAATTTAGCACCTTGAAGAGCTCTCATAAGGATCTCCTCATCTGTGATATTAAAATTTTCTGGTTTAGAAACTTCACTTCCTTGATTCTTCCATGTATTAACAAGCTCTTCAAAAGAATCTTTTACTTCAGCTCTCTCAGCTTCTGTAAGGAAAGTTGACCACCAGGTTGATACAATGCTCGGCATGCCTGCTAACTCATCAACAAGTTTCTTTACTTTGTTTTTGTTAGTTATAAGTTTACCATTCTTGGATCTAAATTCCCAGGTTCTTAGTTCTTTATTAAAAGTAACCTTCCTACCACCAGGCATGTTCTGGGTATACCCTTCTATTTCTTTTTTCTTTTTGATAATCTCTGGAGTAACTTCTACAGGAATTGTTTCATTCTTAATAGATGCTAACTTAGCTTCTTCTTCAGCTACTCTAGCTGCAGTCTTTGCTACATTGATTGCAATTATTGCATCTGGATAGCTATGTAAGAAAGTACCTAAAGTTACATCATCAGTTATCTTACCATCTTGCTTAGCTTTGTAGTAAATAACAGTTAGCTTATCGCGTAATACTTGATCATAGTCATTATATTTCTTAAGAGCACTTGCATCTTTCTCAACATTTGCTGCTGTAATCTTTTCTAAGTCTTCTTTGCTTTGTATAGAATGACTAAGTTCCATCCAAGCTTTAAAGCCTTCCCAAAGCTCAAATGCTTCAGCAAACTTTTCCGGATTAGATTCTTTTGTTATCTCAGACTGTGTCTTAGGATCTATAAAATAAGTAGGTGCCGGCAAAGGCTTTCCTTCTTTAAGTGCTTCCTTATATTCTGCTAAAAAATCTTCTGGTATCTTTATACCCATCTTACCAAAACCTTGAATGATGTCATTTTCATCAATCATGGTTGTAAAACTTTTAAGATTATCAGCAATAGTTTCTTCCTTCTGTTTATGGTGTTCAGCAAAAGCTTCCTGTAATCTTTTTTGAAGAGTTAAGAATCCTTTAGGATTGTTTAATACATTAATACTTTCAGCTAATCTGTGTTGCTCATCTTGCATTTCAAGAGTATCTGTAAGCAAAGTAAATGCTTCATCCGCTTTTGTATTAAAAAGAATTGTATTATTCTTCTTAGCTAAATGAGTTAAATATTTCTGAAACTTCTTCTTAGCTTCTTGATATATTATTTGCTTTTCACTGTAGTCTGTAACATTCTCAGCTTTGATTTTATTCTGAGCTTCTACTATAGCATCTCCAAAATTTTGAAGTAAATCTCTAACTTTTTCTTTCTGGTTCCTTACAGAGGCTTGACCTTCAACAGTATTTAAGTTTTTAATTTCTTGATTTAAAGTGACTACTTCATTAGCAAGTCCTTGTAAACTTGTTACAGCTAATAAATTTTGAGCGTCTCCTTTAGCAATACCTGAAGCTAATGCAGAAAATGCATCAGTCATACTTGCTATTCTTGTTGAATAACTTTCAAATTCACTATGAGCAAATACAAGATTTCGTTGAGCTTCTTCCCAAGCTTTATGAGCACTCATTAAAGCAACCATCTCTATAGGATCTGCTTTTACACCGGATAGATTATATGGATTTGGAAACTCTTGAGCAACCATTTCATAATTAGCTTTTATACTACGCGCTCTTTCAATAACACTGTCCATTTGACCAAGAGCTTTTTCTGCTTCTTCTGTAGTATTTATTCCAATACCATATCTTTGAAATGCTTCTAAAGCTTCTTGTGGAGTAAGATTCTTGTAATCAGCAAGCTTAGTCATCAGATCTTCAAACTTACCTGATGTAAGAGCTGTTGCAATATGATTAAACTCAAGTCTAAACTTTGAATCTTTTGCACCTTTTACATCTCCTACAGAAGCTGACTCAATCATATCTTTACTTAGAGTACCATTCTTTACTGCTGTAATAATATCAGGAGCCCATAATAGAATATCATTATTGGCCATCTCATTAAGAGTAGTTTGTTCCTTTAATAAAGCTTCATCTCTTGCCGCTTTTGCAGCTTCTCTCTTATCTTTACTTTGGAATTTTTGAACACCTTTAGATATTGCCCAGGCGGGAGCACTCATAATAGGTTGAGTAAAAGTGCCCATTAAAAATCCTGAAGCAAAAGTTTCAGCACCCTGAGCTGATACTTGATCCTTTAATCCATCCATCATGTAACCCATGTATCCGCGATATGCAGCCATGGCTGGATCTCTTTGAACAGCTAAAGCATGATTAATAGCTCCTTGAGAAATAGCTTCTTGAATATTTTCTTGAAGACCTTCTCCTATATTAGCTTTTAAATAGGTCATTCCATAACTACCATAAGCAGCCGGTTTAGCAAAAGACTTAGCTACAGCTTTTAACTGAGCTCCCGCACTTTTACCCATTATCTTAAAAGGATCTTTAGCTAAAGCTTTCATGCCATCCTCAGCTACTATGTCTTGTAAAATTCTAGTACTCGCAGTTCCTGTAACCTTTTTTAAAGGATATAAGATAGTTGAGAAAAGAAGTTTATTAGTAGTCATAATAGCAGGAAAATTATACAGCGTTGCTCTTCTTGCTTCTATACTTGAAAGATCTTCAATCTTCTTTAAGTCTTCACCTTCTGGATCTTTACCATGCATTTCACGGTATTGATCAATAAGCTTCTCAGTAGCATCAATCTTTACAAAGCCGCCCTCAAGCTTAGCTTCAGATGCTGCAGTTTTAATCTTGATAATATCATCCATGAAAGCTCCAGCTGTTCCTACAGTCTTGGCTAAGTCATTCGCGTATCTACTACTTTTAAGTGCTGTAGCTGTTGACTCCAATGGATTTACTAAATCAAAAGCACCACTTGCTACTTTATTAAAATATTGTCTAGCTTCATTTATATTATCACCACCGGCAGTCTTAGCTGCAGTTTTTCCAAACCCTTTTGCTTTTTCAAAAGCTCTAGCAGCATCTCCAAACTTATCTGCTTTACCACCAAGTTTAGCACCCATCTCACCGAATCTAAGAAGTTGTCTGCCTAGCATACCTCCGCGAGCAACCATTGCTGGAAGAGTTACTTCACCAGCAAGACCTCCTGAAAAAGCAGTAGCCGCAGTTAAAGCTGCTTCTTCTGCCAAGAACTCTAAACCAATACCAATACTATAAGCTGAGTTTAACATTGTATTTCCTACAAAGGCACCAAAGCCTCCTTGAGTCATACCACCTATTGCATTAGATCGGGCCATATCTTTAGCTCCTGCTAAGTCTGGCGCTAAAGGATCTGTAAACATTGTGCCCCAGGTTCTAACGCCACCTGCTATGGCTCCAAACACCATATTGTCAAACTGAGATGCTGCTCTTACAAATTGATCACCATAGGTCATCTTCTGATTATATAAGGCATCATTGTCTCTGTATGGAGAGAAGCCTAAAGCTTTATAAGCTTTGGTTCCATAATATCTATCAAAGTTTGCTCCATCATAATCACCGCTGTAGGTGAAAGGACGCATGTTAGTATAAGGATCTTCTGATTTACTACTAGATTCTTTTAGTGCACTTTGAGCAAAATCTTTTGCAGAAGTTATTCCTAATCCTGGATTACTTCCTGTAACCGGATTACCAACACTGTTTTTATAAATATCAATAGCTTCAGGTTTAGCCGGCAAATCTGTATCAAGATGCATTGATCCCGTTTTATTTAAACTAGCTATGCTAGCATCTAAATCTGCTTGGAGTGCTCTAAGATCTGGCTCAGATGTTTGTAATTCTTCAGCCATAATTATTTCTTTTTAGCCTGATTAAATTTAGCAATTTGTTGTCCTATAGCTTGTTGTTTAGCAGCCCATATAGAAAGCTTTGCATCAACAAAAGCTTGTTTATCTCCTATGTTAGCCATATCGGTATCTACTAAAACTTCTGGTTCTCCATCAATCCATTGATACTTTTCATTATACTGAGAAGGTGTCCAAATAGCCTGAACCTTATTACTAGATTTATCAAAAACCCAATCTACAGTACCTGCATTATCCTGGTATCCTGTTGACTTTGCATGACCATCTAATCTTAATACAGTTTCTAGATTGCTCATAGGTTTTTCAAAAGGATTAGCTTGTTTACTCTTATCAAAAAATACAGTAAATCCTTTAGAGAGATCTTGAAGTTTAGTTTCTGGATTAACAGCTTTGTATTGCTTGATAACATCCGGATCAATACTTTTAAAAGTAATTGCTGCCTTAGTAGGATCTTCTGCTGCAATATTACTTACCATACCAGTGAAGGTTCTGTTTTGACTTTTATCTGACATCTCAGATTGATGATTCAAATACCAGGTTGCAAAATTAGCTACATCTTCATTATTACCTTGTTCTAAAGTTGCTTTACTAGGATCTCCTATAGCAACTGTTGTTGTGGCAAAATTACTAAGAGCCTCATTAGTTGTTTTTATAATATCCGTTACTACCTTATCAGATCCTTTCTTTAAGATATCCAATCCTACAAAAGATTTAGGAGTACTTGTAGTCATACCTAGTCCTGAAAGACCTTGACCTTGTCTCAGACTTGTTTCGTCAGCTGCATTATATGTATTAAAGAATTGTTCAGTAAGTTTTTTGTAAGCATTTTTTCCATCATCATCACTTACTACTATATGACTTTTAAGATTGGTTGCTTTATAATCCTTAATGAAAGAAGCTTCATCTCTAAGGAATCCATTTTCTGTTATTAAAGATTTAGCATGTCTAGCTACAGGGTTTTCTGCACTTAATGTACCAGCAATCTTATCTGCAATTCTTTTATTGGTTTTTAAATCAGCATTAAGACTAGAATGAAAAGCTTCATTAGCAAACTTAACATCATCAATAACACCACCTTTTTGATTAAGAATAGGACGAGCCCAACTATAATCACCAGTAGGATTATTCTTCATACTAGCATTACTCACAACACCATTAAAGGCTGAAATTGCTGTAAGCTTGTTATCTATAATTGCTTTTTGTAATTCTTGTGGACTACCTATAGTATACTTAGTTCCAAATTGTTTAAGAAACTGTTCTGCTCCGGCATTCTTATTTGGATCAGAATTATATGCAGCTTTAGCCGCTTCATAAAGTTGATAAAGAGCTACACTACTTTTTGCTGAAGCTTCTTGTTGTTTTAAATTTCTTTCAGCCATGTTTGCATCATAAGCTAAAGAAGGTTTTGCATCAAGATCATATTTTACATTAGCCCACGGAGCTCCTGTAATACTATAACCTTCTGTAGGCAACTGATTTGTTTTGATAGCTCCTTTAGCTTCTTCAAGTTTAAAATCATAATTAAACTTGTGCTTCATCTTCCATACATCAAGTAAAGCATTATGATCAGCTAACTTCTTTTGAAGACCAAATTCCTCATACATCTTGGTATAAGGATTAACTGTAAGAGTTCTTTCTTTTTTAATATTGGCTAATGATTCAGCTAAGCCTAACATATCACTTTGTTCAAAAGATGTAGCTGCACCAAGATCTGCTCTACGTCTTAGACTATCAATATCATTCATATCAATATTGTTCTGAATGTTATCTATTCTAGATTGTAAAGTACTCTTTGATTTTTCAAGCTGGCCTTTCTGAGCAATGATTGCTTCATAAGCAGCTTTTTCTTGCGGTGTAAGACCTACACCATTATTCTTTTTATCAAGCTTATTAAAGCTGCTATTCAATTGATTATAACTATCATTGATTACTTTCATATTTGAATTAGCATCACTCAAACCTTGATTGATATTCTTCATTATGTATTGCTTTTCAGCTTCATCTTCTGAACCAAATTGAAGAGCATTGCCTTTAGCAAAATTCTTTCTTGTTACATAAGCTTGAGTATCATAATTAGACTGCACTCTAGGATCATCTCCATAAAGAGAAGTAAATAAATTATAAAGACCACCCTCTACTAATTTACCATTAACATCATGTATAATCCATCTTCCAGAAGGAGTATCTTGTTTTACTTCATAACCTAGTTCTTTAGCTTTTTTACTTGCTTTATCTTTCCAATCAAAATAAGGATCAAACTCACCCATGCTAAAATTCATAGATTCATCATCTGAAACTTTTTTGAACTCATCCATTTTGTACTGGAGTTTCTGCATACCTGCATCCCAATATTGACCTCCACATTTTTCAGTATCTGTACAATATTTAAAGTTTTCACCGCGCTGTACTTGAGATTGATAATTCTTAGTCTTGACCATATCATTGATCATAAACTTATCATCATAGAAACCTTTGAATACACCCATGGCAGCATCTTGATTCTGCTCTAGAGAAAGATCCATTCCAGATATTCTCTTGATATCATTATCAATAACTTTAAAGAATTCATCTCTCCTTTTGATATTAGTATCCCTACTCATAGGAGCATATAAAAGACTACCATAAAGATCACTAACTTTCTTTTTGCCAGCATCATACTTACCTTGTCGGGTTTGCATAACATTGCCATAGAAATTTAAGTCAGGTTGAAAACTTTGAATCTGTGGGATATAATCCGTTACACCATTTATGTAGGTAGCCATGAGTTAATTTTATGCTTTAAATTTAATATAAAATTTTATAAGTTTAATACACTTATAAAGTTTATTTGTTTTATACAGTTTTAGTAGGATATCCTTCAGCTTCTAATCTAGCTTTAAGATTCTCCCTACCATCATCACTTGATCCTTTGCTCTTATTAACATGAGCTGATGCTTCCGCAAAAGTTGTACCAGGGTATCTCTTTATGATTGCATCTATTGCTGCATAATCATCTGTAGGAGTATTAGGGTTAATAGGTCCATAACCAGGATTAAAATTAACAAAACCACCCATAGAAGGATCTGTATAGTAATTA
>Ga0315287_10002268_pt1 | contig 18089 bp, 13 predicted proteins | sample YL17G11_0_MG_FD_205037 | JGI IMG/M metagenome (GOLD analysis project Ga0315287, IMG submission 205037) | Sediment microbial communities from Yellowstone Lake, YNP, Wyoming, USA - YL17G11_0 | ecosystem: Environmental > Aquatic > Freshwater > Lake > Sediment | place: USA: Wyoming | collected...
GCAACCGATCGCCGTCGCGGGCGACCTGGTCTGGCCGGAGGCCGCCAGCCGCCATGGTGGCGGCGACGGCCAGCGACGGGATGCCGACCTCGCCCACGCGGACAAACGGCGCGGTGCGACGGACGGGACCGTCCTCGTCGTAGATCATCAGGTTGTGGCCGATGGCGGCGGCCGCGTCGACCAACTCGCCGTAGGGCAGCACGAGGCTGCGCTTCGCCTCGAAGGCCGGGTCCGGCGCGAAGGGCTGGCCGTCCTTCAGCCGGCTCACCGCCGCGGGATCGGTCTGCGCCAGTTCGTCCGAGGTCACGTCGGCGACGAACACCACGTTGCCCGCGCGCGCCGCCGACCTCGCCAGCGCGGCGTCCGAATCCTTGCCCGTCCACGTGTCGCCGGCCAGTTCGAACGTCCGCCGGTCCCGCTCGGTGAAGAGCACGTCGTAGACGATCGCTTTCGCCGGGCCGCGCTGCAGGAAGTCGATGAGGTAGCTGTGCACCACGCGCGGCCACGGCCAGCGGCCGGCCAGCGGCTCCATGCGGCGGATGCTGCTGTCGTCGATGGTGACCAGGATGATGTCGGGCCTTGCGGAGGCAGGGTCGGCGGTGAGGCGCACGCGGATGTCGTATGTCTTGAGCTCGACCGTCTGCAGGAACGCGGACAGGCCCAGCAGCCAGGCCAGGAGCGCCGCCGACGCGCCCAGCGCGACGCCGATGCCGAGTCGCCTCGTCCTGGATTGCGTCACCGGTCTCCGGTCCTTTCGCGCTTGCGTGCCGTCGGCCCTGCGCCCGACAATGACGGCATGATGCTGCCCAGCCTCGACGAGCACACCCTGCGCGGCGCTGTGACCCCGGCCGACGCGGTCGGGGTCGTGCGCAAGGCGTTCCGGGCCGATGGCGAGGGCCGGACGGCCGTGCCCTCCGTCATCAACCTGACCGTGCCGGGCACGCGTGGCGAGTTCCACATCAAAACGGCGTGGGTCGCTGGCGTGCCGCTCATCGCCGTCAAGGTCGCCTCCGGATTCTACGACAATCCGGCCCTCGGCCTGCCGACGGGTTCGGGCCTGATGGCCCTGTTCGACGCCGCGACGGGTATGCCGCTCGGCCTGCTGTTCGACAACGGGTTCCTCACCGACCTGCGCACCGGCGCGGCCGGCGCGGTGGCGGCTGATTGCCTGGCGCGGCGTGAAATCGAGACGGTCGGTGTCATCGGTTCCGGCGTGCAGGCGCGGTTCCAGGTGGCGTGCCTGCGCGAGGTCCGGCGGTTCCGCCGGCTGGTCGCCTGGAGCATCGATGGCCCGGGGCTGGAATCCTACTGCCGGGAGATGCATGACGCGTACGGCCTCGAGACGGTGGCGGAGGCCGGCCCCGAGGCCGTCTGCCGGCAGGCGGACGTGCTCGTCACGGCAACGCCCTCGACGACGCCGCTGGTTCGCGCGGAGTGGCTCCATCCCGGCCTGCACATCACGGCGGTCGGGTCCGACACGCCCGGCAAGCAGGAACTCGAGGCCGCCTGCCTCGGCCGCGCCGACCTGGTCGTCGTGGACCGGCTCTCGCAGTGCGCGCGGTTCGGCGAGCTCTCGCACGCCCTGGCAGCCGGGATCATGCGGGAGACCGACGTGTGGGCCGAGCTCGGAGAGGTCGTCGCCGGCCTCCGGCCGGGGCGCACCGGCGAGGCGCAGATCACGATCTGCGATCTCACCGGCGTCGGGTTCCAGGACACGGCGATCGCGGCCTTCGCCTGGGCGCGGGGAGGCGTCCCTTGAGACGGCTCGTGAGGCGTCCCCTGCCTTGTAACCTGTCACCGCGTCATGCTGTGTCTCTCGAGCGACGTCCGCTGGGGCGGACGGAGGCTCAGCCGGTTGGCGATGGTGTTGACCGCCGGGTTCATTGCGCGTCTCCGTGCTTCTTGGGAGCGGCGAGCGCCTTCACTTCGCGCCGCATCTGCGCCCGGAGTTCGGCCTCGCTGGGAAGATGCAGCTTGTAGCGACTGGCGAATATCTTCCGTTGCTGATCCGGCCCGAGGGTGTACCGCACCACCGCGTCGTTCTTGTCCGCGCAGAGGATCAACCCAAGCGATCGATGTAGAAGTGGTCGCCGTCCAGCGTGAGCCGTTCTTGTCTGGCCACGAAGGCAAAGCCTCTTCCCAGTTCCAGCAGGAAGGTCTGCAGGTTGTCGATCAGCGCCTGCTCAAGGTCGGTCTCCACGAGCTTGGGTGATTCCGGCAGCCCCAGAAACTCGATGACCACAGGATCTTTGAAGACGTCGGCGGGGCGCTGAACCTCGTGTCCTTTGATCGCGAGGCGCAGCAGGCCCTTCTTGTCGCGGCTCAGCGCGAGCCGTTCGTAGAGCGAGCTGTTGATCTGGCGCTCCAGTTCCCGCTCGGCCCAGTTGTTCCTGATGCCCTCGATCTCGTAGAAGGAACGGGCTTCCGGTGTTTCGACACGCAGCAGTGTTCGGAGGACGGGGAGAGGCGGGCAGGGCCGGGCCGCAACCACAAATTTCGACCGAGCCGGCGCGACACAGGCGCAGGGCCGGTCGGGGCGCACCGGCGAAGCGCAGATCGCGATCTGCGATCTCACCGGCGTCGGGTCTCAGGACACGGCGATCGCGGCCTTCGCCTGGGCGCGCGCCATGCCTGGCGCACACGAGAAAACGGCCTCGCTGTGTAGGCGAGGCCGGCGTGCGAGAGAGAGGTATGATGATGGTACCGGTACGGGGATTCGAACCCCGGTCCCGTGGCTGAGAATCGCAAGAAGTAGTTCGGGCGGTGTTGGATCTTGCGGGTCTTGTTGGGCTTCTCGCTGATCACCCTCGGGCGCCTTGGGGTGCCGGAGGGTGTTCTTGTGTACAGAGTTTCAAGATTCTTTCAAGTGCCCTCCGCCTGCCGAATCGACTTCTCGCGTCGCGCGTGCGCCGAGATTTGTTTGATCGGCAGGTCAACCTCGATGAGTCTCTTTGGGGATCGGCTTATGCGGCCGTCCCGTTGAAGCGCGTCTCGAAGTCACCGACCACGCGGAGGAGTTCGTCAAACGTCGGCGCTTCGCCGAAGATCATCTCGGCCTGCATGGTGCGGTAGTCCTGTCGCCACTCGCGCACCTGATCATCTGGAGGAACTAGGCGCAGCCGGCCCCGGCTCAGCGTCGAGTAGTCCATCCAGGACCACCGGAAGAAGACCTGCCGATGGGCGGCAACGCGCTCGAACAAGCCCACATCTTCGATGGCCTGCTCGCCGATGCCCTTGCGGATCAACGACCAGAGATCGTAGTAGTGACGCGCAAGCCGCGGTTTACGCGCCCTGCCGGCCGGCCGGTAGGTCTCCTCGTGGAGAAGCATCGCCTTCTCCCAGAATGTTCGTCGAGCAGCTACCGCCCGGATGGGAAACGAACTGGGACCGAGGATGTCGGGAAACACCTCAGCGAGGTACGGCTGAATGTCCGGCGTCTCGATCGGTTCCGCATCCGACCGCGCACCCAGTTCGATCTTCACGACCGGCCGCACGTAGGCGGCCCTAGCCACCGACGATGGGTAACTGAAGAGGAGCGACTGCTGGTCAATGTCCGTTTCATCCGCTTCGAGCTTCCATCCTGTCTCGTTGCCAAGCGACGCACTGAACTGGGACGCCAGCGCCGGCAGCAGCGAGTTCCGAATGCGGTCCTGGCAGGCAGCCTTCAGCCCCTCCAGGCGCCGCTCCTTCATCTTCCGGCTGGCGCCACGTTCGGGGCTCTCTGCTCCGCCGAACCCGAGAAACGTTCGGTCGATGACGATGTCGATGTCCTCCGAGAATCGTTCGATCAGCTTCCAGGCCTTCGACAGCGATGTGCCGCCCTTGAAGACCAGATGCTGGCCCCACTCGCGCTCCCGGAACAGTTCGCGGAGCGTCCAGCACACCCAGAAGTCTTTCTCAATGCTGGCCGCCGGGAGCCCGATGCGAGCCTGCGCCTCGTCGCACAGCCGGACGCGTGCGTCGGCGGTGAGCGTGATGAATGGTTCCATTACGATGCCTCGGGAACAGCAACCTGCCGCATGAAGTTGGCAATCCAGACCGGGGCGAAGCGGATGTCCTTCAGAAGCTGACGCCTGTCGGCGTCCGAGAGCCTGCTGCGAAGGGTGGCGACAATCCGGTCATCCACATGACGCTGGCCGAGATAGCGGAGCGCCTGGATGACAAGCCCGCTGATTCGGCCGGCCGTCGCCATGTTCCGCGGCGTCGTCCTCCTGATGCTGATCTGGAGCTTGCCGATCCGGACGCGGCGTGCCGCACCGTCAGTGAGAAACAGCACCTTCATGGGAACCTGATCCGACAGCCCCAGCCGGTTGGCGGCGTAGGCGCCGGAAGGTTGCAGCCGCACGGCGTCGCGGCCACGCAGCGCCTGCGCGACCATTTCCACCGAGGGCATGAGGAGGCCCAATTGCGGGTCGCGTTTGGGAAGATCGTAGAGGCCCCTGGTCAGCTTTCGGATTCTGCCGGCTCTGGCGTGACGGGAAAGCGCGGCATCCACGGTGTTGCGGCTTCCGAGGTCGAGGAAGTCGCCGGCGGTGAAGACACGATCACCCCGGCTGGCGGTGAACCGCCGAAGTATTTGACTATCAATGGAATGAGCGTGGTGTCCCATGTGCGTTTCGTCAGAAAAATATACTCCTATTTCTGACAAAAACAAGTCCCGATTCCCAGTCCGCGCAATACGCGAAGACCACCCGCAACGGGGCACTCACGGACAACGCAGTCCACGGCGAGTACGCCGCCAGGTCATCCTCCCGGCCATTCTCGAGTTCGACGACAGCCACGGGGAATGGCCACCGCCTCGGACGCCCCCGGTCCGCCACCGCTATCTTCCTCCCCAGAGTTGCCGGAGCTCGCGATGTCGTTCGGGAAGCGCGAGAAGGCGGACACTGCAGCGGCGTTGGGCGGCCCGCGGTGACCGCTTCACTTCCTGTCCTTGCTCCGTTCTGGCGATACTTTCGTGAACATCGATGAGGCATATGGCATCCACGTCTTACCGTCGACGGTCAGTTCCTGCTTCTTGCTGAAACTCAAGCCGTCCGGTGCGACGGTCTCGACACCCCTGACTTTGTAGGTCTTGCCGCCGACCGCGAACCTGCCCTGGAACGTCGTCACCTTCCCCTGCACCACAAACGACCCTTGTTCCACGTAGCCATCGTTCCCCACAAGGATGTAGCTGTCGCTTCGTGAAGCCGGCCCGGACTCTCCAGTTTCTTTCCAGAATGGCGAGGCGGAGAACGGCTCAGAGGACTCACAAACCGGGGCTGCCGCCGATCTGCCGACAGGCGACGATGGTCAACAGACCGCCAAGAGGGTGGAAACGGGCAGCAAGAAGGCCTCGTGACGCCCACGAGGCCTGCAATCAAGGGAGATGTATGATTGATGGTACCGGTACGGGGATTCGAACCCCGGTCCCGTGGCTGAGAACCACGTGTCCTAACCCCTAGACGATACCGGCACTCGCCGATTAGGAACTTTCTATTTTACCGGCATTCTCAAACAACGGTCAAGCCCACGACAGGTATGTCTCTCCGAACGATTCTCGTCCTTCTGTGCGCCGCGCTCCTCATCGGGGGCGGCCTGACCTATCACCTGGCCGGACAGGAACCAGGGCCCCTGGTGACGATCCACAAGCCGGCTGCGGTGGGCCGGGGGCCGCTGACCTTCGAGCTCTCGGTTGATTCGCTCGGCACGCGCCTGACGCGCATCGAGGCCGCGCTCGACCAGCAGGGCCGCACATTCCCCGTGTTCTCGCTCGCGTCGCCCGGGAACGCTCGGTTCCTCCAGGAGACGCCTGACCGCATCCGGATCACGCACACGCTGGCGGGCGGCGCGCTGAACGGCCTGAAGGACGGCCCGGCGCGCCTGACCGTGACGGCCACGCGGCAGGTGCTGCGCGGGCTCCGCCTCGCCGACACCGTGACGACCCGGGACGTGATCGTGCGGGTCACGCTACCGACCATCGCCGTCGTCTCGACGCACCACTACATCAAGCTCGGCGGCGCCGAGTTGGTCGTGTACCGCGTCTCTCCGCAGGATGCGACCTCGGGCGTGCGGGTCGGCGATCGCTACTACCCGGGGTTCCCGGCCGCCGGCGTCAACGGCGCCCGCAAGGACGTCGACCCCGCCCTTCGCGTCGCGTTCTTCGGCCTGATGTACGACCAGGATCTGCACACGCCGATCCGCGCCGTGGCTCGAGACGTCGCGGGCAACGAGGCGTCGGCCGGGTTCGACCACAAGACGCTGGCCGCATCCTTCGGTCGCCGCAAGGTGCCGGTCGACGATGCTTTTCTTGCGCGGGTCGTGCCCGCCATCCTGCAGAGCACGCCCGACCTGACACTTGCGGCCTCGACCCCGGCCGAGCGGCTCGCGGCGTTCCTGGCCATCAATGGCGAATTGCGCCGCCGGAACGAGCAGACCATTATCGACACGGCGAAGGACTCGTCGCCCGAGATGCTCTGGAACGGCACCTTCCTGCGCATGGGCGGCGCCTCGTCGGAAGCGGTGTTTGCCGATCATCGCACCTACGTGCACAACGGGCGGGAGATCGACGCGCAGGTGCATCTCGGCGTCGATCTCGCGTCAGTGCGCGGCGCGGCCATCAAGGCCGCCAACACCGGGCGGGTGATCTTCGCGGGCGTCCTCGGCATCTACGGCAACTGCGTGATGCTCGATCACGGCGTCGGCGTGCAGTCGCTGTACGCGCACCTCTCGGCGACGGATGTCGAAGTCGGCGACCGCGTGGAGCGGGGCGAGACCATCGGGCACAGCGGGATGACCGGGCTCGCCGGCGGGGACCACCTGCACTTCAGCATGCTGCTCGGCGGGCACCCGGTGAACCCGATCGAGTGGTGGGATCCGCACTGGATGGCCGATCGGATCACGCGGAAGTTCACCGAGGCCGGCCTGCTCGACGCTTCAGCGGCCCCGCCCCCTGCCGAGTCTCCGGCCGCCAAGGCGCCTCCGAAGAAGAAGGCGCCGGCACGCGCGCCCAAGCCCGCGCCGGGCGCCCGCAAGCGGTAAGGGCCTGTTGTGACCTTCATTCACTGACAGCGCCTAACGCAGTATCATCGTTCCGGAAGGAGCGGCGAGGGTGGGCGAGCAATCGGTGTCTTCCGAGCCCGGGCGCGCCGGCGATTACGTCGCGCTGGCCAAGCCGCGCCTGAACATGCTGGTCGTCGCCACGACGCTGGCGGGGTACTACATGGCCGCGCCCGCGGGCCGCGGGTGGCTGCTGCTCTTCCATACGCTGGTCGGGACGGCGCTGGTGGCGAGCGGCGCGTCGGCCTTCAACCAGTTGCTCGAGATCGAGTCGGACGGCATGATGCGGCGCACGCGCGCGCGGCCGCTGCCCAGCGGGCGGATCCGGCCAGGCCACGCGAAGGTGTTCGGCTTCGCGCTCTCGATCATCGGCCTCGTCCAGTTGGCGTGGGGCGTCAATCTGCTGACCGCCGGCGTGGCGCTGGCCACGCTGCTCACCTACACCGTGTTCTACACGCCGCTCAAGAAGCGGACGTCGCTGGCGACCGTCGTGGGCGGCATTCCGGGCGCGCTGCCGCCGATGATCGGATGGGCGGCGGTGCGCAACAACCTGTCGATCGAGGCGTGGATCCTGTTCGGCATCGTGTTCCTGTGGCAGATGCCGCACTTTCTCGCGATCGCATGGATGTACCGCGAGGACTACAAGCGCGCGGGCTTCCCGCTGCTGCCCATCGTCGAGCCTGACGGCGGATCGACGGGCCGGCAGGCGCTGATCTACGCGGCCGCGCTCCTGCCCCTCAGCCTGGCGCCGACGGCCGCGTCGATGGCCGGCCTCGTGTACCTGGTGGGCGCGGCGAGCCTGGGTATGGCGTTTGTCGCACTAGCGGCGCGGTTCGCGTGGCTGCGCACGACGCCGTCGGCGCGCCGGTTGTTCTTCGGATCGATCATCTACCTGCCCCTGCTGTGGATACTCATGGTCTTCAACCGGGTCGCGCCGTGAACGTGTCCGATCTCCCCGCGCTGAACGCCACGCTGAACGGCGTCGCCGGGTGTTTCCTTGTCGTCGGATACGTCTGCATCCGCCGCGGTCTCCGGGGCGCGCACCGCGCATCGATGATCGCGGCGTTTGCCGCCTCGGCGCTGTTCCTCGTGTCCTACGTCGTGTACCACGCGAATGCGGGCTCGAAGCCTTTTCCTGGAACCGGCATCGCACGGACGATCTACGTCGCCATCCTGGTGACGCACATCGTCTTGGCGGCCGTCATCCTGCCGATGGCGATCGTCACGCTCGCGCGGGCCCTGCGCGGGCGCTTCGATCGCCACGTTCGCATCGCCCGCTGGACGCTTCCGCTGTGGCTCTACGTGTCGGTGACCGGCGTCGCGATTTACTGGATGCTGTACCGGATGAGCTGGTAGGGTGGAGCAGGGATTCGGGGCTCTTCAGTCGTGGGGTCCGGCTTTAGCCGGACCCGTGATGGTGCTGGCTGAAGCCAGCACCCACGACGGCACGTAGGCGGAAGTCAGTCGTGGGGTCCGGCTTCAGCCGGACCCTCATGATTCGGGGTCGTTATGAGTTCGCGCGGTTCATTGGCTGTCACTTCGTTGCTGCTCATCGCCACGGCCGCGGCCTTCGCTCAGGCGCCGCCCCGCCCCGCGCCCGACGTGTCGAAGCTCACGATCTCGTCGCCCCGGACGATCCGCGACCTCGAGGCCAAAGACGTGCGCGGGATTCCGACGCGCCTGGCGTGGTCGCCCGACGAGGCGTGGATCTACGTGCGGGTCAGTACGTTCGACCGGTGGTCCAACGAAACGGTGCGGCACGTGCTGATCGAGACGCAGGGCACGCGGGTCCAGCCGCTGACCGATGAACCGGGCTGGCTGCCGCGCTACTGGAATCTGAAGTCGGCGTTGACCTCGCCCGTCGTCCCGACGTGGCGGATCAAAATCGATACGCACGAAGAGCAGGTGCGCACGACCAACGTGCCACGCGAGGGCAACATCGGCCAGCACGGAGACCCCGCGGCAGGCCTGGACGAAACCGTCATCAAAGCCGCCCAGTCGAGTCAGAAGACCCTGTTCGAGGCCTTGCGGCTGAACGGCCGCGTCATCGGGTCGGCCGTCAACGGGCACGTGCCGCCCGGGCGCACGTATGCATGGGCGCCCGAGCCGATGGCCCTGGTGGCCTTCGTGACCGAGAACGGCCGCCTGGCCGTGATGAACGCCAAGGGGCATGTGCGGGAGGTTAAGGGCGCGAAGAAGCCGCTCCTGCCCGCCTGGAGCCAGAACGGCGAGCAACTCGCCTACGTCCAGCAGACCGCCTCCGGCGTCTGGACCATCAAAGCCGTCACCATCCGCTGACCGCCGCCTCCAACGCAAGCGATCGTGGGCTCCGGCTTCAGCCGGAGCCTCTGTGGAGCTGGCTCAAGCCAGCTCCCACATCTGTCAGGTCATCGCGACCAGGCGGACTCCAGGGCGTACACGACAAATCCCGGAGGCGCCAGCGGGGCGCATCCGGGGTTTGGTCGATGGCGAAGCTACGAAGCTCCGAGGCTACGAAGCTGAAAGACTGCGAGGCCGGAGAGGACGCGCCGCCCGATGCGGCGCGTCCTTCAGGTAGAGCTAGAAGCCCAGGCGCAGGCCGATGCGGGCGATGCGCGGGTTCATGATCTCCAGCGTCTTGTTGAACCCGGTGGCGCCCGTCAGGCGGTAGTCGTACTGATTCCCGAGGACGGTGGCCGAGTTGAACAGGTTGAAGACGTCGAAGTCGAAGTTCCACGTCGTCCGCTTCAACTTGAACTGCTTGCCGACGCGCATGTCGAACGTCATCACCATCGGCAGCCGGTTGTTGTTGAGGTCGGGGTTGAGCAGCACGGTCTTGGTGCCCGACAGCGCGTCGGACGAGCCGGGGACGCGGCTGCGGTTCCAGGGCTGACCGAAGCCCTGGCGCATGGTCATGTTGAAGCCGAGGTCGATCCCCCACGGCGCCTGGTAGAGGCCGTTGCCGATGAACTGGTACTTCGGCAGCAGCTGGTAGATGCCGCTCTTGCCCGAGCCGCCCGACGCGACGACGACGATGCCGCCGTCGACGTACGGGCTGGTCCGGCCCGGCGTCGGATCCTGAATCGACGTCGCCCGGTTGTCGAAGTACTCCGTGTGGCTGTTGGTCGAGAACCCGAAGCGGGCCATCCACTTGTCGGAAAGCCGCTTGGTCGCGGTGGCCTCAATCCCCCAGAACTGCTGGTGGTAGCCGTCGCGGCCGACATACTCCGTGCCCAGCGTGTCGAGCGTCGAGGCCGGGACCTTGGTCGCGTCGACCGCGTAGTACGGCGCGGTGTAGCTTGACCCGTCCGGCAGCCCGGTCGCCGTGAACGTGCCGGCCTGTTTGTATATCGGCGAGCGGACGCCGATCATCGGCCGCCAGTTGAAGTTCACCATCTGGCGGTAGGTGAACGACGCGCTGACACCGAAGTTCTTGAACAGCTCGTGGTCGAAGCCGACGATCAGTTCGTGCGTCCTCGGCACGTGGTAGTCGCCGATCTTGTTGAAGACCGTGTTCTTCGGGTTCGTGATGTCGAACCCGGTCCACCAACCGACGTTGTCCACCGTCTGGTCGAACTCGCCCACGTCGGCGACCTTGTTGCCGTTCTTGTCCACGCCGTAGAAGTAGACGTAGCGGTAGCTCACCGGGTCGACCACCGACGAGGCGCCGTTGCCCAGCTGCGATGCGAACATCGCGTAGCTGGCCCGCACCTGCGTCTTGCGGCTCTCGCTGAGCGCGTAGGTCATGCTCGCGCGCGGCGAGAACGCGCTCCACGTGATCAGGCCCGGCTTGTCGCCCGTCGACAGCGGCGGCAGGTACGACACCCCGGGCAGACCAATCGAGGAATGCGCTGTGATGCCGTCCGTCTGATGGTCGTACCGGACGCCGTAGTTCAGCGTCATCCGATTCATGGTCCACGAGTCGCCGAACCAGAACGACTGATAGCCGGCCTTCGCAGCCCATGTGTTCTCCGGGTAGGCACCGGCGATGATGTTCGGGTAGCCATCCCAGAGCGTGTAGAAGCCGTTGCCGGCAATCTGAGAAATCGAGGTCACCGTGGTCTGGCGCCACTGGTACCCGAACTTCATCTCGTGCTTCCCGCGGAAGTAGCTGCCTTCCATCATCGCCACGGTGTTCGGCCGCACGGTGGTGTAGTAGAACGCCGAGCCGTGCCACACGCCGGAGTCGTCGACGTAGACGTTGGCCTTCATGCCGCCGCGCGGATCCAGCGTGAACTGGTTGTGCATGTAGGCGACGCGTCCCGTGAGGAACAGGTTGTTCCCGACGACGTAGTTCACTTCGCCCTTGTAGAACGGCGTGGGACCGGTCTGGTTGTAGGTGGTCTCATCCGGCCGTGTCGCGCTGGCGCCGCGCCCCCACTTGTTCTTGTCGGCGAAGTAGTACGTGAAATTCGTTCGCATGTTCTGCGTGGCCTGGTACTGGAACTTCATCGCGTAGTTCTTCAGCACCGTGCGGTCGAGGACGTCGGTGAGCGTGCGGATGCGAACGTCCGTCTTGCCTATCGAACCCCAGCCCCAGAACTTGCCCTTGACGATCGGCCCGCCCAGATCGAACCCGTAGTCCGAGTACTGATCGGTGCGATTGCCCTTCCCGCTCTTGCCGCCGATGCTCGCCGCCAGATCCTTCGGCATGTTGTTGCTCTGCATCGACTGGTCTTCGAAGTAGATGCGAGCCGATCCGCGCGGTGTGTCCGTGCCGGAGCGCAGAATGAAGTTCAGCGCCACGCCGCCGGTGGTGGCCGTGAGGTCCGAACCACCCGTCGACACGTTCATCTCCTGGAAGCTGTCGAAGTCGTAGTACATGGGCGTCGCGCCGGTCGCCGACATGTCGGTGATCGGAATGCCGTCCATGTTCCACGTCGCGTCAGCGCTCGACGCGCCCTTCGCCTGGTAGCCCGACTGCTGCCCGGACTCGGACCCGCCGACGTTCACGCGGTCGACAATGATGCCCGGGACCGTCTGCATGACGACCCACGGGTCGCGCGCCGACGGGATCCTCTGGAGTTCCTCCAGCGTGACGGTGGTCGACGTGCCGGTCCTCCTGGCGTCGATGACCGGCGTCGCCGCCGTCACCTCAACCTGCTGCTGCACGCCGCCGACGGCCAGCGTGGCCTTCAGCTGGACGTTGCCGCCAGCGACGACGGGAACGTTCTTGTTCAGGTACTCACCAAAGCCCTGTAGCGTGGCCTTGACGGTGTACACGCCGGGCGGCAGGTTCAGGAAGCGGGCGGCGCCGTCGCCGCCCGTCGTGAACGTTGCCGCCTGCGGACCGGTAAGCTCAACCAGCGCGCCTGGCAGAACCGCCCCGGTGGAGTCGACGACCGTCATCTCGATACGGCCCGTGGAAACCTGGGCCGCCGCCGGCATCGCCATGGCACACGCCATGAGCACCAGCAGCACTACCGACTTCCATCCTCGCATGTGGCCTTCCTCCTCCTGGATGAGATCCGCGAAACGCAAACCCCCGGAAATGCGAGTGCCCCCGACGCACACCATTCCCTGTTCGGACGCGATTCCCCGCTGCATGGTAGGCAAACTCCGTGTCAGATCCAAGATCTTTCTTTTGTTGGGGTTTTCGCACGTGTGCAAGCGTACGACTCCCTACGACCATAGTCGGGCTGGATCTGGAATCCAATAAATTGAATTCGCGGCGTGCATCAACGGTACTTGAGGTACTTCGCCCGGAGCAGCCGCCACTGAGATTCTGCTCTCACCCACGCGACGGCAATGGTCGCCGGGTCGTCGCCTCCCCGGACGCGCCGGACGGTGTCGCCGCCGAACAGACGGCCGACCTTGTCGACCTCGAACCTGTCCGGGAACAGCTTGTAGAGCGCCGTGGCGACCTCGAGGCCCACCCTGACGGGCCGCATCCGATCGCGGTCGGTCACGATGATGAACACGCCCTGGCAGAGCTCGTTCGCGAACCTGCTGGAAGCCGGCGTGAACGCGACGGGATAGAACCGCACACCCGGCAGGTTCCGCCGGTTCAGCTCGGCGGCCAGGCGAGGTCCGTCGATCCACGGTGCTCCGAACTGCTCGAACGGCGAGTCGGTGCCGCGCCCGACCGACAGGTTGGACCCTTCAATGGCCCCGATGCCCGGGTACAGGCTCGCCGCCACCATGTTGCGCATATTCGGCGACGGGTTCACCCAGGGCAGCCCGGTCAGGTCGAACCACGCGTCGCGGTTCCAGTTCTTCATCTCCACGACGGTCAGGTCCGCGCCGATCCTGTTCTCGGCGTTGAAGAGCCGCGCCAGTTCGCCCAGCGTCATGCCGTGCCGGATCGGCATCGGCATGTAGGCGGTGAACCCCAGCTCGGTTTTGTCGAGCGTGGGTCCCTCGATCTGGACGCCGCCGATCGGGTTCGGACGATCCAGCACGACGACGCCGATCTTCCGCGTCGCCGCCTCCTCCATCACGTACGCCATCGTCGTCGTATAGGTGTAGAAGCGCGCGCCGATGTCCTGCAGGTCAATCACCATCGTGTCGATGCCTTGCAGCATCTCGTCGGTGGGCCGCATGGTCTTGCCGTAGAGCGAGTGGATCGGGAGGCCTGTCTTCTCGTCCTTCGCTGATTCGACTTTCTCGTCGAGGATGCCGCGGATGCCGTGCTCGGGGCTGAAGAGCGCGACCAGCGTGAAGTCCTTCGAGGCGGCCAGCAGATCGATGGTGGCCTCACCCGTGCGCGCGCGGCCCGTATGATTGGTGACCAGGCCGACGCGCTTCCCCTTGAGAATCCTGAAACCGTCCGCGCGCAGCACGTCGATGCCGTTCAGGGTGCGGCCGTCCGCCTCGTCGCCGCGGCGCGGGGCACTCGTGCCCGCCGCGCCGAAGTCGGTGCCGTTCCAGCGCGCCGCCCGCAGCGTGGCCTCGTCGGGCAGAGTGCGCAACGCGGAGGCGACGATGGTCGCGACGCGGGCGCGCAGGGGCGTGGCGTCGCCCTTTCCATCCGGATGCACGCGGTTGGTCAGCAGGATCACGTAGGTCTTCGTCAGCGGATCCATCCACACGGATGTGCCCGTGAAGCCGGTGTGCCCGAACGACCCGACCGGGAGCAGTTCGCCGCGGTTCGAGGAGTAGCTGGTGTCGATGTCCCACCCGAGGCCTCGAACACTCGCCATGCCCGCCGGCGAGGCCGGCGTGGTCATCTTCAATACGGTGAGCGGCGACAGAATCCGGACGCCGCCAAGCGCGCCGCCGCCGAGCATCATCCGGCAGAACCGTGACAGGTTGGCGGCCGTGCTGAACAGGCCCGCGTGGCCGGCCACGCCGCCCATGCGGCGCGCGGTCGGATCGTGGACGGTTCCGCGCAACATCGACTGGCTCGGCGCGTCGCACGGCCACCCCAGTGGCGTGCAGGCTTCGGTGGGGGCAATTCGTGCCCGGAGCGTCGCGGGCGGGTTGAACATCGACTCGGTCATGCCGAGCGGCGCGAACACGCGCTCGTGCACGAACCGGTCGAACGCCGTGCCGCTGACCCGCGCGACGATGTCGGCGAGCAGGAAGAAATTGATGTCGCTGTAGACGAACCGCTCGCCCGGGGCTGAGGTCGGCACCTCCTCGCACGCGCGCCGGATCGCCTCGTCCCAGGACTTCCAGGAGTCGTCGCTGAGATCGAGATCCGGGCGCAGGCCCGACACGTGCGTGAGCAGGTGGCGGACGGTGATCTCGCCCTTGCCGTAGCGGCCGAAATCAGGGATGAACGTCGCCACGCGGTCGTTCAGGCGCACGCGGCCCTCTTCAACCAGGATCATCACGCTCGTGGTGGTCGCCACCACCTTCGTGACCGAGGCCATGTCGAAAATCGTGTCGAGCGTCATCGGCTCGACCGCCGGCGTGACCGCGCGGTTGCCGTAGGCCTTCTGGTAGAGCACATCCGGCCCGCGGCCGACGAGCAGGACGGCGCCCGGGATCTGCTTGTCGGCGATGGCCGTCGCGATGACACCGTCGACGGCGGCGAGGCGCGCACTGTCGGCGACGGCCGGGGCTGCGACTCTGGCCGCGACCCCGGCGGCGGGGTTGGCGGGGGTCTGGGCGAACACGGCGGCGCCGACGGCGGCGACGAGGATGACTGCGAGAATGGAGACTCGGCGCACGGCTGCCTCCCGGGTGGATGCTGTGGGTGGTCCGATTACATACATGTAGCCAGCCACCGCGGACACGGCCTAAGCTAGCATAGACCCCGAGAGGAGTTCGAGTGACCAAGACCCCCCGCTTCGTTCTGGCGTGTGTCATCGCGGTGTGCCTGTCGGCCGGCGTGGCCGACACTGCTTTCGCGCAGCAGACCGGCCGGCTGGCCGGTTCGGTGAAAGACATGGGTGGCCGCGCCATCAAGGGCGCGACGATCACCGCGCGCAACCCGACCGCCTCGCCGGGCGAGTTCACCGTCACCTCGGATCAGCGAGGGATCTGGGCGATGCTGGGCCTGGCAACCGGCGCGTGGGAAGTCGTGGCCGGCGCGCCAGGGTTCGAGAACTCGACCATCGCGGTCCGCGTGTCGGTCCTGCGGACCAACCCCGAGGTGCAGTTCGTCCTCGTGGGCATGCGCCTGCGCGGAGCCCTCGAGGGCATCGACACGGCGGCGCTCCAGAACGACCTGAGCGATGCCGAGAAGCTGATGGCCGCCGGACAGTACGACGAGGCGTTGACCACATACCGCGCGCTCCTGGCGAAGTTGCCGTCTCTGACGACCCTGAATCTCTCGATCGGGCGGGCGCTGCGGATGAAGAAGGACTACGCCGGCGCGCTGGCGGCCTACGGCGACCTGCTGAAGGCCGATCCGGGCAGCCAGAAGGCGCTGCTCGAGACGGCCCGCACCCACCAGGAGAGCGGGGATCGCGCGGCGGCGATCGAGGCGCTCGACAGGCTGATCGCGCAAAGCGGCACGACCGACGAGGCGCGGGACGCCCGCGCGCTGCTCGCCGAGTTGAAGAAGATGTCATGAAGGCTCGCACGCTCATCCTCGCAGCGGCCGTCGTCGCGGTGGCCGCCGCCGGCTGGACGGGTTGGCGCCTGGCGCACTCGTCCTCGGTCGTCAGCGGCCCGATCATCGTCATCTCCGTCGATACCTTGCGCGCCGATCGGCTGCCAATCTACGGCTACCGGAAGGTGACCACGCCGGCGATCGATGGGCTGGCCGCCGATGGCATCGTCTTCGATCACGCCTGGTCCCATGCGCCGCAGACGCTGCCGTCGCACGCGTCGATCTTCACGGGGAGGCTGCCCTTCGAGCACGGCGTGCGCGACAACCTCGGGTTCACGCTGAAGGCCGGGGAGGCCACGCTGGCGGACATGCTGAAGGCCCGCGGATTCGCGACGGGTGGGTTCGTGTCCGCCTACGTCATGCGGCACGACACCGGCATCGGCCGCGGGTTCGATACCTACGACGATCGCCTGCCGACCTCGTCGCCGGAGGTGGCCATCGGCGAAGTGCAGCGCCCCGGGGCCGACACCCTGGCCGGCGCCCGCGCGTGGCTCGCGGCGCAGGCGTCGCCGCGGTTCTTCCTGTTTCTGCACCTCTACGAACCGCACACGCCGTACACGCCGCCTGCCCGGTTCGCGCAGTTCGATTCCTACGACGGCGAGATCGCGTACTCGGACGAACTCATCGGCCAACTGGTGGCGGATCTCAAGTCCCGCGGCCTCTACGACGAGGCGCTCATCGTGTTCCTGTCGGATCACGGCGAGGGCCTGGGCGACCACGGCGAGGCGGAGCACGGGCTCTTTCTCTACCAGGAGACCATGCGGGTTCCGCTGGTGGTGAAGCTGCCGCGCCAGGCCAGCGCCGGCACGCGCGTGGCCGCGCCCGTGCAGCACATCGACCTGGTGCCGACCATCCTGGCCCTCGCGCAGGCGCCGAAGCCCGGCGGCCTGCGGGGCCGGTCCCTCGTGCCGGCGTTTTCGGGCGGCCCGATCCCCGAGCAGGGGATCTATGCCGAGGCGCTCTACCCCCGGTTCCACTTCAAGTGGAGCGAGCTGTTCTCGCTCACCGACGCCCGCTACCGCTACATCCGCGCGCCGCGCGACGAGCTCTACGACATCCAGGAGGACCGGGCCGAGCGGACCAACGTGGCCGAGGCGCGGGGTTCCACGCGCGTCGCCATGCGGCAGGCGCTCGACAGCCTGATGGCCGGCACGACGCTCGACGAGCCGACCTCGGTTACGGCGGAGGATCGCGAACGGCTCAAGGCGCTCGGCTACATCGGCATGCAGGCGACCGCGGGCACGGCGCCGGGCGCCGAGACGCTGCCGGATCCGAAGGACATGGTGCACGTCCTCGAACAGTACCGGTCGGCGCTCAATCTGATGCGGGACGGCAGGACGGGCGAGTCGCTCGCGCTGTTCGAGCGGATCGGCGCCGAGAATCCCGGGATGGCCGACGTGTGGAGCGAAATCGGCGGCATCCTGATCCGGCTCGGCCGCACGGATGAGGCCATTGCGGCGTACCGGCGGCTGGTCGAGATGGCGCCGCACGATCCGTCGGCGCTGGTCACCGTGGCGCAGTTGCTCGTGCAGGCCGGCAAACTCGACGAGGCGCAGGCACAGGCCAACGCCGCCGTCGCGATGCTGGCCAACGCCGAGGGCCGCTGGAAAGCCGCGGCGCACCGAGTGCTGGTGCGCGTGGCGCTCGAACGCAAGGACGCGACGGCGGCCCGCGCCGAAGCAGCAAAGGCGAACGAGGCCGATCCGTCGATGCCGCTGCCGGACTTCGTCGAAGGGCGCATCCGCTACGACGCGGGCCAGTTCCAGGAGGCGCTGCCCTTCTTCGAGAAGGCGGTGCAGGCCGCCTCGGCGCGCACGTTCCCGGTGCCGGACCTCCACTACTATCTCGGGGACACGCTCGCGCGGCTCGAGCGCTACGATGCCGCCGAGCGGGAACTCTCGCTCGAGATCAGGATGTTCCCGTCGAGCCTGCGCGCGCGCTCCGCCCGCGCGATGCTCTACCGCGCGCAGGGCCGCATCGCGCAGTCCGATCAGGAGATCGAGGATCTGGTGCGCACGTCGCCGGGGCCCGAGGGCTACACGCTGGCGGCGCGGCTGTTCAAGATGTT
>Ga0315287_10002269_pt1 | contig 18085 bp, 15 predicted proteins | sample YL17G11_0_MG_FD_205037 | JGI IMG/M metagenome (GOLD analysis project Ga0315287, IMG submission 205037) | Sediment microbial communities from Yellowstone Lake, YNP, Wyoming, USA - YL17G11_0 | ecosystem: Environmental > Aquatic > Freshwater > Lake > Sediment | place: USA: Wyoming | collected...
AAAAAGTAAAATTCCAAATGCTGGTCATGGGCTATCCGCTTTCCGATTACCCGGAGCGCGCGCAGGGCATGGGACTGGCCGGACTGATAAAATTCACGGGCCGCACGGATTACACCCGGGCGCAAAAATGGCTCGCGCTCGGAGATGTCGCGGTTGCGCCCAAGATAGCGAGGAGCGAGTCGAACGGAAAAATCCTCAACTACCTGGCCATGGGGATTCCCGTGGTCTGCTTCGACAAGCCGGTGAACCGCGAACTGGCCGGGGACTGCGCTGAGTACGCGGCCTTTGACCCGGGCAGCGATAAAATAAATTCCGATGCGCTCGCGCTTTGTCTGGAAAAACTGCTCAATGACCCGGGCCGGAGAAAAGAGCTGTCCACAAGCAGCCGGGAGCGCGCGCTGGGACAATTCAGTTGGGAGGCCGTCGCGGGCCGGATTTTAAAGTGCTATCAGGAGCTGTCCTCATGCCCGAAGTGAGCGTGGTGATCCTCAACTACAAGGCCGCGGAGCTTACCATCGCCGCAATAGAGTCCGTGCTCGGCCAGAAGGGCGTGGCGGCTGAAGTGATCGTTGTGGACAACGGCTCGGCTGATGGTTCCGTGGAAAAACTGAAAAGCCGCTTCGGGGACAAGATCAAACTGATTGAAAACGACAGCAACCTGGGCTTCTCGCCGGCCAACAACCAGGCCTTCAAGGCCGCGTCCGGGAATTGGGTCGCGCTTATGAACAACGATGCCGTGGCTGATCCCTGTTGGCTTGAGTTCCTGCTTCAAAAAACCACGACCGCCAAAAAAGTCGGGGTGGCGGTCCCGAAAATACTGAATTATTTCGACCGCGAAAAACTCGACGGCGTCGGCGTGGGCTTCTGGCTGGACGGGATCAGCCGGGCCAGGCGCCGGGGCGAGATGGACAGCGCCCGGCTCATTCGGGAAACCCCGCGCATTGCCAGCGGGTGCGCCTGTCTTCTCAATAAAAAAATGCTGGACGAGCTCGGCGGTTTCGACCCGTCATATTTCGCCTACAGCGAAGACAGCGACCTGGGCATCCGGGCGTTGCTCGCCGGGTGGGAATGCGTTTACGAGCACAGGGCAATCGTTTATCACCGCTATTCCGGCACCTCGGGCGCCAAAAGCGGCTATAGTCCGTTGAAGCTGTTCTATGTGGAGCGGAACCGGACCTGGATCCTGTTCCGCTATTACCCCTGGCGGCTGATCCTGGCCTCGCCGTTTACCAGCTTCTGGCGGTATTTGTATCAGGCGTACCAGGTGCTTTTTTCCAAGGGGCAAGGCCCGGGCCTGTCCGCAGGCTCCGCCATAAGCGCGCTGGTCAAGGCGCTTTTCCAGGCCCTGGCTTCTTTTCCGGTCCAGATGAAATGGCGCAGGAAATGGAGGTCCTCACAAACAACCTCCCGGGCTTTTGACAAAATGATCGCGGAAAACGCCATCTCTTGGAAGGAGATTTCCAGGCTGGACTAGCATGACCGCCATCCTGCTCATAAACCCGCCCATAACCGGCAAAAAGCCGTCCCTGCTGATCCCCAGCCTGGGACTGGGATACCTGGCCTCGGCTTTGATCCGCAAGGGCCTGGAAACGAAAATAATCGATGCCCCGGCCTCGGGCATGGACCATGATGCCGTGGTCAAACAGGCGGTCGCGGAAAAACCCGAAATCGCGGGCATAACCTGCACCACGCCGCTATCGGATTCCGCCTATCAGCTTGCCCGGAAACTCAGGAAGCAAGTCCGCTTGCTCATCCTGGGCGGGGCGCATGCCAGCGCGTTCGGCGAAAAGATATTCAAGGAATGTCCGGAATTCGATTTCGTGTTTCTGGGCGAGGCTGAAGAGGGTTTTCCCGGGTTCGTGCAAAAAATGCTGGCCGGTGAAAAGAACCCCGAGGTCCCGGGAGTGATCTGGCCCGGGCATGGCTCGGACCCGGCGAAGATCGCATCCCTTGACCAACTCGCCTTTCCCGCATGGGACTTGATGCCCATGAAAAATTACCGGCACCCGCTTTTCCCGGGCGACCAGGTTGCGACCATGATCTCAAGCCGGGGATGCCCCTATCAGTGCATCTTTTGCGACAAGTCCGTGTGCGGCTCGCGCTTCCGGCCGAGAAGCCCGGAAAATGTCCTGAAAGAGATCGAAGAATTGCAGGGCAGGTTCGGCGTCCGCGCCATAATTTTTTACGACGACCTTTTCACCCTGGATTCCGGGCGCGTGATCGAAATCTGCAAACAGATAATCGACCGCAAACTAAAGATCAAATGGAAATGCGAAGGCCGCGTGAACATCGTTGATCCCCGGGCGCTTGCCTGGATGAAAAAAGCCGGCTGCGGCATGATCGCCTACGGCATCGAGAGCGGACACCAGAAAAGCCTGGACTGGCTGAACAAGGGCGTGAAAGTCGAGCAGATCAAAGAGGCGGTGCGGCTGACCCGGGAGGCCGGGATCAAAGTGTTGGGCTATTTCATGTTCGGGATTCCGGCGGAGACTTTTGAGGAAGGGTTGGAGAGTGTGGAGTTTGCCATAAGCCTGGACCTGGACTATGTTCAGTTTGCGAGTTTAAGCCCGTTTCCGGGGAGCAAGCTCTACGACATCGCCGTGGCCAAGGGCTGGTACCGGGATGCCCAGGGGCCGGGACCGGAAGAGTATGGCGAGCGCCGTCCGCTCCTGATCACGGACTACTGGACCGAGGACCGGCTCAAGCTGATACTACGCGAGGCCTATAAAAGATTCTATCTGCGGCCCGGGTACATTCTCCGGGAAGCTTTAAACCCGCGCGGTTTTTTGGACTTGATGAAAAGCGGGTTCCGGTTGACGCGATGGCTGGAAAAAAAATAAGGATACTCTATTTCGGGACCTATTCCCGCGGCGAGGAATACGCGCGCAACCTCGCCCTGATCAACGGCCTGAAAAACCTGGGCGCTGAGGTCGAGGAATGCCACACCCAGCTCTGGCCCGGGTTCCAGGATAAGATGGGAGCGGTCAAGCGCGGGCTTTTTTCCAATCTGATCGCGCTGGTCAAGGCTTATCTCCGATTGATCGCGCAGTATTTCCGGTCTGGGAAATTCGATTACATGTTTGTCGGGTATATCGGCCAGTTCGATGTTTTCCTGGCCCGCGCCCTTAAAATCATTCATCGCAAGCCCATAATTTTTGATGCGTTTTATTCACTTTATGATACAATGGTCAAGGACCGGGGATTGTATCCGGAGCATTCGCTGATGGCAGGAATTCTCAGGCTGGTGGACCGCTTCAGCGTGAAATGCTCGGACCTGGCCCTGCTCGATACCGGAGAGCACATAAAATATTTCCGCGCCGAGTTCGGGCTTGAGGAAGGACGTTTCCTGGCCGTGCCCCTGGGGGTGGACCAGGATAATTTTTATCCCCGGCCCGCGCCTGCGGAGGATGGAGTTTTAGAGGTGCTGAACTACAGTTCATATATACCGCTCCACGGCCTGGATGTCATTCTCCGGGCCGCGGAACTGCTCAGGGAGCATAAAGACATCCGCTTCACCTTGATCGGCAAGGGCCAGTTGCTTCCGGAAACAAAGGCGCTTGCGGAAAAGCTCAAGCTGGACAATGTCACATTCATCGAGTGGCTTGCGCACAAGGACCTGGTGGAAAAGGCCGCGGACGCGGATGTGCTGCTCGGGATTTTCGGGACCACTGAAAAAGCGAGCCGGGTCATCCCTTACAAGGCCTACGAGGCGCTCGCGCTGGCAAGGCCGCTGGTCACCGGGGACAGCCCGGCCTCGCGGGAGCTTCTGGTTGACGGCCGGCATTGCCTGCTCAGCCCGATGGGGGACGCAAAATCTTTGGCGGAAAAAATATTGCTCCTGAAGGAAAATCCGGAACTGAGAAAAAGCATGGCTGAAAACGGGCGGAAGATATTTGAGGAAAAATGTTCGTGGGAAAGCATCGGGGGTTCGATCCTGGAAAGATTGCGCGCCAAATTTCCCATAAATCAGGAGGAACTTGAATGAAGGTTTTAGTGACGGGCGGGGCCGGGTTTATCGGCTCCCACATAGTAGATCTCTTGCTCGAAAAGGGGCATAAAGTATTCGTGCTCGACGACCTGGAGCCGCAGGTGCACCGCGGGTCCAGGACCGCGCCCGGTTATATCAACCCCCGGGCGGAATTTCATTACGGCGACTGCCGGGACAAGAAGCTGGTGGACAAGCTGGTGGGCAAAGCGGATGCCGTGATCCACGAGGCCGCGCTGGTGGGCGTGGGTCAGTCCATGTACCAGGTGGACCGCTATGTGATAAACAACGACGACAGCACGGCAGTGCTCCTGCAGTCGGTGGTCGAGCACCGCGAGCGCATCAAAAAGATAATCGTTGCCAGCTCCATGTCCATCTACGGGGAGGGCCGCTACATCTGCCCGAAATGCGGGCCGATCGCGCCCAAGACCAGGGGCGAGAAACAGCTTGGGAAGCACCGCTGGGAGTTGGAGTGCGAAGCGTGCGGGTCGGTGTGCAAGCCCGCGCCCACTGACGAGGCCAAGCGCACCATCTGCGAGTCGGTCTACGCGGTCACCAAAAAGACCACCGAGGAACTCTGCATCGTGATCGGGACCGCTTACAAGATCCCGACCGTGGCGCTCCGCTATTTCAACGTTTACGGGCCGCGCCAGGCCCTGAGCAACCCCTACACCGGGCTGCTCGCCATAGTCGCGAGCCGGGTGCTGAACAAGAAGGCGCCCATCATTTTTGAGGACGGCGAACAGTCGCGCGATTTCGTGAATGTCAAAGACATCGCGGCCGCCAACTTGGCCGCGCTCGACTGGAAGGGCAGGGGCCAGGAGGTGATCAACATCGGCACGGGCCGGGCGCTCACCGTGAACCAGGCGGTGGCCGCGGTGGTCGGGGGATTGGACGGAAAAGAGAAGCCGCTGATCACCGGCCGGTTCCGAACCGGAGACATCAGGCACTGCTACGCGGATGTGTCGCGCGCGAAAAAGATTCTGGGGTTTAGGGCCGGGATAAAATTTGAGAAGGGCCTCCCGGAATTTCTGGACTGGGCGCGCGAGGAAGAGGGTGTGCTGGACTTGGCGGAGCGCTGCCTGGGCGAGCTGGAAGCAAAGGGTCTGGTCAAATAAATTCATGAAACTGGTGGTCCAAATACCTTGTTATAATGAAGCGTCAACTCTGGCCCGGACCATTGAGGAAATCCCGCGCCGGGTACCGGGCATCGACAAGGTTTTGGTCCTGGTCATCGATGACGGGAGCGAGGACCGGACTCCAGAGATCGCTGAGCAGGCCGGTGCGGACCGAGTGGTGCGGCTTCCCCGAAAAATGGGACTCGCCGCGGCGTTCGTCACCGGGCTGGAAAACGCACTGCAAATGGGCGCGGACATCATTGTCAACACCGACGGCGACAACCAGTATCCGGGCCGCGAAATCCCGAGGCTAATTGACCCGGTCTTGACAGGCCGGGCCGACTTGGCAGTCGCGGAGCGCGGGCTTGCGGAGCTGCCCGGATATTCGCGTTTCAAGCTTTTGCTCCAGAGGCTGGGCAGTTGGTTTGTGGGACTGCTGGCCGGGACCGAGATCAGGGACGCCCCGAGCGGGTTCCGCGCCATGTCCAGAGAGACCGCGCTTAAGCTGAATGTTTACGGCAGGTACACTTACACCATCGAGACTTTGATCGAGGCGGGCCGGGGCAAGATGCGCCTGGCTTGGGTGCCGGTGGCGGTCAACCCCCAGCCGGGAAGGCAGAGCCGGCTTTACGCAAATATCGGCCAGTATCTGGCAAGGAGTGTGGAGGCAATGGTCAGGACCTATTCGCGGTATGAGCCTTTGCGGGTTTTTTTAGCCATCGGCGGCCTGGTGTTTGCTTCCGGGTTCGGGATCGGAGCGTGGTTTCTTTATTACTTCTTCGCCGCGGGCGGCAAAGGCCACGTTCAAATACTGATCCTGGCCGCGGTGCTTATGATCATCGGGTTCCAGGTGCTCCTGATCGGCCTGGTCGCGGACTTGATCTCCGGGAACCGGAAGCTCCTGGAAGAGTTGATCCAGAGGATGCGAAAATTGGATCACCAGGATTCCGAGCGCAACTCGTAATATTTTAAGGGAGGGGCAATGCCCGCTCACAAAGCCAGGGCTTGGCTGGAGAAGTTAAAGGCAAAGGTAGAGAAAAGCCCCAAGGTGCTCAAGGTGGACGTCAACCACCGCTGGCAATGGCGGGGAGGCATCGGCTGGCCTTACCTTTTCGTGGAGACAGATTTTATGATCCGGACCAAGAACAGGACGGTGTTGATCGAGGTGGACAATTCCGCGGGCCCGTCCGCTCTTTGCAATTTCGCAAAATACGTCGAGCTGCTGAGCTTGAACCAGGCCGACCTCGACCAGCCGGTTTTGATCCATATCTTCGGGCCCAATTTCGGGGGCGAGACCCAGAGGAATTTCAAGGTGCACATGCTGTTATGCGAGACCCTCGCCCATAAATTGAATATAAAATATTTCCAACGCCAGATTTTCAACGAAAATTGGAGCGAGACCAGGTTCAACGAACAGGTCTATGATTATCTTAAAAACAAACACTTGATTTGAGGAAAAATGACAGAAACAGACGAATCGAATAACTCTCAAAAGCCCAAGCTGCTCATGGCGACTTCAACGTTCCCCAGGTGGGAAGCCGACCCCGGGCCTGCGCCCTTCGTGTTCGAACTCGCGGTCAACCTGCAAAAATATTTTCAGGTGACCGTGCTCGCCCCGCATTTTCCGGGCGCGGAAAGGCACGAGGTCTGGGACGGGATCGAGGTGATCAGGTTCAAATACCTGCCGGAGAATTGGCAGACCCTGGCCGACGGGCAGGGCCTTCAGAACCACTTGCGCAAGGGCCGCAAAGAACAGCTCAAGGCCGTTGCTTTCATGCTTGGCGAGTTCCTGGCCGGATGGAAGATTCTGCGCAGCCGAAAATTTGACGCGGTCAACAGCCACTGGCTGGTGCCGAGCGGACTGATCTTCAGCCTGCTCTGCCGCCATTTTAAAATCGAGCATATCGTCACGGTCCACGCCGCGGATTATTTCATGCTCAACCGGATCTTTTACGGTAAAAATATCTTGCGCGGCATCGCCAAGTCCGCGAAAGCATTGATCCCGGTCAACCAGAAAATGGCCGACGGCATCAAGTCCCTTTCGGCCGGGTCAAAAGTGCTGGTCATGCCCATGGGGTTTGACCCGGAAATTTTCAGGAATGTGGACGAGCAGGAGCTTGCCGCGCTCAGAAAAGATATTGCCAACGAAGGGAAAAAATTGATCTTGTTCGTGGGCAAACTCACGGAAAAAAAGGGACTGCTCGGTCTGCTGGAATCCATAAAGATACTGGAGAAAGAAACATCGAATTTTAAACTCCTGATTGTGGGCCGCGGCAAGCTGAAGCCCAAGATCGAGAGACGGGCCAGCAAACTCCAAATAATGCATAGGGTCAAGCTTGCGGGAGCGGTCCCGCATGATAAAATCCCGCTCTATTACCGGCTCGCGGATGTGGTGGTCGTGCCTTCGCTGCCTGACCAATACGGCGAGAGCGAGGGCATGCCCGTGGTGCTCCTGGAGGCGCTGGCGAGCGGAAAGCCGGTGGTGGGCACGTCCTTTTGCTCCGCGCCCGAAAATCTGAAGCTGGCCGGGTTCATAGAGACTGATGGCACCAGCCCGGAAGCGATCGCGAAAAGCCTGAAGAAGGCTCTGAGCGGAGAATTCCAGTCGGATTTCAGCAGGGTCGATCAATACAGTTGGCAGGAGGTCGCGAAGTTTTATTCGGGGGTGATTTCAGGCTGATGCGGGTCTTGCATGTCGTGCCTTATTTCTACAAGGCCTGGGCTTACGGCGGAATCCCCAGGCTGAGCTTCCACCTCTGCGCCGCGCTCGTCAAACTGGGAGTTCAGCTGGAAGCGGTCACGACCGACGCCATCGACCGGGAGCATCGCAGGACCGAGCTTGATTTTAAAGTTGAAGGAGTCCCGGTGCGGGCGTACAAAAATATAAGCAACCGGCTGGCCTATGACCTCCAGCTTTTTTACCCGCTCGGACTGGGCAGGGAAAAAGAAATTCTCAAAGGATACGACCTTGTCCACATCCACGGCCACAGAAATCTTTTGAACACCAGGATGAGTTCCTGGGCCGGTCAGGCCGGGGTCCCCGTGATCTTGCAGCCGAACGGGACGCTTGTGAATATTGAGCGCAGGATGGCCCTGAAGTCGGTCTATGATTTTATTTTCGGGGACCGTCAGGTAAAAAGCACGAGCCGGTTCATTGCGGTAAGCGATGCCGAGAAAAAACAGTTTCTGGAGCTGGGCATTTCCGAAGAAAAAATTTCCGTGGTCCCCAACGGAGTTTTTGTTGAGGACCCTGACCCGGCCGTCAATTTCCGGGAGCGCTTCGGCGTCAAAGGCGATTACATCCTTTATTTGGGCAAGCTCACGCCCAGGAAGGGCATAGAGTATGTGATCGAGTCGCTCAAGTTTTTGCCCGAAAAAGTTTTGGCGGTGATCGCGGGGAACGACATGGGGATGATGCCGGCCTTGAGGGCGCTGGCGCAAAAACTCGGACTCTCGGAGCGGGTGGTGTTCACGGGCCTGCTCACCACGCCCTTTAAAGAAGCGGCATACCGGGAGGCGCTGGCGACCGTCTATGCCGGCGAATACGAGATTTTCGGCCTGGTCCAGTTTGAATCGATCCTGTGCGGCACGTCCGCGATCGTTGCGGACGACTGCGGCGCGGGGGAATGGATAACAAAATCAGGAGGCGGGTACCTGGTGCCGTACGGAAACGCCGAAGCGATCGCGCGAGTCGTCTCAAAACTCGACCCCGAAAAAGAAAAAGAAAAGGTGAAAGCGGCGGGGGAGTGGATAAAAAGAAATCTCAACTGGGAAGCGGTTGCCATCCGGGTCAAGGAAATATACGAACGGGTTTTGAAGGACCGGAAAAAATGATCGATGACGCGCTCATAATCATACCCGCTTTCAACGAAGGATCGGTGATCGGAGAGACCATGGCCGAGCTCCATAAATTTGCGAGCAAGGTGATCGTGGTCAACGACGGGTCCAAGGATGACACAGCCCAGAAAGCCGGGAAAGCCGGGGCGTCGGTCTTGAGCCACGCCGCGAACCTGGGCTATGGCGCCGCGCTCAAGACCGGCTTCACCTACGCGCTACGCTATTTCAAAGAGCCGTACCTAATGGCTTTTGACGCGGACGGCCAGCACGATCCCGCTTTTCTAAAGTCTCTGCTCGAACCGGTCCGCGCAGGCGAGGCCGACTATGCGATCGGCTCGCGCTTTCTCTCCGGCCCGTCGCAAGCAACCCCCGCGGCCCGCAAGATCGGGAGCCGGGTCTTCAGCATCGCCACCAGCGCGCTGATCGGACAAAAAATCACCGACCCCACCAGCGGCATGATCGCGCTCACCCGCAATGTGGCGAAGATATTCGCGAGCAAATTTTTTCCGTTTGATTTCCCGGACGCGGACGTGCTGATCATGCTCAGCCGCATGGGCTACCGGATCAGGGAGGCGCCGGTCGTGATGCGCGAGGCGCGCCGGCCCGGGTCCATGCACGCCGGTCTGGTCAGGCCCGCATATTACATAATGAAGATGGGCGTGAGCATGGTTCATTTTGCATTGCGTAGGGACCTCAAAGAACAAAGGAGGGAGATGGAAAGTGTTTTTTAAACAAAAAATATTCGCGATAATCGCCGCCAGCGCCCTGCTGGTTTTGATCGCCGTGCTGGTCAAGCGCCGGAAGCTGCGCGAGGAACTCGCGCTGTTGTGGCTGATCACCGGCATCGGGATCATGGCCCTGGTCATAGGCTATCCGCTCCTGGAAATGGTCTCAAAGCTGATCGGAGCCGTGGTGCCCACGACCACTCTCTTCCTGTTCGCCTTTCTCTTCCTGATCCTGATCAGCATCAGTTTCTCCGTGCGCTTCTCCCGGATCTCGGACCAGATGCAGAGCGTGATCACCGAGATTTCGTTTTTGCGCAAGGAGCTGGAAGACTTGAAAAATCAAAAGCAGGCCGGCCCCGGCTGAATTTGATGAAGGGTCCGGGCAAAAAAGAGCTGGCGCTGATCGCGCCGGCGTTGTTGGTCATAATCGGAGTTTTTTTTCTTTCGCTCCGCCACCGGCTCGGCCCGCTTTACGAGACAATATTGATCGATGCCTCGGGCCTGCTCCAGCAAAGGCCGTGGATGGACTTCAACGGCAAGGAATTGAGAAGCGGCTTTTTCCCGCTCTGGAATCCATACACCGGCTTCGGCCAGCCGCATCTGGCGAACCTCCAGACCGCGGTTTTTTATCCGATCAACCTCATCCCCTACCTGCTCGGGCCGGAATTAGGGTTTGAACTTTGGATGTTCCTCAGGCTCTGGCTGGGCGGGTTTTTCAGCTATATTTTTCTGCGCACGCTCAAGCTTGAGATAATCCCGAGCCTGGCCGGGAGCCTGGTCTGGCCGCTTTCCGGATACGGGTTGTGGTTCATGCAACTGGTGGAATTGAACTCGCAGATCCTGCTCCCGATATTCCTTATCCTTTTCCATAACCTCGCTCAAAAGGCGCAACGCCGGGACTTTTTGTTGATCATTTTGATCGGCGGCCTGATCTTTTTCGGTGGCCACCCGGAGGCGGTCTTCAACACCTGGCTCTTGAGCTGGCTCTATTTCATTTTCAGGCTGGTTCAAAAAAGTATTTCAGGCAAGGAAAAAATGACGCGACTGGTTATCGCAGGCTCAGCGAGCATTCTTGCCGCGGTTTTCGCAGCCGTGGTCTTGCTGCCCTTTTTTAATTACCTGCCGCGCTGCTGGAGTCTTCATTATCCCGGGTTCGGTTTTTATCATCTGGATGTCAAGACCATATTTTCCCTGCTCCTGCCCGGACACCAATTTGACGGCCGCGGCCCGGGGAAAATCCTGGTGGAGCTTTTAAGCGGAGGAGTATCAGGTGTTTTCAGAGCCGGGTATGCGCAAACAACAGCGCCGGGCGTGATGCCCGGATTGGGGATTGTCGGCATCGGCCTGGTCTTGATCGGTCTGCTCAAAGTCAGGAAAACGCTGCCCGAGTCCGGCTTCTTCGCCGCGGCGCTGGTTTTTCTATTGGGCTTGACTTACGGGATCGCGCCTTTCCGGTGGCTTTCCTTCCTGCCCCCGTTCGGGAGCGCGTCCAACTTCAAATTTTATTTCTCGGAAATTTATTTTTGCCTGGCAGTCCTGACCGGGCTGGGGCTGAGTCGGGTCCATAAAAAGATAAGACTGTTCTCAGTCTTGATTTTGCTGGCCCTGGTCCTCAGCCTGTTCCTGCAAAGCAGGTCCGTCAAGCCCTGGCTGGATTTGGGACTTAAGAACCTGGACGATCAGAAATGGCTGCTTGCGATCGAGCAAGACAAGGACAAAGAGCTTTTCCGGATGGCGGTGGTCGGAGAAACGCCCGCGCTCCCGCCCAACCTGGCAATGATGTACGGACTAAACGACATCGGCAGCTCGGACGCCCTTTATCCCAGGGCTTATGTGGAGTTGATGGAAAAATTAAACGACATCGAAGATAAGGACCTGCTCTCGTATTTCTACCCGCAATATTATTTCCGGCTGACCGAGCAAAGCCTGGACAAACACGGCCCCAGCATAGCCAGGGCTTACGTGGGGATCAAATGGGTGGCGGGCAAAGACCTTTCGGCCAAGATGCCCTGGGAGGAATATTACACGATTGAAAAAATTGACGGCATGGACCTGGCCGTCAGCAAATTAACCGCCATCTTTCCGAAACCATATTTTTCCAGGAACATAAACGGCAAGGACGAAAAAGACGGGTCTCCAGGGTTCTACCCGACCCCGCAAAAAATAGTTTCCCGGCAAAGCCAAAAAATCGCGATTGAAACTGAGACCGATGCCGCGGGCATACTCGCGCTGACCGATTTGTATTATCCGGGCTGGGAAGCCCATGTTGACGGCGCGGAGCAGGCGTTCCGGACGGATTTCAAGGCGTTCCGTTTTGTTGAAATCCGGCCGGGCAGGCATCAGGCGGCCTTCAAATTCGCGCCCAAAGATTTCCGGATCGGTTTGTGGGCGAGCCTTTCCAGCCTTATAATGATGGCCGTTGTTTTCGCTATGAGGAAAAGGGATGTCAAAACGGCTTGAGCATGCGCTGGCGGGCCTCGCGTTAATTCTGGCGCTGGTCGCAATATACTCGGATAAACTGTTCGGCCCGGGCTATATCTTCACCGAGGTCATCCAGGACATCACCAACATTTACGGCTTTTTCCCGTGGGACAGTTTCTCGGCGAAACAACTGGAGCGCGGCTATTTCCCGCTCTGGAACCCGCACAACGGCTTGGGCGTGCCCCACCTGGCCAACATGCAGAGCGCGGTCTTCTACCCGCTCAACTGGGTAAAGTTCATCTTCGGTTTCTGGAACGTGATCGATTGGCTCCTGATCGCAAGGCTCTGGCTGGCGGGGTTTTTTCTCTACCTGTTCGCGCGGACCGCGCTCCGGCTGAGCCTGTCCGCCGCGTTTTTTTCAGGGATCAGCTACGCGCTGTGCGGGTATTTTTTAAGGTATGTTTACATGTCCCATCTCAACATCGAGTGCCTGATCCCGCTCCAGCTCTGGCTTTTTTTCAAGCTGGGCCGGGACCGGAAATTGTCATCCTGGATTTTTTCCGGACTCGGAATCTATCTTTTGATCGCAGGCGGTTTCCCGGAAGCGAGCTTGTACGCTGTCTGTTTTTCCACGGTTTATTTCCTGTTCGGGACACGGGCCGCTCCCGGCTTCAAGACCAGGGCCGCGCTTTTGTCGTCGGCACTCGCGTTCGGGATAATGCTCTCGAGCGCGCAGTGGCTGGTGTTTTATGAATACCTGGGCCAGGCCTGGAGCTACCACCAGGAGAGCGCGGGGCTGCGCCACTTCAACATCGCGCACGCGGTTTCGCTCCTGCTGCCGTGGTTTTTCGGGAAAAACCTGGAGAGCACGCTGATAAATTTCCTGGCGCCCGGGCTGGGAACGGTCGCGGTGATTTTCTGCATCCGCGCGGTCCTGGGGCTCCGGTCCGCCGGGGCCGGGACCGGGTTCTGGCTGGTCAGCCTGGCAGTTCTTTTGGGCGTGATTTTCGGACTGCCGGTGTTCGGCGAGCTGGGAAAAATTTTTCCCTTCAGCCTCACTTATAACGACAAATACGCGATGCCCTGTTTAAGCCTGTGCGTTTCCGCGCTGGCGGGAATAGGCTTTGAGAAATTTATTAATGATGACCGCTTAAGCCTGGACCTGGCCGCAATCGGCGCGGCATGGGTCTGGGCTTCGGCAAACCTGGTCGGGGCTCTCCTGAACGGGTTCCAGCCTTATTACGGTTTCGGCATTAAATTTGAAATGACCAGGCTTTTTTTAATAGCCGCGGCCCTGCTCCTGGTCTTGACCTTCAGGGGCAGGAAAGCATTGCGCGGTCCGGCCGCGCTTTTAATTTTATGCCTGACCATGGGTTCCTCATATTTTGATTATCAGTGCAACCGGGGGATCGAGCTTAAAGAATATTTATTCGGGCAGCTCAAAGAGGCCGGGCGGCTCAAGAATTATTTCCCGCAGCCTTATCGGTACTCGGCGGCGGATGACATCCTTTTCCCGAACCTGCTGCTCGCGCTGGAAGCGGATGACTTGCGCAGCTATGACCCGCTCTATCCCAAAAGCTATGTATATTTGATGGCCGCGGCCAACGGTCTGGCCACCGATGATGAAATAAACCGGCACTACAATGAGCACAAACTTTTCCAGATCGACCGCGGACGTCTTGACTCGTCGCTGGCGCCGCTGATGAATTTGACTCTATACTCCGCGGACTACGAGCTTAATTCCATTCCCGTGGCCGATACCATGATTAAGCAAGGCAAGGAAATGGGCGAGTTCGCGGGCTGGGCTCGGAAAGAACTGGTGGATATTTCGGGCCAGAGCAAAAAGTCGCTCTTGATGCACGCAAGCGGAAAGTTGGAAGCGGAGTTGGAAACTGAGGAGCAGCCGTCTGAAATAATTTTTGATGCCGGGCTTGCTCCATATAAGGGGGATTACCAGGGGGACGGCGCCCAGTTTCAGCTTTTTTTATGGGTGCAAGGAAAGCCGGTCCTGTCCTATTCCCGGTTCTTGAACCCCGCGCTCCGCGAGGAAGAAAGATTCTGGAAGCCGGCGCGGCTCAGGATGATATCAACGGGCAAAAAGGTCAAGCTAGCTCTCCTGGGGCTGAGCGGTCCCAGGGGCGAAACCCCCGGGGATTACCTTGCCTGGGGCGGTCTGCGTTTTTTGTCGATACGGAATCAAATTGAAGGCGCGCAAAACCTGACGGAAAAAGGGGAGATCAGCCTGAACCATTTGTTAAAAAGCTATCCGCGCTATTTCCTCGCCCGGAGCGCGGGAGAGATGACGGGTAAAAATTTGAAAGATGAATTTGAAAAGTTCAGGCTGCTGAGAACGGTCCAGGTCGGATATTTCCGCTACCAGGCGGTCCTGCCCCAGGCCATGAAATTTGAAACCACCGGCAAGCGGCTGTCCGGCGAGAGCCAAGTCAAGTCCGTCGCGGGCAATCCGGAGAAGGTCGAGCTCGACGTCAGAGCCGCCAATGACTGCTTCCTGCTATGCTCCGACCAGTATTTCCCGGGCTGGCGCGCAAGCGTGGACAGCAGGGAGGCGCGGGTCTTGCGGGCGGACCTGGCGCTGCGCGCGGTTTATATTCCCGCGGGAGAGCACCAAATAAAATTCTGGTACCAGCCGCGCTCGTTTGAAATCGGGCTTTGGGCGACTCTCTCCGGCTTTTTCGGGGTTATTGCGCTTTTCGCGCGCGGGGCGTTCAGAAAACTTTTTGGGGCCTCTTGATGAAGATCACGGAGTCGGTCTTCATCAAAAGCGCGAGCAAGCGCGGCCAGTATCCGGAGGACGGCCTGCCGGAGGTTGCGTTCAGCGGCAGGAGCAATGTGGGCAAGAGTTCGATGATCAACTGCCTGCTCGGCCGGCGCAGCCTGGCGCGCACCGGCGCGACTCCGGGCCACACGCGCCTGCTCAATTTTTTCCGGGTCAATAAAATCATATATTTTGTGGACCTGCCCGGGTACGGTTACGCTCGGGTCCCGGGAGAAATGCGCCAGGACTGGAAGCGGATGGTGGAGCAATACCTTGAGGACCGTCCGCAACTGAAGCTGGTGGTTGTGATCGTGGATTTGCGTCGGGGTCTGGAGGGGGAGGAGGAAGAATTGCTGGAGTGGTTTCTCCAGAGGGGCATAAGATGTTGCATAGCGGCGACCAAAGCGGATAAACTAAATAGAACGGAAAGGGCGAGGGCGGGCAAGGCCATCCTGGAACAGGTCCGTGACTTGGACGCCCGATTAATAGAATTTTCTTCTGAGAGCGGGGAAGGTCGTGAAGAGGTTTGGGGTATTATTAACCAGGCAGTAAAGCGAGGAGAGGCTGGCAAAGATGGGATTGAGGATTAAACCGGTTATATTTTTGATTGCGGTCATATGTTTGTTCCCGCCGGGGCTTGCGGCCAAGAACGCCATATTTGATTCCGCGGAATCCACATTCGGTCGGGCGGAGCAGTTGTACCAGGAAGGGAAGTATGGAGAGGCGATCCCGGTCTACCAGGAGGTGATCGCCAAATATCCTCTCAGCCGTCTGGTCTCGCAGTCCCAGTTCCGGATTGCAGAAAGCCTTTATAACCAGGGCCGCGAGATCGAGGCCATGGAGCAGTTCAACCTCTATATCAACAACAGCCGCTTGGATCCTAATGTGCCCAAGGCCTATGGCTATCTGATGGAGATAAAGGCGAGGAAGTATCAGGACGACCTTGACGCCAGCCAGGCCCAGGCCCGGCAACTTGACTTGGAAGCGTCACGGGTCAAAGAAAGCTGCAAGTATTTGAAGGCGGTCAAGGAAAGCGAAGAGCCGTACCTGGAACTGGACATTTCGAACAACCATCTGAACATCAAGATGGCCGCGCAGACCCTTTACAGTTTTCCGATTGTAAGCGGCCAGGGGAAAAAAGTCCTGCAGGCCACGGGCGAGCAAAGGGACTTCAGCACCCCGCGCGGGATCGTTGAGGTAATCAGCAAGGAAAAGGACCCGGTCTGGTATCGGCCGGACTGGTTCTGGCTGGAGCACGGCGAGCAGCCCCCCTCGGAGTTGACTGCCGAGGAGCGCGCGGTCCCCGGCTATCTGGGCAAATACCGGATCAACCTCGGGGGCGGGATTTACATCCACGGCACCGAATCGGGAAAGATCCGGCCGGGAAGATACTCGCACGGCTGCATAAGGATGAACAGCGCAAACCTGGAGAAGGTCTGGGAGATGACCAAAGTCGGCACCAAGGTGTTTATCTATTAGGGCATAGTCGGCATAGTTGCCGGCGCAAGCGGGAGCCGGGAGGCGTTTCCCGATGCGAAATCAACTTTATCACCGCCCCGATAGCTAAGGTTGTTAACCCGGTCAAACAACAAGTAGCTCTGGATATAAATATCACGAGACGCAGGCGTCTGTCTCACATTCCCCAAAGGACCGAAAGTGATGTAAGAAATGCTGCCTGGGGTGGTCATGTTCACGCCGAACACCAGAGGGAAGAAATTAGAAGAGTGGAGCGGTTCGTAGGCCCCCATAATCGGGTCGTCAAGACACCCGCTGGTGGTTGCAGGATTGCATTGGTTAAGGGGATTGCCGTCCGTATCGTTAAAAACGCCGTCATTATTCCAGTCTTGGAAAACGAAAAAATAATCCGGCTGATGAGTGCCGACATGGTAAAATAACACCCCGAACGTACGGTTGCCGTCAATGCTGAGGAACTTCGCCTTGGTCAGAGTCTGGTAAACAGTCCAGGTATCACCGCGAACCCTGTATCTTGGCTGAGTCCTGAGTATCGATCCAGTGGCCAGGGAAGCCAGGATCAGCATAATCATCATGGTGACCACCATCTCGATCAGAGTAAATCCGGTTTGCCGTTTTTTGGTCTTCATTTTAGCTCTCCTGTGTTAGGGGTTTCTTCCAATTCGTCTTCACTTATTGATTTTAACCTACCTGCCAGGGTTTTGTCCAACTCAAACTCTTTTATCTTATATATAAGCGCCCGGTGGCTTATTTCAAGGAGCTTGGCGGCCTGGGTGCGATTACCGTTGGTTTTTCCCAAAGCCCGGCGGATCAACTCCTCCTCCACCCGGCGCGAAACCTTCTTGATGCTCAAATCCTCCTGCGGGATGTAGAGCTTAGAAGCATCTCCGGTCTTTTGACTCAAGTAAGGCGGAAGATCGGAGACCTGGATTATTTCATCGTCAGTCAGGGCGATCGCGCGCTCCATGGCGTTTTCCAGTTCCCGGACATTGCCGCTCCATTCATGGTTTAAAAGGATTTCCGTGGCTTCCTTGGAAAAGCCCTTGATCTGTTTGTTGAAGCGGGGCGCGAATTTTTCCATGAAATGGCTCATCAAAATCGGGATGTCTTCCCTCTTCTCCCGGAGCGGAGGGAGCGGGATACTCAAGACATTGATCCGGTAAAAGAGGTCTGCGCGGAAGCGGTTGGTCCTGACATCATCGGAAAGGTCGTGCACGGTCGCCGCGATCACGCGCACATTGATGGGGATGGGCTTGGTGTCTCCCACCCGCCGCACCTCTTCCTCCTGAAGCACCCGGAGCAGTTTCACCTGCAGGAGCTGGGGCAGCTCTCCGATCTCATCCAAAAAAATGGTGCCTTCGTCCGCCTCTTCAAAAAGCCCTTTCTTGGTGTAGCTGGCGTCCGTGAACGCGCCTTTGACATGGCCGAAGAGTTCGCTCTCCAGGAGGTTCTCGGGTATGGCGCCGCAGTTGACCGCCACGAACGGGCCGTCTTTGCGGGAACTGGAATAATGGATGGCGCGTGCGATCAGCTCTTTCCCGGTCCCGCTTTCGCCGGTGATCAAGACCGTGGTCTTGTAGTCCGCGATCTTGATTATGGTCTGCATTATGTTCTGCATGACCGAATTGCGGGTGACGATGTTCCCGAACCCGTATTCATTCACCACCTGGCGCCGCAAAATCCGGTTCTCCCGGATCAGCCGTTCCCGCTCCTCGGCCTTGCGCAGGATCATCAGGATTTCATCCTGCTT
>Ga0315287_10002271_pt1 | contig 18084 bp, 38 predicted proteins | sample YL17G11_0_MG_FD_205037 | JGI IMG/M metagenome (GOLD analysis project Ga0315287, IMG submission 205037) | Sediment microbial communities from Yellowstone Lake, YNP, Wyoming, USA - YL17G11_0 | ecosystem: Environmental > Aquatic > Freshwater > Lake > Sediment | place: USA: Wyoming | collected...
TGAATGCTGCGGCGAAGAATTCTTCCTTATCGGCCCAAATTAAGGAGAACAAAAGGTCGACACAGGAGTGCCGCTGGGAACGGCTCCTGTTGGGTAGTGCCGTGTATCGGCATTTCCACGCAGGAAATTGGTCAACTAGTCATCGACGTAATCGTCTTCCTCGTCCTCGTCTTCCTCGTCATCACCCCAATCATACTCTTCCTCGTCGTCGTAATCCTCTTCCTCGTAGTCGTCGTCATCTTCCTCGTCTTCTACGTCGGAATCATAATCGTCATCATCGTCTTCTTCAACTTCCTCGACGAAATCATCTTCCTCGTCTACCGAGCACACACAAGTGCTACGCTCAAAGGGAAACTTGACTGGCATCATAGTTCTCCAGATTATCCAAGTAAAACCAAACGTACTAATACGTCAAACTATGTTTTCCGTACATACGCTCTCGGTTACCCTAGTCCTCATCCTCATCAGTGAACGCACACACAAAAGCATCCATAATATTCGTCTCCAACAACCGATCCCTGGTCACCACAAACAACTCGCTGACAGGTCCCGAAGTATGCCACACCACCGTGGCCGTCTTGCCCGCAACATTCTCCACGTATAACGCACAAAGATCATCGGTGTTGGTCTGGCTGTGTTCGAAGTCACCATCGTCGACACCAGCCACGTAGCTACGGCGAACGATCAGACCCTGCAATTGCATCTCCACCACCAAACGATCTGTTTTATTCAGCATTTCATCTCTCCTGTGTTGTTCTTGCCCCACTCCCTTGTGGCAGTCCGGGGGATGACGTTAAACAGAAAGGGGCGGGCCACAACGAGCGACCCGCCCCACACAGAAGAATATCAGTCAAGTCGCTCCATCATCTCCCGGAGCCTCCGGAGGGCATCTTCTTCGTCTTTGCCATATTGGTAGTAGCACTGCTGGGTGCCGCAGTCGTACTCACCGAAGGCAAAGAAAACGGTCGCGTTGGGGCTGTAGCACTTGGCGTCCATCCCCAACCGTACCCCGTTGTCGATCAGGTCCGGGCCGATGGAGCCGTCAGTGTCGACGCCAGCCGTGCTTGTCATGTCGCACGCTTCGCTAAGCTCCGTCGTTGCTCCCAAGTTCTCTTGCTCGTAGACGAAGTTAGCGAGCAGGTCCGATCGCTTCATGTTCAGCGGGTGAAAACCCATGTCTCGTCTCCTGTGTGTCTCGGGGGCCGATTGTCGGCCCCCTTCTGGTTTCTTGTGGCAGACCAAGGGGCGTCGTTAAGGTCGCCGTGCCGAACATTCTTCGCTACAATAGCACTCCGCAGTACGTCGTTGTGGATTATGAAAAGAACAAGATTCACAAATCAGCTTTTTGCAGCATCTGCACAGCTGCATACGAACGTCTCCGAGTTTGGCGGAGCATTTGGAACATTCAGTGCCGTACTTGTCGACGATATATTGTCGAATACGTTCGGTTGCTGCCCGCAAACACTCGTCGCTGCAGTAGTATGGCTCATGATACCCACACGTGTGTTCGACCCGCATCAGTCGGTCGAAGGTGTCGAACAACGCTTGATTGAGTGGCTCTTCATCACCCCCGAATTGAAAGGTGCAGCCACACTTATCGCACTCCGCTTTGCAAACATCGTCGTTTTCGTCGTCGTCAACACCTTCGTAGTCGATAATGTCGTCGTCATCGTCGTCGGCTTCGTTGTCGATCTTGTTGTCTGCCATCGGTTTCTCCTGTTTGAAAATCGCGGGGGCCGGAAGTCGGCCCCCTTCTATCATACTGTGGCAAGCCAGGACAGCTCGTTAACGCCACTCCCCGACAGCGGCCCGACGCTGGTCGCTGCGAGTGCGGTTCCGTTTGGTGCGCTTGTCACCGTGGACGCCCGTCCCGGTGATGTGCGACTGGTGGCCGATCGACACCTTGAAGCTGTTCGCCTTGATGACGATCCTGATCGTTTTGGCCATTGTCTCGTCTCCCGTGTTGTGGGGGCCGGTTGTCGGCCCCCTTCTAGTTTCTTGTGGCAGGCGAGACCACCCCGTTAACCCGGTCGGGGGCACTTGGTCGCACGAACGCCAAGCACCGCAAACAGCTCCTCAGCTTGGTCGCGAACCGGGTCCAACCAGCCGTCGCCAGCGCTGTCGTCCAACGGTCCACAACCAGCCTCACACACTAGCTTCTCAGCCAACTCGTACCACGCTTCGTCGTTGTGCTTCTCAGGCCCGTAGCCAGCACTCACAGACAAAAAGAAACGACCCTCGTGCTCAAAGAGAGTCGCCACCTCCAAGAAAGGACCGTAGTCCTGCTCGCTCAACCGGCGAGACTGGTCTAACTGTTGCACTTGTCGCGTCTCCTGTGTCTGCTGGGGGCCGGTTGTCGGCCCCTCTAGTTTCTTGTGGCAGCCGGGGGGCGGTCGTTAACCCGCCCCCCGCGTTCCCCCACACGTCAGCTCGGTTGTTCGCCAGTCTGCGTGAACCACAAGCCGTCCAGAGTCTCTTGCAGACGCTCCAGGACCTCTTCGGCCTCGGCTTCTCGCCAGTGGTCTTCCGCCCTTCCCCCGTGGTAGTAGTGGGGAAAGTGGAAGTCGCACTCGTTCCCCAACACGTGCCAGCTCTCGTCTTCCTGCTGCTCACCGTCCAGCAGCCAGTCGAAGTGGTCCGCGCTGCCGTCAGACTCGTAGACCACCCGCAACTGCAGGTGGCCCAGGTCCGTGCTCCACTCCACGGTGCACACACCGCAACTGCGCTTGTCGCCCGTGTCCAGGTCGTACCCTTCCGTCACCACGCTCTTGCGAGCCACCAACAGGTCTTGCGTTGTTTTCTGCACTGTCGCTTCTCCTGTGTCTGCCGGGGCCGGAAGTCGGCCCCTCTACCCTACTGTGGCAGCCACAGGCCCCCCGTTAAGTCGCGTCTTCACCCTCGTCCGAACCAAAGTACGCCCGTGCAGCTTTCTCCGCTGCTTCCTGACTCTCTGGCTCACGGTTAAAAACCACCCAGACACGGTGGTCGGGGACCGGACTGTCGTCGAACGCTCCCCAGTACCAGAAAACACCGCCCTCCACCATCGGAATGTCGTCAGCGTCAAAGAACATTTCGCTGGTGAGAGCAACCACAATCTCAAGCTCGCCCATCTTCAATCTCCTGTTGTTCTTGCCCCACTCAACTGTGGCAACAAGGGAGGGGCGGTGAATGTCCCGCCCCTCCCCACAGGAGGTCACTTCCGGCAGCGGATGAGATCTCCGCGTGTATCGGAATGTTCCGCGATATTCGTCTCACAGATAACACGATCAGCGAGGGCACCCTCACTGTATGGTTCCATGAACCCACCACACCCCAGGCAGCGAGCACCAGACGCTCTGTTGAGTTCGACCCAATGCACCATGCGGGTCTCACCGCAATCACGACACTGGTATTTGCGTTGATCTTTCTTCGGCATTTTATCTCTCCTGTTTGTGTTGCTTGCCCCACCAAACTGTGGCAACCAAAGGCCCAGCGTTAACACCCGCGTATATATGCGATTTCCTTACAGGAAACGTCGAAACTACCCACTACTATCGTAAGACGCAACCCTCCCACACTTCGTGCACCGCGTCACGTGCCAACACATACCCCAATGCTGAATACCCAGCTCCCGACACTCCGCCTGTGAGATCTCCTTGTACTCATGTACACAATACGCATCCTCACCACGAGCACTCACATACCCCCAGCCATTACACTGGAAACAGCTCGAGTTGAAATGCTGACCAGGACCGTACGCATTCAACCGCAGCCGCCACCCACCATAGCCGTGGCACTTGGGACACTCCACGCCCTCGCCAAAATGCTTCTCATATTCTGCCTTCTCCTTCTTCTCCATCTCGAAGAAAGCGTTAGGATCGTCGACCGTCAAGTATTCCATGTTGTCCCCTATCCAACTGTGGTAACGAAGACGGGTCGGTGAATGTCCCGACCCGTCCCCTCAAGCACTCTCATTCCTTACCGCGTCTTGACCACCACCGGGTGTTGCATCCACCACGGCTCGTTGTCGAGATCGTGCTCGTCATCGTCCAGCACCCCATCCAAGTCGAGCATCTCCAAGCCAACGATCAACCGCTCCACATCATCCCTCGACGGACCATCCGGCTTCTTACGCATCTGATCGCTCCTGTGTAGAGTATCCGGGAGAAGACCTCCTTCCCCCATCACAGTGTGGCAGTCGCGACCAGCCCGTTAAATCACCAGTCCCCCATACTACAACTTGTGGTAGAACTCCAAGGATCTCGCCAACTTAGCAGATAAATCAGCAATCGACTCGGTAAACGCAACATGCTCCGCCACCTCCGCCGCTGGCAGATCGCGCTTGGTATCAACCGCCTGATCATGGAGGCTCTCGAGAGCATCGATGACCAAGTCCAGCTCATCTAAATTCAGTTGAACCATCATACCTGCACCTCCCGCCGCACCCATAAACGATCCAACACCCAACCAAGCTCACCCAACAAACTCGCATACCGCATACTCCGCTCGTCCGCAGGCAAGCCAGTCTCCGGATTGATAGCGTGCATCTCCAAACTCGCAGCCATCTCGAGTAGCAGATCACTCAGCTTCTCCAACTCCGCCGCTTGGTCAGGCGGCGCAAAATTCGCCTCCACACCAGCCCGCAGAGCATTCACCACAGCAATCGTCGTGGTCTTCATAATGGTCCCCTTTCTACCCGATTGTGGCAGCCCCACACCCCTGGTGAAATAGGCTGCCAAATCACCCCCGCGTATATATGCGATTTCCTTACTGGAAACGTCGAAGGGGGGGGTGGGTCTCCCCACCCCCTCGACAAAAACCTAGTTCATCTCGATCTGCTGCCGCATATGCTGCTGAGCAGCCGCAAGCAACTCCTCCGCAATGCGTCGCCCCTGGCCCCTGATAATCAGCGAAACCAACTTACTGGTCACACCAAACCGCTCAAACACAAACTCCGTTTTGGTCCCCCTCGCCATCAGCGGAATATGGCCGATCTGCTTCAACTCCGCAATCGTGTCGAGCTGCAGGCCATGAATCTCCACCTTGACCAAATCGTCCACCAGCGTCTCAAAATCCTCCCGATCCATCACCACCGACGTGATCACCCGGCCATCGGGCAACTCGATTTCTGTCACATACGGTTTCTCAGACATTCGCGATCTCCTGTTTCTCCAACTCTTCACCCAAAGCCTCATAGCACGCCGGGTGCAACCGCTCGGCCCCAAACTGAACCGCCTCAGCACCCACCAGGTCGCCACAAAACGGGCAAACCGCCAAACCAGAAAAATCGTTCTCGTCCATCATTCGTCCTCCCATACCTGATTGTGGCAAGGAAGACCACTTGGTTAACCAACAATATGGTGCGTCTTCTCCATTAATTCATCCAGATACCGATACACCGTGAAAACACCATTGGACAAATCGATCACCAACTGCTCCTCAAATCCCTCAAACTTGATAGTCATCCCATGCCGATCAGGCTCGATAGTAATCGTAAGATGGGTAGCATCAACAGCATCCACCACCACATGTTCACAAGCCTGATCGGTCTGAATTCGCGTGCTCATTGGCTCACCACCTCTCGCTGCCAGCCATACGAATAATTGCCGTGCTCCAACAAGCCATCGATGTACTGCTTGGCCTGTGCGATGCTCCGCAGGGTGACGCACCCACTCACACAAAAGAGATCGGGCCGACCGTTATCCTCGTGCCCCTCAGGCAGGAAGATAAAGACCGAGGTCATTCTCCTCGGGACGCGACAGATCTCCGTGGTGGCCCGCACAATGAGACAACCCCGGTGGACGCTGTAGGACTCGCGTTTGCCGTGCTTGGTTTTGAAGAAGCCAGAGCAAGCCCGCTCCATGTCACAAAAACTCGCATCCTCGTTCGTCGGACGATCGTGACCGTAGATTTTCATTAGTGATACCCTGTGTGTTAGTTGCCCCCACAATCCTGTGGCAGGCGGGATCAATGAGTTAAATAAGAAGCACCCCTGACTCTCCTCCCCCTGTTACCTTTTGCAGGCCGGTGGGAGGGGCGACGGTATCACGGCTAGACGAGCCTGATGCTCTAGAATCAACAGGGTTGTCGTCTCGCCAGGGGTGCCCCATATTATAATGTGGCAAGCCAGAAAGGCTCGTTAACCCAAAACCTTCGTCATCGTCTTATCCAGCAGAAACGGCACCAACTCCTCCAACGACCGCACAGCCGCCTCCAAATCTTCCAATCCAAGCCCTCGGAGGATAGCCGTCCCCCGCGCCACCATCCGCAGCGACTGCACATGGCGTTCAGCTTCCTCGTTGGTCGTGAAGATGGACACATCATTCAAGACCATCCCACCACTCACATGACAAACCAAATCCGCCAAATGCATCTGAGTAATAGAAGGATTGGAATCCACATTGGATACCACAAACAACCGATCATATGTGTCCAGTTTCACGTCTCTCTCCCATATCGTTTGGCCGCTCGCGCCTTTGCCAGCACATGTTCGGCCTCATGGATCGCTATCTTAGCAGCAATCATCACCTGTTCATTCGAAATCCCGTCCCTTCGCCACACCTCGTCGGTCGGCGAACACTTGATGCGGCAGATCTCAAGGAGATCCTTCGCCACCACCACCAAATCCACCATTTCGGCATTGTTGTGTTTGCTCATATCGTTCCCTTTCTGCCTGATTGTGGCAGTCCAGGGGATCTCGTGAAATAGAGAACCGGACCCGCCTTGACGGGTCCGGCTCCGGTCTCACACACTAGATCACTTGGAACCAGTCAGCTCCGGCACCGCCAACGTCGACACGACGTGGAAGTCCGCGAAATCACCAAACCGGTCCTTGGTATTCTCCATATCGTACTCGTTGCTGATCAAACTGCCCACCCACGCATTCAGCATGCGAGCCCCCTCGGGCTTCGAATAGTGCGTCGCAACCTCCGTCGCGAAATTCATCGCATCGTACACCGTGCAGCGAACCGGCAGCGTCCGTTGCCGCTTGATCGACAGAGCATCGAGATTCGCCAACCCATACAAGCGGCTCGTATCCCCGGTCATGTTCTCGAAGGCCGCCGTGATCGGCGAACCCTGAACCTCACCACGCACCCAGCCCGCCAAACCCGCAGCCTTGCTCAGCGCCTTGTCGTCGTTGTTCACACTCAGCATCCCGCCGTTGTGCATCTTCACAATCGTCCGCCGCAGTTGCAGCGACTCGTTCACACTCAGCCACGACTTGGTGGACGCCTCAATGCGGGTCCGCATCGTCGCATAACCATCATCGTTGTTGAAACCATCCAGCGTCCGTCCCAAGGTGTGGCGAACGTCGTCGTTCCCCTTGCCCAGGGCCAGCGTCGTGCGGAAAGCCGGAGCGTATCCGATCATCCCGTTGCTGCAGACCATCCGCAGCATCGACAGATACGTGGACGGCATGCCGTAGCCATCAATCGGTGCCTGCATCACAAAACGGTTGCTGAACAGGTCCCCACCAACATCAAAGTTGCTGGCGACGCGCGGCACGTGCGTACTCTCCACCATCCCGTTCGAGTAGTTGATGTTCGTCCCATCGTACTTCTCGAGGATCTCCATCAGTTCCGGGTACAGCACGACCGGATTGGCCGGATTCGTCGCACCCAACAAACGGCTCTTGCCGTTGTCATCCCGCTCGATACACACCCGCAAACGGTCGTTCGGCGTGGTATCACTGATCCGCTGAAAGACCTCCGCATGGCTGAACAGCTTGAAGATGTTCTTGCCCAACCCGAAACGACTCTGGAGCGACACCCAGAGGCGATCGGTCTGCTGCAGCGGCTCGTCGTGGACCAACAAGTGGTCAACGATCGCCTTACCAGTCTTCTGGTCCTCCTTCGTGACCACCCGCAACTCATTGACCGGCAAGTACTTGTAATCAAAAGCAACCATCTCGAATCTCCCTTGTAGTGAAAGTGTGATGACCAGGGGCCAACCGCCCCTCTCATACCACAGTGTGGCAGCCACACAGGCCGCGTTAAATCAGTCCCCCATACTCCCTTCGAATCCCCCATACCCAACAATACATCGCGGATAATCCCCAGGAGTACAAAGAGACGACCAAGGAGCCCTCCTGGCTCACTTGGCCGTCAACACAGGATATTAAGAACGCCGTCGCCGTCGCCGCTGACTCTTCGCAGTCCGATCGGTCAGCCACTTCGGCATCGACACAAGCGTCGTCGCAATCGCCATTCTGGCGTTGTTGTTGATCTGCTCCAAATGCGGGTTCACCGTCAAAGCCCGCCAACCATCCTCCTGCCAAAGATACTGCTCCTCAGGCATCGCAGTCCGAATCATCGGCCACCGCGTCATCTTCGACTGCACCACCGACTTGAACGGCACATCCGGATACTTCCGGAACGCTCGGCCCGCCATCTGCATCGTCGGACCACGCCCCGAATCCCGCACCCACGCCGTCGCCAGCGAAGGATCATCAAAACCCTCCGTCAACACCATACAATTGATCAAACACGGCACCTGACCCGTACGAAACGCCTCCAACTGATCCTCGCGGTAGCTATTGTTCGAAGCCCCCGTCACCACATCCGACACGATCCCACGCGCCGTCAATTGCCGCTGCAACTGATAACACTCGTCCGTCGTCAAGAAATAGAAAATGCTCTTGCCCCACCGCTGCGGGTCCGCAGCGTAAAACTCCGCCACCGTCTCCGGACGCCAGTCCGGAATCGTAAAATGGTGGTACTTACTCAAATAACCGTCCTGGATCAGTTGATGAATCCCAGCATCCTTGATCACCTTCGAGAAGCACAGCTTCATCGAATCAGTCCGGAACGGCGTCGCCGTCATCCCCAGCACGAAATCCGGCTGGATGATGTTGTGAAGATGAGCACAGGACGACGCCGCGTCGTGTTGTGCTTCGTCGATAACTAGTAAAATCTTCCGTCCTTCCTGACGAGCCTTAACCAGCTCCGCAGGCTTGTGATCGAACATGGAAGTCGGGTGGAAGTTCGCCACGTTGATGCGCTTGGCGATGTTCTCCAACTCCACCTGCCGCAGCAGATTGCGCCGCATGGCCACCCAGCCCACTGTGAGATCGGGGAACTCGGTCTGCATGACCTTGGCCATGATCAGAGCCATGACGGTCTTGCCGCTCCCAGTGGGCGACTCGATCATCACGCTATCGACGGCTTGCTCTGTCTCCCCGGCCTTGTTCTTATACTGGCCCAGGTACATGTCGATAGCGTTGCCGACAATCCGGCGTTGGTACGGACGCGGTTCAACCAGCGTCTCAGCGATAACAGCGTCGATTCGTTTCACGTGGTAAACTCCTGATTATCCTGTGTTGTGAACCCGATAGCCAACTGTGGCAATCCCAAATATCGGGTTAAATAGCGACCAGAGGGCAGAGGCTTAGCATACGGTAACGGCTGCGTACAAACAGTGGCTCCACTGGAACGAGAGATGATCAGTCCCGCGATCGCACAAAGCGTGTAGGTAGAGGCTTGTTAGTAGAGGCGGCTGCGTGCCCCCCGGCCACTAAATTGTGGCAGGAGTCATCGTTCGGTTAATTCGGCGAGGAATCCCTCGACCTCCGGAACCCAACGCTCGTAGAACACATAATACAGATCCGTCAACTCGTCGATCTCCGCCATCCAACTTGGCTGCTCGTCCTCCTCCCAGGGCTCCAACCAATAGTCACCACCAAAGCCCCGGTTGTCCTGCGTCATGTCCACATTCTTCAATACGGACCGGACAATCCCTGAGAGTTCCCGAGAGTTCTCGGTCCCCATCTCGTCCAGGACAGCCAGCAGATCCTTCCCACTGTCGCTGGCATAGCCGTTGTCCACCCACTGCTGCAGACCACCATTGCAGGTCTGGTAGTGGAAATTCCCCAGGACCACCGCCTTCCGCTCCACCGCATCGAGGTTGTTGAGGAATTGGCGGTATCCCCAGGATTTGCCGGTCTGCTTGCTGATGCCCCACTTGTCGTAGGCACTGTCCATCAAACCCTGCCAGCATGTCGTGTCGGTCTTCATGTCATTGCTCCTGTGTGAGTGAAATCCCCAATACTCCATTGTGGCAAAGCGGGACCCCGCGTGAATTCAGAGGTTCGTCAGACGACCGACACCTCAAAACTGAACATCTCCCCACCACACCACACCACGAACTGACCATTCTCATAGGTAATGGGGAATGTTTCCATCTTCTCGCCAGTCCACACATCAATCGTCTGCCTACCTGGTACACCAGGGATAAAACCTTGTGAAACCAGTGCCGCGATGGCCTTGCGAATCTTGTCTGCCATATCGTATCCTCCTGCCTGATTGTGGCAGGAGTGGGGACGAAGTTAATATTGTCAATCGTTGACAATCAACACCTTCCCCACACCCCCGATCTCCTCATACCACCGGCCAGCAATCTCACCCGCAGGAGAACGATCCGCCTTATCAAAACGAAAATGCTGATCGGGCTCACCCTTGATCGTAAACACTTGACCAACACTAGCATTATACTTGTGCTGGAGAAACGACAACTCCTGACTAAAAACCCCAGTACTCAAAAGGTCAAAATCAGAAGCCTGAAAAATAGAAACGAGTGCCATTTGGTAATCCTCCACCACAATGTGGCACCCAAGGGAGTCGCGTTAAAATGGCAACTCACCCCCGCATATACCCCCGATTTCCTTCCTGGAAACCTTAGGAGTCTGTCGAGCAGTCCGGACATACTTCCGCCAAAAGCGCTTATTCTGCAACTTATAGCACTTGTGCGTATTAAACGCAGCCCGCTTCACAAAAGCAATCAGATTGTCCGGGAACGCCGGATCACAGTACTCAAAATGAAACTCCTCCTTATCCGACCGGTGCCCCATAATCCCCCAGACCGTTTTCACAGAAAAGACCGTCTCATAACTACCCACCATCAGCGACCCAAAATGTGAATACGCCCCACCAGGAGCCGGACCCACACTCAACGACAAATGTAGCGCATCCAGCAAATCATGCGAACCGCAAACCCACAACTCCTCCCCAAACTGATGCCGATCCAAAAAATACCGATCAATCTCCTCCATCACCACCGCAGCAATATTCACGTTTCACCTGCTGCTCCCACCAGGGGAGAAAAGCAAACGCCACATCGAGCCACAACCCACCCTCCACCTGATTCTGGAACGTATCCGCACTCATCTTAAAGTGCTGCACCAGCTCCCTCGTCTCCGCCGTAGCCGGAACGTACAAATCCGACTCATGATTGTTCATGGGAATCCCACGCTTCACGCACTCAGCATACAACGAATTCTCAGTGATCATTTTGTTCTCCTTTACCCCCATGTGGCACCTCCCCAATTCCGGTTAACTGACTACTTGAAACACCACGCAAACCGCGACGAATTCGAGAGAACCACCCCCAGCACATCCGTCAACTTATTCGCATAATTCTCGTCGTGCCACCCCATCCCCAAACCATGGACAAACTCATGAGCAGCAATCGCCATCAACCGACCCCGCTCCGTCAACTTGAACCGCTTCTGAAACGACTTGGAATTTGAATACTTCTGCTCCACCACCTTACACGGATTCAAAAAGTACACCTGCCCAAACCCACCATTCTCAAACTCCGCCTCGCTCTCATCATCAAACACAAAACCGATGCTGAACTCCGCCTCCGTATCGAACAACCGATGCATCTCCACCATCAACCGACCCCAAATTCGCACCAACTTCCGAGAGTACTCGCTGAACTCCCCCGTACCCGGATCATAATACGCCGGAATCTTCAGATCGGTCTCATTCTTCAGAATAAAATTCGTCCCCAACTTCGACTTGCTCGCTGTCTCCGCCGCCATCGCCTTCGCCGCCACCGACCACGCCACCATAGAAGCCGCAGCCGCTTCCGGAAACAACTCCGCATTGATGCACGTATCCACCGCAGGTGTCGTAAACACCTGCCGATGCCCCACACAATCCACCACCGGCTCCACCACCTCCAGCACATTCAACGACCGCACATGACACATCTTCGTCCCACGATACTGAACATACCTCGGCTGCCGAACCCGCAACGCCGACCGCTTGTCAACCGCCAACTCCGTCACAAAATCCGACAAATCGCCCCCAAACGGCTCCAACAAACCATCCCGATTCGCCGTCAAAATCTCGTCGCTCTTCCCCTTCAACTCCACCACAATACAACGATCGAGATTGATCCCCTTCGAGAACATCGGAATCCCATTGATCCGCACCACCATCTGATAGCGGAACGAACGATTCGAGTACACCATCCCAAACCCCAGATCCCGCCGAGGGCTACCCTTCCGCAACTCCCCCCGCCCCTCCTCCCCATTGATCACAAAGACCCCATCCCACTGGGCGAAACCAATAAACTTCCGAATCGCCGACAACAGCTCACTCTCGTGAGAACCCTCAATCACAATATCCGACCGCGTCCCACTCAAGAACTCCGCATCAGTCTGCAGATCATACGCAGCCCCCGAACCCTCCACCACCAAACTACCAGAATGAATCATGTACGACCGGTGAGAAAAATACAAAATCTCCTTCGCCTTCCCAAAACCACCAGTCGTCCCCTCAAAGTTCTTCCCGCTGCTCCCCAGGGACAAGAGCTTATTGATAAGGACCTCCTGCGTCATCGGATCACCATCATTGGCAACCGACAAACTAGTGACCCCATTCGCCTCGCTAGTCTCCACCACAATCCGCGTGGAGCCACAATCGATACAATTCTGGAAGAACTCGCGTGCCAGAGCGAACCGCCAATCAGTGTAATCCTTCTTGGCTTTGACGAAGAATTCCGGTCCGATAGTGACGTGATGGGCTGCCATTGGTCGTCTCCTGCGTTGAGGTGTCATTCGAACACCCTCCTGTGGCAAATCACCATCGATGGTTAATGCACGCCATATTAAAAAGGACGCTCACTACGCGACCAGTCATGGTAAGAAATAAGGGCTTGCAAACGCATACCGTCTAACTCAGCCTGGATTGCCCTATCGCTTGTCTCTTGATTATTCTCGTCCAAACATGAGTGCTTTTCATACTCCTCAAACAACCTCCAACAACGTGTTTTCACACGTTCTGTGGTTGCCGGTGTCCAATTTTCATGCTTAGGAAGCTGCATGATCAAAACCTCCACGGTCCCGACCGAACCACAGCAATCAAACAAGCCAAATTAAACCACTCCCGCCGCTCCGTCGGCTCCCCCCTATCCCGCACCAACCAAAAACCCGCATCCGTCTTCCGCATGGGCTCGCTCTCGGGTGGACCCATGCAAGCATTGTCCAACCCATAACCCTCCACAAACTCCACAGAGAGACCCTGCTCGTCTGGCTCATGCATATCCGGACGACAATCATGCGTCATCTCGCACATCCGCTGGATATAATCCTCAACAAATTCAGGCTGAATCATGGCTCGATACCAAACGTTGGATCAATACTGACACACCCACGCATTACTCGTGGCGAGGTACCAACACGATGAAATGGCAGATGCCCAGCCAGAGTAAAACCCATCGCGAATTTCGCATCACGGGGCGCTGCATCCACCCACTTTGGCACAGGCTTCCCACACCCCAAAAAAACAGCCACAGCCGCTTGTTTCGTATAACAAATCATCAATCCTGCTCCCCACAAAAATTGCAATACCCGTCCTCATCACACTCCGTCAAGTGCTGACCAAGAGCAATACACTCCCCAAGAGTACAATACGCCCCACCAGATTCCCCCCTCGCCGCCAACAACTGAGCAACACCCTCCAACCCAACCACATCCATGTCCACAAGCTGAAAAACAGTATGCGAAATATACCGATCATTATACTTCACAATCTTCCGGGTATCCGAATCCTCCACAATCGTCCAGCTCAACTTATTATCCGGCCTCAACTTCCGAATATACTCGCCCCCATGCTCCATCCCACGAATAAAAGCCGTCCACTTACACTTGATGCTGTGCCCCTCCTGGTAGAACCTATGAAAATTCACCTGCCCACCAGCGCCAACATCATAGCTCAACCACACCTTCACAGATAGAGAAGGTTCCGTACGATTCTCAGCCAACAACTTATCCCACTTCGCTTGAGCGGCCTCCATGACCTCCTCGTCTACCTCCTCCTTCCCCATCTCCACCATCTGATCCTCGAGAAAACGCTTGACAAAACTCATTTTATTATCTCCGGAAACAACGATGCCCCCCACATCACCCTGTGGCAATGCGGGAGGCATGGTTAACTCACGAAAACGCCCTACTCGGCTTTGCTGGTGATCCCCTCAAAAACACACTCGTTGTCGATACACCACTTCGCCAATTCCAAAGCCTCCCGCATTTCTTCTTTCGTCGGGAGAACATCCGGCACTTTGTGCGTGTTCGCATCCCGAACCCCACCAGGCATAACCCGGCCATTAAACCGCATCATCCCAATCTCAACTACGCCACCCGTCGTCTCAATAAACATGCTACCAGCATATGTCGGTTGTTTTGGTGATTTCATTTTTGTGGTTCTCAATCATAAAAAGTGGCCCGCTCCCGGTAAAGGGAGCGGGCTCGATCCTCACGAGGGGCAGATCGTGAGAATTAACACTTGAGGAAGCGGACAAAACTCGACCCCATCGCCTCCAAGAAATTCCGGATCTTCGTCGTGTCGCTCCCGCAGATGATCCCAATGCGATCCAACGTCCCCGGCTTGAAGGACTCCTTCACATCCGCATCCACCAGCACGTCATCGTCCGTGAGCTTCCCAGCTGCTCGCAGCTTCTTGTCCACCGCCTCCAAAGCCTTCTCAATCGCCTCCGCAACACCCGGCTTCGCCATCGCATCGCGGTTGAACTTGAAGGTGGTCTCCTCGTAGGTCAGCTCCGCCGCACCGTCCTCGCCCATCAGCTGAATCAGGGCCTCCTTCTGCTCGGGCTTCACCTTGTACTGACTCGAGCGGTCCTGCGTCACGTACGTGATCTTTTCCCCCAGCGAGTTCCCGATGTACGTGGGCGTCTCGGGCAGCACACCGACTTCCGCGATGTGTTCCACATATTGCCGCAGGGCGAAATCCTTCACCGCCGTCTCCCGCAGGGCCATCTGTCCCTCGATCGCCTTCGCCTGCGTGGCCAACTCCACCAGCTCGTGCACATATTGTCCAACAGTCTCAGCCTCGGTGCCACTACCGGCCAACCACATCGTGTTCTTCTTGGACGAGGTGGACGTACCAACCGCACTCTTCGACTTCTCAGCAGCTTTCGTGAACATACCCATAGCTCGAACCTCCAAAAGTGCCATTTCGCTCACTTCCCCCGAAGTTGGGGGCTTGGTGCTGTCGTCTGGCACCCGATTGTGGCAGTCCGTGCCATAGCGTTAAATCGATATATTACACCCACTTGCTAGCCGGAACGATCGCATCGTCCCACTTCAACACAGGCCGCCCATTCGCCGCCATCGTCACCACATGCTCCGTCCCTACTATACTAATACGTGCCGACAAAATATTCACACTCTCCGTAGCAAACTTCTTCCCCCTAATCGCCACCACCGCCTCCCCCATAGTCCTAACCCCAGTCCAAGCCGCTAATTTATTAAGCACCTCCTCGTCATTATACCAATCGTCCAGATCCACATGAATAGAGAAAAGTTCCTTCCCCTTCACCACTAGAAACTCCGGATGATACGCGATAACCCTTGGCATCGATGATCCCCCATGAGCATAAAAAGAAGAGCCATCTTCATATTTAACCAGATCCCCCTCCCTGCCACAAAAAGACGAGATCGAAAATACCATCAGCCCAGGAGAGAGACAGAATCATGCAAGTCAAAACCGAACAATACATCTACCCACCCCGACCAGCCGACTGCCTCCCCCGAGACCAAACCAGCCTCCTCGGCAAAATGGGATGGCTCGCCCAACTAAAGTACAACGACAGCCGCTGCCTCATCAAATTCCTCCCTGAGGGCAAAACCGAACTCTGGAGCCGCCACGCCCAACGCATCCGAAACTACACCGTACCAGACTGGCTACAAGAACAAATCAACAAACTCCCAGGAATCCTCGGACTCAGCGACGGCATCCACCTCCTCGACGGCGGCATCCTCGACGGCAAACACAAAGCCATCAAAGACACCCTCGTAATCTGGGACATACTCGTCAAAGACGGCGAACACCTCCTCGGCAGTAATTACGCCGACCGCTACAACCTCTTGAACGTCAGCCAGTGCAAATGGAGCTACGCCCACCCCAACGGCAAAACCTACCAACTAGGAATCGCCCTCACCGATAACATCCTCATCCCCCAATGCCACCCAGCCGACAAATGGGAAGGACTCTGGGAAATGATCGACGAAATCAACACCATCTGGACCGTCGGCAAACCAACCGACAAGAACTACCAATGCCACCCGCTCATCGAGGGCCTAGTATTCAAGAACCCCAGGGGAACACTGGGGATGGGCTTCACAGAAAAGAACAACAGCGACTGGCTCATGCGATCCAGAGTAACCACAGGCCGCCACAAATTCTAAATGGTCCACACCAGCCTACGTCTGGTAGCGTTTTCGACTTCCACCGCTTATAGGACCAAAGAGCCGGGGTACAGCTGTTGCGGGCTAACCCCCGGCCATCTACACATTCCCCTCCGGGAAAGCATCCTCGAGCTTATCTTCTAGTGACTTCTTCACAACCTCCAGCCGCTTCAACTTAGTATTAACCACCGGCTGCATAATCCTCCTCACCGGTCTCTGCACCGGCCACTCCGGCTTCACAGCTACTTCTTGAGGACCTCTCTCCACCTTTATATCCGAGCCCATCTCCCGCAGCACCATTTTCATATTATAAACAAAGTGCGCCTTCTTCCGGGCCGCCCGCCGCTCCATACACCCCGGCACACCAAGCACGCCATCCCCCAACACCACCACAAACATCAAAGCCAACGCCACCACCACCAACCATCCCACGCCCCACCCAAACTCCAGCAACACCACATTCGCCGCATCCACCCACGTATCCATATCACTTTCCCTCTAGGAAATCCTCCCAATTTACCCCTTCCCGTCAATTTCGCCACCGGTCTCTACAACTCTGGGACTAGAAACGAACCACCACACTATACTAACACGTTCCAAATATACCCCCACGCATGCACGATTTCCTTAGAGGAAACCTCACTTATCCCCAGAACACTCCGGACAATTCAAAAAACCATCAAATATCTCAATCTTCGACAATCCAGAGCCCCCACAGGTCCTACAAGGCTCCAGAGACTCCTCCAAACGCCCCCCGCAATTCCTACAACAGGGCTGAGCAGCCTTCAACCACTCCTTCGCAGCCACTCGTTGCTCATGATGACAATCAATGCACACTCCAGTACCGTACTTAGACGCCATACACACCCTCCCACGCATGCACGATTTCCTCGGAGGAAATATCAATATGTATCGTGCCTCGCCTCCTCCGCTCGCAACCGCCTCTCCAAGGTCGCCACCTGCCCCTCCAACACATCCACACGGGTCAAAACACCCGAAAGAGTCGTGAGAACATTCTGCTGCTGCTCCAGAAGCTCCCCGAACTTATTCTGAAGCCACCTTACCTCCAAAGAGACCACCGACAATAGCGGTTGCTCGGTCTGATCGCCCCGCCGATCACTCGCTGGACCCATTTTGAACCTCCAGATACTTGCAAAAAATTCAGTGATCTGTTCTAATTTTATTAGAACAGACGAGAAAACGCTCTGCTACTCTTCCGCCACTTCTGGCGACCTTCTCCCCGCTCTCAAACCCGCCAAAAAAGCGGCTCGGGCCAATTTAGGCCGGGAGAGAGGCAAAGTGGCGACCTGTGCCGCCCACCATTTGTCAAAATTGGCCTCTTCGTTGGCGAGACGTGCTCGTAGGCAGGCGAGTTCTTCGCTTTGGCAGGCCCAGCAGAGGGTGTTGGTGTCGCCGTATCTTCCTTCGCTGATTTGGAGGGGTTGGCGGCATTTGTCGCAGTCGGTGTCGGTCATTTTTGGTGGCTCCTACCGGGTTGTGGCAGTGGTGGGACCCTCGTTAAATACCCTTTGACTATTTTTCTGGGGCGTGAGATAACCCGTGAAGAGGGTCTGAGACGGCCAAAATGGCATCGAATAGGTTCTGAGAAATGA
>Ga0315287_10002274_pt1 | contig 18082 bp, 15 predicted proteins | sample YL17G11_0_MG_FD_205037 | JGI IMG/M metagenome (GOLD analysis project Ga0315287, IMG submission 205037) | Sediment microbial communities from Yellowstone Lake, YNP, Wyoming, USA - YL17G11_0 | ecosystem: Environmental > Aquatic > Freshwater > Lake > Sediment | place: USA: Wyoming | collected...
CTACAGCGGCGCCAATATGTACTGCAACGCTGGCGATTCGTATTTCCCGACTGGCCCGCCGGTGTACTACAACGACGGCGGCCCGCTGGGCGGCAGCTTTGTGATCAACGCGCCCTTTAACCAGCGGGAATCGCGCTATGACCTGGCGCTGACTGACAGCGGCTCAGGGCCAGCGGTGCGGCTGGCGATGCACTGCTACGGCTACGGCGGCAGCCCGGACGCGCAGCTGCGCTACAAGTACATCGTCTGGAGCTTCGGCGACGGCACCTACATCACCGACCCCACGCCGTTCGTGGACGATACCGTGGACGTCACGCACGTCTACCAATACGCGAGCGATTATGTCGTGCGCGCGCTGATCACCGACGCCAATGACGACACGGTGATGGTTTACAGCCTGCCGCTGCGTGTGGAGTGAGCGCGCCGCGGGTGCAGTGAGCATGCTGCGCCAGTGTGTGCTGGCAGCGGCTAGATACGTAGCGCGCGGCGAGCGGGTATGATTAGCCGCGCCGCGAGCGTGGCGCAGGTACATTGACATGGGGGTGCACTGGTTTCGACGGGGTGGAAGAGGCGTCGGTGGCGTCCCGCGGCTGGGCTAACCGCGTGACCAACTGGCTCGACCAATAGCTGCGAATAACAGCAACTTTGCTCTGGCTGCTGCTTAAGTAGCCTGCCGTGTAAGCGCTGCCCGGTCCCGAGGCGGCGCCCAAGCGTAAACGAATCGGGCTGGCGCTAGAAAATGCTGGCGGCATAGCAATATGCCGCGAGCACCTCCGGCCCGGAGGTGGCGCGAGTAATAGGGCTGCCGGCCCGGCTGCCGGTTGCCGCTGGTTGCGGCGCCGGGCCCTAAGTTAATCCCATCGGCTATGGACGTAGATGCCGCCGCTGACACCGCTTCGGACGGGGGTTCGACTCCCCCCACCTCCAGCTTTTGCATGGCTTCGAGCCTACCGGTCTTGGCCATCTCAAACAGGTTGAGCGTATCCTGCTGCTTGAGCTGGCGCTTCTCCGTCTCCAGCTTGCGCAGGTGGTCGTTGGTGACATCCTCGATCGCCCGCGACTTGTTCATCATCCACTTCGTGTCCACCGAGACGACGAGCCAGGAGACGAAGTAAATCACCTTTTCGATTTCTTTGCCGCTGATGCCCAGCAGGGCCGAAAAGCGGTTGGGGATCGACTTGGTGAACCAGATGTGCGCCACCGGGCTGGCTAGGCGGATATGCCCCAGGCGTTCGCGCCGCACGCGGTTGCTGGTGACTTCCACGCCGCAGCGCTCGCAGACGATGCCCTTGTAGCGCTTCTTCTTGTACTTGCCGCAGGCGCACTCGTAGTCCTTCACCGGCCCGAAGATGCGCTCGCAGAACAGCCCGTCCTTCTCCGGCTTGTAGGTCCGGTAGTTGAACGTTTCCGGCTTCTTCACCTCGCCGTGGCTCCACGAGATGATCTTCTCGGGGCTGGCGAGGCCGATGCGCAGGCTGTGGATCGTGTTGCTGGCAGGTTTGGTCATGCTACTGGTCAAAGATCTCATCTCCTCTGGCGGCAAGGGTGCGCTCATCGTCCAGGATGCTGCGGCGCAGCTCTTCGCCCTTGTAGTTGACCTGGACATCGAGGCCCAGGCTCTTCAGCTCATTGACCATCACGAAGAAGCTCTCCGGGATGCCAGGCTCGGGAATGATGCGGCCATCGACAATGGCCTTGTAGGTGTTGTTACGGCCAACCACATCGTCGGATTTGACCGTCAGCATCTCTTTCAGCAGGTACGCGGCGCCGTAGCCTTCCAGCGCCCACACTTCCATCTCGCCCAGACGCTGGCCGCCGAACTGCGCCTTGCCGCCCAGCGGCTGCTGGGTAATCAGCGCGTAGGAGCCGGTGGAGCGGGCGTGGATCTTGTCGTCCACCAGGTGGTTCAGCTTCATGATGTACATCACGCCGACCATCACGCGTTCCTTGAACGGCTCGCCGGTCACGCCATCGAACAGCACGGTCTTGCCGTCCTCCGGCAGGCCCAGGTGCTGGAAGATGTGGCGGATCTTGTCCTCGGTCGGGCTGAGGAACACCGGGCAGGTGGTCTTCAGCGGGTTGGGCTTGGAGGCGAAGGTGATCACGTTCTGCACGCGCGCGATATCGCGGCGGTGCTTGTCCGGGCTGACCTCTACTTCCAGCTGGGTCAGGTGCTCGATCATCTCCTCGTCCTCGATGTCGATCAGCGCGCAGGCCAGGCCGAGGTGCGTTTCCAGCACCTGGCCGATGTTCATCCGGCTGGGGACGCCGAGGGGGTTAAGGATAATATCCAGCGGCGTGCCGTCGGGCAGGAAGGCCATGTCCTCGACCGGCAGGATGTTGCTGACCACGCCCTTGTTGCCGTGGCGGCCGGCCATCTTGTCGCCGATCTGCAGCGAGCGCCGTTTGACGACGTAAACGCGGGCCATCTCCACGACGTTGTGCGCCAGCTCGTCGCCCTTGTCGCGGCTGAAGTAGCTGGTGGCGATGATCACGCCGTCCTCGCCGTGCGGCACCTTGAGCGGGGTGTTCTTGAAGCCCTTGCCCTTGTCGCCGAACACTGCGCGGATCAGCTTCTCCTCGCCGGTGAGGTCGCTCTCGCCCTTGGGCGTGATCTTGCCCACCAGCACGTCGCCGCTCTTCACCTCCGCGCCGACGCGGATGATGCCCTTCTCGTCGAGGTTGCGCTCGATGTACTCCTCCTGCAGACCGGTGATCTCACGGGTGATCTTCTCCGGCCCCAGCTTGGTCTGGCGCGCCTCGCACTCATGCTTCTCGATGTGGATACTGGTAAACGTATTCTCTTTGAGCAGCTTCTCCGACACTAAGATGGCGTCCTCGAAGTTGTAGCCGCGCCAGCTCATGAAGCCGGCCAGCACGTTGCGCCCCAGCGCCAGTTCGCCCATATGCGTGGCGGAACCATCGGCGAGCAGGTCGCCCTTGATCACTGGATAGCCCTTGCGCACGACGATGCGCTGGTTGATCAGTGTGCCCTGGTTGCTGCGCTGGAACTTGCGCAGCCAGATCGTCTCGATGTGCTCGTTGCTCTTGCGCAGCTTGCGGAACGCGCGGTCCTCGAACGGCAGCTTGCGGTACAGCTCCTGCTGCTCGTGCGGCGGCGTGAAGAGGTAGTCGAACTTGCTGCGGTTGAGCACCTCCTCGCCCTCGATCTTCTCCAGGTTCGGGAGGTCGAGGATCTCGCCGGTCTGGTGGTCAAAGACCACACCCTTGCGTAGCGTGATGCGCCGACTGTCGACGTACGTCACCTCGCCGCAGAACGGGCTGATCTCCAGGCCGCCGGCGTCCTCGGCCAGCTTGCGCTCGATGCCGGTGCCGACGATCGGGCTCTCGTTGTGCAGCAGCGGCACGGCCTGGCGCTGCATGTTGCTGCCCATCAGCGCGCGGTTGGCGTCGTCATGCTCGAGGAACGGAATCAGCGACGTGGTCACCGAGATGAACTGGGCCGGCGAAACTTCGACGTAGTTCACTTCCTCGCGGCTGACCTGCTCGAAGTTGCCGCCACGGCGCACGAACAGCACCGGCTCGAGGATGTTGCCGTCCTCGTCCTTCTTGGTGGTCGACGGCGCGATGGCGTCCGTCAGCTCCTGATCGGCCGAGAGGAACACCACCTCGTCGCTGATCACGGAGTCATGCGCGCGGAAGTAGGGCGTCTCGATGAAGCCGTACTCATTGACGCGGGCGAAGGCCGACAGCGAACTGATCAGGCCGATGTTCGGGCCTTCGGGAGACTCGATCGGGCAGATGCGGCCGTAGTGGCTGTGGTGCACGTCGCGGAAGTCAAAACGCGCCGCCTCGCGGGTCAGGCCCTTGGGCCCCAGCGCGCTGAAGCGCCGCTTGTGCGTCAGGCTGGTCAGCGGGTTGGTGTTGTCCATGAACTGGGACATCTGCGAACTGCCGAAGAACTCCTTGATCACGCCGATGATCGGGCGCGTGTTGATCAGGGTTTTCGGCGATTCCTTCTCCGCCTCGGGCAGCATCATCTTTTCGCGGACGATGCGCTCGACGCGCAGCAGCCCCTTGCGCAGCTGGCCCACCAGCTGCTCGCCAACGTGCTCCACGCGGCGGTTCTCCAGGTTCAGGTGGTCGATGTCGTCCAGCAGGCCGCGGCCGTACTCCTGCAGCATGTAAAGGTGCTTGAACGCCTCCAGCATGTCGCAGACGGAGAGCACGGTGGTCTCGATCGGCACGTTCAGGCCGAGCTTCTTGTTCAGCATGTAGCGGCCGACGCGTGCCAGGTCGTAGCGCTTGGGGTCGAAGAAGCGGCTCGGCAGCATGTTGGCCAGCACTTCGTCGCTGTACGGGTCCGTCGGGTGCAGCTTGCGCCAGATCTCGATCTGCGCGTCGCGCATGTTCAGCGTCGTGTCGCGCTGCAGCGAACCTTCCAGCCCGTCCTCGATCTTCATCGTCGGCTCGGGCCACATCTCGGGCGTGACACCGTAGTGCTCCCAGAGCTCGTCGGGCATGAAGATCTCGCCGCGGTCGCGGTCGACGACGAAGCCCAGCGCCTTGAGGAAGTCCATGATCGGGATCTTCAGCACGCGGCGCGGGCTATCCATACGGACCTGGTAGCTGGAGCTGCGCACGTCGTACTCATAGCGCAGCCAGGCCCCGCGGTAAGGGATCAGCTTGACCATGTGCGCGTTCTCGTTGGCCGTGCGCTTTTCGCCCTTGGTGAAATACACACCGGGGGCGCGCACCAGCTGGTTGACCACGACGCGCTCCACGCCGTTGATCACGAACGTGCCGTTCTTTGTCAGGAACGGCAGTTCGCAGATGAAGACCTGCTGTTCCTTGATTTCGCCGGTTCTGTTGTTATGGAAGCTGAAGATGCCGCGTAGCGTGGCGTTGTAGTTGGCATCCTTTTCGAAGCACTCGCGCACCGACAGGCTCGGCAGCACGATCTCGTAATCGTTGAAGTGCAACTCGAAGTTCTCGTCGTTGGAGACGATCGGGAACACCTCGTCAAACACTTCACGGATGCCATGGAAACAAAACCACTCGAAAGCGGCAATTGGCACTTCCAACAAGTTTGGCAGGGGCCGCACGCTGTGCGGATCCAGGGGGTAGCGGAACTCAATCAACTGGCCCACTTGTAAATCTCCCTCCTGATTAAGCAAACGCCAACAACCACCGGGGAGAGCCTCCCCGGTGGTTATTCTGACAACACGCTATTCTCCGTGTTACTTTAATTCGGCAACCGCTCCAGCTTCGGTAAGCTTCTTGAAGATATCGTCGGCCTCAGCCTTTGATACCTTCTCCTTGATCGGACTAGGCGCCGCGTCAACGATCGCTTTAGCCTCCTTGATCCCCAGGCCGGTGATCTCACGCACGCGCTTGATCACTTCCAGCTTGGCGTCGCCAGCTTCCTTGAGAATCACGTCGAATTCGGTCTGCGCCACGGCGGCAGCGGGGCCCTCATCGCCGCCCCCGCCTCCAACCATGCCAGCCATCATCACCGGCGCGGCCGCGGCGCTGACGTCCCACTCCGTCTCCAGGTGCTTGACCAGTGCATTCATCTGCACTACCGGCAACGCACCCAGGACGGACGTAAGGAACAGCTTCAGCTCCTCTTCGGACAGCGCTAACGCTGCTGTCGAGAGTTCCTGCACCGTCATTTCGTCCTCCAATACAGTCCTTGTTTCATTCGTATTCTTAGAAGCGTAACAGCCTTGTTAATTGACGGGGCAGGGCGCATCGAGCAGCCCAGGCCCCCTTGCGGGACGCACCCGCTTAGCCAGCCTGCTTGTCCGCATAGGCTGACAGCACGCTGACCAGCCGCTGCGGAGCGTTGAGCACGCGGACCATCTTGCTCTGCGGCGCCATGAAGACGCGCAGCAGCGACGCGCGGATCTCGTTCTTTGTGGGCATGCTGAGGAATGTCTTGAACTGCTCCTGCAGGTAGACCTTGCCGTCGAACAGGATCGCCTTGACCTTCAGGCTGGGAAACTCGCGCATGTAGCGTGCCACCAGCTTGGCGATCGGTGTGATGTCCTCGGGCCCGAAGAAGGCGCAGGTCGGCAGCACCAGGTGCTCGCAGATCTCCTCGGCGCCGTTGCGCTCGAAGACGATGCGCGCCAGCGTGTTCTTCAGCACGACGACGGTGCCGCCGAGCTTAGCCATGTCGTGGCGCATGCGCTCGACCGCCGGCACGGGGATCTTGGAGAACTCCGCGAAGATGGCGAACGCCGACTTGCTGACCACGCTGTCGTAGTACTCGATCTTCTCAGTTTTAACTGACTTGAGCATGCTGGTTCCTAACTCGTGAAGCTACCGACATCGAGCTTGAGGCTCGGCGACTGCGTGGAACTGACGTACACACTTTTGACGTACTGCCCCTTGACCGTTGCCGGGCGCGCCTTGACCAGCACGCCCATCAGGTGCTCGAGGTTTTCCCGCAGGTCTTCGACGGGGAAGCTGGCGCGGCCGACAGTGGTGTGAATGATACCGGTCTTGTCGGCGCGGTACTCTACTTTGCCCGCCTTGCACTCGTTGACGGCCGACTTGACGTCCATCGTCACCGTGCCGCTCTTAGGATTCGGCATCAAGCCGCGGGGGCCGAGAATCTTGGCCACTTTCGAGGCCAGCTTCATCACGTCCGGCGTGGCGATCACCATGTCGAACTCCAGCCAGCCGCCTTCGATCTTCTCGATCATGTCCTCAAGGCCGGTGTAATCGGCGCCAGCCTCCTTGGCCTCCTCGGCCTTGTCGGCTTTGCACAGCACCAAGACCCGCGGCGTGCGTCCCGTACCCTTGGGCAGGATCGTCGTGCCGCGGATGTTTTGGTCCGCCTTGCGGGTGTTGATACCTAAGCGTACGTCCAGATCGATGCTTTCCCACTCGCGGGAGATGCTCTTCAGCATCTCCAGCGCCGAGCCGGGATCGAGGGGCGTGCGCACGCTGCCCAGCTTCTGCAGCTTATCAAGGTATTTGCGACTTCGTCTCATTACGTCTCCCTTGAATCAAGCCTTGCGCGATGTTGCTACTTCTTCTTCGCTTCCGTCGCGAGTTTGGCGTTGTCGATCTTCATCTTCTCAAACTCAGCGGTGGAACACACTTGGAAGCCGTCGTCGCGCCCCGCGGGGTGGCCCTCGACGATGTAACCCATGCTGCGCGCGGTGCCGGCGATGATGTGAGCAGCATGCTCCACATCGTCGGTGTTCAGATCCGCCAGCTTCTGCTGGGCGATTGCGCGGCACTGCTCCCAGGTCACTTTGCCTACTTTGATCTTCTGCGGGACACTGCTGCCCTGCTCCATACCGGCGGCGCGCATCAGCAGCATGGCCGCGGGCGGGCTTTTGACGATGAACTCGAATGTGCGGTCTTCAAAGATCGTGATCACGGTGGGCAGCACTTCGCCGGCCATGTTCTGCGTCTTGGCGTTGAACTCGCGGCAGAACTCCATGATCTGCACGCCGTGCTGGCCGAGGGCCGGACCGATCGGCGGGGCCGGCTTGGCCGCGCCGCCCGGGATCTGCACCTTGACGATTGCCTTGATGGGTTTGGCCATTGCTATAGCACTCCTGATTGAATCTCTTCGGGCTCGAAGGGTTCAACCTGCTCGAAATCCAACTCGACTTGCGTGTCCCGACCGAAGACCGAGACCATGATCTTCACTTTGCGGCGCTCAATCTCGATCTCGCGCACCTTGCCAATCGCCTCGGTGAACGGCCCGGTGACCACCTTGACCGTATCGCCCACGGCGTAGGCCAGATCCACTTCGGGCTCTTCCTGGTCCATGCGGGCGAAGATCTGGCTGATCTCCACTTCCGTCAGCGGCTGCGGCGCGTCGGCCGAGCCGATGAAACCGATCACGCCCTGCACCTGGCGCAGGGTATGGCGGTTCTCGTTCGTCAGGTTCATCTTTACCAGCACGTAGCCGGGGTACATCTTGCGCTGCACCGTGCGCTTCTTGCCTTTGTGGGTTTCGAGCTTCGTCTCGTAGGGCACGAGGATCTCGTCCACGTCATCTCCGAGCTTACCGAGCGTGACGAGGTGCCGCAACGTCTGTGCGACTTTCTCCTCATGTCCGCTCAGTGCGTGAAGCACGTACCAACGCATGGCTCAAAACCTCTAGGGTGTCACCGTCGGCGGCAACAGGAAACGATTAAACAGGATCGACATCAGCGCGTCGTACAACGAGATGATGAACATCAGGATGACCGTGAACAGGAAGACCACGATCGTTGACTGAGTGAGCTCCTTGCGGGTGGGAAAGCTGATCTTGCCCCATTCGATCTTCAGCGATACGAAGTATTCGCGCACGCCGCGGACTATCCGCGAGGACAGCCCTTCTTCAATATTCTTCTGACCCGGTTGATTGACCGCTGGCATTGCTTACCCCGCTACAGACTAAAGCAGGCCCAGAGGGATTCGAACCCCCATCCCCGGTTTTGGAGACCAGTGTTCTGCCATTGAACTATGGGCCTAGCACACATTCTTACTTGGTCTCCTTGTGCGCGGTGACCTTCTTGCAGAACCGGCAGTACTTGTTGAGCTCGAGCTTCGACGGCGTGTTCAACCTGTTGCGCGTCGTGTAATAGTTCCGGTTCTTGCATTCAGCGCAGGCCAATATGGCCTTGATGCGCTTGTCGCCTTTCTTCTTCGCCATCTATATCCACCAACCTCAGGATACTGACTCAACGGACCAGCACCAGCGCCGCAACGGCGGCGCCAGGTTGGCGGATTATTCGACGATCTTGGTTACCAGGCCCGCGCCGATGGTCCGGCCGCCCTCGCGGATGGCGAAACGCATGCCATCCTCAAGCGCGACTGGCTGGATCAGGGTAGCCAGGAAGTCGACTTCGTCACCGGGCATTACCATCTCGACGCCCTCCGGCAGCTCGATCGTGCCGGTCACGTCGGTGGTGCGCATGTAGAACTGCGGGCGGTAGCCCTTGAAGAACGGCTTATGGCGGCCGCCTTCGTCGCGCTTCAGGATGTATACGCGAGCGTTGAACTTGGTATGCGGATGGATGGAACCGGGCTTGCAGACGACCTGCCCGCGCTCGATGCCAGTGCGCTCCACGCCACGCAGCAGCAGACCCACGTTGTCGCCGGCGATGCCCTCATCGAGGATCTTGCGGAACATCTCCACGCCGGTGACCACGGTCTTGCGCTTCTCGGGACGGATGCCGACGATTTCGACTTCCTCGCCGACCTTGCACTTGCCGCGCTCGATACGGCCGGTGGCCACGGTACCGCGGCCGGTGATCGTGAAGACGTCTTCCACGGGCAGCAGGAACGGCTTGTCGACGTCGCGCTGCGGCATCGGGATGTAGTCGTCCAGCGCCTTGACCAGCTCATGGATGCACTGCGCTTCCGGGCCGTTGGGGTCGTTGGTTTCCAGCGCCTTGAGCGCCGAACCCTTGATGATCGGAATTTCGTTGCCGGGGAAGTTGTACTTCGTCAGTACGTCGCGGATCTCTTCCTCGACGATGTCGACGATATCGGGGTCATCGACCATGTCAGTCTTGTTCATGAAGACGACGAGGAACGGCACGCCGACCTGGCGCGCCAGCAACACGTGCTCACGCGTCTGCGGCATCACGCCGTCGTAGGCGGAGACGACGAGAATCGCGCCGTCCATCTGCGCCGCGCCGGTGATCATGTTCTTGATGTAGTCGGCGTGGCCGGGGCAGTCCACGTGTGCGTAGTGGCGGTTCACGCTCTGGTACTCGACGTGGGCGGTGTTGATTGTGACGCCACGCGCCCGCTCTTCCGGCGCCTTGTCGATCTCATCAAACGGGATGAATGTCGCCAGATTCTCTGCGGCCAGCGTCTTGGTGATCGCGGCAGTCAGGGTGGTTTTACCGTGGTCAACATGCCCAATCGTGCCCACGTTGACATGCGGCTTCGAACGGTCGAACTTCTGCTTTGCCATGGCGGCGCTCCTCGAGTATCGGTTACTCTCCCGGTTCAAACACCGGTGGGTTTTAGTACTTGCATCCCTGCCTCAGGCAGGGGCGCGGGACAGCCCACAATCAGGATCGAACTGATGACCTCGTCCTTACCAAGGACGCGCTCTACCGACTGAGCTATGTGGGCACGAACGAGAAGTATACCATGGAAGCTACAGTATGCAATAGCCGGCAAAAAAGCGGCACGCAAGCGGGAGACGGGAATCGAACCCGCGTGACCAGCTTGGAAGGCTGGAGCTCTACCACTGAGCTACTCCCGCTCGAACGGCGGCTTGGGGCCTGTTTGGCGCGAAGATTCTATCACGGCTGAGCGCGCCGTTTCCGCTCCGCCAGCAGTGACTCGTACAGCCGCAGGTACTGCCTGGATGTCGCCAGGTAGTCGAACTGTTCAACGGCCCGCTTCAGCCCTGCGGCTGCCATCCGCCGGCGCAGCTCAGCATCCGCTGCCAGCTTGAGCATCGCGGCGGCCAGCGCCTGAGAATCGCCGGAGGGAACCACGAGACCGGTTGCATCGTGCAGCACCAGCTCCGGCATGCCGCCGATGTCAGTGCAGATCACCGCGTTGCCGGCGGCCATGGCCTCGGTGAGCGCCACCGGCAGCCCTTCGGTCAGGCTGGCCAGAACGGCTACATCCGCCGCCCAGAGCAGCTCGATGATGCTTTCCTGCGGGCCAAGCACCCGCAGGCGCCCGCCGAATGCCGGATCCTGGGCGCGCGCTGAAAGCTCTTGTAGTAGCGGCCCGCCGCCGACGACCAGCAGCCAGGCGCGCGCGCTGGTTGCGGCCACCTGCTGGAAGGCCTGCAGCAGCAGCTGATGGTTCTTCACTGGATGCAGGCGCGCGACACAGATGAAAACTACGTCCTCGTCGGGGATACCAAGCTGCTGCCGGGCTTGTTTTTTTGCTCCCGCGGGCCGGAGGAAGCGCGCCGTGGGAATGCCGTTGTAGATGACGCGGCAGCTGGCAAGGCCGTACAGCTCGCAGGCCGTGTCAGCGATGATCCTGGCGACTGCCACTGGCACGACGCGCTTATCGAACGTCTGCCGCCGCAGCCAGCGCTCCAGGCCGACCCCCTCCGTGTAGGCTCTGGCGTGCAGGGTGTGGACGAGGACCGGCACGCGCAGCCAAAGCGCCGGCGGCAGGGCATAGCGCAGTACGCCAAGATGAGTATGCAGCACATGCGGCTTGAAGCCGGAGATCAGCCGCGCCAGCTGCTGGTACACGCCGCCGCTGAAGCCTTTCCGCTTGCCGAAATGAACCAGCGGAACATGCTTCTCCCGAAGTTCAGCTTCAAACTCAGTGTCAGCCGGCGGGCTGAAGACCGCACAGCGAGCATCAGCATCGAGCTCGTGCAACCCAGTCAGGATGTTGGTAGCCGCGCGCTCGGCACCGCCGTGATGCAAACTGTAGACGACGTGCAGCACGCGTAGTTGGCTATCCACGGCTATCAGACTACCACAGCCGTGCCGCAGCACCGGACAGCAACTACTCAGCGCCTGGATCAGGCCGATGGCGCCCGCTGCGGCACCTGCAGCCAACTGTGTCCGCCAAGATCTACACTTACTGTGCCCATTGAATCCAGTACCCGTTGTCTATAATGGCCGCGTTCTGAAAGACTGGCTTTCGGCTTTCGGTCGCACAATACAGCAACGCGCCAAGTTCGGGCTCGTGTCACTCGATCCGCGATACGCTTCGACTAAACGTTGGATCGATGCAGGCTGGAGTATGCCGCGACCGCAGCTTGAAGAGACGATGCTCATTCGCTTGAATAGGCAGGTACATCATTTTCGGAAGCTGGAGTTGCTGCCGCACTGGCCGCAAGACGCAACGCCGGAGCTCGCAGGTTGGGCTGACTTGCAGTCCTTGCCGGTGCTGCAGCGACAGGATCTGCAAGAGCTGTTTCCGCTGCTGCAGCAGCGCTGGGGCAAATCCACGTTGGCTGTGCTAGGCCGATCCGGTGGCTCGACGGGCGAGCCGACCCGGTTTTTCCAGCGACGCGGCTACAATGCAAGCGGGGTGGCATTCAACAACGTCATGCTGCTCGCGCTGGGCTGGAAGCCTGGACTACCGAGACTTTGCCTGTGGGGTTCCGATCGTGAAACCGGTAGCACGCCTGCTCATGAGGCTTCGCACAGGCATTTAGGCGGCCTGACAATCTACGGCGGGTTTTCCCCCGACGAAGCCGAATACCACAAGTTCTACGAGGCTGTGCGCGACAGCGGAGGCTGCGCGGTATACGGCTTCACCACGTTGCTGGAACAGTGTGCCCGGCTGATGATCGAGCGAGGCTGGCGCTTGCCAACCGGCTGTGTCAAGGCAGCCTGGACGGGTGCCGAGATGCAGTTCCCGCGCCAGCGGCAGCTCATCGGCGAGGCGTTCGGCCTGCCGCCGCGCAACTCCTACGGCGGGCGCGAATGCGGCTGGATGGCTGCGGAGTGCTCGCAGGGCACGCTGCACATCAGCCCTCGCTACATCATTGAGGCGCTGGACCCGCAGACCATGGTGCAGCAGGCTGATGGACAGGTCGGGCTGCTGGCGGTGACTGACCTGTTCCAGGAGTTCACACCGTTTATCCGCTACGTGATCGGCGACCTGGGAGCTGTGGGATGGCAGGAATGTGCCTGCGGACGGCGCGGGTTCTGCCTGCGCGATCTCAGCGGCCGGATCAGCGACATGATACAGCTACCGTCGGGCGTTCAGATCAGCGGCCTGTTCCTCAACCACCTCATCAAGGAGTTTCCGGCGATCCGCCAGGCGCAGGTCGTGCGAGTCGCACCCTCCAAGTACGAGCTGCAGTATCTCGGCGAGCAGATGCCAGAAGAGGAATCTTCCCACTTGCAGGTGCTGTTCGCTCGGGAGTTCTCAGGGGTTGATACGGCGGTGCGTAGCGTGGATCGGCTGGAGCTTACAAGTGCCGGTAAGCTGCTGCAGTTCCGCGACATCAGCCAGCAGCAAGTTTAGTCCGGGGTAGAGGCTCAAGGGCTGGTCGCTGCAGTGGCGCCGGATCGGAAGCTGCTGCCAACTATGTCTCACTTAAGCCAGCTGGTGTGTCTGTCGGGTTCAACACACTTCGCCATATAATGGGCACGCTTATGCAGAACTTGCATGCCGGGCTAGTCCGCACCTTGCTGCAACGCGCCAAGTTTGGATTATTGGCGCTTGATCCACGCTACGTCTCGGCAGTCCACTGGATCAAATCAGGCTGGAGCACCTCACGGCCGCAGCTGGAACAGCGGATGCTGGTCCGCGTAGCACAGCAAATCGAGCGTTTCAAAACACTGGGCCTGCTCACGCACTGGCCGGCAGGCGCGGTGCCGCTGCTTAAGGGCTGGGCTGACTTGCAGTCCTTGCCAGTGCTTGGACGCACAGAGCTGCGGGAGCTGTTCCCGTTGCTCAAGCAGCACTGGGGCGATAGCCAGCGGGCGCAGATCGAACGCTCTAGTGGTTCAACGGGCGAACCAACCCGGTTTTACAAACGGCGCGGCTACAATCCTCAGGGGCTGGCATTCCATAATGTCATGATGTCTACGCTAAGTTGGCAACCCGGCATGCTGCGACTTGCCATGTGGGGCAGTGACCGGGAGATCGGCATGAATTCCCCACACCCCTCACAGCTGCGGCAGCTGGGTGGTTTGTACTTATTTGGCGGCTTCACGCCTGACGAGGCTGAGTACCGGCGGTTCTACGAAGCAATTCGGGACAGTGGCGGCTGCGCCGTCTACGGCTACTCCTCGCTGTTGGCGCATTGCGCGAGGCTGATGGTCGAGCGGGGCTGGCAACTGCCGGCTGGCTGTGTGAAGACCGCCTGGACAGGCGCTGAGATGCAATTCCCGCACCAGCGGCAGATCATCGGCCAGGCCTTGGGCGTGGAGCCGCGCGATACGTATGGTGGGCGCGAATGTGGCTGGATGGCTGTGGAGTGCGACCATGGCACGCGCCACATAAACCCGCGCTACGTCATCGAGTCGCTGCAACCGCAGACAATGGCTCAGCAGCCCGATGGGCAGGTGGGTGAGCTCGCTGTGACCGACCTGTTCCATGAATTCACGCCGTTTATCCGCTACCTCATCGGCGATCTGGGAGCTGTGGAATGGCGGGAGTGCGCTTGCGGAAGGCATGGCTTTTGCCTGCGCGAGCTCAGCGGCCGCATCAGTGACATGATTACGCTGCCATCGGGAACGGTGATGTGCGCGCTGTTGATTAACCAGATAGTCCAGGAACACCCGGTGATCAAGCAGGCTCAGGTCGTGCGAACATCACCCACAGCATTTGAGTTTCAGTACATCGGAGATGAGATGCCGGCTGACGAGTTCGCGGAGCTGCAGGTTCTGCTCGCCCAGAAGTTTGCCGGTGCCCAGACGGCAGTGCGCCGGGTAGGTCGGCTGGAGCTGACCAGAGTCGGCAAGCTCATGCAGTACCGGGATATCAGCCAGAGCTGAATTAACCGTCAGTCGAAGCGACTTCAGCCTGCGCCTGACTGAGATTTGGCGTAAGTGAACAGGCGGGTACTGCCGCGCGGCGTATAATCGCTGCGTGCCAGGCAGGCCAATTCGCACATTGTTGATGATCCCGACAGTCAATCCGCTGCCCAGCGGCGGGCTGCCTGGTGCCGGCGGCAGCGAGCGCATGACGCGCAACCTGTGCCTGGCCTTTGATCGCAGCCGCATCGAGCCATTTCTGGTGACGTTCACTGATCCGGGTGTTGCCGGCGAGGAGCTGCGCAAGGCAGGCGTCACACTATTCCAATTAGATAAACACGGCCGGTTTGATCCGCTTTTCTGGTGGGCGCTGTACCGGCTGATCGTGCGCAACAGAATTCAAGCGGTGCTGAGCATGTTGCAAGGCACCAACGTGCATAACCTTCTGGTAACGTCTCAACTGCCTAAAGTAGCTCGTTTGATTTCCTATCGCGGCGGCACCGTGCAACCTTCCCTGGCTGCCACTGAAGGCCGGCTGGCCTACCTGGCCGACCAGTTGATCGTGCCGGCCAAGCATCTGGTCACTGAACTGCAGGGCAAGTATCGAATTGCGCCGGAGCGCATCCGCGCGATCCCCAACGGCTGCGACAGCAACCGCTTCGCCTACCGGCCGTACGCCGACCGGGCACTGTACCGCGAGCATCTGGACCTGCCGCCTGACGCGTTCATCCTCTATACGCCGTGCCGCATCGAGCATGCCAAGGGCCAGGATGTGCTGGCTTCAGCACTGATGCAGGTGCGCGATCTGATCGTCGAGCGCTCAGTAGTCTGGATCAACACGGGCCAGGTCCAGGACCAGGCGATGGCCGTGCGCATCGACGCGACGACACGCGAGCTGATCCAGCACGTGCGGCTGCTGCCACCGACGGCGGAACCTGAGCTGTGGATGGCGGCAGCGGATGCGGTGATCATCCCCAGCCGCATCGAGGCTTTTCCCAATGTATTGCTGGAGGCGGCGTTTACCGGCCGGCCGTTCATCGCCACGAGCTTTGGTGAAGTGACCGAGGTCGTGCGCCGGATAGGCGGCGTTGCCGTGCAGCCGGGGTCGGCGCTGGAACTCTCCACGGCCCTGCGTACGCTGATCACCACACCCGAGGAAGAGCGCGCGGAGCAGGGCCGCAAACTGGCGGCGCTGGCGCGGGAGAAGTACTCCATCGAGGCGACTGCCGAGCAGTTTGCCGAGGCCATCGAGCAGGCATATTCCAGGCGCCGGGGCAAGTACTTCTAATCCGCTGCGGGCTGCCGGCCAGGGGTTTGCACATTAGGCTATAATCACCGCTTGCCGTCCGCCACAGGGGCGCGGGCGGACATAGAGCAAGAGGCGGAGGATCTTGGGGCAAGGCACTGGGCGTATTAGCGAAGCATGGCTGGCTGGCCAGTACTGGTTTGGCGCGGCCCTGCTCTTCATCGTTCTCAGCGTGGTGCTGACCATTGTGCTGCTGTCGGCGGCGCCGGTGTACACCTGCCGCTCCACGGTGCGCATCGGCAGCCAGCTGCCGAGCGCGCTGGCTGGGCCCGCCGCGCTGCTGGCTTCTGATTCCACGGAGGATGAGCTGGCTGTGCTGGAATCGCAGACCGTGCGCGACCATGTAGCCAGTCAACTGCATCTGGCTTGCCAGCCCGTGCCGGTGTGGCAGCCCAACCCCTTCATGTACCAGGTGCAGCGCGTGTTCTCGATGCTGTTCGGCGCAAGCGCGCCGCTGGATTACGCCAAGCTGGCCTATCCGACGGTGACGCAGCTGGAGATGGACTGGGACAGGGCGGAAGGCTCGTCCGCCATCGTCAGCGTGGACAAGGCAGGCAACTACAGCCTGATATTCAACAAAGCAGCGGGGACGGCTGTGCCCGTCGGCCAGCCACTCAGCGCGCACGGGCTCACCGTGGCGCTGACGGGCTTCTCGCCCAACGTTGCCCAGCGTTGGCGCCTCGTGCTCAGCGATCCCGACCGCATCGCCATCGAGATGCTCGACAAGCTGTCGGTGTTCCGCGTCGGGCAGCGCAGCCAGACCGTTGGCGTGCGCTATGAGGCGGCGCATCCGGAGCTGGCGGCCAACGTGGTCAAGGCGGTGATGGATTACTACATGCAGCGTGACATCGACATCACGCAGCAGGTCTCCAAGGAGTCGCTGGTCTACATCGACCAGCAGGTCAAGCAGGTCGACGATGAACTGGAGCAGCTGCGGCAGCAGATGCTGACGCTGCTTAAGGATCGCAGCAACCTGCTGGCCAGCGGGGCGACGCCAGACGTACCCAGCAACTACCTGAAACTCGAAATGCAGCTTGGCGATTTGCGCACCTCGCGCTCGCAGATCAGTTCGCTGCTGAACCAGCTCAACAGCGACAAGGGCTTCCTCGGCTACTACGACCCGGGCACGGGCAGCCGGCGGCTGGAAACGGATCTGGTAGAGCAGATTATGAGTATCGAGCGCGCGCTGAAGTCCGAGATGGAGACGAAGACCGAGCAACACCCGCGGATACAGGAGCTGCGCCAGCAGTTGGACAAGCTGCATGCAGACCTGGGCAAGCTGCTCAAGGAGAGTATCGGCCAGGTCGACCGCCAGATTGCCTCCGTGCAGCAGCAGCGCGGCGAGTTCGAATCGCTGCTCGCGCTGACGCCGCAGGCATCCACGGAACTCGAGCGGCTGAAAGGCGAGATCCAGATCAGAAGCGAAACTCTTGGCGCGCTGTACGGCGAACGGCAGCGCGCCGCGCTGCAGCAGATCAGCAGCGTCTCGGCGATCACCATGCTGGATCCCGCCGTGCCGGACCGCCGCCACGTGCGCCCGCGGATTTTGCAGAGCGTGCTGACGGCGGGCATCTTTGCCCTGCTGGTGACCATCGCCATGCTGCTGGCCTATCGCGCCATCGACCCGGCCGTGCGCTCACCGCGCGATCTGACCGGGCGCTTCGGCGCGCCGGTGCTGGCCACGCTGGATGAGAGCGGCGCTGGCGGACGCGACATCGAGCTGTCGCGCCTGCGCCATCGCGTACGCCACCTGCTCAGCGAGCCCGGCGCACGCCTGGCCGTGATGACAGTTGGCGGCGAAGGGCGTTCCGAGGCCGTCGCCGCACTGATACGGCCGATGATCGGCGGCGCGGCGCCGGCGGCTGAAGGCGCCGGAGAACGGATCGTCGCCGCGCCAGGCAGCGGGATCGCCGCGCTGTACAGCGATGCGACAAGCGACATAGCCAGCGTAGTGATTGCTACCCGTCCCGGGCCGCGCCGGCTAACCGAGCTGTCGGGCCTGGTGTCCGAGCTGAATGGCGCCGGGCATCAACTGGCGGGCTTCATCCTGCTGCGCAGCAGGGGCGGGAACAATGGCGGCTCGCAAGCCTAAGCCGCCGTCTGGGAGCAGCTCCGGCACCCAAGAGGTGCAAGACACCTCCGCCATCCATGCAGCCGCGGCAGCAGCGCCCGCGCCGGACCGCCAGACCATTCTGTACGTCATCACGCAGTCGGGGCCCGGCGGCGCGCAGCGCTACGTGCTCGATCTGGCTACGCACCTGCCGGCGCGCTTTGAAGCGGTGATCTGCGCGGGAGCTGATGGCGGTGGCGGGCTGCTGGAGGATGCGCGGCGCACGGGCCTGCGAGTGGCGCCGCTGACTTCATTGAGACGCTCGATTAGCCCGCTGGCGGATCAGCGCGCGGTGCAGGAACTGCGGCAGCT
>Ga0315287_10002275_pt1 | contig 18076 bp, 16 predicted proteins | sample YL17G11_0_MG_FD_205037 | JGI IMG/M metagenome (GOLD analysis project Ga0315287, IMG submission 205037) | Sediment microbial communities from Yellowstone Lake, YNP, Wyoming, USA - YL17G11_0 | ecosystem: Environmental > Aquatic > Freshwater > Lake > Sediment | place: USA: Wyoming | collected...
AGAAGTTGCTCGCGCCGATCAGCGCCGATGGCGCCGCTACACAATGCGCCTCGCCGGCGGCGCGGTTCAGCAGGTAGGCGAGACCGGAGTTGAAGTAGACCTGGATCAGGATCGGTACGGCGAGCAGTGCAATGATCAGTGGCTGCGCGATGATCTGTTCACCCTGAAATCCGAACAGCATCACCAGCGTCGTCAGCAGCGCGAGCAATGACACCGGCTGCAATCGGCCCAGCAGACGTTGCAACGCATTCGCACCGCCCCAGCTCAAGACGCGCTGCCGAACAAGCTGGGCGAGCACGACCGGGACCGCGATGTAGAGCCCCACCGAGATCAGCAGCGTATCCCACGGAACGATGATCGCCGAAAGGCCGAGCAGCAGGCCGACGATCGGTGCGAATGCAAACACCATGATGCTGTCGTTCAGCGCGACCTGGCTCAACGTGAAGTCGGGCTCGCCGTTCGACAGGTTGCTCCAGACGAACACCATCGCGGTACACGGCGCCGCGGCCAGCAGAATCAATCCGGCGATGTAGCTGTTGATCTGTTCGGCAGGAAGATACGGCGCGAACAGGTGGCCGACGAAAAGCCAGCCCAGAGCTGCCATCGAAAACGGCTTCACCGCCCAGTTGATGAACAGCGTGACGCCGATACCGCGCCAATGTCTGCGCACCTGACCCATGGCCGCGAAGTCGACCTTCATCAACATCGGGATGATCATCAGCCAGATCAGTGCGGCGACCGGCAGATTGACGTGTGCGATTTCGGCTGCGCCGATCGCGTGAAAGACGCCGGGCAGCAAGTGTCCGAGCGCGATGCCGGCGACGATGCACAGCGCAACCCAGAGCGTGAGATAGCGTTCGAATGTCGACATCGATGCAAATCCCTCAGCAGTTTGTGCCGTCGGGGCAATCGGCCGAACCGCCGATACGGCCGGCCGCCGCCGCGTCGGCGATCGCATGCAGAAGGCCGGTCAGCGGCTCGAGACTCCGCGGATTGAGGGAGTAGCAGATGCGCGGACGTTCGATCTCGCCGACGATGATGCCGGCCGCCTTCAGAATTCGCAGATGCTCGGAGACGGTGGACTGGGCCAGTCCGACTTCGTCGACGATGTCACCACCGATGCAGACGCGCTGTTTCAAGAGCAGCTGCACGATCCGTATTCTCACTGGATGGCCCAACGCTTTGGCCACGTTCGCAACCACGTCCGGCGTCTGGGCGGTGCTCACGATTGTTGGACGCGAAGTCTTGGCTCGAAGCGTGGAACGAGATGCCATCGGGAAACCCATATCGTTATTCGTCGATGTGCGATGTTAGACGCGGGATGCGGCAATATCAACGCGGCGCGCCAGTAGTCGCTGAGCGCGATCGCGGGGAAGCGCGTCAGGCGGACTCGGCTAACGATCTCGCTAAGGTGTCATCATTCGCGAGAATCGCGCGATGATGCCTTCGTGTTGACCGCGTCCTTGGTTGCACCGATCTCATCGAGCCTCTTGCGCAGACTCAACCGGTCGATCGAGGCCAACGGAAGACTGACAAAAATGCCGATTCGATTCGTCAGCATTCGCAATGTGTCCATGAACGCCAGGTTCTTTTGCCCTTCGGTGCCCACCGCTTCCGCGGGATCGGGAATGCCCCAATGGGCCGTCATCGGCTGACCGGGCCACACCGGGCAGACTTCATTTGCAGCCTTGTCGCAAACGGTAAACACGAAATCCAATTGCGGCGCCCCCTGACGCGCGAATTCATCCCAGCTCTTGGAACGCAGGTCCGCAGTGGCGTAGTCCTGTCGCCGCAGCAGACTCAGCGCGTACGGATGCACCTCGCCCTTTGGAAAGCTCCCAGCGCTGTAGGCATTGAAGCGGCCCTTGCCCAGGCGATTCAGCACGCACTCGGCGATGATGCTTCGCGCCGAATTTCCCGTGCACAGAAAGAGAACGTTGTAGACCCTGTCAGCCACGCGACTCACCTCGCCGACGAATTTTGTTCAAGACCCGCGCAGATTCCAACGTTCATATGACAAATGTGTGACGGTTCAAAACATGGGGCGATCTGCTCGAGCAGATTCCCAACGAGCCGGCATGGCGCTCGACATGTATTTCGCCGAAGGCGACATGCAATTTCTGAAGAACTCGGTGACTCTGCACGCGCGAGGACGCCGCAGAACCCGACGAGAAACGCCATCTGTTGCGGCTCTGGCTGACGGGGAAATCGTACCGCGACGGCGATGACGCGCTGAGGAAGTGTGTGGCAGTTCAGACGGCGACCCCGACGCGCGTCGTAGTCGCTTTTCGACCGTCTGCTACAAATGGCAGGTAGACGTTAGCGATCGCACCGAGCGCCGACGATAGATGGCGCTCTGGCGCGGGGCGTCGGGATCCGTTGAGGCAATTTTGACCGGTCGCAGACAAGTTTGAGGACGAGCATCGGCGATCCATTCAGCTATCACTGGAACCTGTTCGAATCGGCGCCGCGATCTCCCCGGCGATCGATGCTTCGAGCTCGATGACGCGCAACGTCGTCGACAGCAGGCTGTCCGGATTGAGACTCAACGAATCAATTCCGAGCCGTACCAGAAATTCCGCAACTTCCGGGAAATCGGACGGCGCCTGACCGCAGATACCGCTGTGGCGGTTGTTGCGCTTCGCCCCATCGACCGCCATCTCCAGCATTTTCATGACACCGGGGTCACGTTCGTCGAAGTCGAACGCGACCGTTTCGGAGTCACGGTCGACGCCGAGCGTGAGCTGCGTCAGGTCGTTGGACCCGATCGAGAAGCCGTCGAAATGCTCGGCGAATGCGTCGATGGAGATCACGTTGTTCGGGATCTCGCACATGACGTATACCTCCAGTGCGTTTCGACCGCGCTCTAGACCGTGTTTCGCCATACACGCCAGCACCTGTTTTGCTTCCTCGACGCGTCGGCAGAACGGAATCATCAGTTTCACGTTGGTGAGGCCCATCGTCTCGCGCACCCGCTTCAACGCCGCGCATTCCAGCGCGAAGCCATCCTCGTACGCGGGATGCGCGTACCGGGATGCGCCTCTGAAGCCGATCATCGGATTCGGTTCGGTCGGTTCGAAGTCGGCACCGCCCAACAGTTTCGCGTATTCGTTGGTCTTGAAATCAGACAGGCGCACGATCACCGGTTTCGGGTAGAACGCCGCCGCGATCGTGCCAACACCTTCGCTGAGTCGCGCAATGAAGAACTCGGACGGCGTGGCGTAGCCGCGTGCCAGGCGCAACACTGCTTCTTGCACGCCGGGATCGCGGATTCGCTCCGGATGCGCGAGTGCCATCGGGTGCGCTTGCACATACTCCGTGATGATGAACTCGAGCCGCGCCAGGCCGACGCCGTCGTTCGGAATGCAGGCGGTGCGGAACGCGACGTTCGGGTTGCCGAGATTCACCATCATCTTCGTGCGCGGGCGCACCAGATTCACGAGATCGGTTTCGTTGCGTTCATACGGGACGGCACCGCGGTACACGCGCCCCGCTTCGCCTTCGCAACAGGCCACGGTGACGATCTCGCCGTCGGTGAGCACCTGCGTTGCATCACCGCAGCCGACGACGGCCGGAATGTCGAGTTCGCGCGCGACGATGGCGGCGTGGCAGGTGCGGCCGCCGCGATTGGTGACCAGCGCGGCCGCTTCGCGCATCACCGTTCCCCAGTCGGGCGTCGTCGTATCCGCAACCAGTACGGAACCGTGCTCGAACGAACCGAGTTCGGCGGGACTGCGCACAACTCGAACCGGCCCGGTCGCCACCGATGTACCGACAGCGCGACCGCGCGCGATCGTCTCGCCGGTTCCGGTCAGACGATATTCGACCATCAGCGTGCCGTGGCGCTGCGATGCCACCGTCTCGGGTCGCGCCTGCACGATGTACAGTCGGCCGTCGCCGCCATCCTTCGCGAACTCGATGTCCATCGGCGTCGGCCTTCCGGCCAATGCCGAGTAATGCGTCTCGATCGCCGTGGCGAGCTCGGCGAGACGAACGACGTCCGAATCGTCGATCGAATAGCGGTCGCGCTCGTCCTGCGATGTCACGACGTTGCGCGTCGTGTCGCCACCCCGCGCGTAGATCATCTTGACCTTCTTCTCGCCGAGCTTGCGCCGCAACACATAGCGGTAGCCTTGCGCGAGCGTCGGCTTGTGCACATAGAACTCATCGGGTTCGACCGCACCCTGGACGATGTTCTCGCCCAGGCCCCACGAGGACGTCACGAACACCACATCGCGAAAACCGGTTTCGGTGTCGAGCGTGAAGACGACGCCGCTCGAACCCAGGTCGGCCCGGATCATCCGTTGGACACCGATCGACAGCGCGACGCTGAAATGATCGAAGCCGTTGTTGATGCGGTACTGCACGGCGCGATCGGTGAACAGACTCGCGAGGCAACGGCGACACGCATCGATCAGCGCGTTCTGGCCGCGGACGTTGAGAAAGCTCTCGTGCTGACCGGCGAAGCTCGCTTGCGGCAGATCTTCCGCGGTCGCCGAACTGCGCACCGCAACGGAAATATCCGCACCTTCTTCGGCGACGAGGCGCTCGTACGCCGCGACGATTTCGGCGCGCACGCCCTCGGGCAGTTCCGCTTCGCGGACCAACTCGCGACACTGCCGCGCACGGCTCATCAGACCTTCGGTGTCGTGCGGCTCGATGCCGTCCAGCAGTTCGTGAAGACGGGGTGCAAGGCGGTTGTGCGCGATGAGATCCCGGTACGCGGCTGCCGTCACGGCATAGCCGGCCGGCACCGGCGCCTTGGCGCCCCCCAACGCCCGGAACAATTCGCCGAGTGATGCGTTCTTGCCGCCGACGATGCCAACGTCGGCGTTCGACAGCGCCTGGTACCACCGAACGTACTTCATTCTGATATTCGCCCGTCACAAATACATGTGGCAGCTTAGGTCGCATCGGTTCACCACAGTACGCGTACTACTGCGTACGCTCGACTTCGATGTGGTCGACCGACACGCATCGGAAGGGATCGTGATCCCCGCCACGATGGTTGTGCTATCGGGCCTCATACCGGCCCATCGTCACGGTCCATCGGACACGAGTCCGTCCTTCACTTGGTAGATATGGTCGAAACCTTCGATCATGCGACTGTCATGGGTCACGCAAATCACGGCGCTGCTTTTCTCGCGAGCGATCCCTCGGAAAAGCGCCATCACACTCTCGCCCCGCTCGGTGTCGAGAGCGGCCGTTGGCTCATCGGCAAGAATGACCTGGGGGCTGTTGGCCAACGCGCGGGCGATTGCGACTCGCTGCTGCTCTCCACCAGAAAGCTGTTCGGGCAGGTGCCCCTGACGTTCGCCAACGCCAAGGTAGTCGAGTAACTCCTGCGCGATGCGCACCGCTGCTGAGCCCACGACGCCACCGATCTGCAGCGCCATCAGCACGTTCTCGCGAGCCGTGAGAAAGTCGATGAGGTTATGCGATTGAAAAATGAATCCGAGGTGTTCGCGCCGGAATCGACTAAGGTCGCGCACCTTCCAGCCATTGTCATAAGTGGTGACCCCACCGATGGTGACGCGCCCGCTCGTCGGCTCGACGATGCCGGCAATCGAGGTGAGAAGCGTCGTCTTGCCGGAGCCACTGGGGCCAAGAATCGCGACGAGTTCGCCGCTTCGCGCGACTAGGTTGGCCTCGCGCACCGCGGTTACCGCCGTCTTACCACTGCCGTAGACCTTGGTGAGGTTCTCGATGCGGACCACTTCCATGATGTTACCCGGTGAGCGCCGCGCCGGGCTCAACTCGAAGCGCTCGTCGGACCCCCATCGCGCTCGCCAGGATGCAGATGCCGACAACCATCACCAACAGGATCAGCTTGTCGGTGGTTTGAACGAGAACGAGCCGTGGCCACTTGTCATAGGTCCAGCTCCCGACCAGCAGCGCGACCACATAGGCGATGAGGCCCAAGGCCAACGATTCCTGCAGGACGAGGCCCACGATAGTCCGGTTCGGCGCTCCGATGAGCTTGAGCAGCGCGATCGGTTTCAGCTTCTCCAGCGTCATCGTGTAGATGATCTGCGCAATGATGACGGTTGCGGCAAGGGTGAGAAAGATTCGGAACAGGAGCGTCTGACGCCGACCTCGTTCGACGGTGCCCGCAAGCATGAGTTGCGACTGCTGCTCGGTGGTGTAGGCGGTGAAGTACTTCCACCGTCCGATCTGCTCCGCGACCGCGCGCGAATCCACACCAGGGTCAAGCCGGATGAGAATGGCATTTGCGGTGTGAAGATCGGGATTGTCGGCGAACTTGCTGGCGAGCTGTTGGGAAAGCGTTGGTTGGGTTGGTAGAGCATTCCGATACGCTGCGCTCGCTCGTTCTCGCAGGTCACGGATCGCCCAATTGTCCTTCACGAATTGGATTTCCTGCGCGTCCGCAAGCGAGAAGAATGCGACAGGGTCTCCGCTCGAACTCATAACACCATGCGTGAGGCCGACCACCGTGTAGTCGTTCAATCCAAGGTGCAGCTTCGTGCCGATCGGCAGATTCAACTTCACGTCAGCGACGAGTTCGTAGTGAGCCTGCGCGATGCCCCGGCCTGACACGATCTCCGTCGGGCCGCCGAGACCCGAATGCAAGTCGTAGCCGACGACCGCAAGGCGCAACGACCTGCCCTGCCAGGGTCGTTGGATCAGGTAGAAGATGTAGGGGCTGGCGGCCGCCACGCCAGGCACGATCGCCATTCGATAGCGCACGTCCTGCGGCAGTCGGGACTGCTCCGCGAAAGGTCCTCTGGTGTCGCGCTGGACGACCCAAAGGTCCGCCCCCGAGCGGTTGATGAGTGCCAGCGCCTCATAGACGAAGCCGTTGTAGATGCCGCTGTAGGAAAGCACGAGCGTGAGGAGCAATCCGACCCCAACGCAGGACAAGGCAAAGCGCCCCGGACGGCGGCGAAGATCGCGCACCGCGAGATTCATGGCCGCACATCGTCAGAAATGACGCTCACTCGCGCACCGTTGTTGATCGGTGTCTTACCGGTGAGCGGATTCAGGATGATGAAGTCTTGCTCGCTCATGCCGCTGACGACCTCCGCGAGTTCGCGCCCGCGCATACCCAGTTGCAAAGGCCGCCACGCCGCTCGGTGGTCAACGACTGCGAACACGCCCGTTTGGCCTTCACGGATGACGACTGCGCTCAAAGGTGCCCGCAATACGTCTCGCTTTCGGGATGTCTCGAGGTACGCGTCCGCCCGCTGGCCGAGGAACGCATTGCTCGGCACTCGGTCCAGAGCGATGTCCACTTCGCGCTCTTCGGTAACCCGATCGACCTCTGTGCTCAGTCTCGCAATGTGTCCCGTTTCTGGCTGAGCCGCATTGGTCTCGAACACTACACGGGCGGGTTGACCAAGCCGCAGATCGCCCGTTGCACGCTCGTCTACCTGTGCGACAACCCATGGCGTTGATGCGGCGATCCGAAAGATCGGCGCGCCTGGCACCACGGTAGATCCGACCTCGAGATTCCGCGTTGCGACGATTCCGGATGCCGTGCAGACAACTTCCGTATCGGCCAACTTTGCGCGAGCGACGCGGAGGCTCGCCTGCGCGGTCTTGAGCTGCGCCTCCACAACGCGATAGCCGGTCTCGTACGTCTCGAAATCTGCATATGCGATCAGGTTCTTCGAGAGCAGGGAACGTTGCCGTTCGAGGTCGACCTTGGCCTTGGCCAGCGTCGCTGCCACCTGGTCACGCTGCGCTTCGGCAACGCCCACCGCATCTTGGAAGTCCTTGGCCTCGAGCCGCGCCAGGGTCTGCCCGACGCTCACCGTGTCGCCTTGATCCGCAAGTACCTCGACTACCTTGCCGATGATCTTCGAGCTGACGCCGACCATGATCTTGGATTCCAGGGTCCCGGTGCCGAACACTTCGACGACCAGCTCGCCGCGTTGCGGGTGCACTGTCTTGACGGGAATCGGCCAGGTCATAACGAGCCACACGACCACTGCCGCTGAAGCGGTCGCCAAGAACCAAGCAGCACCCTGCATGATCCGTCGCGAGATCCAGAGCGGTCGTATGGGTCGCCTCATGGTCTACAGTTCCTCGGGTGGCCGCACCCGCCCCGTAAGGCAACGACACGGATATCATATTTTCATGCTATCGGTATAGCTGGCGCGTTCGTATACGCGGTGTCCGAAGATCGCCCGCAGTATCGACGGCGCACCGCTAGAGTGTGGCGGCGCGATGCGGTACTCGGATCGAATCGCGAGCACGTTGAGCATGTATGCACTCGCTGTGACGGCGAAGGCTGCAAGTGGGTGCAAGAGCTGATCGCGCTTGGCGCGTTACGGAGTTCTGGCGCACACCCGCCTGATCCGTTCGAAGTTGTTTGCGACGTGTCTATGAGGTGGCAACGACCAGGGCACCCGCGACCACCAGCCCACCACCGAGTGCAAGTCGCCAAGTGAATGGTTCTCCCAGAACGAGAATGCCCAGCGCAATCGCGAATGCGACGCTGAGTTTGTCGATTGGCGCGACGAGCGATGCGGGTGCGAGCTGCAACGCGCGGTAGTAGCAAAGCCAAGACAACCCGGTTCCCACTCCCGATAGCAACAGAAAGGTCAGCGGCTTGATCGCGACATCTCTGGGCCAAACCCACTCGCTGCGCATGGAAACGATCGCGGCGGTGACGAAGAATATGACGATCGTGCGAATGAGCGTGGCCAAATTCGAGTTCATGCCTGCAACGCCGAGCTTTCCTAGGATCGCGGTGAGTCCTGCAAAAAATGCTGAGCCCAGTGAAAACAGCAGCCACGATGGGATTGCCTTCATGATTATTCGTTTCCTCAAAGTGTTGTAAGAGCGACCGAGCACGTGAAAGCACTCGCTATCGCAGCGGACCTCGAAGCACGCTTGCGTCGCGGCCAGCACCGGATCGTATACGGTCCCCGCGGAAGCGGAAAATCGACACTGCTTCGTGAGATTGAGGCGCGCCTGAACGAGGCACGGGTTCCCGTCGGGCGTGCGCAAGCCACGCGTTGCCTGGGGGACATCACCGAGGCACTCGAACGTGCATATCCCGCGGTCGAGACCACCGCAGTACCGCGTCGTACCGCTCGTGCTCGACTGCGGGTGGCCGCGGATCAATGCGGCGGCGTGCTGCTGGACCACCTCACGGCAGTCAGCACGGCGATGACCGGATTTCTGCGTCGATTGCGTGGCGGAGTGGTCGGCGTGCTGGTGGCCGTCGATGTCGACGCCGTTCGGGATCGCGAGCGCATGCGGCACTGGCATCTGGCTCTCTCCGAACGCATGCCGGTTGCCTCGGCAAGGCAGCTGCGTAAGTTGTTTCGATCTTCTTGTGAGGAGTGGTGCTTGGCGCCCATCGCGTCGGACATCGAACGGCACATCATTCGCTCGGCTCGCGGCCGACCTGGGTGGATCGTGCGCTGCGCGGAACTCGCGAGAGAGCCTCGCTACTGGCGCGGTGACACGCTGCTTGGGACCCTGCTGTGCATCGACTCGGAAATTGTGCTTCGCGATGCGGGTATTGCGACCGACGCCGACGAGAAGAGGCAGACCGGATCGAAAGGGCAGGTTCTGGCCTACAATGGTGGTTCTGATCGGTGCTCAATAGAACTGGACGACGATAGGATGATCAACAACCGTATCCGTTCGCTGCGCGCGCTCGAAATACTCGATTCGCGCGGCCTGCCTACACTTCGCGTTTTCGTGACACTCGAGGACGGCACCGTCGGTACGAGTTCAGTGCCGTCGGGAGCGTCGACAGGGGAAAACGAGGCAGTCGAACTACGCGATGGAGAGCACGGCCGTTACGGCGGAAAAGGCGTGCGGACGGCGGTGAAGAATGTGAATACCGAGATTGCGGCCGTCGTCATGGGAGCCGACCCTACGCAGCAAGCGGTCATTGATCGTACGCTGATCGAACTGGATGGCACGGACAACAAATCCCGTCTCGGAGCCAACGCGATCCTCGGCATATCGCAGGCGGTGGCACGCGCCGCGGCACAGTCCTGCCGACTACCCCTTTACGAGTACGTTGGCGGCATCGGCGCACGACGCCTGCCGATGCCGATGATGAACGTCATCAATGGTGGCAAGCACGCCGACTCGAGTCTCGACTTCCAGGAATTCATGATCATGCCGCGCGGCGCGCCGAGCTTCGCCGAAGCACTGCGCTACGGCGCCGAAACCTTCCAGGCACTGAAGACGATTTTGCACGAGAAGGGATACAGCACCTCGGTCGGCGACGAAGGCGGCTTCGCTCCACAGCTCAACAACAACGATGAAGCGTGCGCGTTGATCGTGACGGCGATCGAGCGCGCCGGGTATAAGCCAGGCGAGGACATCGCCATTGCACTGGACCCCGCGGCTTCGTCATTTTTTGAGGACGGCAAGTATCGCCTTACCCGAAGCGGCCAGGGCGACAAGACGTCCGCCGAGATGACGGCGTTGTTCGAAAGCTGGCTCGACAAATACCCCATCGTCTCCATCGAAGATGGCTTGGCCGAGCACGATTGGGACGGGTTTCGTGAGCAGACCGCGGCCCTGGGCGGTCGTATCCAGATTGTCGGCGATGACATTCTCGTCACCAACCCGCGTTACATCGCTCGTGCCATCGAAGAAAAGACCTGCAACGCGGCGTTGATCAAGCTCAATCAGATCGGCACCGTGAGCGAGACCATCGAGGCGATACGACTCTGTCGAAGCGCCGGATGGGGCTTCGTCGTCTCACACCGCTCCGGCGAGACGGAAGACAGTTTCATCGCCGATTTTGCCGTCGCCATGGGCGGTGGACAGATCAAGACCGGATCGCTGTGTCGCTCGGAACGCATCGCGAAGTACAACCGACTGCTGGAAATCGAGGCCGAGTTAGGCGCCGCCGCCGCTTTCGGCGCGTGAGACGTCGACTTGTCGCCCGATGAAGACAGGAAGCGAAACGCAATGAGCAAGGCAACGAGGTTTGCGCGCCCGGTGTGGCTCAACCGCACGGTGATCGGTGCCGGGATCACGAGCGCGCTCGGCGACGTGACACACGAATCGGCGAGCGTGATTCTGCCCGGGTTTCTCGCTGTCATGGGAATACCCGCCGCGGCGCTCGGCGCGATCGAAGGATCGGCCGATGCGTTATCCAGTTTTTCCAAGCTGGGCGCGGGCTACGTCGCGGACCGACTAGGACATCGCAAGACGCTGGTGACGATCGGCTACGCGCTGACAACGCTCATGCTGGTGTTCTTCGCGCTCGCCACGGGGTGGGTGATGGTGCTTGTTGGGCGCATCGTCGGTTGGCTGGGACGTGGAATTCGCGGACCGCTGCGCGATGCGATCATGGCGCAGGCCATCACGAGCGAGACGCGTGGACGGGCATTCGGCTTCCATCGCGCCGCCGACTCGCTAGGTGCCGTTGCCGGGCCGCTACTCGGTGTGGTCCTACTCTCCTTGACGGACGATCTGCATTTGAACGACGCCACGAGTTCGTTTCGGGTCGTCTTCTGGCTGATGCTGATCCCGGGCATCGCTTCGGTGTTGAGCTTTGCAATCCTGGTCATCGATGAAGGAAGTAGCCCGAATCCCGCGCTGCGCTTCTGGTCCACGCTGCGCGCTTTGCCGCGGGACTTCCGCCGCTACCTCGGTGCGGTCGGAATATTCGGCATGGGCGACTTTGCCCCCACACTGTTGATCCTCGGCGCAACCGAACTCCTGACGCCTCGGCTCGGTGTCGTGCACGCAGCGCAGGTAGCGGGAATGCTTTACGTGGGGCGGAATGTCGTGCAGACGCTGGCATCGTTCCCAATTGGCGCGCTGGCGGATAAATTTGGTCATCGACACGTCTTGGTGTGCGGTTATGCGCTGGGCGTAGCAACTGCTGCTTTGATGGCGGTGGCCTTTGCGCTGCACCTCGACAGCGTCGTCGTGCTGGGATCGATCTTCGCGCTTGCCGGGCTCTACATCGCCGTTGAAGAAGCCTTGGAAGCGAGCTTGACCGCGAGCTACGTGGAAGCCGACGTTCGCGGGACCAGCTATGGCGCGTTGGGCTCGGTCAACGGAATCGGCGACTTCGTTTCGAGCGTGTTCGTCGGCTATCTATGGACCGCAGTTTCTCCCGTGGCCGGATTCGGTCTTGCCGCGGCCGTCATGGCGATCGGCACTGCGGCGATGGCCACATTGGCGAAGCCGACTGGCGAGACGCGTTGACCAACAGCCTGATCCGATAGGAGACGTTGATGAGCTTGATCCGTGTGCCTGCGGGCCGCGATGTCCCACGAGAAGTCAATGTCATCGTGGAAATACCGATGCACGGTGCGCCCATCAAATACGAGGTCGACAAGGAGAGCGGCGCCATGTTTGTCGACCGCTTCATGTCCACAGCCATGCATTATCCGTGCGACTACGGCTACATTCCGCAGACGCTGTCCGCTGATGGCGACCCCGTCGATGTGCTCGTGATCTGCCCGATCGCGTTGACCGTTGGTGTCGTCATTCGCTGTCGGCCAATCGGACTAATGCGCATGGTGGATGAGCATGGCGAGGATGCGAAAATCCTTGCGGTGCCCGTGAGCGAATCGACGCCCCTCTACAACGACGTCAGCGGACCCGATGATTTGCCTGCGATGTTGCTTGCGCAGATCAAACACTTCTTCGCCCACTACAAAGATCTCGAACCAGGGAAGTTTGCACGCATCGGCGAAATCGAAGGGCTGGCGGCGGCGGAGGGTGAAATCTTGCGGAGTGCGGCGCGCTATCGCTCGAACGGGTGATGGCGAGACCGGCGGTTTACGCTTAGCTGCCGAATCTTGTAGAGTTGCAATCGATGGGAGATGGCATGCCTCCCCGAACCGCCAACACCAATGGCTGATGATGCCTACGTGAGACGCCGAAGAGCGGCAGCGTAGGTTTTGTTTGCTCTCCGACGCGTCTACACCGTGGACCAAGAGCTTCGGAGACCCTGACATGATTCGCCATATCCCGCCCATCGACGCGCGCCCCTCGAGGCTCGCGCGCAGAATCGAAGTGACGACGCTGCGGGGACCGCACGGCCGATCAGTCCCTCCGCGGCGTCGAAGGCGCGCGATCGCGGAGTTCTCACGATGACGGAAACGTGGGCGCTCGCCGCCTTGTGGCTTGGACTCGCGCTTGCGGCGACGATGCTCTCAATTTGGTTGCGCGTTGCCACGGCGCTGTCAGAGATCGTGATCGGCACCATCGCCCAGTTGGTGATAGGCGCATTGATCGGTACTGCCGTCATCGGTGCCGATCAGGGGTGGATCAAGTTTCTGTCAGGAACCGGCGCGATCGTGCTGACCTTTCTCGCCGGCGCGGAACTCGATCCTGCGGTCTTCCGAACCAAGTGGAAGGAAGCCACATTCGTCGGGCTCGTGAGCTTTTTCGCGCCGTTCTTCGGCTGTACGGCAGCCGCATATTGGTTGCTGGGTTGGACACCGATGGCCAGTTGGCTCGCCGGCATCGCGATGTCGACCACGTCGGTCGCGGTCGTCTACGCAGTGATGCTCGAGTTTGGCTTCAACGCCACGGACTACGGAAAGACCGTACTCGCCGCCTGTTTCATCACGGACCTCGGTACCGTGGTTGCGCTTGGGTTGATCTTCGCGCCGTTCACGTTGAAGACCGTTTTGTTCGTTGCTGCGCTCGCTGTCGCCTGTGTCGCGTTACCGTGGATCACCCCTCGATTCTTCAAACGATATGGAGGCCGCCCGTCAGAGCTCGAAGCGAAGTTCCTGCTGCTGTGTCTGTTCGGATTCGGAGCACTCGCGGCGTGGGCAGACAGTGAGGCGGTGCTGCCTGCATACCTGATTGGCATGGTGCTCGCGGGGACGGTCGGCAAGGACCATGTTCTGGTACGGCGTCTACGGACTCTGACGTTCGGGCTGCTGACGCCGTTCTATTTCATCCGTGCCGGATCATTCGTGTCAGTTCCGACTATTGTGGCTGCACCCAGTGCATTCGTGTTGCTGTTCTTCGTGAAAATGCTCACCAAGATTGCTGGGGTGTATCCGGCGACGCAGGCATTCCGATCGCCACGCCAGGAGGCCATTTACACCACGCTATTGATGTCGACCGGGCTCACGTTCGGGACGATCTCGGCGCTGTTCGGCTTGTCCCACCAGATCGTCGATCAAGCGCAGTACTCGGCGCTGGTCGCAGCTGTGATCGCGAGCGCAGTGGTGCCGACGTTGATCGCTAACGTGTGGTTCATGCCGCGTCATCTCCTGAAGCAAGAACGGCGAATCGATGCAACGACGCCGGCAGCGCCCACGACTGCCGGGACAGGGGAGTAAACCATGTACCGGAAGATTCTGGTCGGCTACGACGGTTCGGCTTCGGCCAGAAAGGCTTTTGACGAAGCGCTGAAGCTCGCAAAGCTCCATCGCGCGGAACTTTTGGTCCTGACTGTTTCGCGACCACTCGAAATTGGTGACGAAGTCGAAACTGAAGCGATCGTCGAGAATTCGCGCAGCTACCATCGCAAGCTGTTGGAGGAGTTGGAGTCCGCGGTATCCGGTAATACCTTGAAGGTTTCTTACGAGGTTGCGATCGGGCATCCGGCCCAACAGATCATCTATCGCGCCGATGCATTCGGCGCGGACCTGATCGTCGTCGGAGACCGCGGGCGGTCCACGTTCGCACGGCTCCTACTCGGCTCCGTATCCAAGCATGTCGTACAGTACGCTGACCGTCCGGTGCTGGTGGTGCGCTGAACAATTGAATCCCATTGAACCCGAATATGACCGCGTAGTCGTGTCTGGCAAGAATCAAATAGAGTGAATCGTGACCTATGTGGAAGACCGTTCTCGCTGTTTCCCTGGGCGCGGCACTGGGTGCGTTGCTGCGTTGGCAATTAGGCCTAAGACTCAACAATGTGATGCCGGAATTGCCTCCCGGTACCCTCACCGCAAACCTCGTTGGTGGCTACATCATCGGGGTCGCAATTGCGTACTTCGCACAGGCGCCGAACATCGCGCCGGAGTGGCGCCTGTTCATTATCACGGGGTTCTGCGGAGGGCTGACGACGTTCTCTACGTTTTCAGCGGAGGTTGTCGCCGCACTGCAAGAAGAACGATTGCGCTGGGCGATGGGGGCGATCGTCGCGCACGTGACGGGCTCACTCGTGATGACCCTCGCTGGATTAGGCACCTGGCGGCTGATCGAACATGGCTGAGGAGAGAACGATGAACGGTTATCAAATCACCTTTTTTACTCAACAGGATCGCCGCCACCACCACAAGCCGCTGGCGGAATGGCTGATGCTTGCAGCCCGTGATCTAGGCGTCGGCGGAGCGACTATTTTTGCGGCCAGCGAAGGCTATGGTCAGCATCGGCGCATTCACTCTGCACACTTTTTTGATCTGGCTGATCAGCCGCAGGAAGTCGTAATGGCCGTCAGCGAAGAGGAGGCAACACGATTGTTCGACTTTCTAATCAAGGAGGGCGTACACGTTTTCTATGTCAAGACGCCGGTTGAGTTCGGTGTGCTCGGCGAACCGGATAAGTAAGCTCGTGTTGGTGGTTCAGGTCGCAACGGTGTTGGGACAAATTGGTAAGTGTTTCTGATCGACTCGGCAGCCGTGGCTGAACGAGTTCCGCTTGCGCGGTGATGATCGTGGGACACCACTCCCTGACCTGACGGTGCCGATATCCGGCGACACAGAGCCTCCTCAGTCGAAGAGAACATCTGCGCCAGTACCAACAGACCTACACAGTCAGGTCTTATGTCGAACGTGGTTTTCTGAAGTCACCTCCTCTGGACAATGCGGCGGAGCCGCTTGGGTTGATGAATGATGTCGCGATCGCTGTAGCGATCCCTCCATCTCGGTAGTGAAGATGGGCCGATGCCCGACTTGAACGAACGGATCGAAGATCCTCAGTCTCGACAATAAACCGATGACCTTGACGGTCATTGCGACGTTGCACGGTTCTCGATGTCGCTGTTGCAGTGATTGAGCGTCTGCTTCGCTATCCGGTTGGCTTGCGCCAGGCTGGATCGACCTGCCACTTTAAACGCAGTGGCCGCGTATAAATCGTCAGTGCAGGCAGTTTAGGCAGCGTCAACTCTAGCGTCACTTGGAAATCCGACCGCGGGACAGCGTAGTTACTGGCGTGTGGCCGTCGTCACTACACGGCTACGCCTCGTAGTGACGACGGCACCTTCGGATCGTGGCAGGGATCGCGACGAGCTTCGCTCGTCACGATTCCTGCTCGAGCTGTTACCGCGCCTTCGGTTCGCGTTCTCGAGCTCAACCTCGTCGCGTGATTTGGCTGTCGCGGCTGCGCGCATGTGAAGTGTGCGCTCCGCCGCCATCGGTTCTCAGTTCGCCTTTTCCTAACGATCGCACAATGTTGAGGCCTCCCGTTGTCGAGCGGGTGAGTGGGCTCAGTGAGCCCACTCACAGGCGTGCTGAATTTCATACCACCCACCGCGACCGTGGTCCGTCCCGTTCAGGTGCTACCGCGGCATTTCGGTTGCGGGGTTGTCCGAGGAGCACTCGGGCTCATTGAGCCCACCACGTTCATCGAGTTTGAATTTTTCACGTCAGGGTGCTGCGCAATTTCGGCGCTCGTCTGCGCGCTTGGCGACGCGCTACTTCGCTCGACCTCGGATCGGCACGACGTTATCGCCCGCCTTCAACTTATCGAGATAGTCGGCCCACCGCTGCATCATCTTGCGCCGTTCGACGAGATGGGCGGTACGGTTGTACGCGCGCCCGTTCGGATCTCGCACGGCATGCGCTAGCTGATGTTCAATGTAGTCGGGACGCACATGCAGGACTTCATCCAGGATCGTGCGCGCCATCGCGCGGAAGCCGTGACCACTCATTTCGTCTTTGCCGATTCCCATCCGGCGGAGTGCTGCAAGGATCGCGTTGTCACTCATCGGCCGACCATTGGTACGTGCACCGGGGAAGACGTATCGACCTCGACCGGTCAACGCGTGCAGCTCACGCAGGATGGCGACGGCTTGTTTCGACAACGGGACGAGATGTGGTTCGCGCATCTTCATGCGCTCGGCCGCGATGTTCCACTCAGCTTTGTCCAGATCGATCTCTGTCCATTCCGCTTTGCGAAGCTCCCCGGGACGGACGAACACAAGCGGTGCGAGTCTCAGAGCACAAATCGTGACGAACGATCCTTCGTAGCCATCGCATGCGCGCAGTAGCGATGCAACTGCTTTGGGATCCGTCATGCTCGCCAGGTGCTTTTCTTTTACCGGTGGGAGGGCACCCCGCAGATCGTTAGCGGGGTTGCGTTCAGCGCGACCGGTCGCGATCGCGTAGCGAAAGATCTGACCGCAGTTCTGCAGAATGCGGTGAGCGGTCTCGAGTGCGCCTCGCGCTTCAACGCGACGCAAACAGGTCAGCAGTTCGGGCGCCTTCAGTTCCGCGATCGGTCGAGCACCAATCCATGGAAACATGTCCCGCTCAAGCCGACTGATAATCTTGTCCGCATGGCTCGCAACCCAGTTCGGTTTGAACTTCGCGAACCATTCCCGTGCGAGCACCTCGAAGCTATTCGCGGCGCTTTCACCCTCGGCGGCCTTGGCAGCTTTTCGATGTTCGCCGGGATCAACATCATTGGCTAAGAGTTTGCGCGCGTCGTCGCGTCGATCTCTCGCGAGCTTGAGTCCGACGTCCGGATAGACACCGAGCGACAGTCGTTTCTCTTTGCCGCCGAAGCGGTACTTCAAGCGCCACCACTTGCCGCCGGACGGAGCCACTTCGAGATACAACCCGCCGCCGTCGAAGAGCTTCTGAGTCTTCGTGCTCGGCTTTGTTCGTTTGATCGCAGTATCGGTTAATGGCATTTGGGGGCAACTGCAAGTGGCGCTAGGTCAGATGCCCCCAATGTTGCCCCCAGTTGCCCCCAGATTTCAATGTCCAAGCCAGGATCGGTTCGGACAATAAAAAAGGCCAGAAGCCTTATGTTTCGGGGCTTTCTGGCCTTTTCAGGACCGTCTCGGATCGGTCGATTGGTGGAGGCGGCGGGAGTTGAACCCGCGTCCGCCGGCACGCACTCATCAGCTCTACATGCTTAGTTTCGTCAATTGATTTAGCTTCGAGTCGACCCGACGAGCAGGGTGTCCCAAGCGATCCCG
>Ga0315287_10002276_pt1 | contig 18073 bp, 14 predicted proteins | sample YL17G11_0_MG_FD_205037 | JGI IMG/M metagenome (GOLD analysis project Ga0315287, IMG submission 205037) | Sediment microbial communities from Yellowstone Lake, YNP, Wyoming, USA - YL17G11_0 | ecosystem: Environmental > Aquatic > Freshwater > Lake > Sediment | place: USA: Wyoming | collected...
CCCGGACTATCGTGTTCTTTCTCTTCCTGAACAAATTATCTTTTTCCGCGAACATCTGTTTGAATTCCCGCTCAAATATTATAAGGCGCTGGGTGATCCTACCAAACATGTGGAAGCCCTCATCAATGTTATCTCGAGGGCGAAGGACGAGGATGTTTCGCCGGAGGAGTACCTTAAATGGGCAACAGATAGACAGCTTGAGGTAGCAAAGATTTACCAGAAGTATCAAGCATTGAAGATGAAAAAGGGATTGATTGATTTTGGAGATCAGATTTATTTTGCTCTAAAACTATTTCGAGAACAGCCGGCGGTTTTAAAAGAGTTTCAGCAAAGGTATAAGTTTATTCTGGTAGATGAGTTTCAGGACACAAATTATGCCCAGTTCCAGTTGTTGAAGCTATTGGCAGGTAAAAATGTAAATCTTACCGTGGTCGGAGATGACGACCAATCGATCTATAAGTTCCGCGGCGCGGCGATCTCCAATATCCTTGGGTTTGAAAAAGCCTATCCGAAATGTCAGAAGGTTGTTTTAACCGAGAATTACCGCTCCACCCAGATGATCCTGGACGCCGCACGCCGCCTGATTAAACACAACGATCCGGAAAGACTGGAGGTTAAGGCGAAGATCAATAAACGCTTAATCTCGGTTTCAGGTGCAGCGGGTAAAAAGGTTGGACATAAACATTTTGATACCGTGCTGTCTGAAGCGGATTGGGTGGCGCGGACCATAAAAAAGAAATATGAGAACCAGGAATATCCCCTAAAGGACTTTGCCATCTTGGTCCGCTCGAATGTGGATGCTGAACCTTTCCGCCAGGCATTGAATATGCTGCAAATACCGCACCAATTCTCCGGCGGGGGTGGATTATACGTTTTTCCTGAAATTAAGCTGGCCGTATCCTTCCTGAAGGTCATTGGCGACCCGGCGGATTCGGTGGCGCTTTATGCCCTGGCGCTTTCGGAAATCTACCAATTGAATCCGCTTGATCTGCAGAAGATGGGAACTTTTGCCAGCCGAAGGAATCTTACCCTGCACCATGTTTTTACCCACCTGGATGAGTATGAAATATTGAGCGATATAAAAAATGAAAGTCGGGCGCTGGTTAAAAAGATCATGGAAGAGATCAAATATTATCTGGGATTTGCCAAAGAGAAAACCACCGGCGAGCTCCTTTATGAGTTTTTAAGAAAGTCTGGTTTTCTGTCCCGCTTGACCAGGGAGCCAAGCTTGGAGAATGAGAACCGGTTGAAAAATATGTCTGAATTTTTTGAGAAGATCCGCGAGTTCAGAGCCGTGGCCGAAGTTGACCGTGTGTCGGAGTTTGTAAAATATCTGAATATCTTGAAAGAGGCGGGAGACGACCCGGCATCGGCCCAGCCGGATATAGATGCGGATGCGGTCAACCTCCTGACCGTGCACAAAGCCAAAGGCCTGGAATTCCCGGTGGTTTTCATGGTTTCTTTGGTGGCGGATAAGTTTCCGGTCAGGGCGCGAAAGCATCCGATTGAGTTTCCGGAAAAGCTGGTCAGGGAAGCATTGCCCGCCGGGGATTATCAGTTAAGTGAAGAACGCCGGCTTTTCTACGTGGGGATGACCAGGGCGAAAAAAGAACTTTATCTCACTTCGGCGGTTGATTATGGAGGAAAACGCGATCGTAAGCTGTCACAGTTTATCCTGGAAGCTTTAGATCTGCCCAGAGCCGATATTTCAGTTTTAAAGCAACCACCCCTGGCACAAATTGAACTTTTCGCCGCAAAGGGACCAATGCTTCCCCAAGAAAGGAAAAGAAACAAAGATGAGATCATTTCCCTCTCACATTATCAAATTGATGATTATTTGACCTGTCCACTCAAATATAAATATGTGCATATCTTACGCGTTCCTTTGCTTCCCAATCATCAAATAATTTACGGCTTAGCCCTGCATAAGGCGGTCCAGGCTTACTTCGCAGCTAAAAAGGAAAAAAAGAAACTCTCACAGAAGCAGCTGCTGGATACTTTTGCAAATAACTGGTCATCCGAGGGTTTTATTTCGCGCCAGCATGAAGAGCAGCGTTTTAAGGCTGGGCAAAAAGCCCTAAAACGGTTTTTCCGTTCGGAAAAGAAACGGGGCCGGAGCGTCCGCTGTGTTGAGGAAGCATTTACCGTCCTGGAAGATCAGATCCGGATAAAAGGCCGGATGGATCTGGTGGAGGAAGCGCGGGGAAAAATTTATATTCTTGATTTTAAGTCATCGGAAGTGTCCGATCAGAAGAAGATAAATAAAAGGGTCAGGGGGAGTTTACAGCTCGACATTTACGCCATCGCCTGGCAAAAGATGTTTGGCAAACTTCCCGATGCCTTGGAGCTTTATTTTATTGATTCAGGCCTGGTCGGATCCGTCGAACCGGCGGAAAAAAAGTTGGCGGAAGCCTGGCAAAAAATTAAGAGGGTGGCAAGTAGGATCAGAGAAGGTGATTATCATGCCACGCCCAATTATCGTGCTTGCAGTTATTGTCCCTATAACGAGCTCTGTCCAAGCTCGGCGGTTTAGGCAGCCATTCGCATCCGGTTAGCTTGCATTCCGATAATAGCGATTGTTCGGTGAATTATTTCAGCATGGTTCATTTCGGGATCGGTCAAGCCAATATCCCCGGCAAACGTTCGAACTGTACCGGCTATACTTGAGTCTTTAATCGCGACATAATCCTGTTCACGCGGTAAGAATCTATCTGAAGAGGCAAGGAAAGCAAAGTCAACCCTATCAAAGCCCAATCGTTCAAATATGTCTCGTAAGCCGTTGCGTTTACCACCTGCCAGGGCGCAATCATCAACATAGCAAAGCTTGCCTGAACGGCGGAGGTTGAGATCAGGAAAATTTGAGTCAATGTAGGACTGCGCAGATTTTACTCTGGAAGCTGGGTCGAGCGATCCCTGGTAAAGGATAAAATTCCCTGTATCACCAAAATTATATATTTTTGGAAGGGGAATTTCAGGGAAAAGCGCACGCCAGGCGGCGGAAAAGAATTCCCGGGAAATCAAACTGCTGCGGCCGCTCATTAGGATTGCGTCGTATTTATTTTCCCTGACGAATATTGCCACCCGAATTGCAGCTTCAGCAAATTTAGGGATACAGTCGTTGACAGCTCTTATCTTTAATTGACGGACAATCTGGTACTGTGCGGCATTAATATCTATGGGCATTTAACACCTCTCTATATAATTATCGGCAGATTTTAATGAAAATTTCAGTTTGAAATAAAATATTTTGGTCCGAGCTTCTGTTTAGGTAAGGGGCAGGATGGGGACTTCTTCTTTTTCCGTCAAGGAATCAAGTTTGTCATTGAACTTTAGCATTCGTTTTTCGGTGTCTTCGAATTTGGTTAATGAGTCTTTAAGATGTTTTCCCATTACCGAGAAATCATTCATTACCCTCTCAAAATCGCCTTCCAGGCGCGCTAGATTCTTTAATATCTCCTGTGCTTGCTGTTCTACCCGCATACCTCGTAGGCCGAACAGTATCGTTTGCAAATAACCATAGAAAGAATTGGGTGAAACAGGGATAACCTTATTTTTTATCGCGTAGCGGAAGACCGAATCCTCTTCGCCCAGATCCTCATCATGAATGATCACTTCATAGTAAACATTTTCTGCCATAATGTACATCAGGGCAAAATCAAACGTCCCCTCATCTGGCAGGATGTATTTTCTTTTTATATCATCGATGTGTTTCTTAACGTCGCGGACAAATTGTTTCTTAGCGGTTAATCTTGCCGCGTCGTCTTTAGCCTCAACCACCCGCTTGAAGTTTTCCAGCGGGAATTTGGAATCGACCGGCACCATCGATTCTTTAAGGAGAATAACCGCGTCAACTTTCTCACCGCTTTTAAAACGGTATTGTTCCTGGTAATTAGAGGGTGGGAGCACCTGCTTCAAAAGATCTCCCAGGAAAAGTTCTCCCAATCCGCCGCGCAGCTTAGGGGCTTTTAAAATATCCTGGAGGGAAGAGATGTCTTTGCTGATCTCCTGTACCTGCTTGGTAGCCTCATGGACGATTCCCAACTGGTTTTTTACGTCCCCGATTACCTTGGCGGCATGGTCCAAACGCGCATTCACATTTTTGTCCACATTTTGCAGGGTTTGGGTGAAATCGGTATTAACTTTTTGCAGGATGGTTTGATTGTCGGAGTAGAGCTGGGTTATTTGCTGGCGGATGCCTTCCATTTGCTGCTGCATCAGTCCGGTCGACTTGTCAGCCTGGGCGGATTGCGAAAAGGATGACAATTTTATGAAAATAAAAATAACCGCCAAAAGGGTAATGCCTGAAACTAAAATAGCGATAATTTCCATAAGCAGTCATCATTATAGCAGATTAGCTTGACTTCTTCTATAGATTTGCTACCCTTAGGGACGAGTTTTATGAGATTCCTTATTATTTTGGTTTTTGTTTTAAGCTTTTTTGGGGCCGGTCTGGCTCAAACTACCGATGAGGTTTCAACCGCAATCAACAACCCAAAAATTTCAACAGAAAAGCAAATCACTCAACTGCGTCAAAAAATAGATCGACTGGAGCGAAGCGTGCGGGGGATTAAAATTTCCAAAGAAAAGATCCGTGTGCATAAATTGATTGCCAAATATCGCTGGGACTTAAGGAGCCTGGAAGAGCTGCAAATCCCTGTCTTATCTACTGAAGCGTTCGTCACCGTTGAATCCGAAAAAATCACCGAAAGTGTTGAACAGAAGCTCTCAGCAAAAAAGCGCAGATTTCAAATCGCTGCTGCGGGCGGGATTTTTTCAGGAACATTCGGTTTTAATGCCGGTATCATTTTCCCCCAGCGCTTGCCGAAGATTGGACCGACTTCTTCCGCTTTTAGGGTGATGGGGGGATTTGCGCAGAGTATGGGCGGGGAACGGCGCTATCTCCCCTTGCAGCTCGATGGGATTTTAAATTTCCCGGCGGGGTGGATTACGGGGGAGGATAATTATGTGGGGGCGGGAATTAATTACACATTGATAACCACCGGCAGAACGGCGGGGACTTTTGGCGGGGAAATATTTTACGGGGTAGTAAGTGAAGGTTTTGACGGTTATATTTTTGGGGAGCTGGGGTATGGTGTGTTGCGCACCGGTTTTACCCCGCAGCAGGAGGGGGTCAGTTTGCTGGTTGGCTACCAAAAAGACCTATTTTATTAAAATATGGCTTGACAAATATGAGGGGCGCGGTATAATCCCCAAAGAAAGGAGGTGAAATGAATTGAAGAAATTAGTTGCATTATTGACGGTATTGGCATTTGCTTTGACTTTGGCGTCTAGCGTGGATGCGGCGACTACTAAGAAAGCAGTAAAGAAAGCAGTTAAGAAAGTTGCAAAGAAAGTAGTTAAGAAGGCAGTTACCAAGAAAGTGGTAGCTCCCAGGCCGATGGCTCCCGTAGCGCCAGTTCCGCCACCGCCACCGATGGCTCCCGCACCAAGACCAACTCCTGTAGTTGCTCCGGCACCTACCGGTATGTTTGGTATGGGGCTAAAGACTGATATATCCCTCGGTTATATCGCGGGTAAATCAGTTATCGCCGGTCGCGCCGATATTATTTTGGCCGACATGTTGGGTATGGGCCCGATGGTAGGTTTGTCTGACAAGGCGGTTACATGGAAGATTGGTCTGGGTGGAGCAAGTGGTAAAGACGTTAGCGACGTGGAAAAGAAAGCTATTCCATTGTTCGTTGATGGCGTTATCAACCTCCCGGCGGATCTTCTGGGTGGAGTTGAATCATATATCGGCGGCGGTATCAACTACGTCCTTTATGGAAGTGAGAAAAAGTCAGGATCGATTGGAGGCCAGGTTTATGCTGGAATCCAGGGAGATCTAGGTCTCGGCGGAAAATCATTCGTCGAGGTGGCTTACAGCATCATCCGATCCGGAACCGGATCGTTGGTGCAGCCTTACTCAATGAAGGGTATTGGTATCAACGTTGGTCAACAGATTCTGCTGTAAGAGTTAGGCCCTTTTTAATCTAAAGGAAACATGGACACTTTAGAGGCGAGGGCCTTCTCTTTTACCCTCTTAATTATCCAGTTCATACATGATCATCGAGAGAATGGCCAGGCCGGCGGTCTCGGCGCGTAAAATTCTTTTTCCTAAACTTACCGGAATAAAACCGGCGGCTTTGGCTTGTTCTATTTCCTGGCTTGAAAAGCCGCCTTCCGGACCGATCAGGATGATTATATTTTTAGGGGATGAGTTTTGTAAAATCGCTTTGAGTTTGTTTGTTTTCTCCAGTTCCCAGGGGATCAAAGCCAGGTCGAACTCATTCTTTTTTTTAAGAAGACTTTTAAAATCGGTCAAAGCGGAGATCTTTGGAATTAGGGCGCGGCCGGATTGTTCCGCCGCTTCTTTGGCTATTTTCTGCCAGCGGCCAGATTTTTCTCCCTTTGCGACCGATCTCTCGGATACGACCGGAATAATTTCAGAGACTCCCAGCTCGGTGCATTTCTGGACGATAAAATCCATTTTTTTGGATTTGGGGAGGGACTGGGCCAGGATTATTTTTGTTTTTAGTTCCGCTTCGCTTTTTGCTGAATTAATGATCTCCAGTTTGATTTTATCTTTATGGATGGAGCTGACGATCGCGGAATAAACCGTGCCACTGCCGTCTATTATTTCCAGTTCATCAGAAGGTTTTACCCTTAAGACATCTTTTAAATAATGAACGTCGGAACCGGTAATAAAAGGCAGTTGGTCTTTTGGGACAAAAAGTCTAGGCATCTCTGTATTTACGGAGCAGTTCTTCCTGGCCCCGGCTTATTTTATTCGGAATTTCTACTTCTACCAATACATGCAGGCTGCCTCTTTCCCTTCCTTCCAAAGAAGGTAAGCCTTTACCTTTGACCCTGAAATTGGTATTGGGTTGGGTGCCCTGAGGAATTTTCAAAGTGGCATCTCCCTCGAGGGTAGGGATATTGATCTCATCGCCTAAAATCGCCTGGACAAAAGAGATTTTGGTGCGGTAATAGAGGTTTTCTCCGTCACGATTAAAAAGTGGATGCGCTTCAACCTGGATGAAAACATAGAGATCGCCGGGAGGGGCGCCCTTGGATCCCGCATCCCCGGCTCCCGCCACCCGCAGGCGATGTCCGCTATCAATCCCGGCAGGGATCTTAATTTTTACCCGATGGGTTTTCCTGAGACGGCCTTCACCGTGGCAGGTTTCACAACTGGCGGTGATGACTTCGCCCGTTCCGCGGCAGGTCGGGCAGGTAATAATCTGAGTAAAACTTCCTAAGATGGTTTTTTGGGTTTTCCTTACCTGGCCGTTACCTTTACAGGCGGAACAGCGTATGGGATTTGTCCCAGGTTTTGAGCCGGTGCCTTTACAGGTGGGGCAGGTGGTGAGATGGTGAACTTCGATCTCTTTTTCAATTCCGCGGGCGGTCTCTTCCAGTGTCAGCCGCAGATCATAGCGCAAGTCGGCGCCGCGCTCGCGGCCGGCATGATGACCGGGTCGTTCTCTGCCAAAAAAGACATCGAAGAGATCGGTGAACTCTCCAAAACCTTCAAAGCCGCTGAATTGCTCGCCAAAATCAAAACCGCTGGCATTAAAGCCGCCCGGGCCCCCAGCGCTTCCATAATAGTCGTATTGAGAGCGTTTATTAGGATCAGAGAGTACCTGGTAAGCTTCGTTGATTTCTTTGAATTTTTCAGCCGCGCCCGCTTCTTTGTTAACATCCGGGTGGTATTGACGGGCAAGCTTGCGGTAAGAGCGCTTTATTTCGTCGCTGGAGGCGTTCTTTAAAATGCCCAGGATACCATAATAGTCTTTATTGGCTCTGGCCATTTCATTGATCTTCTTTTATCTCGGCTTCAGCGTCAACCGTTTTTCCTTCGCCCGGTCCCGGACCTGAGGCTGAGCCTTCTCCTGGAGGCGGGGGTGTTTCACCCGCTTTATATATTTTTTCCGAAACAGCATAGATTTCTTTTTGCAGGGTTTCCAATGCCTTCTTTGTTTTTTCCGTTTCTTTGCCTTCTAGCGCTTTCCGTACCTCGGCAATGGCTTTTTCAACCTTTTCTTTGTCGGTGGCATCAATTTTATCGCTGGCATCTTTAAGCGTTTTCTCGGCGGTGTAGGCCATGGCATCCGCCTGATTCCGGACCTCGGCTTCTTCCTTGCGTTTTTTATCATCTGCTTCATGGGAGGAAGCCTCATTCTTTTTCTTCTCGATCTCCTCTTTGGAAAGGCCGGAGGAAGCGGTAATGGTTATCTTCTGCTCTTTGGCGGTGCCTTTGTCTTTGGCTTTTACGTTTAAGATACCGTTAGCGTCGATATCGAAGGTAACTTCGATCTGGGGAATACCGCGCGGTGCAGGAGGAATGCCATCCAGATGGAAACGGCCCAGGGTGCGGTTATCGGCGGCCATCGGTCGCTCCCCTTGTAAAACATGGATCTCGACCGAAGTTTGCCCGTCCGCCGCGGTGGAGAAAACCTGGCTCTTTTCAAAGGGGATGGTGGTATTCCGCTCAACCAGTGGGGTCATGATGCTTCCCAGGGTTTCAATCCCCAGGGTCAGGGGGGTGACATCGAGCAAGACCATTTCCTTGGAAGTCTCGCCGGACATGATCCCGCCTTGGATGGCAGCGCCGAGCGCGACGACTTCATCCGGATTGACGCCTTTGTGAGGCTCTTTACCGAAAAATTGCTTAACGGTTTCCTGGACCTTCGGCATCCGGGTCATGCCGCCGACAAGGATGACTTCGTCGATCTGAGTGGCGGTCAAACCCGCGTCACCTAAGGCTTGCTTACACGGTCCGATAGTCCTTTCAACCAGGTCCGCGACCAATTGTTCCAATTTAGCGCGACTTAATTTAACGACCAAATGTTTTGGGCCGGTCTGGTCCGCGGTGAGGAAGGGGAGATTGATCTCGGTTTCCGTGGCGGTTGACAGTTCACACTTGGCTTTCTCCGCCGCTTCCTTGAGCCGCTGCATTACCATCCGGTCGCGGCCGAGATCGATTCCCTGATCTTTCTTAAACTCCTCGAGCAGCCATTTCATGATATGCTGGTCAAAATCATCACCGCCAAGATGGGTGTCGCCGTTGGTAGCCAAGACTTCGATCGAGCCCTCCATGATATCAAGAATCGATACGTCAAAAGTCCCACCGCCGAGATCGAACACCGCGACTTTTTCCTCTTTCTTTTTTTCAATGCCATAGGCCAGCGAAGCAGCGGTCGGCTCATTGATGATCCGGACCACTTCCAGCCCGGCGATCGTCCCGGCATCCTTGGTAGCCTGCCGCTGGCTGTCATTAAAATAGGCCGGAACGGTTATGACCGCTTTCTTGACCGGTTCCCCCAGGAAATCTTCGGCCGACTGTTTCATTTTTTGGAGGATCATGGCGGATAATTCAGGCGGGCTATAATCTTTTCCCTCAATACCGACCTTGGCCTCGTCCTTGCCGCCTTTTACTACTTTATAAGGGACATATTTTAATTCGGCGCCGATCTCGTCAAAACGGCGGCCCATAAAGCGCTTGATCGAAGCAACAGTATGCTCCGGGTTCGTGATGGCTTGCCGCTTAGCGACCTGGCCGACGATCCGCGACCCGTCTTTCATAAAGGAAACGATCGACGGAGTGGTCCTGCCTCCTTCTGAATTTGTTATGACGGTCGGTTCACCACCCATCATCACCGCCACGCAACTGTTGGTGGTGCCTAGATCGATACCGATGATTTTCTCTTGAGCCATTTTATTTAACTCCTTTCTTAGTGACGATTACCATGGAAGGACGGATAACTCTTCTGTGGAGCGTATAACCCTTTTGCATTTCTTCGATAATTATTCCTTCCGGACCGGGATGCTCTTTTTGCAGGATAGCTTCGTGAAGGTTTGGATCATAAGGCATACCCAGGGCTTCGATTTCGAGCACGCCGTGTTTTTTAAGCACATCCTCAAACTGTCTTCTGATCAGTGCCAGCCCCTTGATCATTTCTTCGGAGGCCTTGGCCTTTTCCGCCGCTTCGATCGCCCGGTTAAAGCCATCCACCATCGGTAAAAGCTCGGCGATCAAAGTTTCATTGGCAAACTGGACAAATTGCTCACGATCGATGGCGGCTCTTTTTTTAAAATTATCAAAGTCGGCCAGCGCCCGCAAAAGTTTGCTTTTGCTTTCAGCCAGCGCCTCCTGTGAAAGTTCGATTTCACTTTTTTCCGGGGGCAATTCTTTTTTTAATGTCTGCAGGTCTTCTTCCATAACCTTATTCCTCCATCAGGGTTTCAAGCCGGTGCGAGAGACTTTCCAGGATACTGGTGGTGCGGGCATAGCTCATGCGAGTGGGGCCGATGACCCCGATGCCTCCCGCCGCCTGGTTTTTAATTTCATAGGAGCTCATCACCACGCTGCAATCTTTGACTTCTTTGAATTTGTTTTCCGAACCGATGCGGATGGTGATCCCTTTTTCGGTGGTATATTCTTTGACCATTTCCACCATCAAATCTTCTTCTTCGATGGTTTCCATAATTTTGCGCGTGAAGTTCATGTTTGCAAATTCGGGCTGTTTGAGCATGTGGGAGAAACCGGAGGTGTAAACCCGGGCTTTATTATTCAAGGTGGCAACAATCGAGGCATACTCTACCAGGTGAGACAGAACTCTCAGGGTTTGGTGCAGCGCTTCCTCGATGTCGCTTTTAATTTGTTTCAGGCCCTCTTGGATGATCTCTTCTTCTTTAAAGGTCAAATGCCGGCTTTTCATCAAATGGTCGACATAAAAGCGATAACCCCGATCGGTGGGGATGCGCCCGGCGGAGGTGTGGGGTTGGACGATGAAACCCATTGTTTCCAGGTCGGCCATTTCGTTGCGGATGCTAGCCGGGGAAAGCTCGGGCATATAGTTGCGCCAGATGGTGCGTGAGCCCACCGGCTCAGCGGTGTGCAGATAATCCCGGACGATCGCTTCCAGGATATGTTTTTTTCTTTCGTCTAATTCAATATTTTTAATAGGATTCATTAGCACTCTCTTCCTTTGAGTGCTAATTATAACATTGTCTTAGAAAAAGTGTCAAGAGAGGTCAAACAAACTTTTCAAAAACCAGATTCCCCAAGTACAATCCTTTTTTAGATAATTTGTAACGATCACCGTCCCGCTCCAGCAAGCCATCGTTTATAAGTTCTGCGACTTCTTGCTCGAAACCGCTGAATTTGTCAATTGAAAGGCCTTCCAGTAACCTTAGACCCATGAAAAGCGTTTCGCGTTGATCGGTAGAGTCGGGCGAATCGTTAATCGTGAATCGTCGTTCGTGATTCGCAAGATACTCCTCTATTGAATTAGGATTCGCCCAGCGTTTGCCATTTAGATGCGAATGTGCGCCGGCGCCGACACCGATGTAATTACCATTTTCCCAGTAATTAATATTATGTTTACATTCAAATCCCGGTTTTGCGAAATTGGAAATCTCATAGTGATTAAAACCTGCACTCGTCAAAGTTTCAATCGCGTATTCATACATCTTTAACTCTTCTTCTTCCCCCGGAAGCTGTAAGCGGTTAGCCGTTTGCCGTAAGTATAACGGGGTATTTTCTTCAATCTGCAAATTATAAGTTGAAATATGGTTCGGTTTAAGATCGATGGCGGCTTGCAGTTCTTTTTTCCACTCGGCCAGAGTTTGGCCGGGTAGGGAAAAGATCAGATCTAAATTTATATTCTTAAAACCAGCCGACCTTGCGTCAGCGTAAAACCTAAAAATGTCTCTTGCATTGTGAATTCTTCCCAGGGTCTGTAGATGTTGATCGTTAAAAGATTGGGCGCCGATCGAAAGGCGGTTGATTCCGAGTTTGCGGAGGGCTTTAAGCTTTTCTTTGTCGGCGGTGGCTGGATTGGATTCGATGCTGATTTCTGAATGACGAATGACGAATGACGAATGACGAATTATTGTAGTAATTATTTTATCAAAGTGTTTTGGTTCGAGGAGAGTGGGGGTGCCGCCGCCGAAATAAATGGTCTTTAACGCCCTCACCCTTTTTCCCTCTCCCATAGGGAGAGGGACGTTAAAAGAAAAGTAATCATTTGTGAAAAACTGGGTGAGGGCTTCGATTTCAATAATCAAAGTATTAACATATTCATCTATCAGCTCTTCTTTCCCCGCATACGACACAAAATCGCAATAGTTGCATTTCTTTTTGCAGAAGGGGATGTGAATATAGAAAGAAGGAACCGAAGACTGAACGCCGTGCCTGCCGGCAGGCAGGTCTCGGTTCCGTGATTTTATGGAACCGCGAAGTTCATTCGCAGGTTCCACGCTTACTTCCCTAACCGTAAAACTGCTAAGAACGCTTCCTGTGGGACGTCCACGCTGCCGATGCGTTTCATTCTTTTCTTCCCCACCTTTTGTTTTTCCAGCAGCTTGCGTTTGCGGGAGATATCACCGCCGTAGCATTTTTGCAGAACATTTTTTCTTAAAGCCGCGATGTTTTCGCGCGCGATGACTTTTGAGCCGATTGATGCCTGGATCGGGATCTGAAACTGTTGCCGCGGAATGGCTTCTTTCAACTTCCCCACTAATTTTTTGCCTCGATAATAAGCCTGGTCGCGATGGACGATTATGGATAGGGCGTCCACCGGTTCTTGGTTGAGCAAAATATCCATTTTAACCAGGTCGGAAACCCGATAGCCGATTAATTCATAGTCCATAGAGGCATAGCCGTGCGTAACCGATTTTAAAAGATCATGGAATTCGGAAATGATCTCTGAAAGGGGAATTTCAAAGGTCAACATTACCCTTTTGGGGTCGAGATATTCCATATTGACGAAGTGACCTCTCCTCTCGGTGGCCAGGTCAATCACCGCGCCCACATTTTCTGCCGGAGTAAAGACGGTTAATTTAAGGAAAGGTTCTTCAACGGATTCGATCTCGGCCAGCGGAGGCATGAGCGAAGGATTGTCAACCAGGCGGTGGGTTTTATTCCTTAAATTAACTTTATAGATAACGTTGGGGGCGGTGGCGATAATGCTTAAATTGAATTCCCTTTCCAGCCGCTCCTGTACGATTTCCAAATGCAGCAATCCTAAAAACCCGCAGCGCAAACCAAAACCCAGGGCAGCCGAGGTTTCCGGTTCATAATAAAGCGAGGCGTCATTGAGCTGCAGTTTGGCCACGGCATCCTTTAAGTTCTCAAACTCTTCTCCCGCCAGCGGGTAGAAACCGCAAAAGACCATGGGTTTGATCGGTTTGTAACCGGGTAGGGCGTGATGGGCCGGTTGCTTTGCATCCGTCACCGTATCGCCGACGCGACACTCTTTAACTTCTCTTACCCCGGCGACTAGATAACCGACCTCACCCGGGAGCAGCTCATCTTTTGGAATTAAACCGAGCCTCAAGGTCCCCACTTCCTGAACCTCAAATTCGCCGCCCGCACCCATCATTTTTATCTGCATGCCCGCTTTGATTTTCCCGTTAACGACGCGTAGATTGGCGATAACCCCGCGGAAAGCATCGTAATGAGAATCAAAGATCAAAGCCTGCAGCGGTTTTTCCACTTCTCCCTTTGGGGCGGGGATGCGTTGAATGATGGCTTCGAGAATTTCCGGTATGCCAATCCCTTCCTTGGCTGATGCCAGGATCACCTCTTCGGGATCGATCCCAAAAATATTTTTCAGCTCTTCAATAATGCGCTCCGGTTCGGCCGCGGGCAGATCGACTTTATTAATAATGGGAATGATCACCAGGTTATTCTGCCTGGCCAAATTAGCATTGGCCAGGGTTTGCGCTTCGACACCCTGGGTGGCGTCGACCAGCAGCAGCGCTCCCTCGCAAGCCGCCAGCGAGCGTGACACTTCGTAAGAAAAATCAACATGGCCGGGCGTATCAATCAGGTTCAGGATATAATCCTTGTATAACATACGGATGGCCTGCGCTTTGATGGTAATCCCCCGTTCCCTTTCTAATTCCATCGTATCTAAAACCTGCTCCCGCATATCTCTTTTTGAGATAGTATGCGTATATTCCAGTAAGCGATCGGCCAGGGTTGATTTTCCATGGTCAATATGCGCGATAATCGAGAAGTTTCTTATTTTTGAAAGCATAAAAACATTCTAACACAATTAAATTGACTTTGAAATTCTATTGAGGGATAATAAATTGAAATTTATGCGAAAATTTATACGTCACGTATTACTCTATTCTCTTGTCTTAGTTTTTATCTCCCCTGCTTTCGCTGCTTTAGATCTGTCGCAAATCGGGGTGGGGGCCAGGGCGCTGGGGCTGGGGCGGGCTTTTGTCGGCGGGATCAATGACGCCTCCTCCATTTTTACCAATCCGGCGGAAATGACCGACAGTCAGGAATTAAACTTTATCAGCATGAGCGGGACCATGTTCAACGACGTGAATTATCTGCTGGCGGGCATAACCAACTTTTCCCCGGTAGGGAAGGTTGGTTTGGGTTATGTCAGCGCTTCTATCGGCGGCATTCCGATCACCAACACCACCGGCTCCGGTTCTACGCTTGCCGTGGTGCAAGCTTCCGTCACCGACTATAGCTCAAGTATCATCTATCTCTCCTACGGCGAGAAACTGAGCGCTTTTTTAAAAGGGAAATTGGACAACGTTTCGGTGGGGGCGAATTTGAAGCTTTTTATGCAGGGGTTCCAGGGGGGCGGGGCGGTGATGCAGGATGCGGTAGGATCGGGTATGGATGCAGATCTGGGATTAATTTGGCAAGCCAAGGATTGGGCGAAATTTGGATTGGTGTTGAACAACTTTTTGCCGGTTGATTTCGGCGGTAAATTTACCTGGCAAAAAAATAATATTATCGAACCTATCCCGCTGGTGATCAGAGCCGGCGGCACTTTTCAAATTCTGGGGATTAACGGGATGCGCGAGCTGGACAATCAAGACTTAAAATTATTCGTCGATTATGAAAATTTTAGAGAAACCAGCCAACCGGCGGTCTGGCATGCCGGGCTGGAATATTGGCCCCTGTCGTTGCTGGCCTTTCGCCTGGGAATGGATCAGGTACCCCGGGCGGCGGAAAGCGGGATCGGGACAGATAACAATTTAACCGCTGGCCTGGGTTTTAAATATAAAGGTTTCACTTTTGATTACGCTTATCATCAATTTGGTGAATTGACTGAAAACACCACTCACTTTTTCTCGTTGGGCTATGTGGGAGAAGAAAAAGTGGTTCCCAAGAAATCTTCAAGGAAAGAGGAAAAAAAGATATCTATCCCTCTGGCAGAAGTGGTCAGCAAGCCCAAGCTCAAATCCTTTCTGGATGTGCCGGACATTTACTGGCTAAAAAACCCGATCGCTTATCTCTCCACCATGGGGATCATGGATGGTTATCCGGATGGGACTTTCCGGCCGGAAAAAGAGATAACCCGCGCAGAGCTGGCAACGATTCTGGTTAAGGCCAAGGGCTTTGAGGTGCATGAGGTTAAAAACCCAACTTTTTCTGATCTGGAAGTAAAAGACGGGATAACGCCCTACATTGAAATGGCCGTCCAGAGAAACTATATGGAGGGCTATCCCGACGGAACCTTTCAACCGAACAAAAGAGTCACACGCGCCGAAGCGGCGATCATCCTCTCCCGTTTTAGCGGTTTCTATCTGAAAACCAAGGTGGATCAAGAGGTTTACGCCGATGTTCCCCTTGACCACTGGGCCTCTCCCGCCATTGCCGCGGCAAAGACGGCCGGCCTTTTCGAATATCTGGGTGAAGGAAATTTTGGGCCGAATGATTATCTGACCCGAGCGGAAGCGGCCGAGCTGTTATCCAAAACACCCTTTGTTAAAGAGAAGATCAAGAAATTTATTTCTGGAGAAACGGTCTGAGTGAACGACGATTGTATTTTCTGTAAAATTGTTGGCAAGCAGATCCCCGCCGTCCTGGTTTATGAAGATGATAAAGTGCTGGCTTTCAACGATGTGAATCCCCAGGCGCCGGTCCATGTGCTGGTCATTCCCAAAGCCCATATCACCACCGTGGCTGAGCTGGAAGACATGTCGGTGATAAAAGATCTTTTTGCGGTAATGAAAAAAGTGGCGGAAGAAAAAGGGATCGATAAAACCGGTTATCGGATTGTGGTCAACCACGGCAAAGATTCCGGCCAGGCCGTTCCCCACCTGCATTTCCATCTTCTAGGCGGACGCTCACTACACTGGCCACCCGGGTAAACGGAGGAGGAGAGTCTTCTACGCCCTTCTTCGTTCTCCTATGCTCTTCGAGCTTCGGAGAACTTCGCAGGGCTTCGAAGACCAAGGATTTGAACTCTCGCTGGCATTGCTGCCACTAACGGTTTAGCAAAACCCCAAATTTATCTTCGATAAATTCAATAATATTTCTTGATATTATGCAAAATAAAAAATCAAACGAGAATATGGTTTTCAGTTGGGAAGCCCGGTCATTTAAGTTGATTTAAGTTGGTTTTGTTAGAATAACGTTAGACGGGATTGGGATTTCTCAAGAGGGAGTTTTTTGGGATTCAGAGTATTTTTTAGTATGTCTCAACGCCTTCAATAACCGGGGGATAAATTGTTTGTTCAGTAAAGCGTTTTTGATTGGTGGTAACTTTAAAATAAAATTTAAAAGGCCTCTTAGGATCTTATGCGTGAAACTGGTCTGGTTGTCAAAAATAAAATTGCCCACCTTGCCCCGATCTATTGCTGCCAAGGCGATCCATTCGATGGTATCGGCTGGAACGAAAATTTTCTCTGGGCGATTTTCCATTTTACAAGAGGCGGTTTCACAGAATCTTGCACATACCGCACAGCCTAAACAGATCTTTTTATCTATAGTGAATTTGTCGCCGACTTTCGAAATCGCACCCACGGGGCACATTTTCTGACATGTCCCGCATTTTTTGCAGGTAGTATCGTTTATCCGAGCAATATAATTGCTCGGGCTTATTACATGACTAAAGTTAAGTTTTTTATACGCCAGTAATAAGTCGCAGCAGCATCCGCAGCAGTTGCATATAACAATTAATTCGTTTTTTTTATTGTCCCCGATTTGGACTAGCCCTTTACTGACACATAAATCCAATATTTTATGCGCTTCCGCCTTGGATATCTTTCTGGCGATCCCATGTTCGGCTACATATTCTGCTACCCCGTTAAAAGTCAGGCACACCTCTTGGGGATTTTTACAGGCTTTTCCGAGATGCTCCATTTTGTGCCGGCAAAAACAAGTACCTACGGTTATGCAGCTGGCCGCCTCTATCACGCTGCTTGCTTTTTCGTAAGACAAGACCTCTGAAGTTAAATCCTTAAGCGCATCTTCTTGGGCAAATACTCTGGTGATCGGAGGGCTAAGGGTAGAGTATTTTTTAATAAAACCATCATCGACATTGATATACTGATAATAGAGTTCGGACAGCTTTTTCCGGTCAAATCTTCCATCAAGACGCATCAGGGAAAACTCAAAAAAACCAAGGACTGGGGGAGCGAGCAAAAACTTATGCGAGCCTCCTTCTTTAAAATCATAAACAAGCCCTTTATCGGCCAAGGTGCCAAGAATAGTTCTTGCTTCATCTTCGGTCTTCCGCCATATCTTCGCTATTTTTTTTAGAGAGAAATAGGTGAGCGGCATCACCGAACAAAGCTTTGCTTCCTCATCGGTGAAAATAATTTTTAGGATTTCGTATAAATACTCCGAATCGAATATTCCGGGAACGAACTGATCCATCCTTTTTTGAAGGCTGGCATAACTTCTTATAGTTAGATGTCCCATGGCTGATAATTATAACATTAAATTATTGTCGAGATAAAAGAAACGGAGGAGGAGAGTCTTCTACGCCCTTCTTCGTTCTCCTACGCTCTTCGAGCTTCGGAGAACTTCGCAGGGCTTCGAAGACCAAGGATTTGAACTAGATAAATCTTTTCCTGGCGAAAGCATACCCGGAGCCCGATTTTAAATATTTTTCAAAAGCCAGCGCTTTATCTCTGTCAACAAAATACGAATACCATATTAATCTCCATCGAAACTCCGATGAAATCGGAGCGTAGGAGAACGGAGGAGGAGAGATTTGAACTCTCGCTGGCATTGCTGCCACTAACGGTTTAGCAAACCGTCCCCTTGAGCCACTTGGGTACTCCTCCACACTTGCTATGC
>Ga0315287_10002277_pt1 | contig 18071 bp, 8 predicted proteins | sample YL17G11_0_MG_FD_205037 | JGI IMG/M metagenome (GOLD analysis project Ga0315287, IMG submission 205037) | Sediment microbial communities from Yellowstone Lake, YNP, Wyoming, USA - YL17G11_0 | ecosystem: Environmental > Aquatic > Freshwater > Lake > Sediment | place: USA: Wyoming | collected...
CCGCTCCGCTCCGCGGAGCGAGCTAGGAAGAAACAAAGCAGCAGTCAGCATGGTCGCGCGCCTGAGCGCGGCGGTGAGCCCACCAAGTCACTCCGCGCCGATCCCTGAGCGGCGCGCGCGTGCCACTTCCGACGTTTTGCTCGCGATGCGGACTGCAAGCGCCGCCCCGGCTGGAGGCCGGAGCGGAATCGCTGAGTTGTCCGCTTTCAAAATGTCGGAGGTGGCAACGATGACCTCCAAGTTCCCCGCGCCTCCAAACCCCGCAGTCACTCCGCGCCGATCCCTGAGCGGCGCGCGCGTGCCACTTCCGACGTTTTGCTCGCGATGGGGATTGCGAGCGCCGTCCCCACTGGAGGCCGGAGCGGAATCGCTGAGTTGTCCGCTTTCAAAATGTCGGAGGTGGCAACGACGACCTCCAAAGTTCCTCACGCCTCCAAACCACTCCGTGTAGGATGACGCCCCATGAGGCGTTGGCTGATGGCTCCCCGGGGTCGCGCGGGCGTGGTCTTCGACTACGCCCTCGTCGTCGCCGGCTCCGTGCTCGTCGCGGCCGGGACCGATCTCTTTTTCGTCCCCAACAAGGTGGTGTCGGGCGGCGTCGCCGGGATCGCGATCATCGCCCACTACCTCGCCGGCACGCCGGTCGGCGCCGTGGTGCTCGTCCTCAATCTGCCGCTGCTCTGGCTCGGCTGGAAGTACGCGGGCGGGATGCGCTTCTTCGTCCGCACGGCGGTCTCGGTGGTCGTGATGTCGGTCGCCATCGACCTGCTCGCGCCCATCCTCACGCCGCCGACCACCGATCGCCTGCTGGTGATCTGCTACGGCGGTCTCCTCGACGGGCTCGGCATGGGCCTCGTGTTCCGCGGCCGCGGCAGCACCGGCGGCACCGACGTGCTGGCCCGCCTGGCGCATCGCTTCCTCGGCGTCGGCATCGGCCAGGCGCTGCTCGGGATGAACGTCGTGATCTTCATGGCCGCGGGGTTCGTCTTCGGCGCCGAGGCGGTAATGGTGGCGCTGGCGCTCGCGTTTGTCTCCGCCCGGGTGCTCGACCTAGTGCAGGAGGGACTCTCGGCGGCGCGCTCCGCGCTGATCATCAGCACCGATCCGGAGCGGGTGAAGGCGGCGGTGCTGCAGCGGCTCGGGCGCGGCGTTACCGTGCTTGCCGGGCAGGGTGGATACACCGGCGAGGCGCGGCCGGTGCTCTACGTCGTCGTCGCGGCGCACGAGGCGGGCAGACTCAAGCGGCTGGTGGCGGAGGCCGACCCGGAGGCGTTCGTCGCCATCACCCCGGCGCAGGAAGTGCTGGGCGAGGGTTTTTCCCCCCATTCGAAGAAGGAGGCGTGATGGAGCGCAGGTGGCTTCCCTGGGCGTGGTGGGCGCTGGCGGTCGCGATCACGCTGGTGTCGGCGCGGTGGCAGCGAATGAGCGGGCCGACGTACCCGGTGAGCGGCAACGTGACGTTGGACGGGCGGCCGGTCGCAATCACGCTTAGCCGCACCCACGGCGGAGCGGGCGATCAGTTCGTCCGCATCCAGGTTCCCGATCCCGAGGTTGGCGGCGAGGTCGCGTGGCGCCGTTACCCGACGACGGAGCCGTGGAATACGGTGGTATTGGCGCGCACCGGCGGGACGCTCGAGGCGGCGCTGCCGCATCAGCCGCCCGCCGGCAAGCTCGAGTACCAGGTGCGCCTGCGGCGGGGAAGCGAGCAGGCGGCCTTCCCGCCGCTGGCGGCGATCACGCGGTTCAAGGGCGACGTCCCGGCCGCGGTGCTGATCCCGCACATCCTGGCGATGTTCGTCGGCATGCTGCTGTCGACGCGCGCCGGGCTCGAGGCGCTCACGGCCGGCGGGAGGCCGGCGACGCTGTCCCGCCTGGCGCTGCTGCTCATCGCCATCGGCGGCTTCATCCTCGGTCCGGCGGTGCAGAAGTACGCGTTCGACGCCTGGTGGACCGGCGTGCCTTTCGGCTGGGACCTCACCGACAACAAGACGCTACTCGCCGGCTTGGCCTGGGCGTTCGCGGTGTGGCGGCTGCGCGGCGGGAGATCGGCGCGTGGCGCCGTCGTCGTCGCGGCCCTGGTCACGCTCGTGGTGTTCGCGATCCCGCACAGCGCCTGGGGCTCGCAGATCGACTGGAGCGCGCTCCCGAAGTAGTGAATCCGGCGCCGCCAGTCGCGCAGATCACTAGGTGGTGCGCCTGAGCGCAACGCGGCGCCCACCAAGCCACTCCGCGCCGATCCCTGAGCGGCGCGCGCGTGCCACTTCCGGCGTTTTGCGCGCGAGGGAACCTTCGAGCGCCACGGCGGACCGAGGCGCCCCGGATGCGTAGGCGTGTCCGCATTCAAGGCGCCGGAGGTGGCAACGATGACCTCCACTGTTTCGTGTATCTCCAAACCCCGCAACCCCGCAAGCCCGCATCACGCCGTAGCCGGCACCACCAGCACCGGGACCTTGACGCGGTGGCGCAAGCGCTCGACGGTTGTGCCGTGCACCAGATCGGCGACGCCGCGGTGGCCGTGGCTGCCGAGCACCAGCAGATCGGGCGAGTGCACGTCGACGAGCCTGGCGAGCTGGTCCACCGGCTCGCCGAACCCGAGATCGTAGGTCGCCTCGACCCCCAGCTCGGCGAGCTCGTTGCGATACAGCTCGAGCCGCTCCTGATCGGCGCGCGCCTCGTTGTCCTGCATCTCGCCGCCCAAAAGGCGTGCCCCGACGGACTCGACCACGTGCAGTAGCACGATCGAGGCGCCGCGGCCGGCCGAACGGGCCACGGAAACGGCGTGCGACAGGACGGCGCCGTCGGCCGGGCTGAAATCGACGGCCACGGCAACCCGCCGCACCGGCCTCGGCGGAGCCACCTCGGGCATCGCGGTCGGACCGTGGACGCCCTCGATGTCGGCGAGCGCGCGGCCGGAGCGGCGCCACAGAACCGGCCAGACGGTCACGTAGACGAGCAGTCCGACCAGGCCGGCAGCAACCGGGACGGCGGTGATCCACACCAGCCAGACGCGGCCGCCATCGCCCTGCAGCCAACCCGAGAGCGCGTCGAAGACCAGCTTGAGGTTGAGCACCGCGATGGTCCCCGCGACGACCCAGGCCGCGACCTGCATGCGGGGGCCGATGGCGTACTGGCCCATCCAGCGGCGATCCGAGACCAGGTGGATGAGCGGGATCACCGCGAACGAAAGCTGCAACGAAAGAACAACCTGAGACAGCACGAGCAGGTCGCCGGTGGCTCCCTCGCCGAAGTAGACGATGACGGCAAGGGCCGGGACGATGGCGACACCCCGGGTCAGCAGCCGTCGCACGATCGGGCGCAGCCGCAGGCGGAGGAACCCCTCCATGACGATCTGCCCGGCCAGCGTGCCGGTTACCGTCGACGACTGGCCCGAGGCGATGAGAGCGATGGCGAATGCGATCGGCGCGATCGTCGCGCCCAGGAGCGGCGCCAGGAGCTTGTGCGCCTGCTGGATCTCGGCGACCTCGAACATCCCGGCGCGGTAGAACGTCGCCGCGGCCATGACGAGCAGGGCGCCGTTGACGAACAGGGCGCCGTTGAGAGCCACGACGGAATCGATGGTGTTGAAGCGGATCCCGGCGCGAATCCCGGCTGGCGTGTGGGTGATGCGGCGCGACTGCACGAGCGCCGAATGGAGGTAGAGGTTGTGCGGCATCACGGTGGCGCCGAGGATGCCTATCGCGAGGAACAGTGCGCCTTCGCCGGGAAGGGAGGGCACGATGCCGCCGACGATCGCGGCGACGCTCGGCTTCGCGAGCAGGATCTCGATCCCCATGCACAGCCCGACCGTGGTGATCAACATCACGATGAACGCCTCGAGCATGCGCACGCCGCGGCCGTGCAGCACGAGCAGCAGCAGCGTGTCGAACGCCGTGACCAGCACGCCCGCGACCAGCGGCAAACCGAACAGAAGCTGCAGGCCGATGGCGGAGCCGAGCACCTCGGCGAGGTCGCAGGCGGCGATCGCCACCTCGCACAGCAGCCACAGCGCGACGCCCACCTTCTTGCCGAACATCGTCCGGCACCCCTGGGCGAGGTCCATACCGGCGACGATGCCGAGCCGCGCGGAGAGAGTCTGGAGCAGGATCGCCATCAGGTTGGACATCAGCAGCACCCAGATCAGGGCGTATCCGAACTTCGAGCCGGCGGCGATGTCGGTGGCCCAGTTCCCCGGGTCCATGTAGCCGACGCTGACCAGGTAGGCCGGGCCGGAGAACGCGAAAAGGCGCCGCCAGAACGACATCTGCGGCGGCACGGCGACCGAGCGGAACACCTCCGAGAGCGATCGTCCCGGCTGATTCTTGTCCATCTCGTTTCCGCTCATCACCTCTCCAGCATTGGCGACACTCTCTATGCAGTCAAGTCGACTGCCGTCGAGCGTACCATGGTCCTGAGACTGTGTCTAAGAGGTGCCACCTATTACGACCTCACAACCCTCCTCCGCTGCGCCTTGGAGGCGGCGCGATGTCACGATGTGATACGTGGCATCTCGCCCGAGGTGATACGTGACACCTCGCCTTGACGTGCGGGCGAAACACGGCAAGACTTGGGCGGGCGGGCCACCGCCCCCGGGGGGGGTGAGACGATGTTGCACCGTGGGCAGCCGCCGCTAAGGACCGCGTTCTTCTACGCCTGCACCGTTGCGTCCCTGTGGTTGGGCGCGACCGGCTCGCGCGCCTGGTCGCAGGAGGGGACGGGGGCGGACGCGGAGACGCTGCCGGCGTTCGCGTCCGCGGTGGACGCGGCGTCGGCCATGGCGGGCCGCGCGCGACGGCACCTCGGGAAGTCGGCGATCCAGCTTTCCCCGCCCGTCGTGGAGGGCGCGCTGCTCTCCCAGGTCGCCTACGTGCTGCCCGTGCCTACGGGGTATGCGGGGACCGGCCTGCTGCAGTACTCGATGGTGACCGCTCCGGCGGGAATGACGATCGACGCGGAAGCCGGCCTCGTGCGGTGGACGCCTCCCGCGCCGGCGGAAGGCACGCAGGTCGACGTGCGCGTGCGCGCCACCGACGGCACCGCCACGGGCGAGGTGGCGTTCACGCTGCGCGTCGCGGCGCCGCAGCCAATGACCACGAGCCTTGCCGGCTCGCTGCTGAGCGTCACGCAGCCCGGCTCGCTGCAGGGGCTGACGCTGGCGTTCCCCGCGCAGACCACGCCGCCGCCGGCGCAGGTCGCTGTCGCCACGGTTGCGCCAGGGGATGCACCGCCGATCCCCGCCGGCGTCACCCGCATCTCCGACTTCTTCCGGGCCACGCCGTTGCAGGGCGAAAGCGGCCTGATCACGATCACGCTGCCGGTCGCGAGCCTGCCGCCCGGGCGGAGGGCCGAGGACGTGCGGCTGTTCGTCTACTCCGACGTCGCCGCCGATGCCGGCGCCGAGGGCGTGATCGAGCAGCTGACGTGGGTGCCGACGTGGCTCGGCTTCGACGTTCTGCCTGGCGGCAAGGTCGCGGTGAGGCTGCAGGGGCTCGGCGACCTGTCGTTCGTCGGGGTCGAGGCCCTCGCGCAGCCCACGCCGGCGGCGGCGGCGAGCCCGGCGGTCGGCACGCTGCGCGTCGGCGCGGCCTCGGCGTCGTACGCCTGCTCGCCGTTCGTCCCGTCCGACGGCCTGCCCTCCACCGGCATCGAGGTGTGCGGCATCACCGGCGATGTCACGATGAACGTGGTCGTCAAGCACTTCTCCAAGCTCAAGACGACCCCGGCGACGACGCGCAACGAGCTGCTCGGCTGGCTGGTGGCGGGGCGCGCGTCGTTCACGGCGCTCGGCCTGAGTGCCGACGACAGCCTCGAGGTCGTCGTCGAGAAGATGCCGGAAGCGAACGTGCTCGGCTTCGTGACCATGCGCAACCTCGAGAACCGCGGCACGCTGCATCTGAGCGCGGCGAGGTTGAGCAAACCCCTGATGCAGGCGGCCGCGGTCCACGAGTACTTCCACCACGCGCAGTCGCGCACCAGCGTGGCCGGGAAGACGAACGTGGTCGACTTCCCGCCCGACGGCCTCTGGCTAACCGAGGGCACGGCCATGTGGTTCCAGGACGAGGTCTTCGACTCGCTCGACTCGTACCGGGACATCGAGCGGGAACCTCTGGCTCAGATCGCGCTGAAAGGTGTCGCGGCAGTCCCCAGGGAGGGCATCCGGGGCACGCGCTCCTACACGCGGTTCGCGTTCTTCAAGATGGTCTCGAGCTCCTGCCCCGGCTTCGCGCTGCCGGAGATCCTCAACTTCGACACCTCCGATTACTCCAGGGGCCTCGCCAACCTCAAGGCGGCGGTCGAGTCGGCGCCGTGGGCGTGCGACTTCGGCAGCGGCTTCGGCTACTCCAACCGCGCGACGCTGGCCAGCGCTCTGCTTTCCTACACGTATGCCACCGTGAAGAGGGACGACCTCTCGTTCCTCGACGCGAACGAGCCGTACTTCGGCTTCGAAGGCATCGGTGAGGAGCAGAAGCTCGCGCCGAGCGCCGGATGCCCGAGCTTCGCCACCTGCCCGGCCGGCGCCATGCGGTCGAGTAACGCTGTCCCGGGGGCAGCCACAGCCTACCAAGTTTTGGGAGGCGCCTCCCTCGGGCCGGGCCAGGGAGCGATCCTCGAGGTCAAGAGCGTCGCCGGGCGCGAGGTGTGGGTGTGGGTGGGAGAGGCGGACAAGGCGGGAGGGCTCGCGGACGGCACGTGGGCGAAGACGACCTCGTCGTGGACGCACGTGTACGCGACCGGCGGCAGCGCGCCGGCGCTCGATGTCATCGTCGTGAACCCAACCTCCTCCGGCGTCCTCGACTACCAGATCCGCGCCGCGATCGGCGGCGCCACGGTGAGCTTCGAGGGGAGCCTGGTGGACGCGCCGACGTTCTTCGAGGGCCCGCTGTTCACCATCTCCGCCTCCGGCACGGTAACGGGACCGCTTGGGACGACCGTCGAGGAGCCCGCGCCCGAGGCGTGGTACGCCGACCACGGTCTCCGCTTCTCCGCCTCTGTTCCGAACCTGCCGGCGCGGATCGTGATCTCCGGCGAGTTCGACGCGCAGCCCGACAAGCCCTCCGGTCGCTACGACTACGAGGACGGCAGCTACTATGAGTGGAGCCTCTCGAACCGCCGCTTCGCCGGGGACGCGGGGTGCGGCCCAGGGCCCGACTTTACCTTCGTGATTTCCGAGGAGGTCACCTGGGACACGAACCGCAACTGCGACGTGCTTTGGGAGTACGACTACGGGTGGTACGACAAGGACGGGAAGCGAACCAGGGGAGGCTCCGGCGAGGGCGCCTTCGGCGTGCTGATGGTCGACATCGTCCGTCAGCCCTGACCTTTTCGCTGCGCGCCACGGCGCGCAGCGAAAAGGTCACATGAACGCCATGCGGTCGGCGAGGCCGGCGAGCTTGAGCACCTTGTACACCTCGACGGTGACGGCGCGCGCGGTGAGCTTGATCGAGCGGGCGGCCGCGGTGTCCGCCACCCCGGAGAGCGCACGCACGCTGGCGGTGTCGACGCGGCGCACGCCGGTGAAGTCGAGCAGCAGCTCGGTGCTCTCCTCCTGCTGGCCGGCGTTGGCGAGCGCCTCGGCGAGCGAGCGGGCCGGGTCGTCGGCGTCGACGCGGAATAGGGTCGTGTTGGGCGACATCATGGCCCGCTCCTCCTAGCCCTTCGCCTCGGCGTTGGCGTCGGCGGTCTTTTCCTCGCCGCGGCCGCGCCAGGCGCTCCAGAACAGCTCTTCGAGCTCGGAGAGCAGCGGCATGCGCGGGTTCGAGCGCCACGACGGGTCGTCGAACGCCGCCTTGACGAGGTCGGGCATGGCGGCGCGGAACGCCTCCTCGGAGATGCCGAGAGCGGCGATCGAGCGCGGGATCTTGAGGCGGTCGAGCAGGTCCTCGACGGCGGCGATCAGCACTCGCACCTTGCCGTCGACGCCGTCGCCGCCTAGCCCGAGCAGGTCCGCGGTGACCGCGTACTTCTTGTGGGCGACGTACGCGCGCGAGTTGGGCGATGGCATGAACTTGGTCGGCACCGCGGCGTTGTAGGCGATCACGTGCGGCAGCATCAGCGCGTTCGCCCGCCCGTGAGCGACGCCGAAGCGGGCGCCGAACGCGTGGGCGAGGGCATGGTTGACCCCGACCGAGGCGTTGGAGAAGGCGATCCCGGCGATGCAGGCGGCGTTGTGCATCTGCGCGCGCGCCTCCTCGTTGTCGGGGTGCTCGAACGCGACCGGGAGGTAGCGGAACACCAGCCGCACCGCCTGCAAAGCCAGCGCGTCGGTGTACGGCGAGGCGAAGATCGAGACCCCGGCCTCGAGGGCGTGCACGAGGCAGTCGATCCCGGTGTCGGCGGTGATCCCCGGCGGCAGCCCCATCACGAACTGGGGGTCGACGATCGCGATATCGGGCGCCAGCGAGTAGTCGGCGAGGGTGATCTTGCGCGTGCCGCCGTCGTCGAGCATGACGGCGAACGGCGTCACCTCGGTGCCGGTACCGCTGGTGGTCGAGATCGCGATCAGCCGCGCCCGGTTGGCGCGCGCCTCCGCCGACGGGTACTCGACGACCCGCTTGCGCAGGTCGAGGAACGGCGCCGACAGCTCGTCGAGGTCGGCCTCGGGCGACTCGTACAGCAGCTTCATGATCTTGGCGGCGTCGATCACCGAGCCGCCGCCGAGGGCGACGATCTGGTCGGCCTTGAACGCCGCCAGCGTCTGTGCGCCGGCGACCACGGTCGCGCGGTCGGGCTCGCGGTCGGGGATCGTCAGCACGTGGACGTGCGTGCCCGGCGGCAGGTGGCGACGGACGATCTCGACGAGCCCCAGCTTTTCGAGCGACGGGTTGGAGACGATCACGGTGGCGCTCGACGGGAACTCGCGCAAATTCTCCACCGCGTTCTTGTTGAAGTAGATCTGGTTCGGCACCCGGAACCACATGTGCGCCTGCGTCCTCCGCGCCATTCGCTTGATGTTGAGGTAGTGGTAGATATTCACGTTGTCGATCGTCGAGTTGCCGCCGCCGGTGCCGCAGCCGAACGAGAACGTCGGCACCATGTCGTTGTAGACGCCGCCGAGCGCCCCGATCGAGCCGGGCGAGTTGACGATGATGCGCCCGGCGTTGATCGTCTCGCCGAACGTGTTGATCACCTCGTCGTCGTCGGAGAACACCACCGCGGTGTGCCCGGTGCCGCCGTTGTGGATGACGTCGGTGCACAGCCTGAGCGCCTCCTGGGTTGAGCGCGCGCGGATCACCGAGAGCACCGGAAACAGCTTCTCGGCGGAGAGCGGGTGGTCGCGTCCGACGCCCCTGATAGGCGCGATCAGGAGCTTCGTGTGCGGCGCAACCGGCATTCCAACCACCTTCGCGATGTCGACTGCCCGTTGGCCGACAGCGCGGGGGTGCATCATCCCGGTCGCCGGATCGATCACCGTGCGCGACAGCAGCGCCACCTCGCCTTCGTTACAGATGTGGCAGCCGAGCGCGGCGAAGCGCTCGATCACCATGTCATAGATCTCGTCGTCGATCACCACGGTCTGCTCGGACGCGCAGATCGTGCCGTTGTCGAACGTCTTCGAAGTGATGATGTCGACCACGGCCATCTCGATGTCGGCGCTGCGTTCGATGTACACCGGCGTGTTGCCGGCGCCGACGCCGAGCGCCGGTTTGCCGGAGGAGTATGCCGCGGTCACCATCGCGGGGCCGCCGGTGGCGTCGATCATCCGCACGTCCGGGTGGCGCATCAGATAGGCGGTGTCGGCAAGGGTCGGCTCGTCGATCCAGGTGATGAACCCCTCGGGTGCGCCGTGCTTGACCGCGGTCTCGGCCATCACGCGCGCCGCCTCGTACGAGCAGCGCGCGGCCCGCGGGTGCGCCGAGAAAATCATGCAGTTGCGCGTCTTGACCGCCATGATGCACTTGAACAACGCGGTCGACGTCGGGTTGGTGATCGGCAGCAGCGAGAGGATCACGCCGATCGGCTCGGCCACCTCGGCGAGGTTCTTCTCCGGGTACTCGCGGATGATCCCGACGGTGCGCTTGTCTTTGACGTAGTTGAAGACGAACTCGGTGGCGACCATGTTCTTGATCGCCTTGTCCTCGAGCAGGCCGAGCCGGGTCTCCTCGACCGCCATCCGCGCCAGCGTCTGCGCGTTCTCGAGGCCGGCGATCACCATCGGCTTGACGATGCGGTCGACGTCGTCCTGCGTGTACTGCGTGAAGACGGCGGCCGCGATGCGCGCCCTGGCGACCAGCTCGTCGAGGAGAGCCTTGCGCTCTTCGGTGAGTTTCTCGGGGTTCTTCTCCATGCCTCACCCCCATCTGGCCGTGACAGCTTGAGAACAAATGTACAAGCGTGCGGGAAGACTGTCATGGGGCAGCGCGGCAAAGACTTGCGCCGCACCGCGGCATGCTGCGACGCGCGCGGTGCGTTTTGCCCGTGATCAGGTCGCGGGGGCGAGGATCCCCTCGGCGAGCATCCAGCGGTAGGCGTCCTCGACCATGACGCACTGCGGCACAGCGCAATAGCCGAGCTCCCGCTTTGCACCGGCGGAGTCCGCCTCGCCGTGGGCCGGTGCAGCGCGGTCACCGCCCAGCCCTGTCCGGCCAGCGCCTCGACGAGGTTCCTGCCGATGAACCCCGTCGCCCCTGTCACGAACGCCGACGGCATCGCGGCACCTCCCCACAGGGAACGTCCGGCTGCCCGGAGTATGCCCGGGCCAAGGCCCGCTGTCACGCGACCGGTCTTGACACGGCGAGCCATGCGTCTCAATGTGATAAGCAGAGCAGTTCGTCGATGATCAGTCATGGACCTTAGAGTGCTCGGCGAAGAGGCTGCCACGGTGATGTCGGCTGGCGGCGGGGGCGGATCAGGACCTGCCGTCGCTTCGTTGGGCGGCACTGGAAGCTTGCCGGCGGGCATGGGGTCTGAGGCGAACAGGAGCGGCCGGCTCGAGGAGGCTCTCATGAGACACGGGCGTCTTGGTGCGATGGCCGTCCTCGCCGTTACGATTGGTGTTTCCCTGCACTGGTCACCGGCCGCGCTGGCTCAGGAGACCACTGGCGCCGTGTTCGGCATCGTCCGGTTCGAGGACGGCGTGCCGCTTCCGGGGGCGACGGTGACGATCGAGAACCCCGAGAATGGGCTCGGCATGGAGGCCGTCACCGACGCCGGCGGCGAGTACCGGTTCCTCGGTCTGCCACCCGCGACGTACAACCTCGAGGTCGCCATGGATCAGTTCCGTACCCAGCGGCAGGTCCTCGCCGTCGCCCTCGGGCAGACCGTCAAGACCACCATCGTGATGAGCCTGGTTCCCTTCACCGAGTCCGTCGAGGTGATTGCCGAGAGTATCCCGCTCGTCGACGTCACCTCCACGGTGGTGGGGATGACGGTGAACGTCGATAAGCTGAACGACAAGGTCCCGATCGAGCGCGAGGTCACCCAGGTGGCGCTCCTCGCCCCGGGTACCGTGCCGGGAGACACGGCCTTCAACGGGCGCACCCCAGGCCAGCGGGTGGCGTCCGTCTCCGGCGCTTCGGTGGCCGAGAACTCGTATATCGTCAACGGTCTCAACATCACGAACTTCCGCGAGATGCTCGGGTCCACCAAGGTGCCGTTCGCCTTCCTCGAGGAGGTCCAGGTCAAGACGGGGGGCTACGAGGCGGAGTTCGGCCGCTCCACCGGTGGTGTCGTCAATATGGTGACCCACTCGGGGAGCAACGCCCTGCATGGCGCCGCCAGCGTCTACTTCCAGCCCGAGGCCCTGCAGGGCACGGAGCCGGACACCGCGTTCACCGCCTCGAGCCGCAACCAACTGCAGACCCTCGAGGCCAACGTCTCCGTGGGTGGGGCGGTGGTCAAGGACCGCCTGTTCTACTTCGTGTTCGCAGACTTCGAGGACACCGACCAGCTGAGCTACTACGCAACACCAATCGTCCACGTTCCCCTCGCCGACCGTCTCGAGTCGTCGCAGCCCTACTGGGGGGGGAAGATCGACTGGACCCCGTCACCCGGCCAGCGTTTCGAGGGCACCTTCCTCTCCGACCGCACCGATGTGGACTTTACGCGCTGGCAGTACGACCCCGTCAGCGACAGCTTGGGCGAGCCTCAGGGGACCGGCGTCAACGAGCGCGGCGGCGACAACTACATCCTCCGCTACTCCGGGGGGTTCGGCGAGCGGGCGTTGCTGTCGCTCCAGGCCGGGCGCAACGAGTTTGCCCGCACCAATCGCTCCGACGGCGACGAGTGCCCCGTCGCTCTCGACCGCAGAAGCGGCCGAATCGTGGCCATTGGCTGCTGGGTCAACCTGACGCGGGGCACCGCGACGGACACGCGCCAGGCGTACCGCGCCGATCTCGACTACATCCTCGGCCCTCACGCCCTGCGCGCCGGCATCGACTACGAGCACAACGTGTCGGAGGACGACACCTCCTACTCCGGCGGCGTCGGCTACCAGTACTACCTCAACGGCAAGCGCTTCCCGGCGCTGCCGCCTGCCACCGAGGTGGTGCTCGTCGGGCACTTCTCCCAGGGCGGCAGCTTCGACGTGCTCTCGAACGCCGCCTACGTGCAGGACTCGTGGGCCGTCTCCCGGCGGCTGACCCTCAACCTCGGCCTGCGCTGGGAGCGCTACGACAACCGCAACGGCCTGGGAGAGACCTTCATCAAGACCGACGACCAGTACGCTCCCCGCATCGGCGCGGTGTGGGACCCTGCTGGCGACGGCCGCTCCAAGGTGCACGCGAGCTACGGCATCTACCACCTTCCCATCGCCTCGAACACCAACGTCCGGGCCGCCGGCGCCGTGTACCGGACGACTGCGTGGCACCTCCTGCAGGGAGGCATCAACCCTGACGGCAGCCCCGGCGCCCTCGGCGAGCAGCTCCAGTACACCGTCACCGCGGACGGCGAGACCCCCGATCCCCGCGAGCTCATCTCCGACAACTTCGAGCCGATGTCGCAGGAGGAGGTGATCATCGGCTACGAGCGCATGCTCGGCGACGTCTGGTCGGTCGGGGCGCGGGGCGTCGCACGGAAGTTCAAGGAGGTCATCGAGGACTACACGATCAACCAGGGCCTCAGGGCGGTCTACGATGTCGAGACGGACGCACCGGTCTACCGCATCGGCAACCCCGGCTCGTCGTTCGACGGGTGGTACGACATCGACGGCGACGGCGTCCTCGACCGCATCCACCTGCCCGCCGACGCCCTCGGCTACCCCGCCGCCGAGCGCAACTACTACGCGCTGGAGCTGACGTTCAACCGCCGCTTCGCGAACAACTGGATGCTGCAGGGGTCGTACGTGTGGTCGCATCTCTACGGCAACTACGAGGGCTACACCAACTCGGACGTCGGCCAGAGCGACCCCGGCCTGACGCAAACCTTCGACTACCCCGGTCTTCTGGAGCACGGGAGCGGCGACCTGCCCAACGACCGCCGCCACGCCTTCAAGGTGTTCGGCGCCTACGCCTGGCCCGCGGGGTTCCAGCTCGGCGGCAACTTCTTCTACTACACCGGTAGGCCGATCAACTCCTTCGGCCTCCATCCCACCGACGAGGACGCCCGGAGCTACGGGCCGGTCTCCTTCTACACCAACGGCGAGCCCCGCCCGCGCGGGTGCTGCGGGCGGACCGACGACATCTGGAGCCTCGACGTCGTGGCCCGTTACGACTTCCGCCTCGGCAGCCTCGACCTGAACCTCCGGCTCGACGTCTTCAACGTCTTTGACACTCACGCCGTCACCGAGGTAGACGAGTCTGCCGAGGACGACACCGGCGCGCCCAGCGCGACCTATGGAGAGACGACCAGCCACCAGACCCCGCGCCGGGTCCGCTTCGGCATCGGTGTGAGGTTCTAGCCCGGTCACCCCTTCGGCTTGATCAGCTCCTCGAACGGCGGGTAGCCGTGCAGCGGCTCGAGGTACATGAACCGGTGGATGAAGGGATTGACGGTCAGCCCGCGCGCAAATCCCTCGCGCAGCAGCTCCACGGCGCGGTCCTTCTCGCCGAGCTGCGCCGCGATGCAGGCCCGCCAGTGGATCTCCTGGCCGCTCGGCGGCCGGCTCTTTGGAGCCAGCGCGGCCTCGCACGCCGACGCGGTCGCACGGTCTCCGGCGTGCGCGGCGTTGACCCCCAGCATCCCCTGCGCGGCCGGCCCCGGCTCCTTCTTGCTCGCAGCCTCCTGTTTGGCGAACTCCTCGGCGAAGGTGCGCGCTTCCGCCCAGCGCTCGGCCACCCACAGCGCCTCGGCTCGATTCGCGACCGCGGTCATGCCCTCGGCCTCAGCCGCGAGGCGGCCCGCGTACCACGCCGCTGCGCGGCTCGCGATCCGCACTGCGTCCTGCGAATAGCCGTGGGCCCGCAGCTCCTCGGCCGCATCGAGCATGACCATCCCGGCCGAGATCCTGCCTCCAGGAGCCGCCATCATGCTCTCCTCGATCACTTGGTCAACCTCGCCGATCCTGCCCAGCGCCGCGTGTGCCCGGACCATGTGCTGGCGGCTGCTGTTGGAACCGGGGTAGAGGCGCAGTGACAGCTCCGCGACGTCGAGCTCCGCCTCGAACTCGCCGAGGAAGTGATGGGACCATGCCGCGACTCTCAGGATCCACTCGCCCTGCGGCAGCCTGCTCAGCCGGGTCCAGTCCATGGCACTCACATCGCCCAGGTGGTCCAGTGCCTCGCGCGGGCGGTTGACGAGCGACGCAAGGTAGGCGGCGTTCCACCGCATGAAGAAGTCGTGCGGCGCCAGCTCGCGGAGCTGGCGAGCGATCCCCAGCCCCTCCACAGGGTTCCTTGCAATGCGCGAGTCGTCGAGCTTCAGGAAGAGCAGCTCTGCCGGGGCGAGCTTGGCCTCATTCTTCCTGACCTTCGCCATCAACTTCGTCGCCTCCGCCGTCCTGCCCAGGGTGCTGAGCATTGTCGCCAGGCGGAGGTAGCCCATCCAGCACTCGGGCTCGAGCTCGACGACCCGTTCGAAGTGCTTGCTCGCCGCCTCGTAGTCAAACCCCCAGGACACCATGCCCGCCTCGAACTCGCGGAACGCCTCGTAGCGCAGCGGTCGGCTCAGAATGCCCCGGATCGGGCTGAGATAGGCAGCGACGGCGCCTTTGACCCGCTCCCGGGCTGCCTCCACCGCTGGCCTCGGGTCGGCGCGCGACCCGCTGTCTGGATCCAGGGCGTAGACCACCTTACCGCTGCCCGTGTCCGTCAGCCAGGTGCGCAGCTCCAGGGTGTCTCCAGCCAGGTAGCACGAGCCCGTGACCATGGTGCCGGCGCCACGCTCCCGCGCCATGGCGCGCCCAGCCTCGGCGACCGATGAAGCAGCGCCAGCGGGCGCCGCGCGCTCAGCCGTCGCGAGCTCGACATCACCGATCTGGAGCAGGCCCTGACCGATCGCGTCGGAGGCCATGCGCCCTACCGCGTCCAGCGAGGGGTCGCCGGTCATGTTCTCGAACGGCACGACCAGGATCCGCCGGGGCTCGACCTCCGCCGCCGGGGCGGTGGTGGCGCCGCGTCCGCGCACGATCACCAGCACGGCCACGCCGAGCACGGCGATCCCGACGGCCGCGGCGGCGACCAGCGCGACGCGGCGCGGGAGCCGCCGTCGCCGCGGCGGCGCCGGGGCCACGACCGCCACCACCGACTGTGTCCGCAACGTCTCGAGCACCTCGCGCGCCGAGGTGAAACGCTCCTCCGGCGCCTTCTGCAGGCAGCGGTCGACGATCTGCCGCAGGTACGCAGGCACACTCTCGGGCAGCGGCGTTGGCTCGTCCTTGAGGATCGCCGCCACGATCTCGGTGCCGGTCGCGCCGCGGAACGGACGTTGCCCGGACAGCATCTCGTAGAGCACGACGCCGAAGGCGAAGACGTCGGCGCGCTGGTCGACCGCCCGCCCCAGCGCCTGCTCCGGCGCCATGTACGCCGCCGTGCCCAGCACCACGCCCAGTTCGGTGGCTCCCGTCGGCACGTGCGTGAGAGTCGCCGCCGACGCCTGCGGCGCCGCCGCGACGAACTTCGCGAGGCCGAAGTCGAGAATCTTGGCCTGGCCGTCCGTGGTGACGATCACGTTCTCGGGCTTGAGATCGCGGTGGACGATGCTCTTGTCGTGCGCCGCGGCGAGCCCGCGGGCGATCTGGCTCGCCAGGTCGGCGACACGGTCGACGGGCATCCTGCCCCGGTTCAACGCCTCGCGCAGCGAGTCGCCCTCGACCAGCTCCTCGACGATGTACGGCTCCCCGTCGTGGCTGCCGATGTCGAAGACGGCGAGGATGTTGGGGTGGGACAGCGCCGCCGTGGCGCGTGCCTCGCGCTCGAACCGCTGCAGCCGCTCGGGGTCGGAGGCAAACTCGGCCGGCAGCACCTTGACCGCGACGTCGCGCCCGAGCCTGGAGTCGTGCGCCCGCCACACCTGGCCCATCCCGCCGGCACCGAGCGCCGCGGTGACCTCGTAGGGGCCGACCCTGCTGCCGACTTGCATGGTCCGTATCTCCCAGAAGAGTCTACTCCCAGCAGTGTCCCCGTGGCGCTTCGACGCCCCTGGGCGGTGGCAGACGCCGCCCCTGCCAGTCTCCATGAGCTGTGGACTCGCCCCGGACAACGAGAAGGCTCCGGGAGGGCCGGCGCCCTCGCCGGCCCGGGCTCCGCGAAACACTACCATCGCGTGGGTGGGGGCGCCCGCGCTCTGACTGGACTTGGCGGGACTTTCGGGACAATGACAAGCTTGGCCGGAGGGATCTTCAAGGCAGCATGAAAGGTTGCCTCGCGGAGGCCGTTGGCTCACCCCTTGGGCTTGATCAGCTCCTCGAACGGCGGGTAGCCGTGTAGCGGCTCGAGGTAGACGTAGCGGTGGATGTACTGGTCGAATGCGAGCCCGCGGGCGAAGGCCTCCTGGAGGAGCGCGACGGCCCGGTCTTTCTCGTCGAGCTGGGCGGAGATGCAGGCCCGCCAGTAGGAGGCATACCCCTTCGCGAAGGGCCTCGTCTCGGAGGACAGCGCGTCCCGGTACGCGACGGCCGTGGCGCGATCTCCGTCACGTGCGGCGTTGACGCCCAGGATGCCCTTTGCGTGCACGCTGCGGGGGTTGTCGCGGGCGAACTCCTCGGCGACGCCGCGGGCCTCGCGCCAGCGCTGCGCTATCCACAGGATCTCGGCACGGTTCGCGCCCGCGACCGTTCCCTCCGTGGTGCCCGCCGGCCGGCTCGCGTACCAGTCCTCGGCCCGGTTCGCGAGGCGGACCGCCTCGTCGGGGTGGCCGTGCGCCCGCAGCTCCTCGGCGGCCTCGAGCATCACGGTGCCCGCCGAGCCGTTCCGGCCCGCCGGCATACTCAGGCTCTCCTCGATGACGGCGTCGAGCTCGCCGAGCCTCCCGAGCGCCGCCAGCGCCCGGACCTTGTCCTCGCGCAGGGTCACGAAGCTGGGGAAGTACTTGAGCCCGAGCTCGGCGTCCGCCAGCTCCGCCTCGTACCCACCAAGGAGGTGGTGGGCGAACGCCGACCGCCGTATCGTCCATGCGGCTTGAGGCCAGCGGCTGGCCTCGGTCCAGTCGATGGCCGTGAGATCGCCGAGGATCGCGAGAGCCTCGCGCGGGCGGTTGACAGCCACGGCCGTCCTCGAGGCGAACGCCACGAAAATGAGGTCCTTAGGCGCTGTCTCGCGGAGCTGTCGCGCGATCCTGAGCGCTTCCGGGAGGTCGCCGGCCAGACGCGCCTCGAGAAGCGACAGAAACAACCATTCCGTCGGGTTGAGATGCACCACGTTCTCCCTGACGCGACCGATCGTCACTTGCGCCTTGGGGACCTCGTCGAGGACTGCAAGGATCATCGCGAGCTGCAGATGGGCCATCCAGAACTCGGGATCGATCTGCACGGCGCGCTCGAGGTGAACGCGCGAAGATTGTAAGTCGAAGCCGGCGGCAGCCATCGCCTCGGCGAACTCACGGTAGGCGTCGTAGGGCACTGCGCGCGCCTGGAGCCCGCTGACCAGAGACACCTTGAAGTGGTAGGTGACCGCGCCCATTACCCGCTGCCTGAGACCTTCAATCGCCTCATCCGGCTTGCCGCACGGGCCGCTCGCCGGGTCGAGGGCGTAGAGAGTTCGGCC
>Ga0315287_10002278_pt1 | contig 18067 bp, 13 predicted proteins | sample YL17G11_0_MG_FD_205037 | JGI IMG/M metagenome (GOLD analysis project Ga0315287, IMG submission 205037) | Sediment microbial communities from Yellowstone Lake, YNP, Wyoming, USA - YL17G11_0 | ecosystem: Environmental > Aquatic > Freshwater > Lake > Sediment | place: USA: Wyoming | collected...
GTCTGGCGACGGCGAAATGTTCCCGGCAGTCCCGGTGGACATAGAGAAGAAGTTAGAGATCGTCCGCGAGATCATGAAATCCTCCAAGAAGATTCGCCGTTTGCTGGTCGAGCTTATGAAGCACTGAGGAGCTATAGGCGGTCGGGGAGGTCATGGAAAATGCAATTTAAATTAAAAGGAGTGAAACATGAATCTCAACAAAATTAGTGCGGAAGTACCGCAGGAAACCGAGGCCCAGGTGGTCAAGCATATCAAAGACGCGCTGACCCAGCTTCCTTTTCTGATTCAACTCAGTAAGCTGGAGCGAATCCGCATGGCCAAATTCAGCCGCAAAAACCTGGCCTTTGTGGAGCGGGGTCTGATGTATGCCCAGGCTAACCCGTCATTTGTACCGGGCCCGGGATTCTCCCGGGTCCCGGTAAAAAGGGCGATCGGTTCTAAGATATTCTTCTGGATAGAGGAAAAAATGGCCGGGGCTTGAGGAGGTGGAGGTGGCTGTTAATGGGAGATAGCGGGTGGTTCGGAGGGGCTGGCGAGCGATGGACAAAGGGGGAAGAGTGTATGGCCGGGGATCCGGTCACGCAACTTCCGGAAGCGAGCATGCTTATTTCTCACCCATTCACTATCCCTACCCGCTGCCGGCATGCTTCCCTTTGATCCGGTAACCGGCGGCCGGGCTTTCACCTGGGATGAAAGCGAAGGGGGGAGAGACGATTTTTAATGATTTTGGGACTGGATCGATTGCTTTGGGTGGGGCGGCGGCGTATAATCGGGGTGAAATTTGACATGAATGGAGGTAAGAAATGATGAAACGAGCCGATATGAACGGGTTAAAAGGGAGGCACAACAAATGAAGCAATTGGCAGACTGGGCATCTGATTTTACTTTTAAAGATCTGGAGCGGGAGCTGGCGGCCAGGGGCGGCCAGGTTCCCGGGGACAAGCGCTTTAAATTGCTGGACTGGAAAGAGGGAATGCCGGGGTGCCGGGACGGCGGCACCCTGCCGCAGCCGGGGAAAATCCATGTAACAAGCAAGCCGCCGGCAGCCAATAAAGAGCTGGCCCGGTTCACCACCCCGCAACTGGTCGCTATGCTCCTCATCAAGAACCGGGAATTACAACTGGACTGTACCCGGGGAATATGGGGCCTGGATCAACGGGAAGATATTTGTGACATCCCAAATGAGCAGATCAAGGAAAATGCCCGGTGCGTGGCCGCTATTTGCCTGAAGGGAGATTTGAAACCAGGTGAACCCGGCTTTCTCACCCTGCCGCTCAGGACTTTTGAAACATCCGAAAAACTATGCGCCGGTGAACGTTTTGGCAACCAGCCGGTATATACCGGTTGGATAGCTACCGGCTTCTTGGTAGAAGAGGATGTAATCGCCACGGCCTGCCATTGCCTCGATACCTACCCCCTGGCCGACTACCGCTTCATCTTCGGCTTTCAAATGGTGAATGGCCATAAAGTGGTAGAGCGGGTTTGCAGAGACGAAGTCTACGAAGCGAAAGAAATCATCGACCGGCGTTCGCCGAATATCCGTAATTTATCCGATAAAAGGGCCCCCCAACCGGACTGGGCCTTGATAAAGTTGAACCGGAAAGTAGTCGGTCAACGGAAGGCCGAACAGTTTAAGGGGGAGATCAGGACCGGTCAACCCGTTTATATGATCGGCCATCCACGCGGCTTACCACTTAAGGCGGCCCCGGGCGCATCGGTATGCGATATCGCCAACGACTGCTTTGCCTCGAACCTGGATGTCTTTCCGGGTAACAGCGGCTCACCGGTATTCGACGGCAATACCCACGAGGTGGTCGGCCTGTTGACCCGCACCGATGAAAAAGATTTCCGGGAAACGCCCAAAGGTGTGAAAGCGGTGGTCTACCCCAATTTCGACATCTACTCCTATGGCCCGCAATGCACCATGACCTCTAAGCTCATGGTCTGTATGATCGAAAAACGCACCGAGTCCGTTTGAGGCATCCGGGGGATGGTGACAGAGACTATTTTTAACGGTTTTGGCACGCTATTTAAGGCGCGCCCATTGCGCCGGTTCTATAATCCTGGCGTCAGAAGATGAGAAATTAAAAAACTGACGGAGGCGCAAGATGAGTAATAATAGAGATATTCTTTACCAGGTGTTACAGTATGTGATGGCGGTAACGGATGGGAAGTTTGCCGACCTTTCGGTCACTACCCTGGCTTATTCCTTTAACATCGACCGGTTCAAGTTATCCAGGCAATGCAAACGCCGGTTGGGCATGACATTGCAGGATTTTCTCTTCAAGGAAAAAATGACCCGCGCCGCTTTCCTGCTCAAGGGTCAGGGAGATATGACGGTAAAGGAAGTATCCGAGCGGATCGGGTTTTGTACCTGCGATTATTTCATCCGCAAATTCAAGGGCTACTACGGCGTTGCCCCGGGCCGCTACAAAGAACTGAAGACCACGTCCACAGCCATCCATGCCGGCAACCAACCAGAGGCATAGACCCCACCGGAACTGGGGGGGGAATGACAAAAATGTCGATTCCCGCTCTTTACTTATTCTTTCTTTTTAGGTACAATTCGGTCGTGATACTCATGGGATTCCCAAAACCAAGTAAAATTGGCGTGCAAAGGAGGCAATTATGGCTTTTGACCTGAAGAGATTCTTCGAGGACATCTTTAAACCCGCCCGGGATGAGGTAGTAACCATCATGTTCGACGTGCCCCACGGCCAAATCGGCGATAACAATGCCTGGCTGGAGCGGCGCACTATGGCCCAGGATTGGCATCAGAAACTCGATAAACTGGCCGGCCACTGGGGCATTAAGGTTAATCCCATTACCACCTACCTGGCCACCGGCGGCAACAATAGCGATCTCCCCCCCACCTGCTGGCTGGGTGACCGGGAAATACCCATTGCCGACCTGGTGGCAGACTCGAGCATCATCATCTCGATGCCGGAGTATTCGGCAACTGCCCCCCTTTATCACCTGGCCAAGAAATCCGATAAACTCCGCGTGGCGTCCATGCCCGGTGTGGCCAGGTTCATGGAAGAATCGGGCCTCTCGGCCGACTACCAGGCGATCGCTAAAAAATGCCAGGTCGTGGCCGCCATTTTCGACCGGGCCAGCGGCGCCGATGTACTCTTTTCCACAGGTCACTCCTGCTATTTTGACCTGACCGCCAAAAACAAGGCCGAGGTCGATGATGGTATCCTCCATCCTGAGCGGGCCGGCACAGACATGTCCCTATCCAACCTACCGGCCGGGGAAGTCTTGCGGGTCCCCAACGAGAGTGAAGCGAGCACTACCGAGGGTGAATTACCGGAAAAGATCGGTACCGAAGTGGTTGTCTATGTGGTCAAGAAGAATAAAATCGTCGATGTTAAAGGGAATAGCCAGCAAGCGGCCGAGCTCCGCAAGCGATTCAAGAAAGATCCCGGTTGGCGTAATATCGGCGAGTTTGCCCTGGGACTCAACGACAAGGCCCGGGTCACCGGCGTCGTGCTCGAAGATGAAAAGGCCGGTTTCCATTGGGCCTATGGCCGTAGCGACCATCTCGGCGGCACAGTCGGCGTCAAGGACTTTATCTCGCCGCAGAATGCCGTGCATACCGATATCGTCTATGCCAAAGGTAGCCCCATCGTCTGTAGTCAACTCGACCTCATCTTCCCGGACAACAGCCGCCAGACATTACTCCGGGACGGCGAGCTACAGGTCGATTTCCCGGCATAATAGCGGCAAGACCATTTAATAAAGCAGGGTGCAAGCTTTTGCTTGCATCCTTCCCGGTATGTATCCTTAAAAAAGAAGGCGGATCATATCGCCAATCCCCGGCAAATTCGACAGTTGACTTGCAGGTGAAATTTGTGTATGATTTAGGGCTTTTTCGGCAAGGAAATAAGACGATGACGAAAATAAATTTAGCCGAGGCGCCGGCCGATGTGGAATTAGAAGTGTTGGAGTTAAAGACGGGTATGGTAGCCAGGCAAAGGTTGCTGGCTATGGGTGTTCATGCCGGCGACCGGGTACGCAAGTACCCGCACTCCGGCCACGGCGCGGTCTTGATCGCCAATATCACCATGAACAGCTCGAAAGTGGCCATTGGCCGGGGATTGGCAGATCGTATCATGGTCGGGTATGAAGAAACTTAACATCGCCCTGATGGGCCAACCCAATGCCGGCAAGAGTACGGTCTTCAATGTCCTCTCCGATATCAAGTCGGCGGCCTCGAATTTCTCCGGTACGACAGTCGAGTACACGGAGAGCGATATAGAGATCAGGGGCCGGGAGTTTCATATCGTGGATCTACCGGGGGTCTACTCGCTAAACCCGGGGGATGAAGCGGAGAAGCTGACCTACAAGTACCTGACCGAAAAAGAGATCGACCTGGTCATCAATGTGGTCGATGCCTCTTTACTCTCGCGCAGCCTGGAGCTGACGGTCGAGCTCCTGGAATTTGGCCTGCCGATGGTGATTGCCCTGAACATGTGGGATGAAGCCGAGCGCAAGGGGTTAAAAATTTACCCAGAAAGGCTGGAAAAGGCTTTGCGGGTGCCGGTGGTCACGACATCGGCGCTCTACGGCAAAGGCGTCAAGGAGTTGGTGGACCGGTGTTACGATGTGTTGGCCGCGGACAAGATGGAGGTTCCCCCGGTCGCTTACACCTCCCACATAGAGGAGAATGTCCAGAGAGTGGAGCGGGCTTTATCGGGTTTCTCCATCAAGAATAACGGTTCCAGGCGGTTTTATGCGATTAAGGCGATAGAAAACCCGGGCCTTTTGCCGGCAGATATGCTCTCTATGATCGCCGCCGACCTGGAAGAGGTGCGCGGGCAGATTACCCGCCTGCACCGCACCGACGGGGCGGAAACCGTTTCTTATGAGCGCCACCACATCGCCATGAAGTTAAATGAAGAGATATCCCACTTCATCGACAGAAAAGAAGTACCGCTACGGGAGAAGATCGACCGTTTCCTGCTCCACCCGCTGCTGGGCTATTTCCCGCTGCTGGTTTTTTTCCTGGCCAGCTTTGTGGCCATTTACTTTATCGGGAATGGGCTGAGCGCATCGATGGATTTTCCGCTGAAGAAAATACCGCCCCTCTATGCGTCGCTCAAGGGCTGGTCGCCGCTGGCCTGGTATTCGCTGGACGGTATTTTCCAGGGCTTTTCCGGGGCTCTGGGGATCGTGCTGCCCTACTTTCTGCCCCTGATCTTTTTAACCGCTATTTTCGAGGATACCGGCTACTTGTCCCGGATCGCCTTTCTCATGGATGGCATCATGCACCGCATCGGCTTGCACGGCAAATCGGTGGCCCCTTTTATCATGGGTTTCGGCTGCTCGGTGCCGGCCCTGTATGCCACGCGCATCCTCGAGAACCGGCGGGAGAGAATGTTGACCGGCCTGCTCATCCCGTTTATCCCCTGCTCGGCCCGGACAACGGTGATCTTTGCCCTGGCTATCGCCTTTACCGGGCCCTGGTGGGCGCTGGTTATTTACCTGTTCACCGCCCTGGTGGTCGGGCTGACCGGGAAGCTGTTGTCTTTGTTTGTCGGTAAACCGACCGGCCTGATCCTGGAGATCCCGGGACTTAAAGTGCCTTCCTTTAAGGTGGCCTTTTCCAGGTCCTGGTTCCGGGTCAAGGATTTCTTGAAGTTTGCCCTGCCCTTTCTGCTGGTCGGTAGCCTGGCCATGAGTTGGCTGCAATATTTTCACGTCGATCGGGCCGTAGACCGGGTGTTTGCCCCCCTGCTCAAAGGCATTTTGGGGTTACCGGCAGCGCTCGGCTCGACATTGGTATTCGGTTTTTTCCGCAAAGAATTGATCATCGTCATGGCCAACAATGCCCTGGGTGTTTCGTCTACGGCCGATCTGCCGTTAAGCCCGGGGCAGGTGGTGGTCTTTTTGGTCTTTGTCACCCTCTACTTCCCCTGTTTTTCCACTTTTATTGTCCTGTGGAAGGAATTTAAGTGGCGGATCGTCCTTGTGTCCACACTGTTGAGCATTTTTGTGGCCACGGTGTCGGCCTACCTTTTCAGGCTGGTGTTGCTGTAAAAACATTTTTTTTATTTTTTTATTTGACAGCGAAAGGAAAAACGGTTATTATTTTACGTTTAAGAGACAAGGGATTTACATGGGTTTTTGGACTTATGCAGCCGATCCGACGGTACTGTTAATTATACTGGGCATACTTCTGGTCATTCTTTATCTACTCATCGAGAGACGGGGCAAGAAACAGGCCGGTGTGAAGTTTCGCCATTTCAGCCGCAATTTTGAAAATGCCTGGCCCGAGATGCGGGCCGTCCCCCGCATCACTGTCCCCGATTCCCTGGAAGTGCATATTACTTTCGACAATGGCCAATCGAAGGGACTAAAAGCGGTAGTCATCGATATGTCGCTCTCCGGCTTACGGATCAGGCCCGGGTTTCCCCCACGGAAGTTCTCTATCAGTGCGGCCATCACCAATGCCCAGGTAATCACCCCGGTCAATACCATCAGTATAAAAGAGATGAAGACCGTGCGTGTGGATCGTTACCAGGGCAGGCAGTTGTTTGCCTTCCATATTCTGGGTATCAAAGGAGAACAATTCGAGGAGTTGAAAAAGTTCATGGGCTACCTGGATAAGTTTTTGAGACATGAAGATTGATCGCATCGATTTTCCTTTAAAGGATTTGTTTATCCGGGTCTTTGCCGATAAAGTATTCCTGGTCGGCGGCACCATCCGGGATTACCTGCTCTACGGCCGCATCGGGGTTAGCCGGGATATCGACCTGGTGGTTACCGATCACAGCTACAAAGAAATCGAAAAGAAGCTCAGGCCCTATGGCAAGACCAACACCGTGGGCCGGAGTTTTGCCGTGGTCAAATTCTCCAAAGACGGGGATAACTTCGATATTTCCGTGCCCCGCAAAGATACCCGGCGGGACAAAGAATCGCACTCGCACCGCAATTTTATCATCGAATCCGGCCCGCACATCAGCCTGGAAGATGACCTGGCGCGGCGCGATTTCACATGCAACTCCATTGCCATGCGGCTCTACGATAACCAAATGGTCGATCCCTTCGACGGCGTGACGGCCATCGAGAAAAGGCGCATCACCATGACCGGCCCGGAAACCTTTTTCGATGACCCGTTGCGTATCCTGCGCGCCGCCCGGTTTGCCTCGGTGCACCAATTCGCCGTCGATGAGTCCATTTATGGCCATTCGCGGGAAGTACGCCTGGATGGATTAAGCGCCGAGCGGGTTCTGGATGAGCTTTTTCGCCTGCTCCTGGAATCGGAAAAACCCTCCCTGGGTCTGCATGAATATTTTAAACTCTCCGCCCTGGAGCGCCTCTTCCCGGAGCTCACGGCCCTGGCCCTGACCATTCAGGATGCCCATTTTCACCCGGAGACCGATGAATTCGGCCACCACACGGTCTGGGCCCATACCTTGATCACCGTCGATATTGCCCGTGATTTATGCCGCCGCTATGCCTTGAGCGAAGAGCAAACCCTGGCTTTGCTCCTGGCCGCCCTGTTGCACGATGTCGGCAAAGCGGTCACCACCCGTTGGGAATTCAAGCGCGGGCGCATGACCGTCACCTCCATGTACCACGACAGCCGCGGTGTCGATATTGCCGGGCATATCCTGGCCCGCTTGAAAATCGAGGGCCGGCACCGTTTTCCCCTGAAAAAGACGGTACTCTCCCTGGTCAAATACCACCACCGCATATACGATTTGTACCGCCACCGGGTGAATGTCGGCTTTAAGGCTGTGTCGCGCCTGGTGCGCGACCTGGAAAACCAGGATTTTTTACTCTTGCTCCTCGATTTTGCCGACCGCCGGTCGCGCTGCCCGGACCCACTCGCTTTTACCGGTCTGGATGAGGCTTCCCAATGGCTATTAGAGCAGAAAGAGGCCCTCGATATCAACCAGGAGAGCATCAAACCCCTGGTTATGGGCCGCGACCTGGTTAACCTCGGTATTTCCCCGGGCAAGGACATGGGCGATTATTTGCAAAAATTGTACGAGCTCCAACTGGACGGCGCATTCCAGACCACCGCCGAGGGGCTCGAAGTATTTAAAAAATTACATTCCGGCCAGGATTAAAGGAGCGACCAACCATGTTTCTACCCCGGGTGATCGATATCAAACAACATTTCGATGTGCCGTATATAGAAGATGTAGCCGGTGAAGCCTCATCATTAATCCGGGATTCGGGTCTCTACTCCCGCATCAAGCCGGGCGAGCGCGTGGCCGTGGGCGTGGGCAGCCGGGGCATCGCCGCCCTGCCGCTCATCGTCCGCACCGTGTGCCGCGACCTTTCAAAGCACGGGGCCCGGCCTTTCATCTTCCCGGCCATGGGCAGTCACGGCGGCGGCACGTCTGCCGGTCAACAGGAAGTACTCCGGTCGCTTGGCATTACCGCGGATACCGTGGGCGCCGAGATCTTGTCCGATGCCCAGGGTATAGAGATCGGCCAGACGCCGCAGGGGATACCGGTTTTTGTCGATCGTTACGCTTTAGAAGCCGATCACCTGGTGGTCATCAACCGCATCAAACCCCATACCAAATTTAAAGGCCCAATCGAGAGCGGCATCATGAAGATGCTTTCCGTAGGTGTCGGCAAAGTGCAGGGGGCCACTGCCCTTCACCGGGCAGCCATCGCCTTTGGTTTTCCCCAGGTGATCCAGTCTGTGGCCGCCGAGACGATGAAGAAACTTAAATTCTTATTCGGGCTGGCCCTGATCGAGACCCCGGGAAAGAAGATTCACCGGCTCTCCCTGCTGACCGCCGATAATATTTCCCAGGAGCAAGAATTGCTGGTGGAAGCCGGCCGCATCATGGCGCGTATCCCCTTTGCCGAGATCGATCTCTTGATCGTAGACGAGATCGGCAAGGATATCAGTGGCACCGGCATGGACCCCAATGTGACGGGCCGGAACCGCGATATCCTGGGGGATTTCTGCATCCAGCCCCGGGTGTGGCGGGTATTTGTCCGCGACCTGACGGAAAAGACGCAAGGCAACGCCAACGGCATCGGCCTGGCCGATTTTACCACCCGGCGACTGGTAGAAAAAATAGACCGTTCAAAGACCTACACCAATGCCCTGGCTGCCATGAGCCCGGAGAAGGCGGCCATCCCCGTCTATTTCGCTACGGACCGGGAAGCCATCGAGGCCGCCCTGGCCTCTATCGGCCTGGATGATGGCCGGGAGGCCCGGATCGTGCGCATCAAGAATACCTCGGAGCTTCAAACCATGCAGATTTCCGAAGCCCTGCTGCCCTTTATTCCCCGGGGCCAGGACCCCAAAATCGACATCTCCGGCCCGCCCGTGCCCCTATCCTTCGATCCCCAGGGCAACCTCAGCTAAGAACAAAACAAATATGGGCTACAGGATCAACTGGAAAGTTGCATCGCTGGTATCTGTAACCGTGGTGCCGTTCTCCTTGATCTTGATCGTATAACCGGTGCCGGCTGTTGTCCCGCTCACATAGACATGGCCGCTGTGAGGTCACAGAAGCCGATCTGATCGATACCCCATCGGCAGGCTCTTGAAAAATGTCGCCGGTCCATAACCCCGGGCTACCGGCGTTAAATGGTCTTGATTGTCAACTTAAAAGGCTTGACGAAAAAAATAACCAAAAAATCCTGGGAAAAGCTTTCAAAAATTTCTCAACTGGTATACAATACCGGGCGAGGAGGTCATTATGTTAAAAGAGAATTTTGTTGACACGGTTCATCAGAGCATTATCCAAAATTGGCATTCCCCTGCCTTTTCCAATTACGAAGAGCCGGCCATCAGCTATGGAAAAGTGGCAGAAAGGATTCTCTGGCTCCATTACCTGTTTTCAAAGAGTCATATCAAGAAAGGCGATAAGATCGCCCTTATCGGCCGGAACTCCAGCAACTGGGCCATTGTCTACCTGGCCACCGTTACCTACGGAGCTGCCATAGTTCCCATCCTGCCCGATTTCCATACCGATGATTTTCACCACATCGTCAACCATTCCGACTCGGTCTTTCTTTTTGTCTCCGAGCCCCTGTACGAAAAGATCGATGAAGCGAAAATGCCGAAATTAGAGGCCACTTTTTCGCTGGAGAATTTCAAATTACTGCGTGCGGAGAAGAAAACCATAGACAAGGTGCTGGCAAAGATCGATTCCCAGTTTCTGGAAAAAGTGGACGGCCATCTTAGCGTGGAAAAATTCACCCTGCCCAAAATCGCCAACAGCGAATTGGCCGGTATCCTTTACACCTCCGGCACATCGGGCTTCTCCAAAGGCGTCATGCTCCATCACAACAGCCTGATGGCCAATGTCCGGTTTGCCAGGCGGAATATCCCCCTCAAAGCCGGGGATACCATCCTGGCTTTCCTGCCCATGGCCCACACCTTTGGTTGCACCTTCGATTTTCTCTTCCCGGTGTGCGTCGGCTGCCACATTACTTTCTTAGGCAAGATGCCCACCCCCAAGATCCTGGTCGGCGCATTGGGCCAGGTACGCCCCCGGTTGATCCTCTCCGTACCCCTGTTGATCGAAAAAATTTATAAGGCCCGCATCAAGCCCAAGATCGAAAAAGGTGCAGTGAAAGTGCTCTCCAAACTTCCCATCCTGGGCGGTAAGATACAGCACAAAATCCGCAAATCCCTGATCGATGTCTTTGGCGGTAATTTTCTCGAGATCGTCATCGGCGGGGCCGCCTTAAACGAAGAGGTCGAGCGGTTCTTGCGCAAGATCGATTTCCCTTTTACGGTCGGCTATGGCATGACCGAATGCGGTCCCCTCATCAGCTACACGTCCTATCCGCGGAATAAATCGCAGGCGGTCGGCCAGTTAATGGATACCCTGGAGATCAAGATCGACACCTCGGTAACGGATAAAAGCGATAATAGCGGCGAGGTCATGGTACGCGGCGAGAACGTCATGCTCGGCTATTACAAGAATGACGAAGCCACCAAGGCCACTATCGACAAAGACGGCTGGCTGCACACCGGCGATATCGGCGTGATCGATGACGATGGCTTTATCTACCTCAAGGGCCGGCACAAGAGCATGCTCCTCGGGGCCTCGGGCCAGAACATCTACCCGGAAGAGATCGAAGCCAAGCTCAACAACCTGCCGCTGGTGGAAGAATCCCTGGTGGTGGAAAAAGAGGGCAAGCTGGTGGCCCTGGTCTATCCCAACATGGAAGCCGTCGATGGACAAAAGCTGAGCGAAACCGAGCTCGGTGAGCGCATGGAGAAGAACCGTCAGCTCTTAAACGAGCAGTTACCCGCTTACAGCCGTATTGCCCGGATCGAGCTCTACCCGGAAGAATTTGAGAAGACCCCGACCAAGAAGATCAAACGCTTCCTCTACACCATCTCCATGCAAAAGTAGACTGTACGCAAGAAAATCCCCGGCCCGGGAAGGCGCGCTTAACTTAAATGGTCTTGATTGTCAAGGCCATTTAAAAACTGCAGACTGGTAAAATTACAATAGCAGCTCTTTTTATCCCCCCTGGGATAGGTGATGCCCACTCCCCTTATCGGCCTTAAATTTTCCCTTCTCTTTTCTCTTTCAACTCGAGACGGATGCTCTCCCCGAATAACCTCATGCTTTGTAGGTAGGTCTGGAAACGTTCTCCATCCAGGGGACCGAACGATTCCACGAAGCTTTCGTCCTCGATGATGTCGTGCCCGGGCAGGGTCTCATACATGCCCATGGGTTCCAGGATGGGTTCGGGTCGCCTGCTCTTTAGCTTTTGCAGGGTCTTGTGCTTCATCCAATGCTGGAAGAAAGGGTCTTTATAGAGTATATTCTCTTCGTAATATCCCATTTATCGACGCCTCCTCTGTCGCATCTTTTTTAATCTTTCTATTTTTATCATGTTATTTATCTATTTTTTTGATATAATATAACACAGGTTTACCATTTTTTCAAGCCCAGGGTTGACTTCCTTTCCCGGCATTGCCGGCAACACATGATTATAGGCTCTGCCCTGGGGAAGAGTTCCTTTTTTCGTTGGCTAAGCTCCGGGTTGCCCGATAGATTGACGAAACCGCCTTCCTGGCCGCATAGAACCGAGCAATACAGTTGTAACTCGTTTTTATCGTTCCAGCGGAGGCGCATCCCGGGTTCCGATACCAGGAGCAAATTTCCAGGTTTCTCCGTATTCTCAACTATCTCGGATTCCAGGGCGCTAAGAATGAGTAACCGGCTATCGACTTCGCTCTGGCTCTCAAAAAAATCGCTGATGATACCTAGTTTGGTCCCCTTTAGCCGCTTGAGTACACTGAGAATCCCAGCATACCCAAGATGGTTTTTTTTCACTGGCTTCTCCAGGGGGGCGGGGCCGCATGAGGTGATATCGTTAAACCGGATGGAACTGATGTTAAAAATGAGTACTTCCGGGTTTAAGCCTGAAAACAGTGTGGGGTCATACTCGGCGTCGCCGGAAAAGAGGATACTGGTCATCGGTTTTCCCTCTTTGAGCGGTGAAATCAGCAGTCCATGGCTCCGTGTTCGTTCCGCCCCGGTAATGGTGGGGCTGCGGCCATAGATTTCATGAACTACTTCGATGGGTTTGACCTGGATGCCGTTTTCCCTACCCCAGTCGGTATCCGGCAGGTAATAGCATCTCTCTTCTCCAACCGTTTGCCCCGGCTGGGCTATGTCTATAAAAACATTTATGCAGAAATCTTCTTTTAACTTTTCCGGGAACATCGTTTGATCGTCTGCATCGGGTAACAAATAGTAAAGACGTTTATACCCGGCATACTGGTTGTATTCCCGGATGCCGAGAACGATGCGAAAAAAATCGGCATAATGATCGTAATGGGTATGTGTACAGGCCACACCGCCGATATCCATCAGGTCGAAATCGGTATACTGGGTAAGGTTTTTCAAAAAATCGGGCCCGGGATCGATGGCCAGCCCGAAACCGTTGTGATACAGAAAGTAGCCGCCACCGAAATTGGCGGTGTGATTCTTATCCCGCTCAAATATACTGGAGGTGGAGCCCCATTTCTTGAGCAGGCATAACTCGGTGGCAATCGGTTCTTCTTTATCCAATTTCACGACCGGGTTGTTAAAGAAATGAGCAGATCCGGTAGAGTATTTGTTATCCAGGGAGGCCACCAGGACCCTTAGCCGGTAAGGATCGAATTTTTCTTGGCATTGAGCCCAAAAAGAATTTTCACCGTTAGCCGATATTTTCTCCCTGATGAGCGTTAGATTATCCTGGTGCCGATTCTCTGCCTGGAATCGACGGTTACTCTCTCTGATAAATTCGAGGGCATTTCCTAACCAGGCGATCGTTTCTTTTATTTCTATGGGTTCTTGGGGTCGCGTGTTTCTTAGATGGGTCTCGATCTCTGCTGCCCAGTCGAAGGAGAATGATATTGTCAGTGTGGATTTGAGTAGGTCATGAACATCGGAGTACCGGTAGCTTATTTTTTTAACCTGGTGGATGAGGTCTTCCACAACATCTTCATGGTATTGGCTGTTGGAGCCGATTTTTTGGATGGTATCCAGGGCAGAGGCGGCATAATATTCCACGGAGGTGCAGAGCAAGGCGAGGTAGTTAGAATAGGTTCTTTCAACCCATTGTTTAAATACTTGTAAAAAAATTTCGGATTCTTGTAAACGAAAAAATTCCGGGTCTAAAACATCAACCAGGATGGCGGTATAGATTCCCATTACCTGGCGCTTTAATAGCCATTTCCTGAAAGTGACCGCGGTCTTCAGCGATTTGATTTTATCGATATCAACGTATAATTTGTTACAGGAGTTAAATAAGTCTTTCAACAAAAGATGACAGTTAGAAACAGTGCGGCAGTTAAGGAACCTTTTAAAAAGCTTTACCCAGCTCATTTCGAGGACCCGTAAGAATTCCGGGTTATCCAATGGGTTGATGCCGGTATCCATGAGATAATCTTCGTATCCCAATTGGGCGAAGAATGAGATCATCCGATCTGAATTCACCAGGATATTATAGGTGTTATCTATAATAGAAGAGTCCTGGAATGACTGGCTTAAATCCTCGATCAATTGGATCGGCTTCAGACCTTTGAACCAGGACCGATATATTTTTTCGGCTTCTTCCAGGTGGTTCTTCTGCAGCAGATAAAAGAATGAGGCCCTGAGAGGGGCAAAAAAGGGAGGTTGAAGACCTGAGATGGGGTCCCGGCAAAGGTCGGACAACCATAGGGATTCCCTGGCAATGTAATAAAGTTCGCGGGTGCCGAATTTCCTGTCGATGTTACGGCCAAACGCCTCGAATATCTCGGTAAAGACTTCTTTCACCTGGGGAGAAGTGTTGTTGAAAAACTCTTTTTCGACTCTCACCGGTCGCCTTTTTTATTTATCCGGATGGGGAATGTGATTCCCTCCTTTTCCAATAATGTCTTTTTCCACCGGAGTACTTCCCACTGGAGCGTATTGATCAGGGCGATACGAAGGCGAAATAACTGTAGGCGGAGACCCGGCTCTTGGGGTGAGAAATTTAGTACACCGTCCCCTTTACACTCCAGGTGCTCCCGGTTCTTGTAAATAAAGGTTAATATCCCCCTGAGCAAACGGATCGAAGAAAATTGCCTGCCGGTCATATTCCCGGGAGGACCGAGGCTGGTGCAACTGGGGGCCAGGGGGAGAGCCTGGTTAAGTTCATCGCCATCGGCTCCCGGGGCTGCCGGGTAGGAAAACTTCTCCAGGGTTTCATCCAGCAGGGGGTAAATGCTCTCGATGGCCGGTAGAAGGATGGAAAAAGACATGAAAAGGTGATAGCGAAGCGTTTCATCCAAAAATTCTTCATCGTAAGACTTGATGCGGTGCATGATTTCTTCTTTGATCGGCGAAGGGTAAGCCAGACAGGATATCAGACGTTCGAGCACCCGGATCGATGCCTGGGGATCGCGGGCAACGAAATATTTTTTCTCACTTGAAAATTGAAAAATAACATCCCGGCTATGAGGGTCAGCTACCGCTGAGAGCAACAAAAAGCGCAGGATGATATGGGAATCGATATCTTTCTTCGATTGCAGCAGGAGTAACCAGTACCAGAAACTATAGAGGCTAAAGTCTTTGTAAAAGCTATTCTTAAGCAAGAATACATCGCCGACAATCTCCTGGATGAGCACCGATGTATCTTCACTCCTATGGGGAGGTAGATCGTCGGGGGCCATTTTGATTAACTCGTTCAGTTTCATCCTTAAATATTTTAAAGAATTTGAATGGATAAAAGTGTGCATGATTTCATGGTATATGGAATAGAATATTTCCGGTTGGAATAGATGAAATACGTTGCTTTCGGAAATATTGAAGCTGCCCCGGTGAATACGGATATGAGGATAAGTACCGATCACATTGAATCCCTTCTTTAAATGGCAGTTAAGATCGTCCAGTAAAAGGTTCTGCATACCGGTGGTAGCGGATAATATGCGGTGCAGGCGGCCGGAAAAATCGATGCCGGTCTCGTTCTTGTCCATCATGGGATAACTGGAAAGGTAGCGGTTCATGTATCCACGGTAGAAATGTTGAATCGCCTCATGAAAAACTTTCACCAATGGCCATTGGAAATACCTCTGCCTGGCCTCTTGAAGTAAGATTTTCTCTTTTTGCCCATTTACACCCGCGTTGCTGGCCGTAAAAGAAAAAATCCCCGGTTCGTTTTTTTCCTCTTCCAATGTATCGATGATGTCCCTTAATCGCTGCATGAATGGATACATATCGATGAAGCTATCACATATGAAACGATCCATGATACATGAATCGAACAGGGAAAAGATCCGGGTCAACCCAATCACGATGGAGTTTGGTACCTTTTCTTTTAATAGCGGTCTTTGCTTAAAAGTCTCCGTGATAGTGCCCCGTTCCCCTTTCCCCAGGCAGATTTTTCCCAGTTGACCGATAAAAGCCCCCTCGTTATACCCTGACTCAGCCTCTTTTTCCTGCACATTTATAAGAGAGATAATGGTAAAAGAATTGTAATACCGGGCCTTATTCAGGAAGTCCCGATACTGTCCCATCCTTCCCAGGCAGCCGCCCAGGAAAAAGCGCAACAGCTCGAATAGGGCCACGAAAACCTTGCATGTCATTCTCTCATCCAGCCAGAGGTAGACATCGTAACGCCCCACACAAAAGAGGTCGTCGCAACGGCGTTTCTTATCGGGACCCGTAATATCCAGGACTTGAAAGATCGCCTCCCTGACCTCCGTAAGGTGCCCGGGCTTAATTGATAAACGCGTAGATATGCTGAGTTCATCCTCTCCAAACTCGTCGGGCAGGTTTCGATTCTCTCTAAACAACCCATCGATATCCAGGTTTTTCCTGCACAAAGAAGATGGTTGTCCCACATCATCTAGTAACTTCACAAATTGTTCTTCCAGGTAATTGGCCAGTTTTAAGCAGTAGGCCGGTGTCGTAAAAGTGGTCAAGAACAAGTGCTTCTCTTTGAGAGAAATGCCGGTACTCTTATCTACCTCCATGCCCTTTTCCAGGAGGATCGGTTCAAGGTCTTCCAGGGTTAACCCGCGGATCTTCTCCACCACCGGCCTGAACAATTTCTCGTAACCGCGGGCATTTCTCATGAAGATATGGTACTCTTCCCAGCCCAGAGAGGCCATAACTTCTATTTCCAGTTTCTCCTTAGTTTCCGCCAGGTACTCTTTTAATACCTTCACCAACAATTGCGCCACCGCCTCTTCTATCTCCGGTCCGCAGCCTAGCATCAAGTGGTTCTGGATCTTAAGCTGGGTAATGCAGCAAAAGGGTTTCCATAAAAGTCCCCTATCTTCAGGACCATTGGAATTCCAGAGGGCATAAGCGCATTGAATCTGTTGGGCGTTTACCCCATGTAGGGAAGAAATTCGATTGACCAGGCTAAAATCGTCTACATCGATACGCACGATGTTATCAAAGGGGCCGAAAGCCACAAAGAACTGGGGATCGAGAGAGATATCTTCCCTCTTTAGGTCCTCAACCAGTAAATCGACCTCCTGTTTAAAATCGGCAAACATTCCCTGGGCAATCGTATTGAAAACAAAAATGGTGCCTTTTCCCCTGGGGCTCAACCGGATGTGTTCATCATAACCTGAACGAGAACTCATAGCTATTTCCTCATGCTTCTTCAGTCCTCCACCTTAAAACCAAAACGGGGAGTTAAAATTATTTATACCACAAAAGGAAGGAATTTTAAATAGCCAAAAAAGTAAACAAATCTCTGAAACATGGACTGTATGACTGAGAGATTTTATTGGGAAAGTACCGGTCGATAAAGGGTTCTGAGGTTTAGGTCAAGTAAAAAACCGGATATAAAAAAGCACATATAAGGTTTATAAATCATTATATTCGATATTTGGCCAGGTTTAAACAATTATTTATGTTATATGCGATAACCACGATAGATATGGATGCTACGACCATCCCGTTCCTTGCGATCGTAAGTCCAACCTGGCCGCAGTCTGAAATCGTCAAAGTTCATATGACTATCGACGGCCCGGCATCTCGACAGTTTTCTCATCGACCCGCGGGGGGATCTCTACAAATGCTGGACAGATATTGGTGTCAAAGATAAATCTATCGGCAACATTGCCCGCCGTGGACAACTCAATGACGCCCTGTTAAGCAGATACCTGACTGGAGCCGATCCCTTCGACGAGCCCCAATGCCAGAATTGTTTCCATCTCCCCATTTGCGAAGGCCGGTGTCCCTATTATGCCTTGAAAAACAAGTTCGAGGCCGGCACATTCGATATCTGCCCCCTCTCCAAAGGCAACCTGAAAGAATTTTTAGAAACCCACTACCAGGCCATAAAACAACTGTAGCGCCTGGGGAAGAATAGTGGAAATCTGATCAACGACAATTAAAACTCCTGCCTGGCGACAATCGTAAGCGACCAAGGAAGTACACCCCCTGGGGAAAGGAGGCTGGTTTTATTGTTGGGGGGTTGGAGGGGAAAATTATCTAAATCTGCCTTTAAAGCGCGGGTAGTGTCAAGTATCTTGTGTAAATTTCTCGAGAGATGCGATAAACGAGAGTTTCTGGCCGAAAGGTGAACATCTCCATCCTAACTCCATTCTTAGGGCAACAAAGCAAAGGATTTTATAGGCAGG
>Ga0315287_10002280_pt1 | contig 18066 bp, 17 predicted proteins | sample YL17G11_0_MG_FD_205037 | JGI IMG/M metagenome (GOLD analysis project Ga0315287, IMG submission 205037) | Sediment microbial communities from Yellowstone Lake, YNP, Wyoming, USA - YL17G11_0 | ecosystem: Environmental > Aquatic > Freshwater > Lake > Sediment | place: USA: Wyoming | collected...
GCTATCAACATGCTGGCTGCGGGCCTTGCCGTAGTGCTGGGTAACACCTGGTTCAGGGAAGGCGGTCGCACACCCGCACTGCCGGATACTGCGCGCTTCATGCCCATCAACCTTCCTGGCGCTCAGATCCTGTCTCAGGTACCGGTGTTGGGCGGCTTGGTTAAGATCGTGTCCGGCCATTCTATTCTCACCTACGCCACTGTCCTCCTGGTGCCGCTCACCGCCTGGGCACTCGCCAGGACGCGCTTCGGCCTCAGGCTGCGGGCCGTGGGTGAAAATCCCCATGCAGTGGATACCGCCGGCATTTCGGTGGCAAGGCTACGCTACCAGGCTGTCATCATCGCCGGCATCCTGTGCGGCATTGCGGGGGCCTTCATATCAACATCGCTGTCGGCAAGCTTTGTCCGCGACATGACCGCCGGTCGCGGATTCATGGCGCTGGCGGCGCTAATTTTTGCCAACTGGCGGGCGTGGCCTGCACTCTATGCCTGCCTGCTATTTGGTTTCCTGCAGGCGGCAGGCAACTACATGCAGGGTGCACATATCGGAAACTTTGAAATACCGGTGCAGTTCATTATCATGCTGCCTTATCTGCTCACTGTGATCTTGCTGGCGGGCTTTATCGGGAAGTCTATACCGCCCCGAGCCAGCGGCCTTCCCTACACAAAGGACAGATGACATGAACGCGTTGATCGCGGCGGCACAGGCAGCTCGCCTTAAGGCCTATGCTCCCTATTCAAAATTCCACGTCGGCGCTGCGCTGCTTGATGAGTACGGAAAGATTCATGCTGGCTGCAACATAGAAAACGCCGCCTACCCCCAGGGCTGGTGCGCCGAAACATCTGCTATTGCGGCCATGATCATGGCAGGCGGCCACGCAATTGCCGAAATGGCGGTGATCGGCAGCGGCGACCTGTTGTGTACGCCTTGCGGCGGCTGCCGGCAAAGGATCCGCGAATTTGCGCGGGGAGATGTAAGGATCCACATGTGCAACGAAGACGGTCGCGTGATGCAAACCTTTACCCTCGATGAATTGCTGCCAGCATCCTTTGGGCCGGAGAATTTGAAATGAGCGAACTTGCCAGGCACTTCCAGGATCGTGGACCCAAAATCGCCATCGTTCTTGGCTCCAGCCTTGGTTGCTTTGCCGGCACGGTCAAGGACGCCATCCGCATTCCCTATAGCAAGCTGGATGGTTTTCCGGTCCCGAGGATTTCGGGCCATGCGGGCGAACTCGTCGTGGGCAAAGTAGGGGGCAAGGAAATAGCCGTGCTGGCAGGCCGCGCCCACGCCTATGAAACTGGCAACCCCGCCGTCATGCGACCTGTCATTGAAGCACTCAAAACGGCTGGCATTGAAATTCTCATTCTCACCAATGCGGCAGGTTCGCTCAATCCCAAGATGCGCCCCGGCTCCATCATGATGCTGACCGACCATATCAACCAGGCGGGCATGAATCCGTTGATTGGCAGCCATGGCGATGAAAACTTCGTGCCGATGACCAATGCCTATGACACCGCCCTGCAGAAGACGCTGAAAACTGCGGCCAAGGCCGAAAAACTGAAACTGCACCAGGGCGTTTATGTCTGGTACTCCGGTCCCTCCTTCGAAACGCCAGCCGAAATCAAGATGTTCAGGCTGATCGGTGGCACTGCGGTCGGCATGTCCACGGTGCCGGAAACCATTCTCGCACGCCGCTTCGGCCTGCGCGTTGCAGCACTTTCGGTGATCACCAATCTGGCCGCTGGCATCGAGGGTACATCTCCGTCCCATGAGGAAACCAAGCGTGAGGGTGCCAAGGCTGCTAGCGCCATGCAGACATTGCTCACGCGCTTCATTCGAGATTTGAAATGATGCTGCCGCAGGAGCTCATCCGCAAGAAGCGCGATGGCCAGTCCCTTAGCAAGAATGAAGTGAGGCAATTCATTAAGGGTCTGACGACTGGAGAGATTTCGGAGGGCCAGGTTGCAGCCTTCGCCATGGCGGTTTTTTTCCGAGGCATGGAACCACAGGAGGCGGTTGGTCTGACGCTGGCCATGCGTGATTCTGGCACTGTACTGACATGGGATCTGCCGGGCCCGGTGGTGGACAAGCACTCGACTGGAGGTGTCGGTGACAACGTGTCCCTCATGCTCGCCCCCATGCTGGCGGCCTGCGGCTGTTTCGTACCGATGATTTCAGGCCGTGGCCTCGGGCATACCGGCGGCACGCTGGACAAGCTCGATTCCATCCCGGGCTATGTGACGCAACCCGATCTTGCGCTGTTTTGCGAAACCGTGACGGACACTGGAGCTGCCATCATTGGCCAAACTGCCGATTTAGCACCTGCCGACAAGCGCCTCTATGGCATCCGGGATGTGACGGCCACCGTCGAGTCCGTGCCCCTGATCACGGCATCCATCCTGTCAAAAAAACTGGCGGCAGGCCTCGACACCCTGGTGCTGGACGTGAAAATGGGCTCCGGTGCCTTCATGGCTTGTAAGAAGGATGCACTCATTCTCGCCCACAGCCTCGTGAAGGTGGCCAATGGTGCGGGCCTGAGAACCTCCGCCCTTCTCACCGACATGGATGAGCCGCTTGCCTCGGCTGCCGGCAATGCCGTGGAAATCAGGAATGCGGTGGACTACCTGACGGCTAAGCATCGCGACCCACGCCTGCATGAGGTCACGGTTTCGCTGGGAGCAGAACTCCTGGTGCTGGCTAAGGTCGCCACCGCAAAAACCGCGCGGTCGCTGCTGGAGACATCACTCAGCTCAGGCGCTGCTGCCGAACGCTTCCAGCGCATGGTCGCAGCCCTCGGCGGACCACCTGATTTTGTTGAAAGCTGTGAAAAGCATCTGCCGCAGGCGCCTATTATCCGCGCCGTGCATGCAACAAAGTCAGGCAAGATCGAAACCGTAGACACGCGCGCCCTGGGACTTGCCGTGATCGAACTGGGCGGTGGCAGGCGGGTTGCCGCCGACAGGATTGATCATGCCGTGGGCCTCACCCAGCTTGCCGGCAAGGGCAGCAGCGTTGGCAGAAACGAGCCGCTCGCTATCGTTCATGCCCGCAGTGACGATGGATTTGAGGCTGCGCAAAAAATCATTTGCGCCGCTTACAGAATTGGCAAACCAAAGCCTGCCACAGCAAGCGTCATCGAGCGGATCGGCCCATGAGCCGGGTCTTCCTCTTCATTCTCGACAGTTTCGGCATCGGCGGTGCACCTGATGCGGCAAAGTATGGGGATCTAGGCGCTAATACCTTCGTGCACATCAGCGAAGCGACACATGTTGAATTGCCCAACCTTGCGTCCCTTGGCCTTGGACTGGCAGCCGAGGCTTCATCGGGCAAGAACCCGCTTGCAGCTGAAGTGCTCAAAGGGCAGTGGGGCTATGCCTGTGAGGTGTCCCATGGCAAGGACACGCCATCTGGCCATTGGGAAATTGCCGGTGTCCCCGTGTTATTTGACTGGGGCTACTTCCCCACCACCATTCCCACTTTTCCCAAGAGCTTTACGGATGCGTTCGTGAGCCAGGCTGGCCTGCCCGGCATCCTCGGCAATAAACATGCCTCGGGGACCGACATCATCGTGCAACTGGGCGCCGAACACATGGCTTCCGGCAAGCCCATTGTCTATACCAGTGCCGACAGTGTCATCCAGATTGCTGCCCATGAACAGAGCTTCGGCCTCGATCGGCTCTATGACATTTGTAAGATCGCGCGCAAGCTGTCGTATGAGCTGAACATTGGCCGCGTCATTGCACGGCCCTTTGTGGGAGGTGAGCCTGCGAACTTCACCCGCACCGGCAACCGCAAGGACTACACTGTGTTGCCGCCGTCACCGACACTGCTCAATGTTCTCACCGACGCGGGGCGTGACATCATCACCATCGGCAAAATCGGCGATATCTATGCCCATTCGGGAACTGGGCGCGAGGTGCAGGCCTCGGGAAATGCCAACCTGTTCAGCGCCACACTGGCGGCAGTGCCAAAACTCAAGGACGGCGGTTTCCTCATGACCAATTTTGTCGACTTCGACATGCTCTATGGCCACCGCCGTGACCCGCAAGGCTACGCCGCTGCGCTGGCGTATTTCGATCTGCACCTGCCCGATGCCATGGCTCTCATGCGCGATGGCGATCTCATGATTCTCACCGCTGACCACGGCAACGACCCTACGTGGAAAGGCAACGACCACACCCGCGAATGCGTGCCCGTGCTGGCCTACGCCAAGGGCATGCAACCGGGTTCCTTTGGCAGGCGTGAAACCTTTGCAGACATAGGTCAAACGATTGCAATACGCTTGGGTGTCAGAAAGCTCGCAACCGGTAGAGCTTGGTGAAGCATTTTCCGCTCTCTCTATCGTCGGCCTTGGGCCGACGCCCCAGACCTCGCGCCTGTTGAACCACTGGGTAGCCACCTCGCGGGGCGACTATGGAGATGTTGAGTGACTTACAACGAACCCTGTTTCCCATAGCGTCACCCTGCTGGGATCCCTGAGTGGGGAATCATTCATGAAGGAGCTCACCATCGCACTCGGTGTGCTATGTCCGTTTGTCTTGCCTGCTGCGGCCCAATCAATTGGCGGCAGCTACACCCTCGAAGGCACCAACCTGGATGGCAGCCTCTAGGACGTTTGGGCTGAATTCACCCTGACATCTGAAACCACCTGTGAAGTCAAACGGGCCACGAGCTCCACCGAGGCATCGGGCATCGGCATGTGCAATGACTATTCCTTTGCTGCAGGCTATCTGCTCAACGACCAGATCGGTGTGGTGATCTACAAGGTCAGTGCCCGTGGAACATGGAGCGGCCCGTGGGCGTTTGCCAACAAGGTAGACGACGAAACCGAGATTCTGACGCTGGTGAAGCAATCCTGGAGAGGTTGAGCGGCTCCCTAATTTGCCCGCCGCAACACCGCCTGAAGCACGTCACGGACGCCGATGGCGCCAGCAAACGTGTTGTCGTCGTTGAACAGTGCCACGGGCGCCGTATCGGCCCTATGCATGGCGAGCATCACAGTCTTGAGAGAGGTGCCGGGCGTTGCCCAGAATACCGGGTGCTCTCCCTTGCCCAGTTCTTTCTCGGCCTGGCTGCAGGAAACCCAGTTTGCCTCCTGGCCATTGCGCTCAACGGCAGCTACCTTGTTGTCCTTGTCCAGTTTGAACCTGGTGGTCTTGCGACGGTCGAGCCAGGTCCAGCCCCTGCCCGCCGTCTCCAGTTCGTGCTTTGCACGCATCACGTTCCAGGCGGTGAGCACGCTCAATGGATTCACGTTGGCAATGAATTCGCGCACATAGTCATTGGCCGGACGCAAAACGATGTCTTCGGGACGTCCGGTCTGCACGATGCGACCACCTTCCATGATGGAAATATGATTGCCGATCTTCAGCGCCTCCTCAAGATCGTGGCTCACGAAGATAATGGTTTTCTTCAGCGTTTTTTGCAGTTGCAGGAGTTCGTCCTGCAGCTTGGTGCGGATCAGCGGGTCGAGTGCGGAAAACGGTTCATCCATCAGCAGGATCGGCGCTTCGGTGGCAAAGGCGCGGGCAAGGCCAACGCGCTGCTGCATGCCGCCAGAAAGCTCGTGGGCAAATTTTCCGGCCCACTGATCCAACCCTACGAGCCTGAGCTGTTTGTCAACCTTTGCCTTGCGCTCGGCATCGGGAATGCCGGCAAGCTCGAGGCCGAAGCCCACATTCTCGGCAACCGTACGCCACGGCAACAGGGCAAACTGCTGAAACACCATGGCAACCTGGCCCTGGCGCACATGGCGCAGTGTTGCCTCGTCACAGATCACCACATCCACCATCTTGTCACCGTCGCGCACCAGCACATTGCCGCGCGCCACTTTGTTGAGCCCGTTGACGGCACGCAACAGGGTTGACTTGCCCGAGCCGGAGAGTCCCATCAGAACACTGATCTCGCCCTCGTTGACATTGAGGCTAGCACCGGCGCAGCCCAGCACGGCCCCGGTTTTTTCGAGGATCTCGGAACGCGCCGCACCGGCATCGAGCATGGTGAGAGCCTGGCGGATATCCTTGCCGAAAATGATATCGACGTTCTTGAACTCAACGGCAGACTTCATGATTTTGCTCCCGTTGAAACTCGGCACATGCGATCCAGGATGATGGCCAGGATGACGATGGCAAGGCCCGCCTCGATTCCAAGGGGAATGTTGAGCGAGTTGAGGCCGCGCACCACCGGCTTGCCAAGGCCCGAGGCACCGATCAGGGCAGCAATAACCACCATGGATAATGACAGCATGATGCATTGGGTAAGGCCCGCCATGATGGTGGGCAGTGCCGACGGCAGCTCCACCTTCCACAGGAGCTGGCGCTTGGTGGCGCCGAAGGCTTCACCCGCCTCGATGAGGGCCTTGGGTACCGAAGTGATGCCGAGATGGGTGAGCCTGATGGGTGCAGGTGACGCAAAAATCACTGTCACGATCAGGCCCGGTGCCGCGCCAAGACCAAACAGAATAAGAACCGGAATGAGATACACAAAGGTCGGCATGGTCTGCATTAGGTCAAGCACCGGATGCAAGAACTTGTAGATCCGCTCGTTGTGGGCTGCCCAGATGCCAACTGGTACGCCTATGGCCATCGATGCTGCCGTTGCTGCAACGACAAGCACCAGCGTCTCCACCGTTTCCTTCCACAGGCCTTGGTTGACGATGAACAGTAGTCCCATCGCCGCGACAATCGCCAGTCTCCAAGACTTTTGCAGGTACCAGGCCAGGACGGCGATGGCGGCTATCAGCACCAGCGGCGGAAACCACAGGAATATGTCCACAAGACCCTCGAGAACAAAGGTAAGCCCGCGCGCAATGGAGTCAAAGAACCATTCAAAGTTCGTCGTGAGAAAGGTGAAGAACTGCTTGCCCCAGGGGCCTACCGGTATTTTGTTTGCGGTCAGGTAGTTGACGATCTGTTCCATAGTGGCAAGACCCTTCCCAGCATGAGTCTGAAGAATAAAAAGCCGACCGGTGCATTTTTTGTCTGCCGGTCCGCTTCGTGATCTTAGGTCTTAAAGGCCAAGGCCTTTCTTGACGGCATCAAGGGCCGGGCCCGAACCATCAAAGGTGGTCACGCCATCAAGCCAGGCTGTGAGCGCATCAGGATTAGCTTTCAGCCATGCCACCGTTGTGGCCTTTGGATCAGCGCCCTTATCAAGGATTTCACCCATGACCTGGTTTTCCATATCCATGGAGAACTTGAGTTGGGAAATGAACTTGCCAATATTGGGGCATTCGGCAACATAGCCTTTGCGAACGGTTGTATAGACATTTGCGCCGCCGTAATTGGGCCCGAACAGGTCATCGCCACCCGTGAGGTAGGCAATTTTGAAATTGACATTCATTGGATGCGGCGCCCAGCCGAGGAACACGATATCCTTGCCAGCCCCGGTGTTCTTGGCAACCTGTGCCAGCATGCCTGCCTCTGAACTTTCCACCAATTCAAAACCATCAAGGCCGAATTTCGGGTCATTAATCATATCGAGAATGTGGCGGTTGCCGTCATTGCCGGGTTCAATGCCGTAGATCTTGCCATCGAGTCTGTCCTTGAATTTCGCAATGTCCTTGAAGTCATGCAGGCCCGCATCATAAAGCGCCTGGTCGACCGCCAGGGTATACTTGGCGCCTTCCAGGTTTGCGCCCAGGGTTTCAACCGAGCCATCCTCGCGGTAGGCCTTGATGTCGTTTTCCATGGAGGGCATCCAATTGCCGAGGAACACGTCGATGTCCCCACTCTTCATGGATGAGAAAGTGACCGGAACGGCAAGCTGGTTGATATTGCCTTCGTATCCCATGGGCTCGAGAATGGCGGCGGTCATCGCGGTGATAGCGGTAATATCGGTCCAGCCCACATCCGAAAGGCGCACCTTCTGGCATGATGCGGCGTCGCCTGCGCTGGCGGCTGTCGCCATGGCCAAGATGCTGGCACCGACCATGACAGCGCTCAGGAATTTGGTAACAAATGTTGTCATTTGTAGTCTCCCTTGAATATCCGCCTTCGTTGTTTGCACATTTGCGGACGTTGAAAAGAAACTAACGCGAAACACCTATTGCTCGTCAAGTTAAGTCTTGTGCTGACAAGGGTCAAAAATGACATTTGTTGTACAAATTAGGGCAAGTTCCCTATAGTCAGGAAAAAACACCAAGGGGAACGCCATGAAGCCAGTCAAATGGGGAATTATCTCGACCGCCAACATTGGGATGGAAAAAGTCATTCCCGGCATGATGAAAAGCGCGGACATAGAGATCACGGCCATCTCGTCGCGCAAACTCAAAACGGCCAAGGCGGCGGCCGCCAAATTGGGGATTGCTAAGGCCTACGGCTCCTACGAGGAGATGCTCGCTGATCCTGAAATTGAAGCCGTCTACAACCCCCTCCCAAATCATTTGCACGTGCCGATGACCCTGGTGGCAACGCGGGCTGGCAAGCACGTGTTGTGCGAAAAACCCATAGCACTTACCGCCAAGGAAGCCATGACCTTGCGCAAAATCCCCAAGGGCATTCACTTCGCCGAAGCCTTCATGGTGCGCCATGCCGCGCAATGGCTGGCTGCCAAAGCGCACGCCAAGAAGGGCGAAATTGGCGAATTGCGCGGTCTGCAGGTGTTTTTCACCTATTTCAACCGCGATCCCAAGAACGTGCGCAATATGGCCGATATCGGCGGCGGCGGCTTGTATGACATCGGCTGCTATCCCATTACGGTATCGCGCTTTATGTTTGGCTGCGAGCCGTTGCGGGTGATTGCCACAATCAACCGCGATCCCAAGTTCAAGACCGACCGGACCGCCAGCGGCCTGGCCGACTTTGGCGATGGTCGCCAGCTCTCCTTCCTCGTCTCAACCCAGATGGCGCCCTACCAGCGCGCCAATATCGGCGGCACCAAGGGCCGCATCGAGATCGAAATCCCCTTCAATGCACCGCCCGACAAGCCCAACCGCTATTTCGTGCAGGGCATGCAGATGAATGAGGGCACGTGGTATGAACTGCCCGTGACCGACCAGTACCAGCTGCAGGCAGAAGCCTTCGGCCGCGTCATCCGGAAAGTAGAAAAGCCGAAATACGGCGTGGAAGACGCCATCCAGAACATGAAAATCATCGACGCATTTTTCCGTTCCGCTAAGAGCGGGAAGTGGGAGAAGCCTTAAGGCGCCCCTCAATCCCACAAACGCGCGGCACCCCGCACGCCACTCTTTTCGCCGTGAGAGGCGCGGACCACCTTGGCCACTGCTGTCCCTGAAAAACTGTAGCGCTGGATCAGCGGTGGCATTTCCTCGACGAGTTCGGGCAGGGCACTGAGGCCACCGCCGATCACGAACACGTCGGGATCGACGACACAGGCGATGTTGGCAGCCACCCTGGCGAAACGGTCCTGCAGCCGATGCAGCGATGCAATTGCTAGCCCATCACCGTTGCGGGCATGGGCCACGATCTCCTTACCGGAAATGTCCTCGCCCGTCACCTTCAGATGATCGCGCTGCAGGCCAGTTCCCGACACATACTGCTCGGCGCAGCCGGGTTTTCCGCAAAAACAAGGGAGCAGAGGCCATTCGCTTTCATTGGGCCACGGCAGGGCCGTGTGGCCGAATTCCGCTGCCTCGCCATTGGCTCCGACAAGTAGCCTGCCGTTGATCACCAGTCCGCCGCCCAGAGCCGTTCCCACGGTAAAGAAGGCAACCACGGGGTAGCCCCGGCCTGCTCCATCAACGGCCTCGGACAGGGCAAAGCAATTGGCGTCATTTTCCATCCGGACGGGACGGCCAATGGCAGCTTCAAGATCCTTTCCAAACGGCTTGCCATTGCAGAAGGTAATGTTGGCATTGCGCCAAAGGCCCGTCTGGCGTGATGCAGAGCCGGGCGAGCCTATACCCACCAAACCATCGCCTGCCTCGGCCACGAGCGTTGCAATGGCAGACACCACCTCGCCGTAAGATCTTGGCGTGGCAACGCGCTTTTCGAATAGGATTTGGCCCATGGGCGCAAAGGCGGCGGCATCAATTTTCGTACCTCCAAGATCGATGCCGATGCGCTTTGTCATGGGCTGCTGCTATGTAAACCATTGTTTATCATTGTTAATAGTTTCATTTTTATATAATATCAGGGTTGCCGGAGGCGCCATTGCATTCCTTTTTGCGCATCTAAACAGATAGGTTTGCGTCTTGTCCACTGGGCAATTGACGGAACGCGCAGGCCTCGATATAAGCCCCCATCTCAAGTGACTGGGAATGGATGGGCAGTGGATAAAATCCAATGCATTTCCAGTATTTTAGTCCCATTGAACCGTTTTAGTGATCAGGATATTTAAATGGCCAATACGAAGTCGGCAAAAAAGGCAACGCGCGTTTCAACCCGTCGTGCCGCCGTGAACAAGAACCGCCTCAGCCGGGTTCGCAGCTCCTTGCGCAAGGTTGAGGAAGCTATCAGCACCGGAAACCAGGAAGCCGCACTGCTCGCCATGAAAGCTGCAGAACCGCAGCTCATGCGCGGTGCGCAGAAAGGTGTTTTCCACAAGAATACGGCTTCGCGCAAAGTCTCGCGCCTCACCTTGCGGATACGTGCCCTCAAAGCCTGATAGTTATCCACATAAGTTTCTGAAAATGCGCCGAGAAATTCTCCGGCGCGTTTTTCTTTGTCCGGGAACGGACTGTATTTGACAGATTTAAACTCTATTTATCAATTAGTTACTGTACTGTCTCAATACGACACATAAAACATCTTGTGATCTCCCGGCTTCTGCCGCAGCGATCCCACCCACCTCCCGGAAGACATTTTTGCACTGCACATTTTATATGGCGGGATTCACAAAGTCACATCAGAGAGTTAGCAGGGTCACGCAATTTGAGTAGCAAACCTGGGGCAACACAAGCCCGCTCCGTGTACGGAGCAACATCTGAATCATCTTGCAGTGTGTCTCTCAGCTTTTGTAGGTTCCCCCCAGCGCTGCAGACGACCCTCGATCGGCAGCCATTTTATAGTACGAATATAAAGGTCGGAATGCATGGCTGCATTTTGATACGGGGACTCAAAGTGGGCGGTTTGCGGCGGTAGTTTTTTCAAAGTTGTAAGTTCAATGCGTGGACTATTGAGAGTTGTTCTTTTGGCAGGGAATGACGACGGTTGTGCGCGCTTAGGCGGACCGGAAAATGAAACAGGTTCCTGCGCAAAGCGCAGGTGTCTAACAGCGTTGGTGTCATTGCATTCATCAATGAGGCCTACGCCACAGGAAGGCGAAAACGGAAAGATGACTGAAGTTGGGCTTGATCTAAAACAAAAATGGCAACGTGTTTCACAAAGATTGCGCGCCGAATTGGGAGATGATCTTTTCACCAGCTGGTTCGGGCGAATGGATGCAGAAGACCAAAGCAACCAAAAACTCATTGTATCCGTGCCGACACGCTTCCTAAAAAGTTGGATCGAGAACCATTATGTGGCCAAGCTGCAGAAAATAGCCGAAGTCGAGTTCGGCCCCCTGGATGCGGTCCAGGTCAAGGTGCGTGGGCAGGTTACACCGCCGCGCGCTGTCGAAGTGGCCGAACGGTTTGTCGAAACTTCGCGCCCAGGTTCTGAGGAACACCGCAGTAACGGCAATGTCGCAGCCAATTTCCTGACCCAGGGCGATCGCAATGTACAGCTCGACTCATCGCAGACCTTCGACACTTTTGTCGTGGGCACATCCAACCAACTGGCCCACGCGGCGGCCTGCCGGGTGACTGACGCCATGCATGGTGCCCCCATTACCTTCAACCCACTTTTCATTCACTCCTCGGCAGGACTCGGCAAAACCCACCTGCTCAACGCCATGGCCCACCGCATCCGGGAGAAGCATTGCGAACGCAAGGTGCTGTTTCTCACCGCTGAGCGTTTCATGTACAGTTTCATACAGGCGCTCCGCCAGCGCGACACCTTGTCATTCAAGGACCAGTTCCAGTCCGTCGATGTACTGCTGATCGATGATTTCCAGTTCCTACAAGGCAAGACCATGCAGCAGGAATTTTGCCATACCTTCAACTCATTGGTGGATTCGCGGCGCCAGGTGATTGTGGCGGCAGACGTGCCACCGTCGCAACTGGATACCATCGACCAGCGCATGCGCTCGCGCCTGATGGGCGGCTTGGTGATCGACATCGAATTGCCGGACCTAGAACTGCGGCGCAGGATCGTGCTAAGCCGCTATGTCTCTATCAACAACCGCGATCATTCCATCATGATCCCCGATGACGTACTGGAATTCGTGGCCAACCGTATCACCGGCGGTGGGCGTGAACTGGAGGGCGCGCTGAACCGGGTCGTGGCCTACCAGCAATTCAACAAGGCGCCGATCACGCTTGACCTTGCATCCATGGTGTTGCGTGACATGTCTGCTAACCCTGACCAGTGCCGCATCAAGATTGACGACATCCTGAAAATCGTCGGCCGCCATTTCAATGTGGCGCGGACTGATCTTCTGTCACCGCGCCGCGCCCGCTCCATCGTGGTTCCGCGCCAGGTCGGCATGTATCTTGCCAAGAAAATGACGTCGCGATCATTGCCCGAAATCGGCCGCAGGTTCGGCGGCCGCGACCACTCCACCGTGCTCCACGCGGTGCGCAAGATCGACGATCAGATCAAGAAGGATGACCGTCTGGCCAAGGAGGTCGCCTTGTTGATAAGGTTGGTCGAACAACAATAATTTCATACGCATGTCTTGATCGCCACCCTCTTTCGGGCCATTGTTCGCGGCTCGCTCCAGAACGGGCACTTTAAGACAGGGATTATCTTGTTATGCGTGTGACGATTGAACGAACTGCTTTTCTGAAAGCGCTCAATCATGTGCAAAGTATCGTTGAACGCCGCAACACTATCCCCATCCTGTCCAATGTGCTCATCAGGGCTGAAGGAACCAGCCTGCGGCTGACCGCCACCGACCTTGATATCGAGATCGTGGAAGCTGTGATTGCGGACGTTGCCAGCCCAGGAGCCGTCACGGTTCCAGCCCACATGCTCTATGACATCGTACGCAAGCTGCCTGAAGGCTCACAGCTTGAACTCGACCAGGGGCCCGATTCCGGCCGCGTGGCCATCTTCGCCGGCAAGTCGCGGTTCTCGCTGCAGGCACTGCCACCGGAAGATTTTCCGGATTTGGCGAGTGGTGAGTTGCCGAACACGTTTTCCATCTCCACCAACGACCTCAAGGGACTCATCGAAAAAACTAGGTTCGCGATTTCGACCGAAGAAACACGTTACTATCTCAATGGCATCTACCTGCACGAGGTGAAGGCGGGCGGCCTGCTGCGGGCTGTGGCCACCGACGGACACCGGTTGGCCCAGGCGCAAATTCCGTTGCCTGAAGGTGCAGGCGGCATGCCCGGCATCATCATCCCCCGCAAGACCGTGCTAGATTTGGTGAAGCTGGTAGAAGGCGAAGAGGGAGCAGTCGAAGTGGCCCTTTCGTCCTCCAAGATCTGTTTCTCGGTGGGCAACCTCGTACTCACCTCAAAACTTATTGACGGCACCTTCCCGGATTATGAACGGGTCATTCCCCGCCACAACGACAAGGTTCTGGGCGTGGACGCCAAGACCTTTTCCTCCGCGGTGGACCGCGTTTCCACCATTTCTCTTGAAAAGGGCCGTGCTGTGAAGCTGAATATCGCAGCCGGCAAGCTGACGCTAACCGTCAACAATCCGGATTCCGGTTCGGCCGAGGAGGAAATGGCGGTCGACTATACCAGCGATCCCATCGATATCGGCTTCAACGCCCGTTACCTGCTAGACGTGGCAGCGCAGGTAAAGTCCGACAATATCCATTTCCACCTGGCAGACGCAGGTTCTCCGACAATCGTGCGCGACCCCGGAGACGCCCAGGCCCTCTATGTTCTGATGCCCATGCGGGTGTAAACTCGGCACTGTTGTGACTGATTCAGTTGGACTTGCATTAACCCGCCTCACCCTGACGAATTTCCGGAACTATGAAGGCCTCCGGCTGGATGTACCTGGCCGCCTTATCGCCCTCACTGGCCCAAATGGAGCAGGTAAAACCAACCTGTTGGAAGCCATTTCCCTGCTCTCGCCGGGTCGCGGCCTGCGTGGCGCCAATTTCGACGAACTTGCATCGCTGGGAGCCACTAAGTCTTGGGCCGTTGCTGCCGAGGTGGCCACCCCGCACCATGACGTGAAGCTGGGAACGGGATGGAGCATGGCGGCCGGCGAGGCCGACGGGGGAGCCGCGGGCCGTGTGGTACTCATTGACGGCCACCTACAGAAGAGTTCGGGAGCGCTTGGCGCATACGTGCCCATGCTGTGGCTGACGCCGGCCATGGACAGGTTGTTTGCCGGACCTGCTGGCGACCGCCGCCGCTTCATGGATCGCCTGGTCGCTACCTTCGACCCCGTGCACGCCGCACGGGCGGGCGCCTATGAAAAGGCCATGCGCGAGCGCAACCTGCTCCTACAGGAGCCGCGCTCAGACCAGGTATGGCTCGGAAGCCTCGAGGCCAATATGGCGGAGGCTGCCGTTGCCATCGCGGCAGCACGCCTGTCGGCCATGGAAGCACTGCAACGGCACATCGAGGAGCAACACCACAACGCCGCCTTTCCCTGGAGTACCATTGCCGTTGACGGCGAGGTCGAAGATCTGGTGGCGGCCATGCCGGCCGTGCGTGCGGAGGACGAATATCGTATGCTGCTGGCTGATTCGCGGGGGCTTGACCGGGCCGCGGGTCGCACCCTACGAGGAACCCACAGAAGTGATCTCAACGTCATCCACGGGCCCAAAAACATGGTCGCTTCGAAATGTTCAACCGGCGAGCAGAAAGCCTTGTTGATAGGCCTCGTTTTAGCGCAGGGACATGCAGTTAAAACTGTGTCTGGCGTTGCTCCTGTGCTATTGTTGGATGAGGTCGCAGCCCATCTGGACAGCACCCGTCGCGCAGGGCTCTTCCATGCCCTAGCAACGCTGGGAAGCCAGGCCTGGATGACCGGAACCGACGACCACCTATTCGTGGCCCTGGAGGGCCAGGCCCAATGTTTCCACGTGGAAGCGGGTAAGATTGCAGAGATTAAGAGAGCCTGATGACTGACGAACATATTGAGCGGGTTATGCCAAGTTACGACGCCGATTCCATCAAGGTCCTCAAGGGACTTGACGCGGTGCGCAAACGCCCCGGCATGTATATCGGCGACACCGATGACGGCTCGGGCCTGCATCACATGGTCTATGAGGTTGTCGATAATGCCATCGACGAGGCGTTGGCCGGCCACGCCGACCGGGTCACCGTCATCCTCAATGCCGACGGTTCCTGCACGGTAACGGACAATGGCCGTGGCATTCCCACCGACATCCACAAATCGGAAGGTGTATCCGCTGCCGAAGTGATCATGACGCAGCTTCATGCGGGCGGAAAATTCGACCAGAATTCCTACAAGGTATCCGGCGGCTTGCATGGCGTAGGTGTGTCGGTGGTCAACGCCCTGTCACTGTGGCTCAAGCTTACCATCTACCGCAACAACAAGATTCACCGGATCGATTTCACCCATGGTAATGCAGATGGTCCCTTGCAAACCTTGGGCAGTGCCGAGGGCAAGCAAGGCACCGAAGTCACCTTCCTGCCGTCGACTGAAACCTTCACCAAGACCGAGTTCGACTTCGCCACCATCGAGCACCGTCTACGGGAACTCGCCTTTCTCAATTCCGGTGTGCGCATCCTGCTCAGCGACCAGCGCGGCATTGAGCCCAAGGATGTGGAGCTTTTTTACGAGGGTGGTATCCAGGCCTTTGTCCGCTACCTCGACCGCACTAAGCAGCCTGCCCTCAAGGATCCTATCTCGATCTTTGGCGAAAAGGACGGCCTTTCAGTGGAATGCTCCCTGTGGTGGAACGATAGTTACCACGAAAACGTGTTGTGCTTTACCAACAATATCCCCCAGCGCGACGGCGGCACCCATCTTGCTGGCTTCCGCGGCGCCCTTACCCGTGTGATCAATACCTATGCTGCGAGCTCTGGCATCGCCAAGAAGGAAAAAGTCGCCATCACCGGCGATGATGCACGAGAAGGCTTAACCTGTGTTTTGTCCGTCAAGGTGCCGGACCCCAAGTTCTCCTCGCAGACCAAGGACAAGCTGGTCTCTTCTGAAGTCCGCCCGGTGGTGGAAGGCCTCGTCAACGAGCAGCTGAGCGCCTGGTTTGAAGAGCATCCGAGTGATGCAAAAATCATTGTGAACAAAGTGGCGGAGGCGGCAGCAGCGCGTGAAGCGGCCCGCAAGGCCCGCGACCTCACCCGCCGCAAGGGTGCCCTCGACATGGCCGGCCTTCCCGGCAAGCTGGCGGAGTGCCAGAACCGTGATCCTGCCCAGACCGAACTGTTCATTGTGGAAGGCGACAGCGCTGGTGGCTCAGCCAAGCAGGCGCGCAACCGCGAGAACCAGGCTGTACTGCCTTTACGCGGTAAGATCCTAAACGTGGAACGGGCGCGCTTCGACAAGATGCTGTCATCGGCGGAAATCGGAACCCTCATCACCGCCCTTGGCACCGGCATCGGGCGCGACGAGAATGGCGATGGCTTCAACATCGAAAAGCTGCGTTACCACAAGATCATCATCATGACCGACGCCGACGTGGATGGTGCGCATATCCGCACGCTGCTGCTCACCTTCTTCTACCGGCAAATGCCGGAAGTGATCGACCGCGGCTACCTCTATATCGCCCAACCGCCCCTATACAAGGTCAAGCGCGGCACATCCGAGCAATACCTGAAGGACGGCAAGGCGTTAGAAGATTACTTGATTGATACAGGCCTTGATGGCACCGTGCTGGCGCTAGCCGACGGCAGCGAGCGTGGCGGCAGCGATCTTCGCACCATCCTTGAAGAGGCGTTGTCCATCCGCGCCGCCCTCGACGCGCTGCATTCGCGCTATCCGCGCAACGTGGTGGAACAGGCCGCCATCGCCGGCGCCCTAAACCCGGAAGCCATTGCCGATACCGAACGCGCCACCGTGGCTGCCTCCTATATCGCCAGACGCCTCGACGTGATTTCGGAAGAAACCGAACGCGGCTGGAAGGGCAGCGTTTCCGAGGATGGTGGCCTTGCCTTCTCGCGTGAAGTGCGCGGCGTGAAGGAAAGCTGGAACATCGACGCCAAACTCATCGGCTCGTCAGACGTGCTGCGCCTCGACAAGAAGGCACCCCACTTGCAGGAAGTCTACGCCCGCCCCGCCAGGCTTCGCCGTAAAGATTCCGATACGGTCATTTATGGACCGCTGAGCCTACTCGAAGCTGTCTTCGCCGCCGGCCGCAAGGGCATCTCCATGCAGCGTTACAAAGGACTCGGTGAAATGAACCCAGACCAGCTATGGGAAACCACTCTCGACGCCAACGTGCGCTCACTGCTGCGCGTCAAGGTCTCCGAACTTGATGAAGCCGACGACATATTCACCAAGCTGATGGGCGACGTGGTAGAACCCCGTCGCGACTTCATCCGGGAAAACGCGCTGAATGTCGCTAATCTGGACGTATAGAGCATCGCGGGGTCAATTGAATCCATATCCAGCGGCTTTGAAGGAGTTAGAACATTCCTCGGAAGTGAAGAGTTTGCAGATGTCGCCGATGGCGCGTTCGAGGGTTTCAAGGCTGCGTGCGGCTGTTGCCTTGAGATGCGCCTTTAGTTTTGAGAACGTCATCGCGATGGGATTGAGATCGGGACTGTAGGGCGGCAGGAACCAGAGCCAGGCACCTGAGGCCTTGATGGCGGCTTGTGCGCCCGGACTTTTGTGCAAGGAGAGATTGGCGAGGATGACGACATCGCCTGGTCGCAGTGACGCTGCCAGCATCGGCTCGACCCAGGCCTCGAAGATCACCCGGTTCATGGGCTCAGGAATAGCAAAGGGAGCAACGCGGCCATCTGATCGCAAGCCTTGCGATCATCGTCTCGCTCTCCCAGTGGCCGAAGGGCGCCTTGGCGATGAGCCTGTCACCTTTTGGGCTGCGACCACGGGCCCTTGTCATCTTGGTGGATGTGCCGGTTTCGTCAACAAACACAAGGCGGTTCTGCGCTTGCGCCATGAGGGGCTGGCGGCCCTCGACCCACTCCGCGCGTGC